>Ga0160425_1000054_pt1 | contig 189593 bp, 162 predicted proteins | sample BioMet8_FD_108193 | JGI IMG/M metagenome (GOLD analysis project Ga0160425, IMG submission 108193) | Microbial communities from bioreactor (seeded with sewage sludge) at Lawrence Berkeley National Lab, California, USA - Biofuel... | ecosystem: Engineered > Bioreactor > Anaerobic > Unclassified ...
CATCCAGTGGATGTCTGCTCTGCAACGACCGCAGCGAAGCGCAGACAGAAGTGGGGCAGGGGCCCCATGAATTCCGAATGGTTGGCAGGATTGCGGGAGCAATCCGTGATATTACTTTTGGCGGCCACATCATGATATGATAAGAATTCCGGGCCGTGTACGGAAAAAGGGAAGGAAGCATTGGAGAAAAGCGGGCCGTGTGGTCTGCGCACAGGGCCGGAAGAACAAAAAAAATAACTTGTAAAATCGAGGAGGAACAACATGAAAATTGCACTGGGATGTGATCCGAATGCCATGGGCGAGAAGGATCTTTTAAAGACGTATATGGAGGGATTGGGCCATGAGGTGGTCGATTACGGCTCAACGGATCCGATCTATGCGAATACCGCGATCAGGGTTGCAGAGGACGTTGCCGGAGGCGTCTGTGAAAGAGGGATCCTGCTTTGCGGAACGGGAATAGGAGTATCCATTGCGGCAAATAAAGTAAAGGGAGCCTATGCGGCATGTGTGGCGGATGTTTATCAGGCACAGCGGGCGCAGCTTTCCAACAATGCCAATATCATGACCATGGGATCCCAGGTCCTCGGAATAGAATCCATGAAGTGCTGTGTGAGAGAATATCTCGGGGGCACATGGAATCCGGCGTGCAGATCTCTGCCGAAGGTACAGAGAATTCTGGATTATGAGAAAGAGCAGTTCAAATAATGCTCCGGTTTCGGCGGTTTTGCAAGGTGGTTTCAGCAGGCCGCAAAGAGGCCTTGACAATACAGCAAATGGTTCTTAACAGGGAAACAAAGGCAGGAAGAGGATCATGACGATCAGGGAACTGGCAAAACTGCTGGATATTTCACCGTCCGCAATATCCATTGTTCTGAACGGGGGAAGCGGAGTAAGTGAAGAAACCAGAACCCGTGTGATGCGGGCGATCAAAGAATATAACTATGTACCGCTGGTACGGAAAAAGAGTAAAAACAACAATGTCCTGCTGATGAAATTCAGGGGCACCGGTATGTTCATCGAGGAGAACCAGGGCTTTATTTCCATGATCATCGACGCGATTGAAGAACGGCTGCGGGAAGAGAAACTCGGGATGACCATGATGGTCGGAAAAACGGACCTGGACAGTGTGCTGAAATCCATTGAATACGGCAAATACTGCGGAATGATCATTATTGCAACGGAAATCATGGAAGAGGATTATGGTCTTCTGAAAACCATACCGATCCCTTTTGTTGTCGTGGACAATACCATGCCGAATTATTGCTACAGCAGCGTCTGCATGAATAACTATGAAAATGTGTGGATGGCACTTAAGTACTGTAAGGACTGCGGACAAAAGGAAATCGGATACCTGGGCAGCGTTACCGAACCGGAGAACTTCAAATCAAGATATAAAGCATTCAGAATGTATGTGGAGGAAATGGGACTGCAGTTTAAGATATCGGATGCCTACCATGTAAAACCGACCATGCTGGGGGCTTATGAAGACTTTTTGAAAATACTGGAGAAAAACCCTGTTCTGCCGTCCTGTTTTTTTGCGGAAAACGATACGATAGCGCTCGGCTCCATGAAAGCGCTGATTGAAAAAGGCTACCGGATCCCGGATGACATATCCCTGATCGGTTTTGACGATATTTCCTATTCTTCCATCAGTTTTCCTGCACTGACAACCGTTCATGTACAGAGGGATGTGATCGGGAAACAGGCTGTTTATCAGCTGAAACAGCTGATCAGAGAACCGGACTTCAAGCCCATGAAGACAAGGATCACGGGAAAGCTGATGATACGGGACAGTGTGAAAAAGCTTAAATCATAACAGTTTCAATGAAATTTCAGATAAAATATAATTTCAGGATCCGGAACCCATCGTGGCTCCGGATCTTTTGTTTACTAAACAAAATTGTGTAAAAATCCCTATGCCATTTTTTAAAAAATCAAACACGGTAAAATATGCACAAATAAACAGATGTAAAATTGTAAATAATGGTGATTTATGCGTCATGAGATTGACAAGCCCCGGAAACTGTTGTATCATCTAAATAGTTCTGGAAAACAAATATCGCCTGTGTTTACTAAACAAAAGGAGGAAATGGCAATTATGAGAAATATGAAAAAAGTTCTTTGCATCATTACCGCAGTAACAATGCTCGGTTCCATGCTTGCCGGATGCGGCGGTTCCACTGCAAGCACAACAGCAGCGGCAACCACGGCGGCGGCAACAAAAGCAGCGGAAACAAAAGCACCGGAAACAAAACCGGCAACCACGGCAGCAGCGACTACAGCGGCAGCGGGAGCAACGACGGCGGCAGCGACCTCTTCCGCGGAGAACCCGGTCAAGGGGAAAAAGGTTGCTTATATCATGCTTCTGCCTTCTGCAACGATCTTCCAGATGTGGAAGGATTCCTGCGCGAATCTCTGCAACGCGCTGGGAGTAAAGTTTGACTTCTTCTTCTGCGACGGTGATTTCAATAAGTGGCAGGATACCATCCGTACCTGCGCATCTGCAGGATATGACGGACTGCTTGTCAGCCACGGCAACAAAGACGGTTCTTATGTTTTCCTCAAAGAAATCACAACACAGTATCCGAAGCTGAAAATCGTCACCTTTGATACACAGTTCTATACGGACGCTCAGGCTCAGAAGCTTCCGGGAGTTACCCAGATGTTCCAGCAGGATAAGTCCCTTGTCACGGTTCTTCTTGACCAGATGGTAGCCAAGTACGGAGAAGGCGCACGCCTGATCAAAGTCTGGAGAGGACCGAACTACAACAGCCCGTTTGACCGTCGTGAAGTCGGCTGGGAAGAATATGAAAAAGCCGGAAAGATCAAGACAGTCGGTGAAGTACAGCCTCTGCAGGATTCCGTTGATTCTGCCAATACGGTTACCGCAGCTTATCTTCAGGGTGTAAAACGTGCGGATGTGGACGGCATTATCGCTTACTACGATCTGTACGGCCAGGGCGTTTACAAGGCAATTTCTGAAAATGATAACTTTAACGGAAAGAAAGGCGATGCGCTTCCGATGGCATCCGTTGATATCGATCCCGTTGATGTTACCAACATGCAGACCCGCCCTGACATCTGGACGGCAGCAGGAACAACAGACTGGACCATGAACGGCGAAATCGGCATGCGTATTCTGATGCTGGAACTTGCCAATCAGTACGACAAGATTTATGATCCGGCTTCCAAGAAGTCCGGTGTCGATGTAGTCGAAGTTCCCGGAACAGCAATCAAAGCATCTGATCTGAAGACTTCTTCCACAGTTGAGAATCTTGGAGAAATTGCCGGTGAAACATACGGAAATCTCGGGTATCTGTCTGAAGCAGACTGGATGCCGAAGAACATGATCCATAAATAAACGGCTCTGAATTTCGTGATCGGATTTTGAAAGACAAAGCCACAGGCGATCGTTTCAGAAAAGGAAGCGTCGGGTTTTGTACCGGCGCTTCCGATTTTTTTAAACATCAAAGACAAAGAGAGGAATTCCATGGATATTATCCGTTTAGAGACAAAACATGTTTCCATTGAATTTCCAGGTGTTAAGGCACTTGATGATATCAATTTTGAAGTATCTACCGGAGAAATACGTGCGGTTGTCGGAGCGAACGGCGCCGGCAAATCCACTCTTATGAAGGTACTGGCCGGTGCAAATCCTGCCTATACGGGAGAGGTTATCCTGAACGGAAAGCCTGTCGAGATCAGAACACCGGTCGATGCCAAAAAACTGGGAATCCAGATTGTTTATCAGGAGGTGGATACGGCACTGTATCCGACCTTATCTGTAGCAGAGAATATTGTCCAGAACGACATGGTCATGGGAAAGAGCGGCTATGTGGTCCACTGGAATAGCGTGTATAAAGCGGGAAGAGCCGCCCTTGACAGACTTCATATCAGCAAAAATCAGATCAATGAACGTACACTTGTGAAGGATCTTACCCTTGCCCAGAAACAGATGGTGTTAATTGCAAAGGCCCTCAAATCCGAATGCAGTTTTCTGATCCTTGATGAACCTACGGCACCGCTCAGCAATCTGGAAACAGAAGAACTGTTTTCGGTGGTCCGGCATCTGCATGAAACAGAAAATATCGCCATCATTTTCATTTCCCACCGGTTAAACGAGGTTCTTGAAATATGTGAAAAATATACCGTCATGCGGAACGGCCAGATGATCGATACAACGACCGTTACCCATACTACAACCACCAAGGAGATCGTTGAAAAAATGCTGGGCCGTTCCTTTGAGGAAAATTTCCCGAAGGAAATCTGCACGATCGGAAACAAGCTTTTTGAAGTATCGAATTTATCCGGTGCGGACGGCAAAGTAAAAGATGTATCCCTGTATGTGAGAAGCGGTGAAATCGTGGGGATCGCGGGGCTGGTCGGTGCCGGCAAATCGGAACTCTGCAAAACGATCTTCGGAGCCTATAAAAAAACCGGGGGTCAGATTAAGATGCGCGGGGAGGAGTTAAAGATCAATACCCCTTCCGATGCCGTGAAAAACAGAATGGCGCTTGTGCCGGAGGAAAGGAGAAGGGAAGGCGTACTGGTAAATGAAAACGTAAGTCTTAACCTTTCGGCCGCCTGTCTTTCCAAATTTTGCATGGGATCCTTTATCAATCAGATGGAAGTGAATAAAAATGCCGAAAAATTTGTCAAAGAACTCGGTGTTTCCACCCCGTCCGTAAAGCAGGTCGTAAAGAATCTGTCAGGAGGGAATCAGCAGAAGGTGGCGGTCGGGAAATGGCTGGCGGCTGACTGTGATGTTTATATTTTCGACGAGCCGACCAAAGGAGTGGATGTAGGGGCAAAACAGGATATTTTCAGACTGATCAATGATATTGCCAAAGACGGCAACGGCGTCCTCTATGCTTCCTGCGAAAACTCGGAACTACTGTCCCTTACCGATCGTATTTATGTCATGTATAACGGAACCGTTATGGCGGAATTAGTTACTCCGAAAACAACAGAGGATGAGATCATGTACTATTCTGTCGGCGGAGAAATCAATAAAAGCGTAAGCTGATAAAACTGGAGGAAGCATCATGGCTATGAAAAAACAGGTTAATGTAGGAAAATTTCTGGTAGACTGGGCAGCTGTCCTGGCATTGCTCCTTTGTTTTATCGGATTTACTGTTATGAAAGGCAGCATGTTCATGTCGGGAAGCAACATGGTCAATATTCTTCGTGCCATGGCGATCAATACGGTATTCGGGATTGCAGCAACGATCACAATGGCACCGGATGGTTTTGATATGTCGGCGGGTACACTTGCGAGCTGCTCGGCTTACGCATTTGTTTCCGCTTATCTCTGGTTTGGAATGTCACTCGGCATGTCCGTTCTGGTTTGTATTCTGGTCACCATAATCATGTATCAGCTGACCATGTTCCTGATCCTGGTCTGCAAAATCCCGGATATGCTGGCGACCTGCGCTCTGATGTTTGTTCACCAGGGTCTTGGACAATGGTATATCGGCGGCGGCGCGGTTTCAACAGGCATGAAGACATCCTGGGGAGCAGCTCCCGTACGTACGGCATTGTCATCATCTTTTTCCGCCATCGGCGGTGCTCCGTGGATCATCATTATCATGCTGGGCTGTGTGTTTGTAGCTTATCTGTTCCTGAACTTTACAAAACACGGACGGTATCTCTACGCAATGGGCGGCAATAAAGAAGCGGCAAGACTTTCCGGTATCAATGTAAAGAAATACCGTTACCTTGCCGGAATGATCACGGCTGTATTTATTGCCATAGGCGGTATCCTGGTTGCTTCCCGCGGAAGTTCCGCACAGGTTATGTGCTGCGATAACTATCTGATGCCTTCGCTCGCAGCCGTGTTCGTAGGCCGTACGGTCGGCGGCGCGGAGAAGCCGAATGCACTCGGTACCCTGATCGGGGCCATGCTGGTTTCCACACTGGAAAACGGACTGACCATTTGTGCGGTGCCGTTCTATGTTCTGCCCGCAGTCAAAGGCGCGGTCCTGGCACTGGCACTGATCGCAGCCTATGCAACAAAGAAAGAAAATTAAGGGGGAATAAAAAATGTCTAAATTCGACCATTATTTCCAGATGGATGTAGGGGATGTGATTGAATACACACTGGAAAAAACAAAGGAGATCGACTGGGACAGGGAGTCCATGGAGGCCGTTGTTCCCATGGAACACGGAAATCTGAATTACGTCTATCGGGTATGGGACGGCAAGGGACATTCCGTCTATATCAAACAGGCCGGGACGGAGACGAGAATTTCCAAGGATATGAAACCTTCCAAGGACCGCAACCGTCTGGAATCCGAGATCATTACCCTGGAGGATAAGTTTGCCCCCGGCATGGTGCCGCATATCTATTTCTTTGATACGGTCATGTGTGCCTGCGGAATGGAGGACTGTTCCGATTACGAGGTGATGCGGGATGCCATGCTGAAGCATGAAACGTTCCCGCGGTTTGCGGACGATATTTCCACGTTCATGGTCAACACGCTTTTGCTCAGCAGCGATGTTGTGATCGATCATAAGGAAAAGAAGGTCCTGCAGGGAAAGTTTGTTTCTCCGGATCTCTGCGACATTACGGAAAAGCTTGTGCTGATGGAACCGTACAATGACATCAATCACAGAAACAATGTTTTTGCACCCAACGCTGAATTTGTGGAAAAGGAATTGTATTCCGATGAAGCACTTCACCTTGAAGTGGCAAAGCTCAAATTCAAATTCATGACGGATGCACAGTCCCTGATGCAGGGAGATCTCCATACGGGCTCCATCTTCATCAAACAGGATTCGACAAAAGTTTTCGATTCGGAATTCGGCACCTATGCGCCTATGGGATACGACATCGGGAACGTGATCGCAAATCTGATCTTTGCCTATGACAACGGGCTTTCAACGGATGATACCGCTTTCTGCAGCTGGATCCTGGAAACCATCGAAAAGACAGTGGATCTTTTTGTGGGGAAATTTGAAAAGAAATTTGAGGAAGCGGTTACGGAACCCATGGCAAAGGTAAAGGGCTTTAAGGAGTGGTATATCAGCGATATCTTAAATGATACGGCAGGGTATGCCGGAACGGAACTGCACCGCAGAACAGTCGGTATGGCGAATGTGATCGATGTCACCAGAATTCAGGATGAAAAGAAACGTCTTATAGCGGAAAGATTAAATATCCTGGCCGGAAAAGATTTTATCCTGCATCAGACATCATTCAGGAAGGGCGCCGATTATGTGGCGGCAATCAGAAAGGCTGAGGAACAAGCAAAGGAGATCACGATATGACGGTAGAAGCTTTTTTTGATAAGGTGATTACGGTACGCATGGCGAAGGACAGAAAGACGATCGATATCATAGATCAGACTCTTCTTCCGGGAACCATCAAAAGAATCAATTTAAGTACCAAGGAAGAGATATGGGAAGCAATCAAAAAACTCAGGGTGAGAGGGGCACCGGCCATCGGCGCGTCTGCTGCCTACGGGATAGCGCTGCTTTCATCCCGCATCGACACGGGAGATTACAATACTTTTTATGCGCAGTTTAAAGAGCTGAAGGATTATCTTGCTTCCTCCAGGCCTACGGCGGTCAACCTTTTCTGGGCATTGAACCGGATGGATGCCACGGTAAAGGCAAATAAGGAGAAATCCGTATCGGTGATCAAGGAAATTTTATTTGATGAAGCGGATAAGATCCGTGAAGAGGATGTACAGATCAGCCGCAGCATCGGAGAGATCGGTTTCGGACTTTTAAGCGATCTGAAAAAGAGCGGACAGGAAATCGGCATCATGACGCACTGCAACGCAGGAACCCTGGCAACGGCAAAGTACGGTACCGCAACGGCACCCATGTACATTGCGCTGGAAAAAGGCTGGGTGGGTACGGATATGCATGTGTACTGTGATGAGACAAGGCCGCTCCTTCAGGGAGCAAGACTTACTTCCTTTGAACTGTATAATGCCGGCATTACCACAACGCTTCAGTGTGATAACATGGCCTCCATTCTGATGAAGTCCGGAAAGATCAATATTATTTTTGTGGGCTGTGACCGTGTGGCAAAGAACGGGGATGCCGCAAATAAGATCGGAACGAGCGGGGTGGCGATTCTGGCCAAATACTACGGGATTCCTTTCTATATCTGCGCGCCGAGTTCCACCATTGATATGAATACCGCGGACGGATCCGGAATTCCGATCGAGATGAGAGACCCCGACGAAGTAACCGAGATGTGGTACAAAGAGCGCATGGCTCCGGAAGGGATCAATGTATTCAATCCGGCATTCGATGTAACGGATCATTCGCTGATCACCGGCATCATCACGGAAAGAGGTTTGTGCCATGCCCCGTATGATAAGGCCTTTGAAGAGATCGGCATAGGGAGGTAACGGTATGCTGAAAGGGATTCCTGCGTGTATTACACCGGAGCTTCTGAAAATCCTGGATGAAATGGGACATGGGGATACGCTGGTAATAGGCGATGCCAATTTTCCCGCATCGTCCATGGCGGCGGCAAAGAATCATGTCAATATCCGCTGCGACGGACACCGCGCGACCGAAATGCTGGATGCCATCCTCCAGCTGTTTCCATTGGATGGTTTTGTGGAAAAGCCTGTTACGATCATGAATAAAATGGAAAGAGACAGGGATCTGGCATGCCCTGTCTGGGATGAGTTCAAAGGCATTGTCGCAAAGCATGATCCGCGGGGAGAAAGCGCTGTTGCCTTTATGGACCGCTTTGATTTTTACGATGCCGCAAAAGATGCCTATGCGGTGGTTTCGACAACGGAGACAGCTTTTTATGCCTGCATCATCCTGCAGAAAGGATGTCTGTAATTTCGGTAAGGAGGTTAAAAAACATGAAAAAGATAATCAATAAACCGGAGGAATATACGGATGACATGCTGCGCGGGATATACGCGGCACATAAGGATCTCGTAAAGTACGTAAATGATGACCTTCGCTGTTACTGCAGCGCGAACAAAAAAGACGGGAAGGTGGCCATCATCACCGGAGGAGGAACGGGACATCTTCCGCTATTCCTCGGCTATGTCGGGGAAAATCTTCTGGACGGCTGCGGCGTAGGCGGCGTATTTCAGTCACCGTCTTCGGAGCAGATCTACAATGTATCCAAAGAAGTGGAAGCCGGTGCAGGCATTCTGTATCTGTACGGAAACTACACCGGGGATATCATGAACTTCGATATGGCAGCCGAAATGTGTGATCTGGATGATATCAAAACGAAAAGCATTACCGGCGCGGATGATGTTCTGTCCAATAAAGATCCAAACACAAGACGCGGCGTGGCAGGTATTTTCTTCCTGTATAAATGTGCCGGCGCCAAAGCAGCCGAAATGGGGAATCTGGAGGAAGTTCTTGCTGCCGCGCAGAAGGCGAAGGATCTTACCCGCACCGTGGGATTTGCGCTTACGCCCTGCGTCATTCCGGAACTGGGACATTCCAATTTTACGCTCGGAGAAAATGAGATGGCATTCGGAATGGGTATACACGGAGAACCCGGCGTATGGAACGGACCGGTCAAAACGGCAGGGGAACTTGCAGAGGAATCCCTGAATGAAATCCTGACGGATATGCCTGTGCAGGCCGGAGAGGAAGTCTGTGTCCTGATCAACGGACTCGGAGCGACCAGTCAGGAAGAACTGTATATCCTGTCGGGAAGCGTTCAGAAAATATTGGACGGAAAAGGCATTAAAACATACAGAACATTTGTCGGAGAGTATGCGACCAGCATGGAAATGGCAGGGGCATCAATCTCCGTCTGCAAAATGGTCGATGATGAAATGAAGAGATGGATCGATATGCCTGTTCATACACCGTTTTATACGCAGGTGTAGATCAGCAAAGGAACAGGGATCGATCGGGAAAGGGGATTCTGGTCTGATGGATGCGATACAATGCGATCAGCTCGCAGCGCTGTTTCAGGGAGTTGCCGATCTGTTTACCGAAAAGAAAGATGAACTCTGTGAAATGGATGCAAAGATGGGAGACGGTGACCTTGGCCTTACCATGAGCAAAGGGTTCGGTGCTTTTCCCCGTCTGATACAGGAAAATACGGAGGAAGGCAACATAGGGAAAACGCTCGCAAAAGCCGGCATGAAAATGGCGGGCCTTGTTCCTTCCACCATGGGAACGTTAATGGCCAGCGGGATCATGGAAGGCGGGAAAGCGATCGCCGGAAAAAGCACCATGGGGCCGGAAGAATTATCCGTTTTCCTGACAGGCTTTGCGGCCGGCATTCAGAAAAGGGGAAAGTGCCAGACAGGAGAGAGGACCATTCTGGATGCGGTCGATGCAGGCGCAAGGCGGGCAGCGGATGTCTGTGCGGAAGGAAAAGACCTGAAGGCGATCATTCAGGCTGCCGTGCAGGGAGCAAAAGAAGGGGTGGAAGCGACAAAAGAAATGATCCCGAAATACGGGAAAGCCGCTGTTTTTTCAGCCAGGGCAAAGGGTGTGCCGGATCAGGGCGCAATTGCCGGACTGTATTTTCTGGAAGGACTTGCAAGATTTTTTGAATGAAAAAGCGGGGGAAGAAAAATGAATTATAAAAAACTGATTGTCGAGAGCGGCAAACGAATGGAAGGCTCCGGACTTACCGTTGAGACCTGGGGAAATATCAGCTGCCGGGATCCGGAGACGCAGCTCATATACCTTACGCCGAGCGCCATGCATTATAACATCATCACGGAGGACGATGTGGTGGTGTGCAGACTGGACGGCACCGTAGTGGAAGGGACCAGAAAACCTACCATAGAAAAAGACATGCATCTTATGATCTACCGGCACAGAAGCGATGTCAATGCCATTATCCATACGCATCCGGTCTATTCCATGGTCTATGCGGTACAGGGAAAATCCATTCCGCTGTTTATTGATGAAGCGGCGCAGATGCTGGGAGATGTTGTAAAATGTACGGACTATGCGCTTCCCGGCTCAAAAGCCCTTGCGGAAAACTGCGTCGGGGCTCTCGGGGAAAAGGGAAAGGCGTGCCTTGTCCATTCCCACGGAGCGGTCTGTGCAGGAGCCGATATGGAAGGAGCCTTCATGACGGCTGCGGTCCTGGAACTTGCTGCGCGTATTTTTTACATGACGGAGGCCACGGGAGGAAAGCCCGCAGGCATATCGGAAGAAAACGTTCAGGCCATGCAGGCTTTTATCAGGGATTCCTACGGACAGGGGAAATAGATTTTGCCGGACGGAATGCCTGCCGGATCTAAAAGGATGAATTCAGTCATCTGAAAAATTATCGTATTGTTTTGCCGCCTTTGCAATGCCGGTACTTATCCCCGGTCTATTCCCCGGGAAGTACAGGACATTCGGGCGGCATTTTTGCCCCCAAACGGAGGCGCTGACCGACAGTGCTTTCCGGCTGTACTTTCCGGGGGCATAAAACCAATGGAAATGCCGGCTGCAAACGTGTATAATAAAGAAGAACCTGTTTTTCAGCGTGTTTTCGGGAGGCAAAAATGAAAGTAACGTACATCCATCACAGTTCATTTCTAATTGAGTTGGACCATGCGGTTTTTCTTTTTGACTATTTTCAGGGAAAAATTCCGGAGATTGACCGGAAAAAGCCGCTTTTTGTTTTTGTAAGCCACCGGCATGAAGATCATTTTTCACCCGTGATCTTTGACCTGGCCGCTTCCCATCCGGATATCACCTATATTATTTCCGATGATATCTGGGAGAACCGTGTCCCGGAAGGAATATACGGAAAAGTATTTTTCATGGGGCCCGGAGAAACGGAAGATTTTCCCTGCGGAAAAGAGTTTGTCAGAGTGCGTACCTATAAGTCCACGGATGAGGGAGTTGCTTTCCTGGTTGATGCGGACGGAAAGCGGATTTATCACGCAGGCGACCTGAATTACTGGTACTGGGAAGAAAATGAAAAAGCGGAAAACAATTCCCAGAAAAAAGCCTATTCCCTGCGGCTTAAGGAAATCAAAGCGGTTATTGAGGAAGACGGGCATATACCGGACGCTGCTTTTATTCCGGTTGATTCCAGACTGAAGGAAAGCTGTTATCTGGGCCTTCTGGAATATATGAAGGAGGTCGGCGCCGCCGCCGTTTTTCCCATGCATACATTTGACGGCGGAAAAATCCTGCAGGAAATAAAAAATAACGCAGGTATGAGAAAATATCTCGGTATCCTTCACGGTACGGGAAAGGAAAACGAAAGCTTTGAAATCTGATCGGAAAGAAGAAACTGCCAATGCTGATGCTTGAAAATGTAAGACTGATCGATCCGGAGACCAGAACGGATGAAATAAAAGATATTCTGATCGCGGAAAGAAAATTCATTAAAATAGGAACGGAACTCAGACTGGACGCAGCGCTGATCGCGGAAGCGAAGGGAGAAAAACTCCGGATTCTGGACGGCACGGGACTGGTTGCGGCACCCGGTCTGGTGGATACCCATGTCCATTTCCGGGATCCCGGCTATACCCATAAGGAGGATATCAAAAGCGGCGCAGAAGCTGCGGCTGCCGGCGGATTTACCTCCGTTGTCTGCATGGCCAATACCAATCCTCCGGTGGATTCGGAAGAAACCATACTGGAAGTCCTGAAAAAGGGAAGGAAGACGCCCATTCATGTCTATACCTGCGCGTGCCTTACTAAGAACATGGACGGAAAAGAACTGACGGATTTAAAGTTCCTGAAGGAGTGCGGGGCAGTTGGCTTTTCGGATGACGGAAGACCTGTCCTGAATGAAAATCTGGTACAGGAAGCCATGCGGACGGCACGCGGGATCAAGATGCCGCTGGCTTTTCACGAGGAAGACCCCAGATACATAGAAAATGCAGGAATAGACGGGGGACCGGCTGCGGAAAAAATGGGACTGAAAGGAGCGGACCGTCAGGCGGAAATATCCCTGGTGGGACGCGACTGCAAACTGGCAAGGGAAACCGGGGCCGCTGTTGTAATCCAGCATGTCAGCGCGAAGGAAAGCGTGGAGCTTATCCGGAAAGCAAAAAGAAGCGGAGCCAAGGTATGGGCGGAAGTTACCCCGCATCATTTTTCCCTGACGGAAGATGCGGTTTCTCTTTACGGAACCAATGCAAAGGTGAACCCTCCTTTAAGGACGGAGGAAGACCGCATGGCGCTTATTGAGGGACTCAGGGACGGGACCATAGACATCATCGCAACGGATCACGCACCGCATGCAAAAAATGAGAAAGACAGGCCCTTTTCGGAAGCACCGAGCGGGATCACAGGACTGGAAACTGCGCTTTCCTTGGGAATCATGAATCTGGTTAAACCGGGGTATTTAAGCCTGGGACAGCTCATTGCAAAAATGACAAGGGAACCCGCAAGACTTTATTCGTTTGATGCGGGATCCGTGCGGGAGGATGCTTCTGCCGATCTTGTTTTGTTTGACCCGGAAAAGACCTGGGCCTATCTGGCACCGAAAAGCAAATCCACCAATACGCCCTGGCTGGGAAAAACGCTGACGGGGAAAGTCATGATGACGCTGTGTGCAGGTGAAATTGTTTACGAGGTTCCCGACATCAAAAGCAAACTTATCTAAGAAAGGATTTTATTTATGATCAGTGCAAACGGCGTGACGTTCCGCGTGGGGAAGAAAGCCCTGTTCGAAGACGTCAACATCAAATTTACGGAAGGAAACTGCTACGGTCTGATCGGTGCCAACGGCACCGGGAAATCTACTTTCCTTAAAATTCTTTCCGGCCGGCTGGAACCGACAAACGGAGAGATTGCCATGACGCCGGGGCAGCGGCTTTCTTTCCTGGAACAGGATCATTTCAAGTATGATGAATACACGGTTCTGGATACCGTGATCATGGGGAACAAACACCTGTATGAAATCATGAAGGAAAAAGACGCCATTTATGCCAAGGAGGATTTTTCCGATGCGGACGGAATAAAAGCCGGGGAACTGGAAAGTGAATTCGGAAGCATGGGCGGATGGGATGCGGAATCCGATGCGGCGAATCTCCTGAACGGACTCGGCGTAGAAACGCAGTTTCATTACAGCCTCATGAAAGATTTGAACGGCGGACTGAAAGTGAAGGTTCTTCTTGCAAAAGCTCTGTTCGGCAATCCGGATATCCTTCTTCTGGATGAACCGACGAACCATTTGGATCTGGAAGCGATAGGCTGGCTGGAAGAATTCCTGATCAATTTTGAAAACACGGTCATTGCCGTATCGCATGACCGGTATTTCCTGAATAAGGTCTGTACGCAGATCGCGGACATTGATTACGGAAAAATACAGCTCTATGCCGGCAACTATGATTTCTGGTACGAATCCAGCCAGCTGATGGTCCGGCAGATGAAGGAAGCCAACAGGAAGAAAGAAGAGAAGATAAAAGAACTGCAGGAATTTATCCAGAGATTTGCAGCAAATGCCAGTAAATCCAAACAGGCAACAAGCAGAAAGAGGGCTCTCGAAAAAATAGAACTGGATGATATCCGTCCGTCCAGCCGAAAATATCCTTTTATCGATTTCCGGCCGGAACGTGAGATCGGGAATGAGGTCCTTACAGTAACGGATCTGACCAAGACCATAGACAATGTAAAAGTACTGGACCATATCAGTTTTACCTTAAACCGCACGGATAAGGCAGCTTTCGTGGGACCGAACGAGCGGGCAAAGACTGTTCTCTTCAAGATCCTCATGGGAGAAATGCAGCCGGATGAAGGTACCTGGAAATGGGGCGTCACAACATCGCAGGCGTATTTCCCGAAAGACAATACCAGGATTTTCAATACGGATGAAACCATTGTGGAATGGCTTACGCAGTTTTCCGAGATCAAGGACAGTACCTACGTGCGCGGCTTTCTCGGACGGATGCTTTTTGCGGGGGAGGACGGCGTAAAGCAGTTAAAGGTATTATCCGGAGGAGAAAAAGTCCGGGTCATGCTTTCCCGGCTCATGATCAGCGGAGCAAATGTTCTTCTGTTGGATGAGCCGACCGATCATCTGGATATGGAAGCGATCACGGCTCTGAATACCGGGCTTGTTAAATTTCCCGGTGTGCTGCTGTTTACATCCCGGGATCATCAGATCGTGGAAACCACGGCGAACCGTATCATGGAGATCATCAACGGAAAACTGGTGGATAAGATCTCGACCTATGACGAATACCTTGACAGCGATGCCATGGCAAGAAAGCGCTTTACCTATTCGCTGACTGCCGAAGAGGAAAAGGATGATTAAGAAATTTATCAGCTGGAACGTGAACGGCCTGCGGGCATGTGCCGGAAAAAATTTCCTGGATGTCTTTCACGATCTGGATGCGGATATTTTCTGTGTACAGGAAACCAAACTGCAGGAAGGACAGATCGAACTGGACCTTCCGGGATATTATGATTACTGGAATTACGCACAGAAAAAAGGATATTCCGGCACGGCCATGTGGACAAAAGATAAACCGCTGTCGGTAAAGTACGGAATGGGAATCGAGGAGCATGACAGAGAGGGGCGGCTTATTACAGCCGAGTTTGAAGACTTTTATTTCCTGACCTGTTATACACCGAATTCACAGGACGGGCTGGCCCGGATAGAATACCGGATGAAGTGGGAGGATGATTTCCTTTCTTACATCAAAAAGCTCGATCAAAAGAAACCGCTGATTTTCTGCGGGGATCTGAATGTGGCGCATGAAGAAATCGATCTGAAAAATCCGAAGACCAATCATCAGAATGCCGGATTCACCGACAGGGAAAGAGAGAAAATGACGGGAATCCTTTCTGCGGGGTTTACGGACAGTTTCCGGTTCCTTTATCCCGACAGAGAGGATTCCTATTCCTGGTGGTCCTACCGGCAGAACGCCCGCGGAAAGAATGTCGGCTGGAGAATAGATTACTTTATCGTATCGGATTCCATCCGGTCCCGAATTAAGGATTCCGGGATCCGCTCGGAAATATTCGGCAGCGATCACTGTCCGGTTGAACTGGACATGGATTGGTAAAGACTGTTATCGGGAATGGGAAATGAGGCTGAAGGAGACACCATGGAGAACCTGACAGATACAAAGGATCTGACGAAAAATATTACAGGGAATATTGCTCTGTGCGGAGAGTATCCGATGGGGCTTATCCGGACGGCAGAAGGATTTCATGTCAGTGTGACGGGCACGGGAAAAAAATGTGCCATGCTTTTATTCCGTGCAAAGGAAGAGCTTCCTTTCTGCAGGATCTTTTTCCCGGAAGAAAGCCGTGTGGGAGATGTCTGGTCCATGGAGATCGGACGGAAGGAAATTCAGGGGATATCCGGAACTTCTGCTCCGGAAGATGCGGATTTCCCGGAGGATACGGAATATGCGTTTGAAGACGATACGCATATTTTCCCGGATCCCTGCGCGGAAAACTACAGCGGTCATGAGACCTGGAAAAAAAAGGAAACGGAAACAAAGGGAAGGCGCAGCCCCCTTTTCAGCGAAAAATTTGACTGGGAGGGAGACAGACCTCTCGGCATTCCCTATGAGGAAAGCATATTTTATAAGATCCATGTGCGCGGTTTTACAGAGTCCGTATCCGGAAAGGTAAAAGGGAAGGGGACTTTTGAGGGGATTACGGAAAAAATCCCGTACCTGAAAGAACTTGGAGTAACGGCGGCGGAGCTGATGCCCTGCCAGGAGTTTGAAGAGAATGTCCTTTACCCGGACGGAAAGCCGACCGGAAAAGTGAATTACTGGGGCTATACAAAAGATGTCTTCCGCTTTGCGCCGAAGGCAGGTTACTGCCGGATGGGCGGAGAAAAACCGTCTGTCCAGTTTAAGACCATGGTGAAAAAAATGCATCAGGCCGGACTGGAGGTGATCCCGGAAATTTATTTTGAGGGTTCCGAACCGGTCACCTGTATTTTAAGTGTTCTCCGGCACTGGGTGTCTGCCTTTCATGTGGACGGAATTCATCTGGTCGGATCTGTTCCGGCAGAACATATCGCAGCGGATCCGTACCTGACCGGTACAAAGCTTCTTTTTGATCATTGGGACAATGCTCCATGCGGCAGGATCAAGCATCTTGCTTCCTGCAATGAAGGCTTTGAACAGGATATGCGCCGGTTTTTAAAGGGCGATGAGGGCATGATATCCAGGCTGGTATTCCATACGAAAAACAACCCGAAAAATGCGGCGTCTGTTAATTTCATGGCCAATACCAACGGATTCACCATGATGGATATGGTGAGCTACGACATCAGGCACAACGAAGAAAACGGAGAAAACAACGCAGACGGAACGGAAAATAATTTTTCCTGGAACTGCGGTGCAGAAGGACCTGTAAAGAAGAAAAAGATCACGGAACTGAGAAGCCAGCAGATCCGGAATGCTTTCCTGCTTCTGTTTCTCAGCCAGGGCACGCCGCTTATTCTTTCAGGGGACGAATTCGGACAGACCAAACTGGGCAATAACAATTCCTGGTGTCAGGATAACGGCATCTCATGGCTGAACTGGAAACTGGTAAAGGCCAATGCGGATATCCTTGCCTTTGTAAAGCATGTGATCGCTTTCCGGAAACGGCATCCGGTATTCCACTATCCGGAAGAGCCCAAAGTGCTGGATACGCTTGCCAAAGGCCTGCCGGACATTTCCTACCACGGGGTAAGTGCCTGGCGGCCTGAATTTGAAAACTGGAGAAGACAGCTCGGAATTCTTTACTGCGGTGAATACGCAACCCTGAAAAACGGAGGAAAGGACCAGTCTTTTTATGTCCTCTACAACATGCACTGGGAGGCGCATGACTTCGCGCTCCCCAATCCGGAAAAAGGATTTTCCTGGTTTTTGTCCATGGATACCTCTGACGGGGGAAACAACGGTTTCTGCCCTATAGGGGAAGAAACATTGCTGCCGGATCAGAAAATCTATAACGTGAATGCCCGCACCATAGCTGTTCTGGTTGAAAAACCGGATCCGTCGGCGGCATCGGCGGAAGAAACCGCAGGGAACAAAAAGAAGAAGGCCCCGGAGAAACGCAGACAGAAACCCGGCAGGGGACAGGCTGAAATGGCAGGCAGGGCGGAAGTAAAACAGGACAGCACAAAACAGGATGCCGTAAAACAGGACGGCGTAAAACAGGACGGCGTAAAACAGGATGCCGTAAAACAGGACAGCGTAAAACAAAAACCGGACGGAGAGACAATACAGAAATTATATTGAGGAAAAGGAACAGGCAGAAGGGGAACTCATGACAACAGATATCCTGATCATCGGAGCGGGTCCCGCGGGTATTTTTACCGCAATGGAGCTGATAAAAAAGAACAGCAGAATGAAGATTACGATTGTGGAAAAAGGGCATCCGATCGAGAAGAGAAAATGTCCCAAGGCGCAGACCGGGCACTGCATGGACTGCAAACCGTACTGCGCCATTACAACGGGTTTTTCCGGGGCGGGTGCGTTTTCCGACGGAAAACTTTCCCTTTCTTCGGAGGTGGGAGGGGATCTTCCGGAACTTTCAGGACACCGGCTGGTTCAGGATACAATTGATTATACGGATAAAATTTATCTGGAGTTCGGCGCGGATCCCAGAATTGAGGGGATCACGCACCCGGAGGAAGTAAAAGCCATCCGCCGCCGTGCCATTGCCGCCGGCCTGAAGCTGGTAGACTGCCCTATCCGGCACCTCGGAACAGAAAAGGCACAGCAGATCTATCTTTCCATTGAGCATTATCTGATGGATCAAGGTGTGGAATTTCTGTTTGAATGTGAGTGCCGGGATTTCATCATGGAAAAGGAAACCTGTCTCGGAGCCTATTTAAATGTGGACGGCAGGGAAGAGGAATGCCGGGCCAGAGAAGTGATCGCGGCAACAGGCAGAAGAGGGGCCGACTGGCTGGAAAAACTATGTCAGCAGCACGGGATCGCACATGATCCCGGTACGGTCGATATCGGCGTCAGGGTCGAGCTTCGCGATGAAGTCATGGAGACGGTCAACAAGGTACTGTATGAATCCAAGCTGATCGGTTATCCGCAGCCCTTCAAGAATAAGGTCCGTACGTTCTGTCAGAATCCGGGAGGCTTTGTGAGTCAGGAGAATTACGACAACAACCTTGCAGTCGTAAACGGACATTCCTATAAAAACAGAAAATCGGAAAACACCAACGTTGCCATTCTCTGTTCGCATCATTTTACAAAACCGTTCAATCAGCCGATCGCATATGCGCAGAAAATCGGGGAACTCACCAACATACTCGGAGACGGACATATTCTGGTCCAGCGGTTCGGGGATATCATAGACGGGAAAAGGACCTGGGAGCAGGAACTGATGCGTTCCAATGTGCATCCTACGCTGCCCGATGCGGTCGCGGGGGATATTACGGCAGCCATGCCGTACCGGAGTCTTACCAACATCATTCAGTTTATCCGGCAGATGGACATAGTGGTTCCCGGATTTGCTGCGGAGGAAACGCTTTTGTATTCTCCTGAATTAAAATTTTACAGCAATAAGGTAAAGATGGATCAGAAGCTGAACACCAGCATCAAAGGGCTGCATTGCCTCGGAGATTCCAGCGGCTGGACCAGGGGACTTATGATGGCATCCGTCATGGGTGTACTGATGGGGCGGGAGCTGCTGCAGAGAAATTGAGCTTCTTCATGACGGACCGGAAGAGCAGCAAGAGAAAAGCAGCTGCCGAGCACCAGGCAAGCGGATCTGTAAAACACACCATGATATAGCCGAGGGCCGGAATGAGAACCAGACTGGAAAAGGTACGGGCGATCATCTCAACCACACCGGAGACCATGGCAGACCGGGAAAAACCCATTCCCTGAATGGAATTCCGGAAGATGCTCAATATCATCAGGATAATATAGAAAAAGCTTGAACAGTGCAGGAAAAGACAGACATCCCTGATCACTTCGGTATGAGAGGCATCCATAAACAGGAGGGTCAGTTTCCCGGCAAAGAGCCAGATAACGGCCAGAATGGTCAGGGACAGGGCAAGACCTATTTTCAGTGCATCTGCAATACCGGCCCGGATCCGGGCCTTTTTTCCGGCTCCCAGGTTCTGCCCGCAGTATATCGCCATGGTATTGCCCAGGGCATCGCCGGTGCAGATAAAAACCGTTTTGATTTTAAGAGCAGCGGCATAGGAAGCGACAAATACGGTCCCGAGAAGATTTACGGCACTCTGCAGCATAATGCTTCCGATCGCGGTTATGGAAAACTGCAGTCCCATCGGAAGCCCCATTCCGAGCATGACAGCACATTTTTTACGGTCGAACCGGGCTTCCTCTTTTTGCAGAGAAAGAACGGGAAATTTCCATTTCATGTAAAGCAGGGAGAGGACACCCGAGACTGCCTGAGAAATAATGGTCGCAACGGCAGCACCGGAAACGCCCATCTTCAGATTGATGATGCAGAAAAGATCCAGAAAAATGTTCAGGATGGCGGAAAAAACAAGAAAGAGAAAGGGAGTCCTGGAATCCCCGATGGCACGGATAATTCCCGAAGCGTAGTTGTAGAGGATGGTAAAGGGGATTCCCCAGAAAATGATCACCTGATAATGCCAGGCATCATCAAACAGATTATCCGGCGTATGCATGGCATGCAGGATTCCCGCGCAGGAGAGCACGGTCAATGCCGTGAGGACTACGGAGATCGCTCCGGCCAGATACCATCCGTTGGCCATGTATTTCCGTAAATCGGATTCCCTTCGGGCACCGAACTTCTGGGAAATCGGGATGGAAAAGCCGGAGCACAATCCGGTGCAGAAGCCGATCACCAGAAAAATAATGGAAGAGCAGGACCCCACGCTTGCCAGCGGATCCAGTCCGAGGTACTGGCCCACGATGATGCTGTCTACCAGATTATAGAATTGCTGAAAAAGATTTCCGCCAAGGACGGGCAGCATAAAACGAAGGATAATCGGCAGCGGTTTGCCGGAAGTCATGTCTGTGGTCATGGTTGTCTCCTCAAAGTTGTCTCTTCAAATGCTTTTTATCATAACTGGAAAACGGCAAAAAGTAAAGAAATGATGATTTACACAAAAAGGGCATTCGACTATAATGCTTAAAGCATAAGCCGGACGGGGATATACGCCGGGAAGAAAGGCATGGGATTGTGGGAAAGGTATATTTTGCAAAAGAACCGGGAGGAGAAAGCTGTGTGATCATGGATGCCGAAATCCTCCGGAATGAAAATGAGATCCGTGAACCGCTTGAAGATCTGGGGATGGAGTTCCATGTCTATCACGACTGGGCACTGACGCAGAGCAGGGGATATTTTACGGTGGCAAAGAGCAAGGCGGAATTTTTAACGGCGGCATTCGATCTGCATTTCAAAAAAACGGTGATGAAGGATATTGACCGGTTAAAACAGACCTCCGGAGAAGCAGAAAAAGACAGCGGCGGGATGTCCGAAAAAACAACGAAAGATGACCGCGCGGTCCCTGAAGCGAAAAAGAAAAACGGCAGGGATGTGCCGGAAGAGGAAACGAAAGATGACCATGCGGTACCCGAAGAGGTGAGAAAAAGGCTGGAAGAAATACAACGGAATGCAAAAACAAAGGAAAAATGATAGAATAGGCAGGCAGTATCCAAATCTGATCAGGAAAAGGGGAACATCATCATGGATAAAATCATATTGACCGGCGACCGGCCGACGGGGAAACTTCACGTAGGACATTATGCGGGATCTCTCCGGGAACGGGTCAGGCTTCAGAACTCCGGGGAATATAAAAGGACCATGATCATGATTGCCGATGCGCAGGCGCTTACGGATAATTTTGACAACCCGGAAAAAGTCCGCGAAAATATCATAGAGGTGGCGCTGGATTATCTCAGTGTAGGTCTGGATCCGCAGAAATCCGTTATATTTGTGCAGTCCATGGTGCCGGAACTTACAGAGCTGACATTTTATTATATGAATCTGGTTACGGTGGCAAGGCTGCAGAGAAATCCGACCGTTAAGGCGGAAATCCAGATGCGCGGTTTTAATGCGGAAATCCCGGCAGGGTTCTTTACCTATCCCGTCAGCCAGACATCGGACATTACCGCGTTTAAGGCGACCACGGTACCGGTCGGAGAGGACCAGCTTCCCATGCTGGAACAGGCAAGGGAGATCGTACGGAAATTCAATTCGATCTACTGTCCGGACAAGCCTGTCCTTGTGGAACCGGAGGCCCTGATTCCGACAAATGCCGCATGCAAACGTCTTCCCGGAACAGACGGGAAAGCCAAAATGAGCAAATCACTCGGGAACTGCATTTATCTTTCGGATCCCGCGGAGGAAGTGGAAAGAAAAATCAGGGGGATGTATACGGATCCCACGCATCTTAAAGTGTCGGATCCCGGCCATGTGGAAGGCAATCCGGTATTTACCTATCTGGATGCTTTCTGCCTTCCGGAACACTTCAGCCGGTTCTGGCCGGAATACGGAAATCTGGAGGAACTGAAGGCAGCGTATGCCGCAGGAGGCCTGGGGGACATGAAGATCAAAAAGTTCCTGATTTCGGTCATGCAGGACATTCTGGAACCCATCCGCAGGAAACGCTCGGAATATGAAAAGGATATTCCCGAAATTTACCGCATTCTTCAGAGAGGAAGCGAAGACGCAGAAAAAATAGCCGCCGAAACCTTAAACGAGGTGAGAGCTGCCATGAAGATCAATTATTTCAGTGACAGGGAACTGATCGAAAGACAGGCGGAGAAATACGGGAAGGGTCAGTCATGATACAGGTCATTCTCTGCGCCCGAAACGGAGAAAAATATATAGAGGAACAGATTCTCTCCATCCTGCATCAGACGGAAAAAGAGATTCGTCTTTTGATTTCCGATGATGCTTCAACGGATTCCACGGCGGAAATTGCGGAAAAGTATGTAAATCTGTTCCCCGGGAAAGTCACTCTGGTCAGACAATCAAGCCCTTCAGGAAGTGCATGCGCGCATTTTCTGAAGGCGCTTTCTCTTTACGGAAAAGACAGAGACTATGTCATGTTCGCAGACCAGGATGATGTCTGGGACGGGGATAAGATCGAAAAGACCCTGAACAGGATGAGGGAAGCGGAAAAAAAATATGCGCCCGGGACGCCGCTCCTGGTCCATGCCGACAGCCGTGTAACGGATGCGGATCTTTGCGTGATCTGTTCCTCCTATGTCCGGTATCAGAAAATGAGCCCGCAGAGAAATAAGCTGAATGAACTTCTGGTTCAGAATAATGTAACGGGAGCGGCTCTGATGATTAACCGCCCCCTGATCACTCTTGTGACCGGAAGAAATATGCCTTCCTATGCGGTCATGCACGATCATTATCTTGCGCTTACGGCAGCGGCCTTCGGGAAAATCATTTTTGTAAATGAAGCGCTGTATGCTTACCGCCAGCACGCCAGGAATGACCTCGGCGCGGCAAAAGGAAACCCGGTCAGAGAAGTGCTGGACCGCCTGGGCCTTTTCCGGAAGGATAAAAAAAACAGACAGGAAGCCGACCGGCATTCCCGGGAAACCTATGCGGCGCTTTTTCGTCAGGCAGAGGAATTTTACAGACTGTATGCAAATGAACTTTCCAGGAAGCAGAAGAGCCTTCTGCGTGCATTTATCAGGATGCAGAATGAAAACAGGATTACAAAAATACGGACCATCCTTTGCTGCGGATTTACATTTAACCGGCTGTACCGTACGGTCGGAGAATGTCTGTTTCTGTGAGCACAACGGGGAACAATACAAAGCGACAGGGAAAACAGAATGAAGAATGACAGGGAAAACAGATCGGGCGGAGAACTGAAAAAGAAAGTGGCACACGGAATGTTCTGGAAACTCATGGAACTTGCCGGTGCCCAGGGCATTCAGTTTGTGGTGGCGTTACTCCTTGCGAGGCTGATGACGCCGTCCGAGTACGGGACCATCAGTCTGATCATGATCTTCATTACGATCGCAAATACATTTGTTCAGTCCGGTTTTGCCACAGCCCTTATTCAGAGGCAGGAGGTAAAGGAAGAAGATTATTCGGCCGTGCTCCGGATATGCCTGGTATTATCCTTTGCCGCCTATGCGGCTTTGTTTTTTGCGGCGCCGTTTATTTCGGACTGTTACAAAACTCCTGTCCTTGTCCCTCTTCTCAGAGGAATGGGAATCGTGCTTTTCCCCGGGGCGGTGATCTCCATTCAGACAGCCTATGTTTCCAGAAACATGAATTTTAAAAAACTGTTTCAGTCCACGATATTTGCAGTGATCGTTTCAGGCATCGTTTCCGTATCTATGGCATGGCAGGGATACGGCGTCTGGGCTATGGCCATGCAGCAGATCATTTATTATTTTGCCCTGATGGCGGGACTTTTTTTAACCGTTTCCTGGAGACCCGGGAAGGCCTCCGGTTTTCAAAAGATCCGGGAACTTTATTCCTTCGGATGGAAGATCATGGTATCCGGCCTGATCGATACCGTATGGCAGAATGTTTACGGGCTGATCATAGGGAAACGGTATTCGCAGGCAGACCTCGGAGGATATAACCGCGGGGAACAGTTTCCGAAGATCATCGCGTCCAATTTTTCTTCTGCCATTCAGTCGGTGCTCCTGCCGGCCTATTCCAAAAATCAGGATGATGCGGTCCGGTTAAAGAGCATGATGAAACGCAGCATCAAACTTTCCGCCTTTGTGATATTTCCGATGATGGCGGGACTTATCGCGGCGGCATATCCGCTGATCCGCGCACTCCTTACGGACAAGTGGCTTTTCTGTGTTCCGTATTTAAGGATACTCTGCCTGTCCTACGCATTCTGGCCTGTCCATGTTACCAATCTGCAGATGATGAATGCACTCGGGAGAAGTGATCTCTTTTTAAAACTTGAGATCATAAAAAAGGCGATCGGTATTGTGATCCTGCTCATAAGCCTTCGGTACGGAATTATTGCCATGCTCTGGATGAAGGCTTTTGACGAACTGATCTGTTCCTTCATCAACGCCTATCCCAACCGGAAACTGGTCTCTTACGGGATAGGGGAGCAGTATGGGGATATGATGCCGTCTGCGGTCTGTTCTGCCGTTATGGGCGCGGCAGTGTGGTCCCTGCAGCAGGCCGGCACGGCTCTGTCCGGGATGCCCGTCCTGAAAAGCTTTCCGAATTTATCACTCCTTATTCTCCAGATCGCGGCGGGGATATTGATTTATGCGGGGCTGTCCGTACTGCTGAATCGCGAATCCGTGGATTACCTGAAGGAGACCGTAAAGGAACTGAAAAAAAAGTAAACCGGCAGGAGGAACCATGGAAACACCTTTGGTCAGCATATGCGCAGTCTCTTTCAATCATGCTCCCTATATCCGGGAATGCCTGGATCATTTTCTGGCTCAGAAAACGGATTTCCCTTATGAGATCCTGATCCATGACGATGCATCCGAAGACGGGACACAGAATATCATCCGCGAATACATGGGACGCTACCCGGGAAAAGTAAGGGCCATTCTGGAAACCGAAAATCAGTATTCAAAAGGCATTTCCAATCTTTCCGGCGCATTTAACTTTCCGCGGGCAGGGGGAAAGTACATTGCCCTGTGCGACTGTGATGATTACTGGTCGGATCCCGATAAGCTTCGTATTCAGACGGAATATATGGAGGCCCACCCGGACTGCATGATGACGGTGCACTGCGCGGAAACGGTCAATGACAAAGGAGAACTCATCAACAAAAATCTGATGCGTCCCTTCCGGAGAGACAGGCTCCTTTCGGGGAGCGAGATGGTGGACAAAGCCGGAAGCTTTCCGTTTGCTTCCATGCTTCTTCGCGCGGAGATCGTTCGGGAACTTCCGGACTATTATACGGAGTGTCCGGTCGGCGACAGGCCGCTGGAACTTCTGGCGGCATCCCGGGGAACTGTTTATTATTTTGACCGGCCCATGAGTGTTTACCGGTTCAACGGCAAAGGCTCCTGGACAGACAGCATGAAAACAGGGGATTTGGAAAAAAAGCAGAATGAATACGCGGAGAAAATGCGGAAAATGTATTGTGACTTTGACCGGGAGACGGGAGGGACCTTTCACAAAGAAGCGGTATCCGCGTCCCACCGGCTGTATTTTCTGACCCGCGTAAATTTAAGAAGCTTTTCTGTGATCTACGATAAAAAATACCGGAAGTTCCTGAAGGAACTCCCGGTACGGGACAGATTTTTTATTTTTCTGGAATATAAAATGCCGGGACTCTACCAAAAACTTCAAAACGGATATCATGCGGTGCAAAAGAAGTAAAACACCCGACACCCGGCTTTCCTGCCATACCGTGCAAAAAAGCAAAACACCCGGCTTCTGTTTTTATTTTACGGTATTTTTGAGAAGTCCTATGCCGTCGATCTCACAGATCACTTCATCACCCGGTTTCAGAAATTTCGGCGGATGAAATCCCATGCCTGCGCCGGCCGGCGTTCCGGTTGAAATAATGGTGCCGGATCTTAAGATCATGCCGCAGGAAAGTTCGCTTACGATTTCATCAATCGAATGGATGAACTGGCTGGTGTTGGAGTCCTGCCTCAGTTCCCCGTTCACATAGGAGCGGACGCCGAGTTCGGGCGGATAAAAAACGGAATCCGCCGTCAGAATGGCTGTGCTCATAGGCGAGAAACCGTCCAGACTTTTTCCGAAGAACCACTGCCCGTGCTCTGTCTGGATGTTCCTTGCGCTGACATCGTTAAAGACTGCATATCCGAAAATACAGTCCTTTACATCTTTCGGGAGGATGTGATCCGCATCTTTCCGGAGGATAACGGCAAGTTCACATTCGTAATCCAGTTCGGTAACCATGTCCGAGTGGGAGGGAATCGGGTCGCCGGAAGTAGTCATCCGGTTTGCGTGCTTGGAAAAATAGACTGCTTTTGCCGGAGCTGCAGCTGCAATTGCCCCGTTATGGAATGCGGCGCTTTCCTTTACGTGTTCCCCGTAATTGAGACCGAGACAGATGATGTCCTGCTCCGGATCGGAAATGGGAGGAAGAAAGCGAACCTCGCCAAGCTGTGCCGCGCCGGAAACCCTGAGGGGATCCTGGACCGAGATATAGTCAATAAGCTGCAGCTCGGAGTCACTGATTTCATGAATGAGCTGCAGCATGCTTTTGTAATCGATGCCTGCCGTCTTAAGGGGGAACACCCACTCCCCGTCACGACTGATCACGCCGAGACGGTCAACGGAGTCCTCTGCTGTATAAGTCACTAATTTCATAATGGTACAAGTTTATCATTCGATATTTTAAAAGTCAACGAACACCGCGGAAAACCGGAAGAAACAGACAGGAATCAGTAAAAATCAGTGAAAAATCAGCAGGAACAGATACCGCCTGAAGCCGGCGGAAACAGAGGATAGAACCACACCCCGCAAGTCCTGTGGAAACAAAAGTCATTTTATGGTATCATAGTGGGGCTGTTTTCATATGGTTATCAATACAGGGCGGAGGTAGCGGAATGTTAGGAAGAACAAAAAGATACACGGCGGTTTTCCTGGCCGTTTTTATGTGCTTTTCCATGTCGGCACCGGTCTGCGCCGGTGTGGTGAAAAAAGGAGCTGTGTCCGGAAGTGAAACGGGTTCCGGCGGTTCGTCGGGTTCCAGTTCCCAGAACAAAGGGCGTGCGGAAGAGAAAAACGCAGATGGTGCGCCGGGAACCATTACACTCGGGGCATCCGTGAGCGCGGAGGATCTTGAGAAAGCCATTCGGAAATCGGGAATGGATGCACTGGGAACGGGGAATACGCCTGCGGATCCGATATTGGATCAGGTTCAGATCGCAAATTATTTTCTGAAGGATGCAGGGGGAAACGACATAGATTTTGTGGCAACCAATGAAAACCGCGGAGCAGTGGCAAAAGAAGGTTTTTCCAAATTCTATATGATCCACGACGGCGTGGCGCGTTTCTATTACCGTACGTATTCGGATGCGCATGGCTGGACGCCATGGTGCATAGGGAAACAGACAACTCCGTACAATGAAGACGGAACCAAAATACAGGCAATCCAGATCCGTGTAAAAGGATATGCCCGCACGCTGAATGATCTTTATTATAAAGTGGTATTGAATGACGGCACCGTACTGGACTGGGCCAAAAACGGACAGACCGCGGGGACCATGGGAACGGACCGCTACATTGTGGCCATTCGGGTAGGCTTATGGAACAGGAATGTTTCTTTCCCGTATTCAACGGAAAATCTGATGGCCGGCTGCAAGTATGAAGGAACCTATACGGGAGCAGACGGCGTGATACGGTATTCCAGCTACAACGATGTGCCCTACACCGGATGGGGACTTGTGGACAATACGCAGTATTATTTTGCAAACGGCGAATATGTGACCGGCTGGCAGTATATAGACGGATATAAATATTATTTTAATGACGACGGAACGCTGGCCACGGATCTGGAACCGGTCATGGGGCTGACCGGAGATTATCAGATCAACTACAACAAGGGAACGCGCACCATGTATATCATGGCGAAGGACGGAGATAACGGCTACATCATACCCTTCAAAACATTCAATACCACCTGCGGACCGGATACGCCGCTCGGAAATTATTCAACCTTTGCAAAGTATGATGTGAAATTTATGCACGATGATATTTACTGCAAATATCTGAGCAGGTTTTACGGCGGCTTTCTGATCCACTCCATTCTGTATTACGGAACGTCTCTGGAACTGGATGCCATTACCTATAATTACATTGACGATGCCGCATCGGGCGGCTGTATCCGTCTCCTGACAGGGGATGCCTACTGGGTCTACATGAACTGCCCCATGCACACAGGCGTTCATATCTATGAGGATGAGTATGATCAGGGACCGGTGGAAAAGAACGCGATCGACCAGGTCATTCCGCGTTCACAGACCTGGGATCCCACGGATCCGGCAAGTGTAGCGCGGCTTGCGGCGGAAAGGGCCGCGGCAGAGAAAGCGGCTGCAGAAGGCCAGCAGGATACGGAACTTGTAGAGGCATTGAAGAATGAATAACAGGATGTAAGATACAAAAGGCCGGACGGCGTATGCCGCCGGCCTTTTGCCGGTTAAATCAGGATATTCCGGACAGCCCGGCGGAAAAATCACACAGGAAGATTATTACAGCGGCAAAGGAACAGGGGAAGAGAACACAAAAGGCGGGACAGGATCCTGAAGCAGGTTAAAAAAGCTTACCCGATCAAACAGGTAACACATTGACTGAATACAGATAATAATATAAAATAAAATGTAACCAAGCCGGTCAGGTATACTTGACGGAGAAAAGAGAGAGAGTAAAAATGAGCCGGAAGCATATTCTGAAAAAACAATATGGTTTTACTCTGATTGAACTGATCACCGTAATCGCGATCCTGGGGATTCTGATGGCGGTTGCTCTTCCGTCCTACAACGGCCTGCGGAAAAATGCCGGGAAAACAGTCTGCACGGCGAATGTCTTTCAGATAGGGCGTGCTTATCTTTACCGGGAGGCGGCAGGCACGGAATCTGCGGAAGAGAAAGTCAAAGGCGCGGTAACAGACAGCGGGTATGCTTCATCTGCTCTTTCCGGGAGCGGATCCGCTTTTACGCTCAGCAATACTGCCGGAGCCTGTCCTTCCGGCGGGACCTATACCATTGAGGTCAAGGATGACGGGACGCTTACGGTCACCTGCAGCAAACACGGGGAAACAGAAATCTCCGAGGCAGCAATAGCTGTCAAAGATCTCATCGAAGCTTTCAATAAAGCGAAGGAAACTTTGAGCGGCTGGGCGGCGGAAAACAACGATCAGATCATGAAAAAGTTTCTGGAGGATGCAGGCAACAAGGCATTCATGAAGACCCTGAGTGCAGGGAAAGTTCTTTCAGAGAGTCAGATCACGGCAGCCGTCGAAAAACTGGCGGCGGATAAGAGCCTGACCGAAGCCCAGAAAACCAGTGTTATAAAATCTGTTCAGGCTCTTGCAGCAGATCAGACGACCGTGCTGGTGCCTTATTATGCATCGACAAGTAAGGCGGTTATTACCTACATCACAACGAAGGAGAATGCGGAAGCGCTGGAAAGCGGCTCCGGGACACATAAGCCCACTTCTCTGATCTGCTATAACGGAACCTGGTACCTGTCCCAAAATATGAACTATAATTCAACGGCAATTTCGGCAGCAACCGTTACTGCGCTCGGCAGCAATGACATTGAAAAAGAGCTTGCTGCAAACTGGATCAAGATCGAATAGGCAGACACCGGTTACCATGCTATAATGCATACGGAAAGAAAATAGAACGGAAACACAGCAGAATACAGCAGGAAAGCCTGCAGAAACACAACAGGAAATCCAATAAAAATACTGCGGGAAAAATAAAATCTGTGATTGATTTAAGAGGAGAACATGGCAAAGTTCAGTTACCGGGCCAGGCTTGAAAACGGTAAAACCGAAAACGGATTCATGGAAGCGCTGAATGAAAAGGATCTGCTTCGAAAACTTCGGAATACCGGGAAATATTGTATTTCCTTCAGGGAAAAAAATGTTATCGAGAAAGAAATTCCGCCCTTAAAAAGCAGGGAGCTTTCCATATTCTGTTCTCAGATGGCAGCCATGCTGGGGGCCGGGATAGGCATGAGTCAGTCACTGGATACGCTCTATCAGTCAGGATTAAGCAAGAACCTGAAAGCCGCGGCGCTTTCTTTGTACGAGGGAGTTCTGGACGGGGACTCTCTTTCCCTGAGCATGAAAAAACAGGGAAAAGTTTTTCCGGAACTTCTTGTCTACATGACGGAGACCGGAGAAGCCTCCGGCGAACTGGACAGCATCATGAACAATATGGCGGAGCATTATGCAACGGAAGAAGAAATGCATAAGAAAATAAAAAGCGCGCTGACCTATCCGATCATTCTTGCCCTGGTTACCGTTGTTGTGGTTGTACTGATGCTTACCAAAATACTTCCGTCCTTTATCGGCATGTACGGAGACACTCCCCTTCCGCTGCCCACAAAAATGCTGATGGGTCTCAGCGATTTTCTGATCCATAAATGGGGGATACTCCTTACGGCGGCGCTGATACTGGCATTGCTTTTTTCCTGGCTCAATACGGTGAAAAGTTATCGGATAGCGGTAAGAAGGAATCACATGAAGAATCCCATTTTCGGAATGGGAAAGCTGATCCGTACGGTACTGACAAGCCGTTTCGCGAGTACGTTCGGCATCCTTTATTCCAGCGGAATCAGTATTCTGGAATGCATCGATATTTCCACCAGGGTCATGAACAATGATTATGTGGAGGACCGCCTGAAAAATGTAGCGGATTGTTTAAGGCAGGGACAGACGCTGGCGGAAAGTCTGGATAACACGGAAGTTTTTGACCGGATGCTTGTTACCATGGTCCGTGTGGGGGAAGAGTCCGGTTCGCTGGATGAAATGCTTCGGAAAACCGGGGCCTATTTTAAAAAAGAAGCGGATGGTGCGCTGAATCAGCTGATCGCGCTGATAGATCCCCTGATGATTATTATCTTCGGCGGCATCATCGGTTTTATTGTTCTGGCAATTATGCTTCCGATCTTCGGCATGTATCAGCAGATCATGTGATATCAGTGCCAAAAGTCCGTTTCCCACGCAGGCCTGCGGGAGCAGTCCGTGATATTACTTTTGGCGGTCACATCATCATGTAAGAATAAACGCAGCTTTGAAAACAGGGCAAAGGGGTATCCCGTATGGAGCATATTATCAGTTTTGAACACAGCAAGGTTATCTGGTTCAAGGGAACATTCCGGAAAAACAAAGTCGTGGTTTCCGGTTATGACAGTGAGCCCGTCAGACGGAATCTTTCGGAAAACGAAAAAACAGCCGGTCTGAAGGAAGCACTGAGCGCTCTTGGAAAACGGAATAAACTTCACGGGAAAACCGTGACACTGATCCTTTCCGGGCGCAGTTCTCTGTACCGGGAGATCACGGTGCCGCAGGGCAGGACAAAGAAGCAGGAACGTAAAATCGTGATGAATGAGCTGATGCTGGACAATACCGGTGTCGGGGAATATGTGTCGGACTATGCGGTTCTGGAAAGGGACGATCAGAAAAAGACCTGCCGGTGTATTGTGAATGCCATCCTGAAAGATACCATAAGGGACGGAATATCCGTTCTTGCAGAAAGCGGGATCAAATGCAAATCCATTCAGACCAGACCGAATTGCAAAACGAAACTGGTCAGGCTGAAATATCCGAAGCCGGACGGTATGATTTCCGTGGAAATATACGGCATGTATATTGTCATGGAACTGATTGGCGGCGGACAGTGCATTCTTTCCAGATCCATGTCGCTTTCCTATAAAAACTTTGAGAAAAATCCGGAGGTCCTTGTTTCCGAAATGGCGGACCAGATCAATAAGATGATCCAGTTCAATTCCGCACGGCATCTTTCCGGGAATGTAAAACTGGTCCTCATATCCGGCACCTATCCGGACATACAGAAGCTTTCCGCGGATTTGGGGCAGGCGATGGAGGAAATCCGGCCGGGTGAACTGAACTGCATTCAATTTGATCCGGAGGAATACATTCGGGAAAAAAAGGCTCTTAAGGAAAAAGATTATGTCGGCTCCGCGGGAGCGCTGATCCCGCAGAAAAATGATTATGATTTTTACGAAATATATCTGCAGCGGATCAAAAAGGCCAGAACTGTAAAGAGTGTTCCGATGGTGACGGCAGCTTCCGTGCTGGGGGTTGGGATTATTGCTGTTGCAGGAGTTTCCGTTAAGGCGGAAATGGATGCAGATCATCTGAACATGCAGACAGCGGTAATCCAGGATTATGTTGCCAATTCGGAAGATGCAAAGGAGTACGAAAGACTGCTCGGCGTACAGAGCGAGTGCAAGGCGCTGAAGGCAAAGAACGATCTTTACAGCAAAAAGGTCGCAGTGGTACGGGAGCGCCCGCTGTTCATGCGAAAAACGTATGATGCTCTGATTTCTCCTGCTCCTTCCGATATGGAACTGCAGCAGATGAGTTATACGGATGACGGATTCCTGGGCGCGAATTTTATCTGCCGCAGTGCAAAGGAAGTTCCGGATTATATTGAGAAAGTGCGGGGAAAAGAAGTTTTTCTGGGCGCCGGGTATACAGAATGGAAGGCTGCAGAAGGGTATCAGTTTCAGGCATCCTGTCTTGTGAGGACGGAATCCGGAGACGGAAGGCTGGTGGAAAGTCCGGACAACAGTACGGCGAAAACGCAGACAGGATCTGCGCCGGAAGCCATTACAGCATCGGAAACAAAGCCTGATGAGACAACGGCAGCCGGTTCGGCGGCAGCGGAAAGCGGGGCGGCACGATGAAACAATTGTCCAATCGCGAAAAAATTCTGCTGACCGTTCTGGTGGTCATTCTGCTGCTCTTTGTCGGCGTTCGGTATTTCCTTACGCCTGCATTGGAAAGAAAAAGTACAGCAGAGGTAAATCTGCAAAGTGCTGAAACGCAGAAACAGCAGCTGCAGACCATGCTGGCAGCCTTAAAGGGACAGGATGAAAAACTGGATGCGGAAAAAGCACGGAGTGCTTCCGCACAGGAATTCTTTTATTCGAATCTGCAGGATGTGGATGCAGACCGGTATATGCAGAAAGCGGCGGGAGATAACGGAGTAACAATAAAGTCTCTTGCCATGCAGAGAACGGATCATGCGGAAGTGAATGGATATCAGGCTTCCGGCAATTTTAACGGAATACTAAATGAGAGTGCCGCTTCCGCGGAGAACTCTGCGGAGACAGAGAAAAAGAACACGTCGGCTTCCGGTTATTCGGAATCCTACGGAGCGGCACTTGCTGCGGCAGCGGGAGAAGAAACTGCGGCGGTCAAAGAAACTGCGGCGGCCAAAGAAAGTACAGCGGGCAAAGAAAGTACAGCGGCCGGAGAAAGCACTGCGGCAGGTGACGAAAGTCAGAGTGCAAAAGTGACCCTTTCCTACTATGACTGTACGGTCAATGCGGAGGGAACAAAGGACGCAATGGTAAGCCTTGTCAACCAGATCAACACGGCAGGAAAAAGCCAGTATGTTTCTTCTTTCTCCATGCAGAAAAGTACTTCAACAACGGCAGCAGAAGGAACGTGGACCTCTGTGATTACAGTCCGGTTTTTCTTTATGAACGAATAGAACGGAGCGGGGGGGCATATGCGCGGTAGGCGGGGATCCAATTTCATATATGTGATTGTCCTTCTGGTCCTGCTCGGTATTTTTGCAGCGGCCTATTCTGCGATGTCTCTGAACAGTGCAAAAACCGCTGCGGTCCAGAACAATTATCAAAATGATTACATCACCGCGAACAGCATCCGGCAGTCCATCGTAGATAATATTCAGAATGGGAAGAACGGACTGGTAACAGGCATTGCAGCGGACGTAACACAGGGATATAAATATTACCTGCAGAATCTGGCAGATTATGAAGCGGCATGCCTGAGAGTCGATAATTACAACAATAATCCGTCGCATGCGGACAGCCCCAAAAATGCGCCGTCAAGTACACCGCCGGAACCGATCCCCTACTATGTACAGGCCTATTATTCCAACGATCCGGCACATACACTGGATACGCTTAAAAAGAATTACGCAAAAACAAATTTTACCGATTATAAAACATATTTGAAAAATACATGGGACGGAACCGACAACGGTTTTACCCCGGTGGAACCGACATACGGGAAGGGATCCGGCCAGGAACCGGTCACTGTAACCACAGATCCGGCTACGGGAGAAAATCTGCAGATCACGGCTGCCATAAAATACATTCCCGAATTCAGCAAGACGCTGAGCGGCAGTACCACTACGACACAGCTTGCAACGATCAATGATGAAATTGAGGTCTCTGTCAATGTAAAACGGTTTGATAAAAATGACACCGGTAAGCTCCTGAGCAATGTGTCCATCGGATCCAAACTGACGGCGCTCTATGCTTCCGGCAGCGGAAGCGGTACTTCAGACGGAACGGTAAACAAGCCGACCGTAACGGATCCGGGTTCCTGGGAAGAAGGCAGCAGCGGAGCCATAATCGAAGCAACGGGGAATGTGTTGATTACCGGGAACTATACGATCATGGGGGATGTGAAAGCCGGCGGAGATGTGGAACTGGCATGGGGCGCCAAAGTTACCGGCAACATTTATGCCGGCGGGAATGTCAAACTGGGTGGCGGAAATATTGTAGGGGAGGTCCAGCCGGATGGCAGTCTCAAAAAAGGAGTTATTTCAGCATGCGGTTCTGTTACTGCCGGATGGGGCTGTACGGTAGGAGGTTTTCTTGCAGGGGGAACCATTGCTGCATCCGGTCTGACGAATACACCGAATCCTTATTCAGCGGGAGCAGAGGTTTCCGCTCCGACTTTTTCTAATCCGCAGATTAAAACAGCTTATGCTGCGGCAAAAGAAAAAGGCATGGATCCTGATGTTCTGGACGGTGCGGTCGTCAATACCGCATTTTCATTTAACAGCACGCCGGAGCGTCTCACAACACTCAGCGGGACAGTGGATGTTTCCACGGATAAATATTACGAGGTCAGTTCAGACCTGACCCTGAACAGTCTGACGCTTAACGGATCCGGGAGACTGTTCCTTCTTGTCGATGCGGGGAAAACGGTAACGTTAGGCGATACCATAGGCGATACCGGCAAGGAATCCCGTCTTCTCATTGTTGCAAACGGCAACGCCTCCGGGCAGATCGTGAAGCTGAGTCCGAACAGCGTATTGAACGGCCAGATCTATATGCCGAACGGAACCGTCCAGGTAGGCGGTACCGCGATTACAGACATAGCCTATGTCAACGGAACGGTTACGGCAAAATATATAGACGGAGCAAAGGCAAGCTGGAATGCGGAAACTTTATATGTGAAAAGGATTGCCGGAGATTACAGCAAAACATCACTTTCAGACGCTTTTTCAAAAACAGGAGTTCCGGCCTATGCAGTCGGGTGTACCGGTACCTCCAAAGGCAGATGCATATTTTTTCTTGCCAGGAATCCCGGCGAAACATCGGCCGACACCATTCCGGGTCTGACCATACTGACCGGTGCAGTCAGCCTGCCGGCTAAAAACAAAGATACCGATAAGTTTTCCGGAGATTTTGTTTCTCAGGGAGCAATTTCAGCCGGCGGAAACAGCAATGATTTATTTGCCAATAATATATATTGTAGGGATGCAGGAACCGGAACGGGTTATGCCATTCAGACAAATGTGACGGAAATAGATGAAAATCTTTATGCGGATGGAAAAGTGCAGATTCAAAACGGGACCCTTATCAAGGGAAATATTTATACAAGCGGAACGCTGACCACAGCCGGCAGTGAAAATACCATTTCCGGAAATGTATATTGTGACACATTTTCCGGAACGGGCGGAAACTTTGGGGGCAATGTTTATACGCTTAAAGGAGGATCCTTTGCCATGGGATACCAGGGGGAAGCAATCGGCGGAAATGTTGTATCCGGAGGCCCGTTCACAGTGGGAGGAACTGTAAAGGGAACCATTTTTGTAAAAGGAGACCTTACTTTTTCCTATTCCGGTAGTGGCAGTGCAATCGGAGAAAATGCATCCACGGGAGGCGGAACAGGCGGTGCCACGGAAGTTCTCCCGGTGGTTACCCCCACGGATCCCTCTTCCATTTCCGGATTCAAGGCGGTCAGTTTCTACGATATCGGAAAATGAACGGGATCGGATAAAAGCCGGAGAGACTGAAAAAGATCGGACTGACCGGGAAGATAGGATACAGGATCCGGATACACAGCAGACAAAAATGTACAGTGACCGTAACAAAACGGAGAACCTGTCTGAAAGCGGAAAAGAAGCATGAACAGGAAAGCAAACGACAGTCTGAAAAATAAAAAAGGTTTTACTCTGATCGAGACCGTGATCTGTCTCGCCATTCTTGCGGCTCTGACATTGGGCTTTATGTATGTGACAACAGGGGCCATGAATATCAACCGGAAAGTGCATGCGTATGACAAGGCGAATTCCGTCAATATTTCCAACCTGGAAAGCATGCAGGCCAAGATCCCTTCCGATATGGAAACGGAAAAAGCCGGAGAAGAAGTATCTGTCAACATGGGGCAGGCCAACGGCGTAATCGGGGATTCCTCCGGAGAGAAGATTACTCTGTACGGATACAGCTTAAAAGGGAAAGATACGGCGGATTCCAATGCCGCCTACGGATATTACAGCGCCGGCGAGCTTACGCCGAATTAAAATATAAAGAAAAAACATGCATTGATAAGCCATACCTTTTGGAAAGTGATTGCAGACGGATATACAGGAAAATCCGGGAAGGATGCTCAGAGTGGGAAAGAAAGGTTTTACTTTAATGGAACTCATGATCACGCTTGCGATCTCTGCGATCGTAGGCCTGTTCCTGAGTACCTTTCTCGGCCCGCAGATCCGGATCTACAGTGCGTCGGATGAACAGGAAAAAGCAAAAACGGAATGTGCCGCGGTCATGAATGCGGTTCGGCAGGACATCCACGACGGATTGAGTTTTGAAGCTGGACCGGCTGCCGTTACGGATACAGACGGCGTGGATTCTATCACCTTTAAACGGGTGACCTATACCGCTCCTTCGGATTCGGAAGGAAATGAAAAAGCATCCGTTACGGAAGTTGAAACACAGATAAACAGCGAGGATGAAGTGAAAAAAGTTTTGCCCCAGCTTTCAGGGGAAGGACGTACTGTCAGTATCCGGTTTGATCTTACGGATGCTGTAGACGGAAATACACCGGCCGTGGTGAAGGTAACCGTTACGGCGAGAAAAAATGACGGCAATACGGATGCGGGAACGGAAGAGGGCTCCGCTGCAGCAGGGACCGTACTTTATACCGTTACGGAAAATATCCGCTGTCAGAATGTAAGTGTCCCGACTGCCGCCGGGGCGGAGTCATAGGAACCGGGGAAGGCAAACAAAAACAGGATCACAAAAGACGAAGAAAGCAAACAGGATCACAAAAGCCGCAGAAAGCAAACGGGATCACAAAAGACGAAGAAAGCAAACGGGATCACAGGAGCCAAAGAAAACAAACAGGATCACAAAAGCCGCAGAAAACAAACGGGATCACAGGAGCCGAAGAAAACAAACGGGATCACAAAAGACGAAGAAAGCAAACGGGATCACAAAAGCCGAAGAAAGCAAACGGGATCACAGGAGCCAAAGAAAACAAACAGGATCACAAAAGCCGAAGAAAACAGACAGAGATACGGACTTACAGGAGTCTCCCGGAAAGCAGGCAGAAAAATAAATTACAGGGTTTTGCAGGAAGCAAAGATATCCTGCATGGCAAGACAGAACGGAAACATTCCGGCGGCGTTCAGAACAGCCCCAGATACCATGTGATCATCTCGTTTCCGACCAGCGACATCAATACCAGCGCGGCGGAAAAGAAAGGCCCCATGCATACTTCGGAATGTGCCCTGACCTTCTTTTTTACAATGGAAGGGAGCCAGAAAAGAAGTGCAAAAATATAGGCGAGAAAGAATGCGGGAACAATAAGCTTCCAGCCGAGGAGCAGACCGGAGGAAGCCATGAGCTTTACATCCCCGAGACCTATGCCCCCGCCGGTAAAGAGGGACAGAAGAAGCATAAAGAGTCCGACTCCCAGGCCGCCGATCAGCCGTTCCGTCAGGGAAACGGACGGACCGCAGAACCAGGACCACACGGCAAGGATCAGGATCACTGCAGGAACACGGTCGGGAATCCAGGTGTGATCGATATCAATAAAAGAGGCAACGATCAGCATGGAAAAGAAAACACAAAGAAGTACGGCATACAGGCTGAAATCAAATTTCAGAGCGGACAGACCGAACAGGATACCGGTCAGAAGTTCCACACCGGGGTAGCGGGCGGAAATGGGAGCACCGCAGTAACGGCATTTTCCTTTCAGAAAAAGAAAACTGAAAACGGGAACCAGATCAAGGGCATGCAGTTCATGACCGCACTTCGGACACATGGAGCGCGCGCCGTGTGCAATGGGAAGTTTCAGGGGAAGCCGCCAGACTGCCACATTTAAAAAGCTTCCGATACAGAGTCCGAAAATAAAAAAGAAAAAAAAGCGGAAAAGCAAAAGCAGTCCCATAAATACCTCCGTGCAATCCGTGATATTACTTTTGGTGACCACATCATTTTATACCTCGGCAATACCGGTAAATCAACAAAAGATACAGAGACATTATAGCATACGAAAAAAAGACGGAAAAAGGGAGACGGAAAATATGGCAGGAAAAAATGTACAGATAGGACAGGTGCTTCTGGAGAAGGGACTGATCGATGACAAGCAGCTTGCCCGTGCCATTGAATATCAGAAAAAATCAACCGGAAAAAGGCTTGGGGATGTTCTGGTGGAACTTTCCTATGTCAGGGAGGAACAGATTTCCCAGTGCCTTGCGGAACAATTGAATATTCCCTATGTCAATCTCGATAATTATCAGATCGATCCCAAGGCAGTTTCCATGGTCGATGCGAATTTTGCAAGACACCGTCTTATTCTTCCGATAGGTTTTCGGAACGATGCGCTGATCGTAGCGACCAGCGATCCTCTGGAATACTATACCGTAGAGGAAGTCCGTTCCATAACGGGCTACAATGTCGAAATCGTTGTCTCTACAAAAAGCATGCTGGAACGCACGATCGAACAGGCCTACAGCAAGACGGAAGCGGACTCCGCGGCAAGGGATTTAAACAGCGAGTACAATGACACCCAGACAGATATGAACCTGACGGACATGGACGAGAGGGTGGAAAGCTCCGCTCTTGCCAAGATGATCAATATTCTGATCATTCAGGCTGCGACCGTGGGAGCAAGCGATATTCATTTTGAACCGGGCAAAAACTCTCTGGAAATCCGGTTTCGTGTAAACGGCGATCTGGTGCATCACACCACCATGAAAAAAGCGGTTTACAATGCGGTGGTCACACGGATCAAAATCCTGAGCGACATGAATATTGCGGAAAAAAGAGTACCGCAGGACGGCAAGATCCATTTTACCAGCGCAAATTTTGAAATCGATATCCGTGTTTCCTCTCTGCCCACGATCTACGGGGAAAAGATCGTGCTCCGGCTTCTCGGCAATACCGCGCATCCGGAACTCATGGACTTAAACCGTCTGGGCATGGATGAAAATACCAAGGAACATTACGATGCCATGGTCAGGTCGCCCAACGGCATTATTCTGGTTACGGGACCGACCGGAAGCGGCAAGACCACAACGCTTTATGCGACGCTGAATCTGCTCTCGAAGAAAGCGGTCAATATTGTGACGGTCGAGGACCCGGTAGAGCAGCGGATAGACGGCATCAACCAGGTACAGGTAAACAATAAGGCAGGGATGACCTTTGCAAGCGCGCTCCGCTCCATTCTCCGTCAGGATCCGGATATCATCATGGTCGGTGAAATGCGGGATGAGGAAACGGCGCAGCTCGGCATGAGAGCCGCCATTACGGGACATCTGGTATTGTCAACCCTACACACGAACGATACGGTTTCTTCCATAGCGCGTCTGATCGATATGGGAATCCCGCCGTACATGGTGGCGGCATCGCTCTCCGGTGTTATTGCACAGCGTCTTGTGAAAAAACTCTGCCCGAACTGCAGAGAGCAGCGTCCGGTCAGCGAACGGGAAAAGGCATCGCTCGGGAAAGGAGCGGAAGATATTCAGGCGACCTATCACCCGGTCGGATGCCCGCACTGCAATAACACGGGCTACTCCGGACGGAGGCCTATTTATGAATGCATTCACCTGGACGGAACACTGCGGAACATGATCACCGACGGAAAATCCGTCTACGATATGCGGAACTATGAACGCAGCAAGGGAAACCGGTTTTTGAAGGACAATGTCCTGGATATGGTGCGCCGGGGAGAAACCGGCATAGAGGAAATGGAACGTGTCGTTTATTCCGTAGACGACTGAAATCGTTTTGTTCCGAAAAAGAAACGGAGGATAGAAAAATGTCCATGACCATTGCGGAGATGATTTCAGAAGCGCGGAAGATGAATGCGTCCGACCTTCATTTTGTGTACGGGAAACCGCTCGCCATGCGGATAGACGGAGACATCCGGGAAATGCCGGACGGATACAGGCTCGCTGATTTCAACGGGGAGCTTTTGAATCTGCTTCCGGAATCCATGCGGGAGAAATTTGAAAACGGGGTCGATGCGGACTTCGCGGTGGAATCCGCATCCGGGGACCGCTGCCGTGTGAATCTGTTTCATCAGAGAGACAGGATAGGCTGCGTCATGCGGCTCCTGTCCGATCACATTCCGACCATGGAGGAACTGCATCTGCCGGAAGCTTTAAAAGGCCTGGTCATGCTGCCGAGAGGACTTGTTCTGGTGACGGGGCCTACCGGAAGCGGAAAATCCACAACGCTTGCTTCCATGGTGGATTATGCGAATAAACATCGGAGCGACCACATCATCACGGTGGAAGATCCGATCGAGTATGTGCAGGAGCCGGATCATTGTCTTGTGGATCAGAGGGAAGTGGGGAGGGATGTGAGCAATTTTGCCGCGGCCCTGCGTTCCGCACTCCGGGAAGATCCGGATATCATCCTGGTCGGAGAAATGAGAGATCTGGAGACCATCAGCGCGGCCCTGACCGCGGCGGAGACCGGACATCTTGTGTTCTCCACGCTTCATACCACGGGTGCTGCAAGGACCATTGACCGTATCATAGACGTGTTCCCGCCGCATCAGCAGAACCAGATCCGCATCCAGCTTGCCGGGGTGCTGAAGGCAGTCATTACGCAGACACTGGTAAAAAAAATCAGCGGGGGAAGAAGAGCCGCGTTTGAAATCATGCTGGTAAATGACGGCATAGCCAATCAGATCCGGGAAGGCAAGACATTCCAGATCGATTCCTCCATACAGACGGGACGATCCGGCGGCATGACCCTTCTGGATAATTCTCTGGGCGAACTGGTCAGGGCGGGAGAGATCACAAAGGAAGAAGCCGTTGCGCACTGTGTCAGGGAAACGGAACTGAACCGTTTCTGCGGCGGAAGATAAGGAATGAATGCGGAAGATAAGGAATGCGGAAGATAAGAAATGCGGAAGATAAGAAATGCAGGGGATAAGAAATGCAGGAGATAAGGAATGCGGAAGATAAGGAATGCGGAAGATAAGAAATATGGGAGATAAGGAATACGGGAGATAGAAAATAAAGAATAAAAGGCGTTTGGGGAAAGTTAAACAATGAGGGGATTATGAAAAAAATTGAATTCCGGAGAGGTTTTACTCTGATCGAACTTGTGGCGGTTCTTTCCATCCTCGGCATGCTGATTGCAGCATCCGTGGCTTCTTTTTCGGGAATGAGAAGCAGGGTTACGGTATATTCCGCAAAAAAGGAACTGAAACAATTACAGGATGCATATCTTTATGCGCGGACGGTCACCGGATACAATGATGCAAACGCAGTCCTGAAAATGCGGAGCGGAGGCCTTGTAACTTCCGACTGGGGATATGCAGCAGATGATGTTACAGCGGTACTGGCATCCAATCGGCTTTCCGGGAACGAAACCTATCTGGTCTATTCCGCACAGACAGCGGAAGAGGTCGGAAAAACGGATATTGCGGATTACGATATCTGGTACAGGAAGGACGGCATTACCTATCACCTGAAGGCATCCGGCGCAGGGGCAGCGGAATCCACCGGCGCGGTGAATGAAAGCGGAGAATCCGTAACGGACGGATCCGGCGGTACGGGACAGGGCAGCACGACGGAATCCGCTTCTACGGAAACAAGCACGACCGATTCGGAAACGACAACCAAAGAGACGACCACAACACAGGCGCCGACTACAACGACCGAAGCCCCGACCACAGTGACACCGACTACAACGGCAGCCCCGACCACAGCAATTGCGTTCGAGGTGACAATTAAAAACAGCAGCGGAGAAGCCGCATCGCGTGCAATGGTGGGAGACGTCCTGACTGCGGAAGCAGCCTTGAGCAGCGGGGAAGCGGAAAACGGGGGGAGCATCAGCACAGCCGGCAGCTATCAGTGGTATTATTCAAATGCTGACGGCGGAAGCCTTACTGCCATTTCCGGCGCAGCGAATACAAGCTATACGGTGGATCATGAAAACAGAGGAACGTACCTTACCGCGGTATTTACCAGTACGGCAGCGGAACGTTCCTTTACGGGAAATTATGTCTGGACATCCCTTTATGGCATTACGCCCGGAACCGGAGCGCTGAGTGCCGGAGCCGCAGACAGTTCGAGTTCGCTGCAGTATAGTCTGGCCGCGCTAATGCCGAAAAGTATGTCCGGCTCCCAGAACAAAGGGGCATTTGTAACCTCCTGGGTGTCGTCAGACCTGACCACGAAGCTCCAGAGCTACTTTGAAAAAAATATTTCAGGTTTTGCAAGATCCAATATCAAGAGCTGGGCGGTTATCAATGAATATAGAGACAACCAGGATGTGTATGCGGTTTTCTGGACGGACGTGGATGTTTCAAAATGTAAGGCAGGAGATCAAGTAAGGCTGATCCGTTACAATCCGTATCAGCAGACCTATACGGCGGCAACCGTTAAAATGATTACGGTAAACAACGCTTTGATCTTTTCCGATCCCACAAACCATAAAAACGGCTGGACAGAAACGCCCGGGCAGACGGATACTATTAAGAAAAACTACAGCGCAGTACTTTCGGTCTACAATGCCGCAATAACAGACTGAAAAAAGAAACCCGGTCAGGCGGATGGGATGCCTGTCCGGCCGGATCAGGGGGGATTTAGGAAAATAGCGATTGAAAAAATACGGCGAAAAGCTGCTGAAAGGTGGGCATTTAAAAATAATAGTTACAAATTACAAAAAATACTTTACAAGTTCAGTTATATATGTTATATTGAATCCGTTCTCAGAGAAGAACACGTTGGAGAAAGAATCAAGGGTATAAACGATTAGAGTGATATACGGGTGTATAGACAGAGTATCAAACGCAAAATATAATGCCCAAGAGGCAAGGGAGAAACGCTATGTACGCAAAACTGAAAAAAATGATGAAAGAAAATAAAAAAGGTTTCACTCTGATCGAGCTGATTGTGGTTATCGCTATTCTGGCTATTCTGATGGCACTGGCAGTACCGGCATATACCGGATTAAAGAAACAGTCCGCAAGCCAGGTGGCAAAAGCAAATGCAAGAAGCTGTTATACCGCAATTAAAGCTGTTGAAGCGATGAACACTGGAACACTGACTGCAACAGAACTTGCATCGAAAGCAACGGAGATGCTTGGCGGCAGTGCAGCTGGTGGAACACTGGAAGTTACAACGTATACCGCTGACACAGGCTATGTAGTATTCACTTGGACAGGAGATGTCACATCGTATACTAATATTGTAATTACAGGGACCGAAAGCTCAAGCGGGGTTACATATGTAAGTTCTCTCGACAAGTCCTGAAGCATTTTCCTATTAAAACCAAAACGCGGAACCGCCAAAAACGGTTCCGCGTTATTTTTGTATTTACGTTCCCAAGGGCACATTTTTTAACAGGTAAAATCTGTAACCTGCTCTATTTCTTTTGCTCCGGTTCTTCCTGCCGGGGAAGCGAAAGAATGGAGGAGTAGACATTCATATCTTTTTTGGTATAGCCGTGTTTGAAGGTCTGAAGGATCCTTTTCATGACCGCTTCTGCATTTTCATAGGTCGGGGTAGGCAGAAGGAAAAGGTACTGACTTATGGAAAAGCGGGCATAAACATCCCCCCTCCGGAGAGAAGCACGGATGGCATATCCGAGTTCCTCCATTGCCTTGATCATGACCGATGGCTTGAAAGGTTCTCCCTGCGAATCCGAAAGGGAGATCATGCACAGGAAAATGGAATCTCCTGTCCGTTCAATGGAACGGACTTCCAGCTGATAGATATCCTTGAATACGGAATATTCGCAGTAGAAAGCACCGCTGTGCGTAGTCTCTTCCTGCAGACGATCCTTTACAACAGCCAGATCCATGTCTATGCCGTGTTCGGTGTTCTGTATTTTTTTATAGAGGTCCTTGAACCGTTCGCTCGGGGTAACGGAGAACTGTTTGTAGAAGAGCTGTGTGGTTTCCGAATAATGATCCAGCGCCTTTTTCTGGTTGCCGCTCTGGTAATAGGAGAGGATCAGATTATAGTGGATCTCTTCATCGTACGGTTCTATCTGTACGGCCTTTTCGCAAAGCTCAATGATCTTGCCGTGATCTTCCTTCTGATTCAGGATCTCCAGTGTTTTATACAAAACCTGCTGATAACGGGAATGATAGTAGGCGCTGGTCGGAATAACCCAAGGTTCGTAATGCAGTCTGTTCAGGAAATCCCCCTTATACATATCCAGCGCTTTGAGACAGTCGGAAAGCAGTCCTTCCGGCGTATTGTAACTGTTTCTGGTATCAAGGATCCTGTTTGCAAGCTCATCAAAGAGATCCAGATCGACTACGGTGGAAATGTCTGTGTTCCAGGCATAGGATCCGTTTTTCTGAAGAAGGAGATGCTGCGACGGAAACTCAAGCGGATCCAGAAGCTGACGGGAACGGAATACAAGGGTCTTCAGGGCGCCCTGCGGATTGCGGGAACGGTCTCCTGCCCAAATCAGATTGATCAGTTCGTCGTTGGAAATGTTCCGTTTCCGGAAGGCGATCAGATATTCGAGAATGATCCATGGTTTCTTGGATTGACAGTCGTGATCGCTGATCGAGAGCCCATCCATTGTAACAGAAAAATCTCCCAGCATTGTTACATAGATTTCCGGTTTTTTCCCTGCCGATGTCGTTGTCATATGAAAGATCTCCGTTTATTCATAGATTTTTATTTTGATGCAGTATGGTTACATAGTTACAATTTACAAAATTATTATAGCACAGTCAAGCAAATAATGTGATAAGATATTTTCAGAGAAATTACAATAATGCTGAAACGGAAATGAGGGAAATGGATGAAAACGGTCCTGGTCACGGCAATCGGTTCTTTTTCGGCCGATGCAGTCATAAAAGGATGCAGGGAATACGGCCTTCGGGTCATAGGAACGGATATCTATCCGAAAGAGTGGCTTTCGGAAGGAAATGAAGTGGAAGGCTTTTATCAGATCCCGCGTGCGGATGCAGGAACATCCTATATGGATGCACTGCGAAAAATCATTCGGGACGAGGAGGTATCCTTTGTGATCCCGCTTACGGATGCGGAAATAGATGTGCTGAACGGAAACCGGGAGCTTATTCTTCCGGCAAAGCTTCTTCTTTCTTCCGAAAAATCGGTTTTCCTTTTTCGGGACAAGATGCAATGCGCGGCGGCGGTTCAGGAGGTTCAGAAGGAGAAAAAAAGCCATTTTAAGACCATTCCTTCCGCATCGTTCTGCGGGGAAGGTTCTTCTCCCTTTGATTTTCCTGTGATCCTGAAACCTGTGGACGGGAGAAGCAGTGAAGGAATGTATCGGGTAAGCAGCCCGGAAGAATGGAACCTTGCGGCAGCAGCAATTGCCGCGCGGAATAAGGAAAAAACCGATTATATGGTACAGCCTGTTATTCGGGGAAATATTGTGACGGCGGATGTGGTAAGGGATGGCTTTGGAAACTGCGCGGTCCTTCCGAGAGAGGAACTTTTAAGAACGCTGAACGGAGCCGGACTTTCGGTGCATGTTTTCCGGGATGCCGGTCTGGAAGAGATCTGCAGGGCAATTGCCGGCAGACTGAACGTTTTGGGATGCGTAAACATGGAATTTATCCGAACGGAGGAAGGAGATTATTATTTTCTGGAATGCAATGCGCATTTTTCGGGCGGAACGGCATTTTCCCGTGCTTCCGGCTTTAATACCGTAACGGATCACCTGAGAGCGCTGGAGGGCGGAAAAATAGAAGGAAAACTTCCGGAATCGGGGGGCTGGCTTGTTAAGAAATATGTGGAAGTAAAGACCAAATGGTGTTAAAATACCCATAATTATGCGAAAAGGCAGGAAAACAGGACGGGCGGCGCGTGAGCAGCGGAAGCGAAAATAAGGAAGAAAACCCCAAAAAAGAAAAAGAAAATACAGCGGCCAGGAGACGGACGGTAGTTCTGATCCTCCTGGTTGTTGTTCTTGCGGTGGTGTGCGGACTGAAATTCGCGGAACGCTATACAAATTCGAGAAAATATGCGGATATGACAGAGACGCCTGCGCCGGAAACAACGGCTGTCATTGCCACGGAGGCGGAAACAACAGCACCGGAAACGACTGCATCGGAACCGGCCCAAACAGCGGAAGCGGATTTCCTGAAAAAGATTGATTTCACGGCCCTGAAAGAACGGAATTCGGATGTGGCGGCATGGCTGTACATACCGGGGACAGATCCGGAGATCAGTTATCCCGTTATGTGGAAGAAAAACGACAATGATTATTATTTACACAGAGATATCGATCAGAAAACGTCCTATGAAGGAGTATTTCTGGACGGCGCGGATAAACCAGACTTCAGTTCGGTACAGAACCTGATTTACGGACATCATATGAAGAACGGGACCATGTTCGCCGGACTTGCGAAGTTTAAGGAAGAGGACTATTTCAAGGAACACCGCACGCTTTACCTTTACACGCCGGAGAAAACCTACCGTCTGCGAACCTTTTCCTGCGCCTATACGGATGCGGCAGCAGAACGCCGGAAAACCGTATTTGCGGACAGAACAGAGTTCGATGCTTATGTGGATCTTATGACCAAAGACTGCACGTTCCGGGAGATTCCTGCGGGTGGTTTTGACCAGCTGTTTGCGTTCGTGACCTGTTCCTACGAATATCAGAACGCAAGGACCATTCTGTACTGCTATGAAGCAGATCAGGATGGAAAGCCGGTTTCGGAAACGAGTGTGTGGGACGGGAAAACGACGGAAACTACAGCATCGGCTTCGAAAACAGGAACGGATGCGGGAACGTAAACAGGAACAGGGACAGAAACAGGGACAGGGACAGGAACAGGGACAGGGACAGAAGCAGGAACAGAAACAGGGACAGAAACAGGAACAGGGACAGGAACAGAAACAGGGGCAGGAACAGGGACAGGGACAGAAACAGGGACAGAAACAGGAACAGAAACAGGGGAAGAAACAGGAACAGAAACAGAAGCAGGGACAGAAACAGGGACAGAAGCAGGGACAGAAGCAGGGACAGAAACAGGGGCAGGATATGGAAACAAAAGAATAGGCAGATTCCGAAATATCAGCGAAAGCTGCGGATTAAGAAAGTTCATTCAGGAAGGGAGACCGATACAATTATGAAGGGTATTATTCTTGCAGGCGGCAGCGGAACCAGACTTTATCCGCTGACCAAGGTGACTTCCAAACAGTTGCTTCCCATCTACGACAAGCCGATGATCTATTATCCCATGTCGGTGCTCATGATGGCCGGGATACGTGATATCCTGATCATTTCCACGCCGGAAGATACGCCGCGTTTTGAAGAACTGTTCGGGGACGGTCATGCGTTCGGTCTGGAACTTTCCTATAAGGTGCAGCCAAGTCCTGACGGACTGGCGCAGGCGTTTATTCTGGGGGCGGACTTCATCGGCACGGATCATGTTGCCATGATCCTCGGTGACAATATTTTCCACGGACACGGCTTGAGACAGAATCTTCTGGATGCAGCCGGGCGGAAAACAGGAGCTACCGTGTTCGGCTATTATGTGGATGATCCGGAACGGTTTGGCATTGTGGAATTCAATTCCGAAGGGAAGGCCATTTCCATTGAAGAAAAGCCGGTGCATCCCAAGAGCAATTATTGTGTAACGGGACTTTATTTTTATGATAACCGCGTGGTGGAATATGCGAGGAACCTGAAGCCTTCCGCAAGAGGAGAACTGGAGATTACCGATCTGAACCGTATCTATCTGGAGAAGGGTGAACTGGAGGTAAAACTACTTGGACAGGGCTTTACCTGGCTGGATACCGGCACGCATGAATCCCTTGTGGAAGCCACCAATTTTGTTTATACCATGGAAAAACATCAGCATCGGAAAGTTGCCTGCCTGGAAGAGCTTGCTTATCAGAACGGCTGGATATCAAAGGAAGAGCTCCTGCAGAGTTATGAAAGCATGAAGAAAAACCAGTACGGAAAGTACCTGAAGGATGTGCTGGACGGAAGGTATATCGACAAAATACGGAAGCATAATTAAACGGCAGAAACCCGGGAAAAAAGGATAAAACCCGGGAACAGGATAAACTCCGGGAACGGACCTGAAAGAAAACAACAGACAGAATGCAGAAGGACAGACAAGATTCAAAAGTACGGACAGACAAGATTCAAAAGTACAGAAAGAAAACAAACGGGAAAGGATTTGCAGAATGAAAATCATCGTGACCGGCGGTGCCGGCTTTATCGGCAGTAATTTTGTACAGTATGAGGTAAATAAATATCCGGAGGACACCATCATCAATCTGGATCTTCTTACGTATGCAGGGAATCTGGAAAATCTGAAACCGGTTGAGAATAAACCCAATTACCGGTTTGTGCGCGGGGACATTGCAGACCGGAAATTTGTTTTTGATCTCTTTGAAAAAGAAAAACCGGATATCGTGATCAACTTTGCGGCGGAATCCCATGTGGACCGCTCCATTACCAACCCGGAAGTTTTTGTAAGGACAAATGTGGTCGGGACCACAACGCTTCTGGATGCCTGCAGACAGTATGGCATCAAACGGTATCATCAGGTTTCCACGGATGAAGTTTACGGAGATCTTCCGCTGGACAGAACGGACCTTTTCTTTACGGAAGAAACGCCTCTTCATACTTCCAGCCCGTATTCTTCTGCCAAGGCGGGGGCGGATCTGTTTGTGCTGGCATATCACAGAACCTACGGAATGCCCGTTACCGTCAGCCGCTGTTCCAACAATTACGGGCCGTATCATTTCCCGGAAAAGCTGATCCCGCTGGTGATAAGCCGTGCGCTGAACAATGAGAAAATTCCGGTTTACGGAGACGGCGCAAATGTCCGGGACTGGCTCTATGTAACGGATCACTGCACGGCCATTGACCTTGTGGTGCGGAACGGACAGGAAGGGGAAGTTTATAATATAGGCGGGCATAACGAAAGGACCAATCTGGAAGTGGTGCAGACCATTTTAAGATCTCTCGGGAAGCCGGAGAGCCTGATCGAATTTGTGAAAGACAGACCGGGGCATGACAGACGCTATGCCATGGATCCGACCAAGATCGAAACAAAGCTTGGCTGGGAACCGGAATATACATTTGACACGGGAATTCCGAAAACCATTCAGTGGTATCTGGATAACAGGGAGTGGTGGGAACATATCGTAAACGGCGAGTACACAAAGTATTTTGAAAAAATGTACGGCTACCGGATGTAAGGGGTGCCAAAAAACAGGGCAGCAGAATCATGAAACGGTGAAATAACAGAATAATGACAAATAAAGTAACGACAAATAAAGTAACGACGAATAAAGTAACGGCAAATAAAGTAACGACGAATAAAGTAACGACAAATAAAGTAACGACAAATAAAGTAACGGAGACAACATGAGAATTCTGGTAACGGGAGCAAAGGGACAGCTCGGATCCGATCTGATGAAGGAATTTGAAAAAAGACAGATAGATGCGGTCGGGGTCGATGTGGATGAAATGGATATCACGGATGCGGACGCGGTAAAATCTACGATTGCTGCCATTCACAAAGAACGGCCGCTCGACGGCATCATCCATTGTGCGGCATGGACAGCCGTAGACAAGGCGGAAGATGAGCAGGAAAAGGTCTTAAAGATCAATGCGGACGGAACGAGGAATATTGCCGTACAGGCAAAGGCGCTGGACCTGAAGATGATGTACATCAGCACGGACTATGTGTTTGACGGAGAGGGAGAAAGACCGTGGGAGCCCGATGATGAACGTCATCCGCTCAATGTTTACGGGCAGACAAAATACGAAGGCGAACTGGCAGTGGAGGAGCTGATAAAGAAGTTTTTTATTGTCCGGATTGCCTGGGTCTTTGGCCTGCATGGAAACAATTTCGTAAAGACCATGCTGAAGCTGGGAAAAGAAAGAGGAGCAGTGAAGGTGGTGAACGATCAGATCGGCTCTCCTACCTATACGCCGGATCTTGCGGTCCTCCTCTGTGATATGATCACCACGGAAAAATACGGAAGATATCATGCGACAAACAGCGGGATCATTTCCTGGTATGACTATGCGTGTGAGATTTTCAGACAGGCAAAGATGACAGATGTCAAGGTGACGCCCTGCAGCGCGGATGAATTTAAGGCGAAGGCAAAGCGGCCGCATAACAGCCGTATGAACGAGGATAAGCTGACAGAAAACGGGTTCCATATGCTGCCCCCGTGGCAGGATGCGCTGGGACGTTATCTGAAAGAACTGGAAAAAGACAACAGCAGAGAAGTAAAACAGTAAAGAAAAACAGTAAAGAAAAGCAGTAAAGAAAAACAGTAAAGAAAAACAGTAAGGAAAAGCAGTAAGGAAAAGCAGTAAGGAAAAACAGTAAGGAAAAACAGTAAGGAAAAACAGTAAAGAAAAGCAGTAAAGAAAAGCAGTAAAGAAAAACAGTAAGGAAAAACAGTAAGGTAAAGCAGTAAGGAAAAGCAGTAAAGAAAAGCAGCAGCAAAGAAACAGCAGCAAAGAATCAGCGGCAAAGAGAGACAGCGGTGCAAAAAAGAAAGGTCAGGTTTCATGGGTAAATATTTCGGAACGGACGGATTCCGCGGAGAGGCAAATGAAAATTTAACTTCGGAAGACGCCTTCAAAGTAGGAAGATTTCTCGGCTGGTACTACGGACAGAGCCCGAAGCAGGAACGATGCCGGATAGTCATAGGAAAGGATACGAGGCGTTCCAGCTACATGCTGGAGGATGCCCTTTCTTCCGGCCTTACGGCAAGCGGAGCCGATGTGTATCTTCTGCATGTCACGACTACGCCGAGCGTTTCCTATGTGGTGCGTTCGGAAGAATTTGACTGCGGGATCATGATCAGCGCAAGCCATAATCCGTATTATGATAACGGCATAAAACTCATCAATGGGAACGGCGGAAAAATGGAAGAAGAGGTCATCCTGAAAATAGAGGATTACCTGGACGGAAAAGTACCGGAACTTCCGCTGGCAAAAAGGGACGGGATAGGCTGTACTACGGATTACTCGGCCGGAAGAAACCGTTACATCGGACACCTTATTTCGCTCGCGACCCGGTCCTTCAAGGGAAAGAAAATCGCGCTTGACTGCGCGAACGGTTCTTCGTTTTCCATTGCGGGAAATGTTTTCAATGCGCTCGGTGCAGAGACGCTGGTGATCAACGATCATCCGGACGGAACCAACATCAACAGAGACTGCGGCTCCACACACATGGAAGGCCTGTGCAGATTTGTAAAAGAAAAAAAGTGTGATGCCGGTTTTGCTTTTGACGGAGATGCCGACCGGTGTCTTGCCGCAGATGAAAACGGAAATGTGGTAGACGGAGACAAGATCCTCTATATCTGCGGAAAATATATGAAGGAAAACGGGGAGCTGATCAACAACACGATCGTTACCACGATCATGTCCAATTACGGACTGTACAAGGCATTGGACAGTGCCGGGATTCAATATGAAAAAACCCGGGTCGGAGACAAGTATGTACATGAAAACATGCAGATGACCGGAAACTGTCTGGGCGGTGAACAGTCCGGACACATTATCTTTTCAAAATATGAGACTACGGGAGACGGGATTTTAACATCCTTAAAGGTCATGGAGGTTTTGATGGAGAAAAAAGAATCTCTTTCAAAACTGGCGGGAGATGTAACGGCATATCCGCAGATCCTTGAGAACATAAGGACGCCGGATAAAGAGGCAATCCAGAAAAATCCGGCCGTGATCCGCGCGGTGATGGAAGCGGAAGGATTGTTAAAGGGAGACGGAAGGATATTGCTTCGGGCAAGCGGAACGGAACCGATGGTGCGTGTCATGGCGGAAGCATCCACTGACCGACTGTGCAGACAGTGCGTGGATCTGATTGCCGAAACCATAAAAAACTGCAAACAAGAATAAAGGAGAGAACAGACATGTATCATGTGGAAAGATATAAAAGGAATCCGGTTATAGATTATCCGGGAAGAGAGTGGCCGTGCAGGGAAATCAAAAAGGCGCCGATCTGGTGTTCTGTGGACTTAAGAGACGGGAATCAGGCTCTTGTGGAGCCGATGGATGTAGAAGAAAAAATGGAAATGTTCGCGCTCCTTCTCAAGCTTGGTTTTAAGGAGATCGAGATCGGGTTTCCGGCTGCATCGCAGATCGAATTTGATTTTTTAAGACAGCTGGTGGAGCGGAAAATGATCCCGGACGATGTTCAGGTCCAGGTCCTTACGCAGTGCCGCGAACATCTGCTGAGAAGATCTTTTGAAGCCATAAGAGGAATTAAGAGAAGCATTGTGCATATCTATAACTCTACATCTACTCTACAGCGGGATGTTGTTTTTCATAAGGATAAAGAGGAAATCAAGCAGATTGCCATAGACGGCGTGGAGATGGTAAAAAGATTCATGGTTGATCATGACGGAGAGATCACGCTGGAATACTCTCCTGAGAGCTTCATGGGAACGGAACTGGATTATGCGCTGGATGTCTGTACGGCGGTTCAGGAGGCGTGGGGTGCCGCACCGGAAAGAAAAATGATCGTCAATCTTCCGCTGACCGTGGAAATGAATACGCCCAATGTTTATGCAGACCAGATCGAATGGATGAACAGGAACTTTAAAAACCGGGATTCTCTGATACTGAGCATCCATCCGCATAACGACAGAGGGACAGGCGTTGCAGCTACGGAACTTGCGCTTCTTGCGGGTGCTGACCGTGTGGAGGGCACGCTTTTCGGAAACGGGGAACGGACCGGAAATGTGGACATTCTGACGGTTGCCTATAATATGTATTCCCAGGGAATTGACCCGGGACTGAATTTAAACAATGAACGGGAGATCGCGGAAGTCTATGAGCGCTGCACCAAAATGAAAATTCCGCCGCGGCATCCCTATGCAGGGGACCTTGTCTTTACTGCTTTTTCGGGGTCTCATCAGGATGCGATCAACAAAGGACTGCAGGCAATGCATGACCGGAGCAATCCTTTCTGGGAAATCCCCTATCTTCCGATCGATCCCTCTGATATCGGGCGGCAGTATGAGCCGGTGGTCCGCATCAACTCCCAGTCGGGCAAGGGCGGAGTTGCGTTTATCATGGATACCTTCTACGGATTCAAGCTTCCGAAAGGCATGCAGAAGGAATTTGCCGATGTGATCCAGAAAATATCCGAAAAACAGGGAGAGGTCGCTCCGGAGCAGATTCTGGATTCGTTCCGCGAGAATTATCTGGACAAAAAAGAACCCATTCATTTCCGGAAATGCCAGATCACGGATACGGAAATGGACGACGGGAATTTTGCAACGCTGGCAAAAGTTTCCTATACCGATCACGGCATGGAGAAGGAATTCGAGGGGGTCGGAAACGGACCCATTGATGCGGTTCAGCGCGGCATAGAACAGGAACTCGGCATTCAGGTCAAGGTACTGGATTATACCGAACATGCTCTGCGCTCCGGTTCCAGCGCACAGGCAGCTTCCTATATCCACATGCTGGATGTAAAAACCGGGAAGACTACGTACGGAGTCGGAATTTCCTCCAACATCACAAGAGCATCTCTCCGCGGGATCTTTTCCGCAGTCAACAGACTCTTCTATTAAGCACGGAAAGGAGAGAATGCATGGATGTTGTCTATGTTTCCAATGAAAAATATGCACCGCATCTCGGGGTGTCCCTGTATTCTCTCTATGACCGAAATACGGAAGAGGACAACCTGAATGTTACGGTTTTTTCCACCGGGCTGAGCAGCAGTTCCGTAGAAAATCTGGAACAGATAGCGGAAGAATTCGGCAGGCAGATCAGCATTTCGGATCTGACAGACTTAAGAGACCGGCTTTCTTTTGATGCGGATACGGGAAGGTTTGATATCAGCACGCTGGGAAGATTTTTCATAGGAGATCTTCTCCCGGTGACCACACAGAGGGTGATCTATCTCGACTGCGATACCGTTATTCTGCATCCGCTTACAAAAATGTGGAATACGGATTTAAAGGGGAAGCTTCTTGCGGCGGTGCAGGAACCCACGATCTATCCGGAGGTGCGTTCTTATCTGGGAATGAAAAAGGATGAGGCATATTTCAATGCCGGCGTTTTCCTGGCGGATCTTACACGCTGGAGAGCAGAAAAAATCCGAAGGAAACTGATTCTCTATTACCGCTCCATCGAAAAGGAATCCCTGTTCCATGATCAGGACGCAATAAACGGACTCCTGAAAGGAGAGATCAGGAATCTTTCTCCCGCGTGGAATTTTTTCACGAATTACCGGTATTTTCACTACCGGGATCTTACCGGAATGTCTTCTTCCTACAGGGTCATTCCGGAAGATGCTTTTGAAAAGGCAAAAAAGCATCCGGCCGTGGTTCATTTTGCGGGAGACGAGAGACCATGGAAAGCAGGCTCCCTGAATTACTACGGACAGGCGTACAGGATGTATCTTGAACTCACCCCGTGGAGAGGGACGCCGAAGGAGAGAGGGAGCGAGGGCAGAATGCTGGCTTATCATGCCATGGACTGGATGACTTTTGTATATCCGGCAGGAAGAAAAAAAATCAGTGAAGCCTTTGTAAGGAAGCTCACCCGGGAGAAAAAAGAAAAAGAAAAGGGAAAAGAAATATAACGCAGAAAGAAAAGCAGAATGGGAAAAACAGCAGCGATCATTTTAAATTATAACGATGCGGACATGACCATACGGCTTCTTGACCGCATCCGGAATTACTCGTGTCCGGAGGATATCCTGGTCGTGGACAATCATTCCACGGATGACAGCTGTCTCCGTCTGGGGGCATTTGCGGAAAAATACCCGAATATGACATTTCTGGAAACCGAAAAAAACGGCGGCTACGGATGGGGCAATAATTTCGGCATACGCTATGCACAGGAAAAGCTGCATGCAAAGTATGCGCTGATCGCGAATCCGGATACGGTATTTTCCGAACGCTGCATACGGAAAATGACGGACATGATGGAGCGGCATCCGGACCTGGGAATCATTTCCCCCGTCATGAATACAACGGACCGCAGCGAGGAAATCCAAATCCCCGGAACAAGGGCCAATGTCCTTTCCGGCGCCTCCGCATGGCCCATGCGTCCGTGGCTCTATGATCTTTTGGAATCCGGTCCGCTTTCGCGAAGACTCTTCCGGCGGATCATGCACTACGACGAGAAGTTTTACCAAAACCGGAAATGCGTCCGCGTGGGCGCGGTGTCAGGGTCGCTCCTTCTGGTCGACATTGACAAGATGGTATCGGCCGGCGGTTATGACGAGAATGTTTTTCTTTACGAAGAAGAATACATACTCGGATACAGGATGCGGGAAAAGGGATATGCAGCAGCCCTGCTGCTGACGGAAGATTATTTACATCTGCACAGGAACAATCCTGCGGAACCGGCAGTCAGTCTTTTGAAAAAGGAAAAGCAGAGACATGAAAGCATGCTTTATTATTTTGAACGGTATCTCGGAATATCCCGGTGGAAAGCCGTGATCACAAAATGTTTTTTCGCGATTGTGGATATGGAGATCGTTTTATTTTACCGGGGTAAAAAAGCGCTGCCTTTGAAAAAGGATAATGAATAAATGAATTTCTGGAACAGACAGCTGATCGGCAGCGATAAAAATATAGGACAACGGAACATGGCCTGGAACATGGCCGGCAGCATGATCTATGCGCTTGCCGGGATCTTTCTGGGAGTTGCGGTGACGCGGATTCTCGGCGCCGATATGGGGGGGATTTTTTTCTTTGCTTTTTCCACATTCGGACAGCAGATGTTCATCGTGTCCTATTTCGGGATACGGCCCATTCAGATTACGGATACCGGAAATAAGAATTCCTTCGGGGATTACCGCAGGCTCCGTTTTGCAACCTGCGGGGCGGCTGTTGCTGTATCTCTTTTTTATGCGTTTCTTTTTGTGGCGGATCCGCTGAAACGCTGTGTTGTCCTTCTGATGGTTCTGTATAAGGTGCTGGATGGTTTTGCGGACTGCTGGGATTCTGAATTTCAGAGGAACGGCAGGCTGTACCTGACAGGAAAGAGCAATGCAGGACGTACCGTTCTTTCCTGCGGATTATTTCTTCTGGTGCTTTTTTTTACAAAGGACCTGATTCTAAGCTGTGTGGCTGCGGTACTGGGACAGTTTGCGGGTTTTCTGCTGTTTTGTCTTTCTCCTGTCCGGGAACTTTCCGGAATTGATTACCGTGTTTCGGCAAACGGATTCCGGGAACTGTTTTCCGAAGGAAAATGGCTGTTCCTTTCCGCGTTTCTGGATCTTTATATTTTTGCGGCGTCCAAATATGCGGTCAATTCTTTCCTGACCGATGCGGACAACAGCTACTACAGCACGATTTTCATTCCGACCTCTGCGATCAACCTGATGGCAAATTTTGTGATCCGGCCGGTCCTTACTTCTCTTTCCGATGACTGGAACAGCAAAAACAGGGAAGCGTTCCGAAAGACCGTTTTCCGCATAACGGGAATCATCCTGGTTCTTACGGGACTCGGCGTGGCGGCGGCTTTCCTTTTCGGAATTCCGGTGCTTTCGGCCATTCTGGGGAAGGAAGCGGGAGCGCATCTTTCTCCCTATACGGGAGCCCTGATGACGGTTATTTTAGGCGGCGGGTTTTATGCCGTGCTGAATCTGATGTATTATGTGCTTGTGATCTTAAAAGAAGAAAAATACATGTTTGTCATTTACGGAGCGGGGTGCCTCATTGCCTGGGCGGTATCGCGCTTCATGGTCCGGCAGTACGGGATTAACGGTGCGGCCGGCTCCTATCTTATTTTAATGATCCTGATTGCGGGATTGTTTGCGCTCAGGGCGGCATGGAAATTCAAAAGGACTTTACGAAAGGAAGAAACATGACTGCGGACATCATCATTCCGACGTACCGGCCGGGAGATAAGTTTTCCGTACTTCTGGAAAGGCTTATCCGGCAGACAGTGAAACCGAACCGTATCATCATCATGAATACGGATGAGGCAGCGTGGGACAGGAGCGGCATGGGCAGCAAACTTCTTTCGGCCGGCGCGTTTGATCTCTGTGAGATCCACCATCTGGATAAGGCAAAATTCGATCACGGCCACACACGGAATATGGGGGTATCCTTTTCCCATGCGCCGTATTTTATCTGCATGACACAGGACGCGGTCCCGAAAGACGATCAGCTGATCGAGGGACTGTTAAACCCTATGAATGAAAATGTCAAAATGACTTATGCGAGGCAGCTTCCCGACCGGGATGCAAAACCCATGGAACGTTTTTCCCGGTATTTCAACTATTCCGGAAGCAGCCTTACAAAAACGGAAAAGGATTTGCCCGAACTTGGGATCAAAACCTATTTTGCTTCCAACGTCTGTGCGGCATATGAAAGAAAGACTTTTGATGAACTGGGCGGGTTCACCGACCGGACCGTTTTTAACGAAGATATGATTTACACGGCGGGACTCCTGAAATCCGGGAAGGCCGTCCGGTACTGCGCGGATGCGGTGGTATATCATTCCCACAATTACACGGCAGGCCGGCAGTTTCAGAGGAACTTTGATCTGGGCGTTTCTCAGGCGGATCATCCGGAAATATTCAGCGGCATCAAAAGCGAATCCGAAGGAATAAGGCTTGTCCGGACAACGGCGGACTGGCTGAAAAAGCAGGGGTGTGAAAAGGAAATTCCGAATCTGTACCGGGTAAGCGCATTCAAATATCTGGGGTATAAGACGGGAATCCATTACCGGATGCTGCCGCGTTTTCTTGCAAAAAAAATCTCCATGAATAAAGCCTACTGGGAGAAAAAAATATGAATGATATCCTGGTGATCATTCCTGCATTCAATGAAGAAGCAAATATTTCGGATGTTGTGGAAAAACTCCTGCAGGATCATCCGGATCTGGACTATGTGATCGTAAACGACGGTTCTTCGGACAGAACAGCACAGATCTGCCGGGAAAAGAAGTATCACCTCCTGGATCTTCCGGTGAACCTGGGACTTGCAGGTGCTTTCAGAACCGGGATGAGATATGCCCGTGAAAAGGGCTATCGTTATGCGGTCCAGTTTGACGGGGACGGTCAGCATCGTCCCGAATATATTGTACCCATGCAAAAGAAAATGGAGGAAGGCTATGATCTGGTAATTGCGTCGCGGTTTGTGACGAAGAAAAAGCCGCACTCCTTCCGGATGCTCGGCAGCAATCTGATTTCTCTGGCCATTTTCCTGACCACGGGGACTTATATGAAGGATCCCACATCGGGCATGCGGATGTATAATCAGAAGTTGATAGAGGAATTTGCGGAAAGGATCAATTACGCGCCGGAACCGGATACCATTTCCTGGCTTATCCGAAACGGAGCAAAGGCGGCAGAAATACAGGCGGAAATGGATCTCAGGGTAAAGGGGAAAAGCTATCTCACACCGGTAAAGGCAGTAAAATATATGGTGCGGACGCTGACCTCCATTGTGCTGATCCAGAATTTCAGGGGGAAGGGGAGTAACGGACAATGACAGTAACATTTCGCATCATCCTGATCGCAGCATCCGTGATCGCCATGGCCAGCGCTCTTTCAAGAATCCGCAGAGCTAAAATGGGGATAGAGAACGCGGTGTACTGGATCCTGTTTTCGGCACTTCTTATCCTGCTTTCCGTTTTCCCGTCGATCATTTATTTTTTCACAGGACTTCTGGGAATGCAGTCTCCCGCGAACCTGCTTTTCCTTATTATTATTTTCCTTCTCCTGGTAAAGGAATTTTCACAGAGCATCCACATTTCCCGGCTGGAAGAAAAACTGACCATTCTTGCGCAGGATATGGCACTTAGGGAAAAGGCTGAAGCAGACAGAGAAGAAGAGACAGACGGAAAAGAAGAGACAGACGGAAAAGAAAAAGCAGGAAAGACAGATAAAAAAAGGCAGATAAAAAAGACAGAAAAAAAGGCAGATAAAAAAGCAGAAGTGCTGCCCGGAAAAAAGGACGGAACAATTTCCAAATGAACAGGAATATAAAAAGAAGAATACCGGTCATCGGAACAGTCGGAATGCTTTTTGTACTTCTTATGGGCATCCGGTACTGGTTTGACGTGGAGTCGGCTTCGGAAAACTGCGGCGATCTTTTTCTGAAGCCCGGGTATATTCTGTTATTTCTTTTTCTTTTGGCCTTCCTCATCCTGACAGGATTTTTGACGCTGAAAAAAGAGATAAGACCGGAACGCTCTTTTTTCCTCACGGGACTTTTTCTCGGCCTGTTTTTTATGGCGGTTATGCCGGGACTTTCCGCACCGGATGAAATAAGCCATTACATCACTTCCTACCGTCTTTCCAACAGGATCATGGGACAGAGGGAACTGGAACCGGAGAGCGGACAGATTGAAATCCGTTCGGATGACTATCCGCTGGAAGATCTGAAACGGCAGAGAAATACAGAAGCCGGAACAACCTCTGCAAAGACCTCCGTATTGGGATACCCGGTGGAAGAGAGTACGTATCATACGATTTTAAACTGGGATAAACTGTACCCGCATACGGACGGGAATACGTTTTCCCGCCAGGCCGATGTCAGAACAACACCGCTGGTCTATATCCCGCAGGCACTCGGCATGAGCCTTGCAAGACTGCTGAATCTGAATGCTCTCTGGCTTCTGTTCTTCGGAAAACTTTTCAGCCTTCTTGCGTATCTTTTTCTGACATACTTTGCAATTAAAAAAATCCCGTTCGGGAAGGAACTGATTTACGGGACGGCGCTCCTTCCGATGACGGCAAGCATTTCTTCTTCGCTCTCCTACGATACCATTATTCTCGGGACAGCTTTTCTTCTGACTGCCTGGTTTCTGGATCTGGCATACGGACGTGCGGAATCGGGATCCGCTTCCGGAGAACGCGGAAAAACGGTCCGGATAAGGGACATTGTGATCCTCTGTGTTCTTCTCATGGTGTTGGGGCCCTGCAAACTGGTTTATTCACCGCTGCTGCTTCTGTTTTTCCTGATCCCGAAGCAGTCATTTAAAAATAAGGGAGCAAGGGTGCTTTCTTTTGCGGTTCTTCTGTTTTCGCTTGGTTTTTCCATGTATCTGGTCAATGCATCGATCATTCATTCCTATGCGTCCGCATCTGCCGGAAGCGCGGTTGTTCAGAACACAAAAGCGGGATTTACGGTTTCGGAGCTCCTGCATCGTCCGGGGCTCATTCTGCAGATGCTCTGCAATACGATTGTCTATCAGGCCGAGCAGATCCATCTTTCGATGATGGGGGAATGGCTCGGAAATCTGGATCTGGTCATGGGAATTCCTTATTTTTTGAGCATTCTTTTCAGCCTGGGACTTCTGGGACTTGCGTTTAAAAAACCGGGAGAAGTCCGGCAAATGAAAAAAGACGCGCGGGTATGGACCTGGCTGATCCTGATCGGGATTTTTCTTCTTATGGCGGGAGCCATGCTGGTTGCCTGGACCGAAAGAAATTCCAAAGTGATCGAGGGAATCCAGGGGAGGTATTTTCTTCCCGTTCTGCCGCTTTTCCTTATCCTTTTGAAAAATGACAGTGTGGTGCTTACTTCGGACAGAAACCGGGAAATTCTGTTTGGATTTGTATGCATGGATGCCTATGCGCTTTTAAGACTCTTTGCAACTGCATGCCTCAGACTTTGAGTGTGGTATAATCTAATGATATCAGTGCCAAAAGTCCGTTTCCCATGCAGGCTTGCCTGCATGTGGGAAAAAGGACTTGGGACACGCCCAAACATGAGTTGCAAGACATCCAGTGGATGTCTGCTCTGCAACGACCGCAGCGGAGCGTAGACAGAAGTGGGGCAGGGGCCCCATGAATTCCGAATGGTTGGCAGGATTGCGGGAGCAATCCGTGATATTACTTTTGGCGACCACATCATCTAACAATGTGACGGTCAGGAGATTTCGGGCTGTCTTCGGAAAAGAAGAACAGAGAAAGGAAACGAATATGAGTAAAATTAAAGTCACACCGTGTGAGATCAAAGGACTGTACGTGATCGAGCCGAAAGTTTTTCCGGATTCACGCGGCTACTTCATGGAGACCTATAACCGGAATGATTTTATGGAAGAGGGACTGGATATGGTTTTTGTGCAGGACAACCAGTCCATGTCCGTAAAAGGAGTGATACGCGGTCTGCATTTTCAAAAGGAACATCCGCAGGGAAAACTGGTGCGTGTGCTGCGGGGGAGAGTGTTTGATGCTGCCGTAGATCTGAGGGCGCATTCCGAAACATACGGGAAATGGTTCGGTGTGGAACTTTCCGGCGAGAACAAGAAACAGTTTTATATTTCGGAAGGATTTGCACACGGCTTTGTGGTGCTTTCCGATGAAGCGGAATTCGCCTATAAGTGCACGGATTTCTATCACCCGGGCGATGAAGGCGGCGTCATCTGGAATGATCCCGATATCGGGATCCAGTGGCCGACGGAAGAAGGAATGGAGCTTAATTTCTCTGAGAAAGATACCAAATGGAAAAGACTGAAAGACACGTTTCACTTCGAGTAGATCAAAAAAAGAATAATCTGATCCGGGAAATTTCGGACAACCGCAGACTGATATGGGAACTGGCAAAATCGGATTTTAAAAAACGATTCGTCGGATCCTACTTCGGTATTGTCTGGATGTTCGTACAGCCGCTGGTTACCGTGCTGATTTATTTCATGATCTTTCAGCTTGGGTTTAAGAGCGTGCCTCCCGTTCCGGGAGTGCCTTACGTTCTCTGGCTGGTACCCGGTATCGTTCCCTGGTTTTTCTTCAGCGAAGCCATGAACGCGGGGACAAACTGTCTGTCGGAATATCATTATCTGGTGAAAAAGGTTGTTTTCAACGTGGAGATCCTGCCGGTGATCAAGCTGGTATCGTGCCTTATTATCCACGGGATTTTTATTCTGATCATGATCGCAATGTTTTTCTGCTATGCAAAGCTTCCGCTTTCTTCGTGGATCCAGATCCTGTACTATTCGGCGGCGCTTTCGGTGAACATTCTGGCGCTTACCTATTTTACGGCGGCGGTCAATGTATTCTTCAAGGACATGGCGCAGATCGTGAACATCCTGCTGCAGTTCGGCATGTGGCTTACGCCTATCATGTGGGACCCGGCCATGTTTGCGCATCGTCCTGCATGGCTGGAACAGATTCTGAAGATCAATCCGATCTACTATATTACGACCGGTTACCGTGACAGCATGCTTGCCGGGCACTGGTTCTTTGAACGTCCCATGCTCACGGTCTACTACTGGACGGTCACCATTGTGCTGCTTCTGATAGGCCTGAGATTATTCCGGAAGCTCAGACCGCATTTTTCGGATGTATTATGAGGATATCATGGATAAAAGTCTTGCCATACGCATCAGCGAAGTAACAAAAATATACAGACTTTACGATAAGCCGATAGACCGTTTAAAGGAATCGGTAAGTCCCGGTCACAAATCCTTTCACAGGGATTTTTTTGCGCTGGATAAAATTTCCTTCGATGTAAAAAAAGGACAGACAGTCGGCATTATCGGAACCAACGGTTCCGGGAAGTCTACCATTCTGAAAATCATTACCGGTGTATTAAGCCCTACGACCGGGACCGTGGAAACGGACGGGAATATTTCCGCTCTCCTGGAACTGGGCGCGGGCTTCAACATGGACTATACCGGCATCGAAAATATTTATATGAACGGGACCATGATGGGATTTTCCCGGGAGGAAATGGATGAAAAGATGCCGGACATCCTGGACTTTGCGGATATCGGGGAATTTGTAAAACAGCCCGTAAAGACGTATTCCTCCGGTATGTTCGTGCGGCTTGCATTTGCGCTTGCCATCAATGTGGAACCGGAAATTCTGATCGTGGATGAAGCGCTTTCCGTGGGGGATGTTTTCTTTCAGGCAAAGTGCTACCGGCGCATGGAACAGATGATGAAGAACGGTACCACCATTCTGATGGTAAGTCATGATATGGGCAGCATCATCAAGTATTGTGACAAGGTCATCCTCTTAAACCGCGGTAAATTTATTGCGGAGGGCGAAGCGGGACGCATGGTGGATCTCTATAAAAAGATCCTTGCAAATCAGATGGAAGATTTGGAAAAAGAACTGGAAGGGCCGGAGAACACCGGGAAGCTTCCGGCGGCGGAAGGGGAGAATTCCGGAAAAGAAAACGGCGGCAGCCGCATGAAGGATAAGCTCACGGTCAACCCGAATCTTCAGGAATACGGGGACGGGAGAGCCGCGATCATAGACATGGGCTTGCTGGATCAGAAGGGAAATGTGACAAATCTTCTGCTGAAAGGGGAAACCTTTACCATCCGGGAAAAGATCCTTTTTCGTGATTCTCTGGAAATGCCGATTTTTACTTTTACCATCCGTGACAAAAAAGGAACTGATTTAACGGGAACCAATACCATGTTTGAGGGGAGCGATGTCCGGCCGGTCAGACCGGGGGATATCTATGAAGTCGAATTCAAACAGAGAATGGATCTGCAGGGCGGAGAATATCTGCTCTCCATGAGCTGTACCGGATATGAAAACGGAAAACATGTGGTCTATCACCGCCTGTATGATGTGGTGAACCTGACCGTGATCTCCAATAAAAATACCGTAGGTGTTTATGATATGTGTTCCGAGGTCACCACGAAGCTGACCAGAGGCAGGCTCTGAAAAAACGGACAAAAACCCTGTCGGAAGGCAGCGGAGGAAAACAGGACATGAGTATTGAAAAGCAGAAAAAACTTGCGGAAAAATACGGACAGGATACCGAAAGGCTCCTGGACGAAAATCCGTCGCTTGAAAATCTGACTGTTTTTTCGGACCGTCACGAAGGTCTGATGGAATGGCTTGATTTGCCGGCCGGTTTTTCTCTTCTTCAGTACGGGGCGGAGGGGTCCGGAAATCTTGCCGGGATGTTCCTGAACAAGGGAATAACGGTAACCGTATTGGACAGGGACCCGGGAATCCTGGAGTTGATCCGGATGCGTTTTTCTTCCGTGAAAACAGTATGCGGAGATTTTTCGGCGTTTCCGGAAAATACCAAATTCGACGGGATTTTTTTTGACGGTACCCTTTTAAAGAACGACAGACAAACAATATCGGCGGCCAAGAACCTTTTAAGAGAAAACGGGATCCTGATCGCAGCGGCGGATAACGCATACGGCATCCGGACCTTTGCAGGGAAAGAGCCGGCAGAGAATGCCATGGAGAAAGATGGCCTGGAATCCCTTCTTCAGACGGGCAAAAGAGGGACGGTTTTTTGCTATTATCCGGAACCGGGCAGGGCGTTTCCTTCCGAAGTTTTTTCGGACGGGTATCTGCCGGCGGAAGGAAGCCTTTCCCGTATTATTCCGGCGTACGATTATCCCCGGTATACGGTGATCGATGTCGGAAAAAAATACAATGAAGTCATTGAGGACGGCGTATTTCCCGCCTTTGCGGATGCCTTCCTGTTTGTCTGGACAGAGGGAAAAAAATATCCGTTCCGGTCCCGGAGACCTGTATTTGTAAAATATAACCGGAACCGTAAAAAAATCTATCAGTTAAAAACCGAGATCCTTCAGACGGAAAGCGGGAATTTCGAGGTTGAAAAAACGGCTCTTTTTGAAGAAGGGAAAGAACACATCCGTTCCTTCGAAAAAAAGCATGAACTGCTTTCGCGGACACAGCCCGGGATCTGCTGCATAAAGCCGGAGGTTTCCGGGGATGGATTAACAGTCCGGTTTCCGTGGATAGAGGGAAAGTCTCTTACGGAAGTTACTGCCGGCAGAATAAAGAATGGAGAGAATGCGGAAACGGTTTTACGTTCTGCGTTGGACCTCATTCTTTCCGGAAGCGAAATCCACAACACAGACTCCGTTTTTGATAATTTCATTGAGATGCCGGACGGGCTCTGCAGCATTGATTATGAATGGGTGTCAGAAGAAGAACAGGATAAAAAGTTCATTATTTTCCGTGCGCTGAAAGCTTTTTACGATGCGGAAAATGCTGCCCTTGATCTGGGAGATGCGGAAAGCTTTCTGGAACGGTTCGGGATAGACAGAGAAGAACAGAAAAAGTTTCAGGCGGAGGAAACCGCGTTCCAGAACGGGATAACCGGAGACAGGCAGGAAATTTATCTGGACCGTTACTTTGTGGAAACACTGGGAAAGAAAGAAATCGAGGAGAGAGATAAATTCGCCCGTACTGCATCGGACAGGATAAACGGCCTGAAGGCGCAGCTGGATGTGAAGGATACCGAAGTCCGGAAAATGACGGAAGAAAAACGTCTTACGGACAACCATGTCACGAACCTCGGCATCATCATCGAAAATCTGAGGAAAGAAAACGGTGAACTTGGAAAGACGCTTTCCTATCTCAATAAGCATCAGACCTTGCTTTCCAAAACACGAAGAAAACTCGGGGATGCATTCAACAGGAAATATCCAAAGGGTTCCGTCAAACGGAAAAAGCTGGAATATCTGAAAATGAAGGTTATGCATCCGGCGCAGTATCACAAACTGACCTCGTCCGAAGAAGGGAAGAATCTGATCGAAGGGGATTTCCGGATCGGGAGCATTTATAAAACATACGGGAGGCTTCATTTCCCGGTTTTTGAAAAACCGCGGGTCAGCATTGTGATCCCGTGCTTTAACCAGGTGGGGTATACCTATGCGTGCCTTCAATCCGTTCTGGAGTTTACGGAAGGTATTCCGTATGAGGTGATCATTGCGGATGACGTTTCCACGGATGCCACCGAAGATCTTTCCCGTTATGCGGAGAACCTTGTGATCTGCCGGAACGAGACCAATCAGGGGTTCTTGAAAAACTGCAACCACGCGGCACAATCTGCGCGCGGTTCCTTTATCATGTTTTTAAATAATGATACCAAAGTGACAAAGGGGTGGCTCTCTTCTCTTCTGAAGCTGATGGAGGAGGAACCGGATATCGGCATGACCGGTTCCAAACTGATCTATCCGGATGGCCGTCTTCAGGAAGCAGGCGGGATTATCTGGTCCGATGCTTCCGGCTGGAATTACGGCCGTCTTCAGGACCCGGATGACTGCGAATACAATTATGTGAAGGATGTGGACTACATTTCCGGCGCTGCCATTCTCATCCGCACTTCTCTATGGAAAGAGATAGGCGGGTTTGATGAACGGTATGCGCCTGCCTACTGTGAAGACTCAGATCTGGCCTTTGAAGTCAGAAAACACGGGTACCGGGTGACCTATGAGCCGAAGTCTGTGGTGGTCCATTTTGAGGGAATATCCAACGGCACAGATACGGAGGGAACCGGGCTGAAACGGTATCAGAAACAGAATACCGAAAAATTCAGGGAGAAATGGAAAGAGGAACTGACACTTCAGTTTGAAAACAACGGGAATCCGGATCCGTTCCGCGCGCGGGAGAGAAGCAGGGGAAAAAAGATCCTTCTGGTTGTGGATCATTATGTTCCTACTTTTGATAAGGACGCGGGATCAAAAACAACCTGGGAGTATCTGCAGCTTTTCCGGAAGGAAGGGTTTACGGTAAAATTTGTCGGAGATAATTTCCGGAATGAAGAACCGTATACCTCGGCACTTGAACAGAAGGGGATAGAAGTCCTCTACGGACAGAAGATGCAGACCGGGATCTGGGACTGGATCTTGAGAAATCAGAAGGAAATCCACTGCGTCTACCTGAACCGTCCGCACATTGCAGCCCGCTATATTGATTTTATCCAGCTGCGTACGGACTTAAAGGTGATCTATTACGGACATGACCTCTGTTTCCTGAGAGAGAAACGGCAGTATGATCTCTCGGGGGATCCCAAAACAAAGGAATCCTCGGATTACTGGAAGTCCGTGGAAATGACGCTGCTCCGTAAGGCGGCAATTTCTTATTATCCATCGGAAACGGAATGCGGAGTTATCCGTGAACTGGATCCCGAGATTAAGGTGAAGGCAATCACCGCGTATGTATGGGATCGTTTTCCGGATGATATCGAAGGAAATTTTGAAAAGAGAGAAGGCGTGCTGTTCGTAGGCGGATTTGCCCATCCGCCGAATGCGGACGGCGTGCTGTGGTTCGGAAAAGAAATATGGCCTGCCATCCGGAAAGAAAAGAAGATGGACTGTCATATTGTGGGATCGCATGAGACGGAAGAGATCAAAGCGCTGGATGATCCCGGAAACGGCATGCATATACACGGATTCGTGACGGAGGAAGAACTGCGCAGGCTGTACAATCAGGTCCGCCTGGTGATCGTGCCTCTCCGGTACGGTGCGGGCGTAAAAGGCAAGGTGATCGAAGCGCTTTATTACGGTCTGCCTGTTGTGACCACCCCGACAGGTGCGGAAGGGATTCCGGACGCGGAAAGCGTGATGAAGATTGCCAAAGACGAGGCGGATTTTGCAAAAACGGTCCTGGCTCTCTATGACAACACGGCATTGCTTAAAAAAATGTCGGAAAAGGCCGGGCTCTATGTGAAGGAGCATAACAGTACGGATGCAGTCTGGAATATTATCCGGGATGATTTTGCCTGAAAATGAAAGTAAAAACAAAAAAAGCATGATTTGAATGTCTGTGATCAAATAGTCGAAAAAAGCATCGGTACAAAACCGCTGCTTTTTTATTATATAGTACAGAAAATGTCTCAAAATGATACATTTAGGTTAATTTGTTTATATCATTTCAACATAGAATCAACTGTATGTGCAATATGCGTAATGAATAGAGACGAAAATGAATCAAAATAGTGCAAATTGAACTAATGCATATTGATGGAGATTAAAAAAGTGCTATAATGAACTTGAAGAAAACAGTAAGGGAACAGAGGATAAAGGAGATTTGGCATGCAGAAATCAACGGAAAACATGATAGTAAAGATTCTTAAATCCGAGATGGTAAAAGCGTTGGGGTGCACAGAACCGATAGCAATTGCCTATGCAGCTGCAACGGCAAGAAAGTATCTTGGAGATCTTCCCGAGAATATCGTTGTTTGCTGCAGCGGGAATATTATCAAAAATGCAAAAGCGGTCACAGTGCCGATGACGGACAATTTGAGAGGAATTGAAGCGGCAGCTGTTGTAGGAACGGTGGGCGGAGACCCCGATAAAAAGCTGGAGGTTCTTACAACGGTAACAAAAGAAGACCTTGTTGTTTGTAAGGATATGCTGGCACGAAAAATCTGCAGGGTTGAGATGCTGGATACTCCGGAGAATCTTCATATCATTGTTAAAATGTCAGACAGTTCGCATAAGGTAGAAGTGGAACTTGTCAGGACCCACACCGGAATTACCAAAATAACGCGTGACGGAGAAGTTATTTATTCGCATGAGTGTCAGGAGACAAGTGACGGCAATGATTACAGCTGCCTGAATATTGATACCATTTATGAATTTGCTGCCACGGTTGATTTGAAAATCCTAAAAGACACCATACACGACCAGATAGAATGCAATGAAAAGATTGCGGAGGAAGGTCTGCGTCATGATTACGGATCTCAGGTTGGAAAAACTCTTCTTGAAATGTACGGCGATCAGGATATTAAGATTGTAGCCAAGGCAAAACCGGCTGCAGGTTCAGATGCAAGAATGAACGGATGCGAGATGCCGGTCGTGATCAATTCAGGAAGCGGCAATCAGGGTATGACGGTGTCTCTCCCGGTAATTGAGTATGCTAAAAAATTGAATTCGAGCGAGGAAAAACTTTACAGGGCCCTTGTGCTCAGCAATCTGATATCAATTTATTTAAAATGCAGGATAGGCCGTCTTTCTGCATATTGCGGAGCGGTAAGCGCCGCTGCAGGCGCAGGAGCGGGAATAACTTTTCTGATGGATGGGTCCAAGAAACAGATACAGGATACAATTACCAATACGCTTGGTAATATTTCCGGTATTGTGTGCGATGGCGCGAGTTCTTCCTGTGCAGCCAAAATTGCATCAAGTGTTGATGCAGCCATTAATTCTGCATATATGGCAATGAACGGAAAGGTGTTTATGGATGGAGAGGGGATTGTTAAAGACAATCTCCAGCACACGGTCGATGGTGTTGTGGAAATAGCAAAGGATGGGATGAAAACCACCGATCAGGTAATTCTGAATGTCATGATACATGATGACACTGCACCATGTAGCAATGAAAAATAAAATAAATTTATAAAAAATCATGAAAGACGGAGGGAGAATTATGAAAAGAACGTTTCTGAAAAAAGTTATGGCAACAGTACTTGCAGCTTCAGTTACAGTATCTATGGCCGGATGCGGCTCATCGTCAGGAAGTACAGCAACAACAGCGGCAGAGACAAAAGCGGCAGCGGCAACAACGGCAGCAGCGGCAGCAGCAACAACGGCGGCAAGCGGCGGCGAGATCAAGATTGCGGTTGCGGCACCCATGACAGGAGATAATTCTGAGTATGGAATTGGTTTTTACAATGCGGCAAGCATGATGGCAGATGAATGGAATGCCAAAGGCGGTGTTCTCGGCAAGCAGGTCAAGATTGTACAGTTCGACGATAAGAGCAGTCCGGAGGAAGCTACGACAGTTGCACAGAAGATCGTTTCCGAAGGAGATATTGCGGGTGTAATCGGACATTTCAGCTCCGGCTGCTGCATGACAGCGGCAAAGGTTTATCAGGCAAACAAAGTAATTGAAATTTCTCCGTCTGCTTCTCAGGCTGACTATTCCAAAATTGGCGATTTTATTTTCCGTAACAATACGGTTATTACCAAGGAAGGTGCGGCAGCTGTTGAAATTGCGACCAAGGATATGGGAAAGAAAAAAGTAGGAATTATCTCGATTAAAACAGACTGGGGCACATCAACCGGGAAGGTCATTGAAGACATTCTCAGCAAGACAGATGGCGTGACCATGGTGGATCATGAGGAAGTTATGGAAAACTCCGATGATTATTCACCGGCTATTACAAAATTGAATGCGGCAGGTGCTGAAGTTGTTATTCTGGTTGGAATGTATGGACTGGATGCTCCTGTGGCAAAACAGTATAAGGAAATCAATCCTGATATCAAGCTGGTCGGTTTTTCAAATGCCTATAGTCAGGAGCTGATCAAACTCGGCGGCGAAGATGTGGAAGGACTGTGCTGCCCGGTTATCTTCTTCTCTGAATCAGATGATCCGGCGATACAGACATATGTAAAGAACTTTAAATCAAAATATAACGATGCTCCTTCCGCCCTTACTTCTCAGGCTTATGATTCAACAGGTATGCTCTTGGAAGCAATCAAGGCAGCGGGAACTACAGACTCCAGTCAGGTCAGAGACAAACTGGCAGCACTTGATTATAAGGGAGTTACCGGTGATACCAAATTTGATGAGAACGGTGATGTCGATAAGTCATTCACAAAAGTTATGGTGAAAGACGGCAAGTTCGCATTAATGAATTTGACCAAATAACCATTAAACCTACCCAGGTCAAGAGGCGGGCTGCTTCGTTGGGGCAGTCCGCATTCTTTTCCCGACAGAAAGGGCATTTAATATGATTGCACAACAGATTGTAAATGGCATATCTCTCGGAATGGGCTATGCACTGTTGGCTGTGGGTTATTCCATGGTGTTCGGCATCCTCAGACTGGTCGATTTTTCCATTGGTGGTGTCTATGCATTTGGCGCGGTTATATCACTCGTGTTCGTCAGTGCAAACTTCGGAATAGGTCCTGCCATCTTGTTATCCATTGTATTAACAGGTCTTTTGGAGGTTATCGACAATAAATTTTGCCTTGAGCCTCTTCGTAAAAAAGATTCTCCGCCAATCTCGTCTTTAATTACAACAATTGGCATCAGCAATATTATTACCAATCTTCTGATTGTATTTGTGGGAAGCGAAAAACGTTCCTTCCCGAAAATATTTAACTTTAGCCCAATCACAATTGGTACTACCGTGATTACAGGAAAGCAGATCGGGATGCTGGTTGTATCCATTGCCATGATGCTTATTCTGATGTTTATTGTGTTCAAAACAAAAATCGGCCTTGCCATGCGTGCCACTGAACAGAATGCCAAGGCAGCTAATATGAATGGTATCAATGTGAATTTTATTATCAACATTACATTCCTTATTACCGGAATTTGTGCATCAATTGCAGGCAGCCTGATTGCAAGTTATTACAGCGTCGTTTATCCCGGTATGGGCAACATGACCAGCCTGAAAGCATTCGCCGCCGCGGTTTTGGGCGGGATCGGGGTACTTCCCGGGTCAATTATCGGTGGAATGGTTGTGGGAGTATCAGAATCTCTGGCAGCAACTTTCTTTGGTTCCAGTTATCGTGATTCCGTTGCCTTTATCATTCTGATCGTTGTTCTGATCATCAGACCGAATGGGATACTCGGCAAGAAAGGAATAATGAAGGTGTGATCATGGCTGAAAAGACAAAAGAAAATAAATCTCCTATGGGAATACAGGTATTTATTGATAAAAATGAGAAAAAATTATTTTTGATCATGCTTTTGATCATGGCACTTATCCCGAGCTGCGGAGCAAGTCAGTACCTGCTTATTGTCATCTTTAAAATGGGTATCTATACGATTTTTGCCCTGGGACTGAATATTGCGACAGGTTATACGGATCTGGTGTCACTTGGACATGCCGGGTTTGTTGCAGTGGGTGCTTACACGGCGTCTATTCTTTCTGTACGTTTCGGATTGAACTTTTTTCCGGCTACATTGATCGGGATGGCGGCTGCCGGACTGACCGGACTGATTATCGGTCTTCCGACCATGCGCTTGTCCGGAACCTATCTTACGGTTGTTACACTGGGATTTGGTGAAATCATAAAAATGATTGCGATCAACTGGGAAAGAGTTACCGGCGGCACACTGGGAGTAAAGGATATTCCAAGTCCGGTATTATTCGGGATTACGCTGACTATGGGAAATCATGGGCTGTATTATCTGATGATTGCCATGCTTATCCTGAGTACGGTTTTTTGTGTGGTATTTATTAACTCCAAGACCGGAAGAGCGCTGAAGGCCATTGCAGGTGATGAACTTGCAAGTATCATGATGGGAATTCATACGAACTATTACAAGATTTTGGCTTTTGTTGTTTCTGCCGCTATGTGCGCAATGGCGGGTTCACTGTATGCTTCCATGATGCAGTATATTGATCCGAATACATTTACATTTGATGTATCAGTCCTGATCATGTCTATTGTCATTCTGGGTGGCATGGGAACAATCCGCGGGATGTTTCTTGGTTCTATTATCCTGATTGCGATTCCGGAAGTATCCAGAGTCCTGATGTCATTTCGTTTTGTTCTGTATGGCGTAATTCTGGTTCTTATGATGAGATTTCGTCCGCAAGGCATACTGGGCTGGAAAACCAGTCTCCCGTATAAGTTCTCAAAAAAAGTTCAGGCAAAAATTCCTGAGATAGAAGCGGGGGTGACTGATAACAATGGCTGATGCATATTTTCAGGCAAGTGATATTTCAAAGAAATTTGGTGGAATTGTTGCAGTCGATGATTTCAGCTTCTGTGTGGAAAAGGGGGAGGTTGTATCAATTATTGGTCCCAACGGTGCCGGAAAAACGACAGTTTTTAATATGATAACAGGAATTTATCCGTTGGATACGGGGAGTATTGTATTTAACGGGGAGAGTATCGGAGACAAAACGCCCAGGCATATTGTTAAGGGAGGAATTTCACGTACTTTTCAGAATATCCGCCTCTTCAAGAATATGAAGGTTCTGGAAAATGTGTTGATTGGTGCACACACCAAAACAAATTATTCCCTGTTTGACTCTACCTTTAGAACAGGAAGATACAGAAAAGCGGAAGATGAACAGATCATCAATTCGCTTATGCTTTTAAAGGAAGTCGGCCTGTACGACAGGAAAGATGATTATGCATCAAATCTTCCATACGGGGATCAGAGGAAACTGGAAATCGCACGTGCTATCGCAACGGGAGCACAGCTCCTCTTACTTGATGAACCTGCCGCGGGAATGAATCCAAAGGAATCTGAGGAACTGATGGATTTTATAAGATATTTGAAAAGCCGGAAATACACAATTCTCCTGATCGAACATGATATGAGTGTTGTCATGAGCATTTCCGACAGAATATATGTGCTTGATCATGGCAAACCAATAGCGGAAGGTCTTCCGAATGAAATTGCTAATAATGAGAGGGTCATTGAAGCTTATCTGGGAGGGGTGCATAAAAATGATGCTGAAGGTAACTGAGCTGAACACCTTTTATGGGCCGATTCATGCGGTAAAGGATATCAGCATGGAAGTCGAGAAGGGAGATATTGTTACCCTGATCGGCAGTAACGGCGCCGGAAAATCTACACTTCTCAACACAATCATCGGGAACGTTAAGGCAAAGAGCGGAAAAGTAGAACTGAATGGAAAGGACATCACAAATACTGCGCCTTACGCGTTGAATAAATTAGGAATTGCCATTTCTCCGGAGGGCCGTGAGGTTTTTCCCGGGCTGACCGTTTCAGATAATCTGAGAATTGGTGCATACAGTGTGAAAAACAAACAGGATATCCTGAAAAGCTATGATCGTGTTTATGAAATTTTTCCTAAACTGAAGGAAAGAGAAAAACAAACAGCAGGTACGCTTTCCGGTGGGGAGCAGCAGATGCTTGCAATCGGACGCGCGCTGATGTGCGCTCCGCAGCTTTTGCTTTTGGACGAACCGTCTTTGGGGCTGGCACCGAATCTGGTTCTTCAGATATTTGATTTGATTAAGACCATCAACAAGCAGGGCGTTACCATTCTTTTGGTTGAGCAGAATGCAAATATGGCATTATCAATAGCTGAAAAGGCATACGTTCTTGAAAATGGAAGAGTATCCATGTCCGGAGAGGCTTCCGTAATTGCTGCGGATCCGAAGGTGAAAAAAGCTTATCTGGGTATTGGGTGACGGACCGGAAGCGGACGATGCAGAAAGGGATAATAAAACAATGAAGAAAATAATAAATGATCCTACAAAGGTTGTATCCGAATGCCTGTACGGAATGGAGCTTGCCAGTCCGGATAAATTGGAATATACACCGGAACTTGAAGTGATTTCCCGCAGGAACCCGGGGAACAAAGTGGCATTGATTTCCGGGGGTGGATCAGGACATGAACCTGCACATGCGGGGTATGTAGGAAAAGGGATGCTGGATGCGGCAGTTGCCGGAAATGTATTTGCTTCTCCGAGCCCTGACAGAATCCTGAAAGCGGTTGAAAAGGTGAACGCGGACAAGGGAATATTATTTATCATAAAGAATTATTCGGGAGACATTATGAATTTCGGTCTGGCATCCACACTTGCTGAATCCGAGGGAATCCAGGTTGACAGTGTGATTGTGAAGGATGATGTAGCTGTTCCGGATTCAGAAGAAGGAACGGGACGCAGAGGGATTGCCGGTACGGTATTTGTCCATAAGCTTACCGGTGCAAAGGCAGAGATGGGTGGAACCTTAAGCGAATGTAAGGCAGTAGCGGAGAAAACCATTGCAAATGTAAGAACGATGGGCATGGCTATGTCTCCATGCATTCTTCCGGCGGCCGGAAAACCCGGATTCCTGCTCGGAGATAACGAAATCGAAATCGGGATGGGAATCCACGGAGAACCGGGAATAGAGAAGACTACCGTTAAAACTGCAAATGAACTTGCAGGAATTCTTCTGGAAAGAATTTTTGCGGATTACAATTATGAACATTCAGAGGTGGCTGTTCTTGTAAATGGGCTTGGTGCAACACCTCTGATGGAACTCTATATTCTGAACATGGAAGTGCAGAAGATATTGAAGGAAAAAGGAATCCGGGTACATCGTACCTATGTTGGAAATTATATGACATCGCTCGAGATGTCCGGATGCTCGATATCTCTGTTGAAGCTTGATGAAGAAATGAAGACACTGCTTGATGCACCTTGCGACACCATTGCCTGGAAGCAGTTCTGATACATAATTCGGATGTCAAATAATAAATTGAAGAGAAAGGAGGTGACTGTATTATGTTGCAGTTTACCAGCAGCGATTATGCCGATTATATTAAGAAGGCATATGATTTCATCCACTCCAAGGGAGATTATATTACAGCCCTTGATGCCGATACCGGAGACGGTGATCACTGGATCAACATGGATATGGGGTTTGGAAAGCTGAATGAGAAAGCTGATGAACTTGGGAAAATGAATATCAGCGACGAATTGAAACAGATCGGAATGATCATGATGTCCGTGATCGGTGGATCTTCCGGAGTTCTGTATGGTTCAGCATATCTTTCAGCAGCGGCAAAGGTCAAAGGGAAAGAAACACTCGCTATGCAGGATGTGTGCGATGTCCTGGATTCTATGTTGAAGGCAATCATGGAACGGGGCAAGGCAAAAGAAGGAATGAAAACAATGATAGATAGTCTTGCACCGGCTGTAAAAGCTTTTCAGGATGCACTTGTTTCCGGAAAAACAGATCAGGAGATATGCGAACTTGTTGCAAGGGCTTCTGAAGATGGAGCGGAGAACACAAAAACCATGGAAGCATTCAAAGGAAGAGCAACTTATCAGGCAAACAAGGGACTGGGACACCTGGATCCCGGCGCGGTGACAATGTCGTATCAGATATTGACACTGATGGATTGCATGAAAGAAAAGTTATCATAAAATCAGAGATTAAAAATTTAAAACCAAAGGAGAAAATTTATCATGTACGAAAACAAACCGGAAAACAAGGGGCAGCATATTGAGGATCTGAGAGCTTTTATTGAACATCGGGCATTATGGCTGTATTACATGTATACGGAAGCTCTGAAAAAAGGAATGACAAAGGAAGATGCGGAACAGGCTATTCGTAACTGCGGAGCATTTCATGGCAAGACAAAATATACGCAGACAAGCGATCTGAAAGATTTTTCAAAAGAATTTGCACCGAAGAATATCACGGATATTTTTCAGATGGATACAACCTGCACGGATGAAAAGTTCTGTATTACTTTTCATTACTGCCCGCTTGTTGCCGCATGGAGAAAAGTCACAGATGATGAAAAACTGATTGCCGATCTGTGTGATATTGCCATGTGCGGAGACAGAGGAATCTGCTCACAGTTCAAGGATTTCGAATTTGAACTGGGGGATACCATTGCCAAGGGAGCGGATACCTGTACAGTAACATTTACAAAGAAGAAATAATCCTGTAAGATAGCAGCTGTGAGGTGCCCCATGGAGAAAAGTCTTCTTGGCTCCGTTTGTGGATACGCCAATGAAATGGCAAAAATCATATCGGATACAGTAGATACGGATGTGCTGATCGTAGATGAAAACCGTGAGGTTGTCGGCAGTGCATTTCGATATCTGGACCTGTATTCCGATATTACAAATACGGCCCTGATAGCGGGCGTAATATCCGGCAATAGAAATATTATTATAGAAAGCAAGTCAAAGATCGGCAGCTGTAGAAAATGCCCAAGTTATAAGAATAAAACCTGTAAAATGGACCAGTTTGTCGGAGTCCCTATCCGGTACGCTGGGCATTCGATAGGAGCGATCGCCCTGATTCTGAAAAAGAACAGGGCGAAAACTCTTTTTGCGGCTTTGGAATCTACACTGTCTTTTCTTGAACAAATTGCAATTCTCCTCAGCAATAAAATCGAAGAGAGAAGTGAAACCCTTCACCTGCAGAATAAATTGAATGAAGTGGAAAATATTATTGATATTCTCTATGAGGCCATTGTTTATACAGACTATTACGGGAATATCCTGCACGCTAATCAGCGGTTTCGGGAACTGATGCATGCAGATGAAAAAGTGGTAGGGATGAATATAAAGGATCTGCTTCCGATTAATGAGATCACCAATTATTTCGATAAATATGAGGATATAGCGGGAAGCAGGATTACTTTTGAATTAAACGGAGCATTGTTCCACGGCCTGGTCCTCAGCAGAAAACTTTATATCAGTAAAACGGAGTTCGGTACACTGTTTTATTTCAGACCTATTTCCGGCTTTATGAAAAAAATGAACGTTGCTGAACGGGGGACAATGGTTACTCTGGACTGGCTGCATTTTTTTTGTTCTTCCAAACAGATTTCCTATGCAAGGCAATTGGCTAAAACGGATAAACATATATTGATTCACGGACCGCTTCAGGATCTGAATCTTTTACTCGCGAAGGCAATATTCAATGCCTCGGAACGAAGACTGAATGATCTTTTTGTTATATATTCCGATAATTGTTATCGTGATCTTTTTGAGTATTACATGCTGGATGAATACGGACTTTTACGGGAAGCCGATCAATGTATAGTTGTAATTATGAACCCTGAAAATACGCCGCTTTATATTCAGAAACAGTTAATCGAGTGCATGGAGATAAAGCATGTAAATTATAAAAATATCAATTTCAGAACAAATGTCCGCTTCATTATGTGTACTGAAATGGATCCGGTAACGATGATAAAAGATGGCCTGGTATACCCGAAATTAATAGAGATGATTGGGAACAATATCATTGAACTGTCGGATGTGACGAATGACAGAGAGTCCTTTAATTTTTTTATTGAATCCGGAATGCAGTATTATAAAAAGCTGTATCATAACAATTCGGTTACAGTTCCGATCAATACGGTAAATTTTCTTTGGAACCATTTTGGAGATATCAGTGCCCAGCGTCTTGAAAAGCTGATGGAATGTCTGGCTATGAACTATAATGGGAGTATAACGGAACAGCAGGTCATGAGCGGACCGTTTCTGCCGGAGGAACTGGTTGCTTTGCCGGAAGAAAATATTAAAAAAATAACAAAGGAAAAAATACAGGATCTTTTGAAACGGGGCTATAAAAAAACGGAGATTGCGCAAATGCTTGGTATTTCACGTGCTTCCCTTTACCGGGCACTGTCCCGTTTTCATGAGTCATAGAAAATGTCCGGGAATGGATTTTCCCCGAAAACCGCCTGTCATACAGAAGGTTTTGATGTATTATCCCGTTTTCATCACTTGGGAAAATAGTAAGAGGTCATAAATGGCTTAAACAGGCTGTTTATGACCTCTTTTACTGATCTAAGTATAATATACCCAAAGAAATAGACATCGAGTTTTTGAAATCCCCTATTTTTTGGACATTGAAAATTGGAAATCCATTGTTTTAGATATCAGCTTTTATGGAATCCCATTTTTCGAACAATGAGTTTTATACAAATAACAAGCAATGATATAATCTCATTGTCTACGAAAGGGGTATAGAATGAGTACACGTAGCTTTACCCAAGAAGAGCAGGCTCTCCTCAAAGAGAACAAATATACATATAGTGTATCAGCCAATACTATTTCTTTCACGATTAAATTCAAGAAGGAGTTTTGGAAATGTTATCAAACTGGACAGTGCCCTCGTGAAATTGTTCAAGATCTTGGATATGATTTCCAGATGCTCGGAGAAACTAGAGTAACCGGTCTGCAAGGCATGATTAAAAAGCAAGCACTAGAAGGAAATTTTCGTGAAGGACAACACGCTAGTTATGCAGTTAGTAATTATCCTGATTATTCATCTATGTCAAATGAGCAAAAGCTTTATGCGATGGAGCATGAGCTATATTATTTGCGTCATGAAATGGAATTTTTAAAAAAAATTTCAAATCCAAACAAGGATATAAAGTAGGAGGGCTTATCATGGAAAAACCATCCTACAAATATGAGGTTATCCATAACACTCTGAGAGATTTACCAGATATTCTCAGCATTTCTATCCTATGCGAACTGGCTGGCGTTTCACGCTCAGGCTATTATAATTGTATCTGTGTGAGGGAGGGTGCCGAAAAACCCACCGATCCACGAAAAGATAAACCAGAGAAAAGAAGGTGAAGCCAATGCTGAATATAGCCATCTGCGACGATATGCCCGACCAGCTTGCACAGCTTGCGGGCTTAACCCGCGAATACATAGAAGCCGCAGCGCTCTCCGCCGAGGTGAAATGACGGCGTTTTTGACGTGAGCTTCTTCCTGCGAGAACAAGGAAAATTTGTTTGTCAAGAGGAAATTTTCAGATTTACACGACAATTAAGCGGAAAAACGCAACAATTAAGTATTTTTTGCCCACTCCCCTCTCATTTATGCTATCCTGTAAGCAGGAAAACAGAAATGGGAGAAGAGTTTTTTTATGCCCGGAGAAATGAGCTTTTTGGAAATCACCGTGTTTACGCTCAAATTTTATATCCCCGGCATCTTTGCGATGCTGTTCCGCATTTTAGCGCTGGGCGGCAAGCCGCTTGAGGCGGAGAAAACCTACTCTCTGGCGGGAACCGACTACACCCTGCGCGACGGCGGCGACGGCTATTCCATGTTTGCCGGCTGTCCCGTGCTGGAGGCAGACGTGGGGTTGGATTTCGACGCGCTGAAGAATTATTTGGAAGAAAATTATACAGAGAAGCCATCGGCGTATGCCACGCCCTATGGCGACGGCCGTATCGTGGCGATGCCGTAAAGCCGGGAAAGCTCTGGAAATTGCCCAAAAGGTAGTGGAGCAACGACAGAGACACTCTGGCAATATCCCGCACAGCTCCAAGAATCAAAATAGTCAAGGAGGCATTTTTCATGAAAAAGATCGTTTCGCTTTTACTGGCGCTTTCTATGGCGCTGAACCTGGTTGCCTGCGGGCAAAGCGCCACGCAGTCTTCCGCCGAACCGGCGCAGATTGCCGCCCATGAGGATATTCCGTGGGATCTAACGGACATCTACCCCGACTTGGCGGCGTTTGATACGGAATTTACGCAGGCTGAGCAGCAGCTTGCGGCGGTTGCCGACCTGCGCGGCAAGCTGAACACTGTGGAGGGCGTTGCGGCCTACTACGCGGGCTATGATGAGTTCAGCTGCCTGTTTGGGCGGCTGAGTGCCTATACCCAGCTTCAGGTCTACAAGGATCAGTCCGACAGCAAAGCCAAGGAGCTGACCGGACGGGTGGACAATCTGTCCGCCGAGATGACTGACAAGCTGGCCTACGCGCTGCCGGAGCTGTTTGCAAACAGCGACAGCTTTTTGGACGCGGTAGCGGACAACGCGGCCATGAGGCCCTATCTCCTCTGGTTTAACCGTGACCGAGCCGCAAGCGCCCACACGCTGCCTGAGACGGAGGAGCGGCTGCTGCAGCCAACCTATCTGCTGCGCAACGGCGCATATAACCTGTATGGCTCCCTCACCGACGGCGAGATCACCTTCCCGAGTATTCAATTCCCTGACGGGACGGAAAAAAAGGCGGATGAGGTCAACTACGGGCTTGCCAAAAACGGAGAGTATACGCAGGAATTCCGCATGGAATATTATGATGCCATGATGGGCACTTACAACCAGTACCGCAACACGCTGGCGCAGAATCTGCAAAACTACTATACCGCCGTGACCAAAAGCGCCACCGCCCACAAATACGACTCCGCACTGGAGGCGGAGTTGGCTGCGTGGGACACACCCCTGCCGGTTTACAGCGGCGTACTGGATGCCGCGGATCAGGCGAAGCCCGAGCTGACGCGCTACTTTGCGCTGCTCAAGAAGTTGCTGGACGTGGACACGCTGTATAGCTTCGATACCAACGTGGCCATCTGCAAAGACCCAGGAAACATCTTTCCCTATGCAGATGTACAGGCACTTATCAAGGAGGCACTCGCTCCCCTTGGCGCGGACTACGCAAAGCAGCTTGACGTGTTGCTCTCAGAAGGTGTCATTGATGTCTATCCTGCTGACAATAAGTATTCCGGAGGCTTTGCCCAGCAGGTGTTCGGAATGCACCCCTACATTCTGCTCAATTATTCCGACAATTTTGACAGCGCCTCCATTCTGGCACATGAGCTTGGCCACGGGGTGCATATGCTGTACGCCCAAACGCAGGATACCTATTACGGACAAAACGTCACATCCATAACCAGTGAGGTGACCAGCACGTTAAACGAGCTGCTGTTTTCCGACTACATGATTGAAAACGCCCAGACGCAGGAAAAGCGGCAGTATTACGAGGCGCAGCAGCTCTCCACGCTGTATGACACGTTCTTTACCCAGGCCTTCTTTGCCCGTTTTCAGGCGGCGGCGGTTTCCGAGGTGGAAAACGGCGGCACCTTAACCGCCGACAAGCTGGATGAGCTGTGGCTGAAAGCTGCCCACGACAGCTTTGGCGAGGGCTATGCCGTAGTCGACGCCTTTGCGGGCGGCTGGGAGAGAATCCCCCACTTTTATATGGGCTTCTATGTCTACCAGTACGCGGTGGGAATCGCGGCTGCCTGTAACATCGCCGACCGCATTGAGGCGGGCGAAGCGGGCGCTGTGGAGGATTATCTGGCATTTATGAGGGCCGGCGACAGCGGAAATGTGGTGGAAATGCTGAGGCTGGCAGGGGTTGACGTGTCAAACGGCGACTATATCGCCGCCCTTAACGCACGCTTTGACCGGCTGATCACCGAATTTGAAAAGACAAAATAAGAAGTGAAAAAATGCAGCAAAACGAAATGAATTCCAAAGAGAAAGCGACGCTGTCCCAGACGCTGGTACAGAGGGCCATGCGGTGTGAAGTCCCGGAGGATTTGATGGCCATTTATTTACGCCGCCGTTGGCGTGAGTGTGAGCGAAAAGAATGTGACCCTGCGTTTTGCGGACAACGGCTTGCCCTACGACCCCACCCAAAAGCCTGACCCGGATATTAGCCTTTTGGCAGAAGAGCGGGACATCGGCGGTCTTGGTATTTTTATGGTAAAAAAATCAATAGACACTGTGAACTACGAGTACCACGACGGCCTGAATATTTTGACACTGACCAAGAAAATTTGAAAGAAGGCTCTGATTATGAAACGCATATCGACGAGTATATTGGCGCTCATGCTGACTCTGGGAATACTCTCCGGGTGCGGCGCATCTGTCCCATCCCAACCATCTGCTGCCCAGAAGCTGACCATGGAAAAGGCGGAAGAGATAAACAATGTGGCGCATCTGCTGGGACTGTACAAAACTGTCACATACGCTCAACTTGACTACATTGGCGGCGAAGTAAACCATACCATATTTTTCAAGGATGAAAATGGGACGATCTGTCAGGTCAGTGAGGGCAATGGGTACGTCGACTATCAGACTGAAACGCTTTCCTTTTCCCTGTGGAATGGCGTCAAGGGCTATCATATCTCTGCAACGGAGAATGGTTTTTTTTACAACTATCTGCTGATGGGGCATGACGGCAAGCTTGTCTCCCAGACAGTCGATGCAAACGGCAATCTGGCCTGCGAAACCAAAGCGGATATTAGCCAGGACTACGCCGACGGGCTTTCTGGCTTTGGTGTGACCACCGCGGACAAGCTGATTACAAAGCCGGTATTTGCCTCTGATGATTACAGAGAGCTGTCCATCGACTATATCATTTTGCACCCGGACGGCTCGGAGGTAAAGATTGCTTCTGCCGTGCTGCTCTATGACCAGGAGGTTACTTACCCGGATACTGTGCAGGACTATCTGGACGCGGAAAAATACACTGTCACAATACAATTGCCGGAGGGCGATACCCGCACAGCGGAAATCCCCGGGGGTGCGGTCTTTACATGGAGCTGCGATGCGGGATATGCCCTGTATCTGGACGGAGAAGGCAAAACGCCGTTGGGCGAAACCTCGGACCCGGTGCAGGGAAATATGACCCTGTACTGTCTGGCCGCTCAATAAAAGGGAAAATTTACAAAGCAGGTGATGATATGTTCTTCGGTGAACTTTTTTATCAAACGCTGCTTACGGGCAGGCGTGCAGACCGCAAGGCGGAGAGGAGAGAGCAAAATGGTATTTGAAGTTACCATTCCCATGGAGGAAGTGCGCCGATGCATCCTTTGCCACGATGCACCCTGCGGAAAAAGCTGTCCGAAGGGCATTGCGCCCCATCAACTGCTGCGGAGCCTTCACTTTGATAATGAAATCGGCGCGGCAATGCGGCTTTCAGAGGACAATCCCTGCGTGGGCTGCTCCGCGCCCTGCGAGAGCGCCTGCCTTCTGCGGGAGCGGCCCGTTGCAATTCAAAAAATTTTCTCCGCCCTGAGTGAGGACAAAAAGAGGATGGAGCCGCTGCCGAATGGACGCAGCGACCTCTCCTGCACCTTCTGCGGCGTGAGGCTGGAAAATCCGTTTTTGCTCTCCTCCTCCGTGGTGGCCAGCTCCTATGAGATGGTTGCGCGAGCCTTTGAAATGGGCTGGGCCGGCGCAGCATACAAGACCCTGTGCGATTTTGTCCCGCGGGAGGCGTCGCCGCGTTTTTCTGTTTTGCGGGGGGAGGGCAACTCCTTCTATGGCTTTAAAAACATTGAACAGCTTTCCTGCAACGGCCTGACGGAGGATCTGGACATTATCCGCCGTCTGCGGAGGGACTTTCCTCAAAAGGCTATTTTCGCCTCCATTATGGGGCGAAATGAAAAAGAATGGGAACGGCTGGCGCGGCAGTGTCAGGAGGCCGGAGCCAATCTCATCGAGTGCAACTTCTCCTGCCCCAATATGGAGCAGGATGGTTTGGGCGTGGATATCGGGCAAAGCCCCGAGTTGGTGGCAAGGTTTACCGCCGCCGTCCGGCGGGGCTGTTCCCTTCCGCTGCTGGTCAAGCTGACTCCCAATGTGGGCGACATGACGCCCATGGCGGTTGCCGCCATGAGCAGCGGCGCAGACGGCCTTGCCGCCATCAATACCATCAAGAGCGTCATGGGCATGAATCTGGATACCTACGCCACTGAGCCGTCGGTGCGGGGGCTTTCCGGTGTGGGCGGCTATTCCGGCAAAGCGGTGAAGCCCATCGCCCTTCGCTTCATCTGGGAGCTGGCGGCCTGCCCTGCGCTGAAAAACGTCCCCATCAGCGGCATGGGCGGCATTGAGACGTGGAGGGACGCGGCGGAATTTCTGCTGCTGGGGGCGCAAAACGTGCAGATTACCACGGCAGTGATGCAGTACGGCTACCGAATCATCGACGACCTTGTGGACGGACTGGACTGTTACCTGCGGGAAAAGGGGCTGCGCAGCGTGACGGAGCTGATTGGTCTTGGGGTTCCCAACGTGGCTGCACTGGACCATTTGGATCGGAACAGCGTCCAGTACCCGAAATTCGAGCGCAGCCGGTGCCTGGGCTGCGGGCGGTGCTATCTTGCCTGCCGGGACGGAGGGCACAGCGCCATTGAGCTGCGAAACGGAAGACCAATCCTGCATGTGAAAAAATGCGTGGGCTGTCACCTCTGCGTGGCGGTCTGCCCCGCCGGAGCTGTCAGCGGCCACGGAAAAAGACTGAACATGGGGGTTGTCTAATGAGCATGTTACGGGTAGAAAGTCTGAGCAAGTCCTTCGGAAGTATCAAGGTGCTGCAAAAGCTCAATCGGGGATGCGGACATTTTCCTGGACCTGTATTCCGATATTACAAATACGGCCCTGATAGCGGGCGTAATATCCGGCAATAGAAATATTATGATATCAGTGCCAAAAGTCCGTTTCCCACGCAGGCTTGCCTGCCGGTGGGAAAAAGGACTTGGGGCACGCCCAAACATGAGGAAGAAGTGGGGCAGGGGCCCCATGAATTCCGAATGGTTGGCAGGATTGCGGGAGCACGAAGTGCAGAGCAATCCGTGATATTACTTTTGGCGGCCACATCATATTATTATAGAAAGCAAGTCAAAGATCGGCAGCTGTAGAAAATGCCCAGGTTATAAGAATAAAACCTGTAAAATGGACCGGTTTGTCGGAGTCCCTATCCGGTACGCTGGGCATTCGATAGGAGCGATCGCCCTGATTCTGAAAAAGAACAGGGCGAAAACTCTTTTTGCGGCTTTGGAATCTATACTGTCTTTTGTTCCACGGCCTGGTCCTCAGCAGAAAACTTTATATCAGTAAAACGGAGTTCGGCACACTGTTTTATTTCAGACCTATTTCCGGCTTTATGAAAAAAATGAACGTTGCTGAACGGGGGACAATGGTTACTCTGGACTGGTTGCATTCTTTTTGTTCTTCCAAACAGATTTCCTATTATTTCACGTGCTTCCCTTTACCGGGCACTGTCCCGTTTTCATGAGTCATAGAAAATGTCCGGGAATGGATTTTCCCCGAAAAACGCTTGTCATACAGAAGGTTTTGATGTATTATGAAGAACGTCCTCGGGGGCGTAGCTCAGCTGGGAGAGCACCACGTTCGCAACGTGGGGGTCAAGGGTTCGAATCCCTCCGTCTCCATTATAAACGGTATACCGTTTTTTTTCTTGCGCAAAAACAAAGAAAAACAAGGGCGAAGTACCTTTGTACCGGATTATGCAGTCTCCAGGGGTGATTTCATATCCGGGTAGGTCGGTCATTGTTTTTTGCGGCAATGTCCCGGAAAATTTCAGCGGGGCTCAAGGAAACGTAGTATATGACGGAAGAAAAACAAAATACAGGAAATGGAACGTCTATTCAAAAGCTGCCGGTCAGCGAAGTGTTTTCGGCGGAAGGCACCCGCGTTACAGGCCTTTCCGATGCGGAAGCAGAAGCCGGTCAGCAGAAATACGGTAAAAATGTCATAAATGAGAAGAAAGGGAAACCGGTCATTCTGGTTTTCCTTTCAAATTTTACCAATTTGATGGCAATACTGCTGTGGGTGGGCGGTATTATCGCTTTTGTTGCGCAAATGCCCGAGCTTGGGGTTGCCATCTGGATGGTCAATGTTATTAACGGTGTCTTCAGCTTCTGGCAGGAATTCCGTGCCAGTAAGGCGACAGAAGCGTTAAAAAGCATGCTGCCTTCTTATGCACGTGTGATCCGGGACAATAAACAGATCCAGATCCTGGCGGAAAATCTTGCGCCCGGGGATGTGATACTTCTGCAGGAGGGCGATAAGATCTCCGCTGACTGCCGGCTGACCGAGAGCAGCGATTTTCAGGTCAATCAGTCGACTCTGACCGGTGAATCCAATCCCGTGCGGAAAACCCATGATCCGGTGCTTCGGGATGATATGTCGTGCTTTGAAACACCCAACCTCGTTTTTACAGGAACCAGTGTGGCAAGCGGAACGGCTCAGGCGGTTGTCTTTTCGACCGGCATGAATACCGAGTTCGGAAAGATTGCAAACCTGACGCAGGAAATGAAAGAGGAGCAGAGCCCTCTTCAGAAGGAACTGGACAGGCTCACCAAGCAGATATCCATTATCTCCATCAGCATCGGCCTTGTATTTTTTGCTGCAGCGGTATTATTTGTCAAACAGCCTGCCGCACAGGCTTTTATCTTTGCGCTTGGCATGATCGTGGCGTTTATTCCGGAAGGGCTTCTTCCCACCGTGACGCTTTCTCTTGCACTGGCTGTTCAGCGTATGGCCAGGGAGCATGCGCTGGTCAAACGTCTCTCTGCGGTGGAAACACTGGGGTGTACTACTGTCATCTGCTCGGATAAAACCGGAACACTGACGCAGAACGAAATGACGGTGAACAATCTGTGGCTGCCGGAAGGCGAATATACCGTAACAGGGCTTGGCTATGCGCCGACCGGAAAAGTGATGGACGGGGACAGACAGGTTACTGCTGCGGAAAATCCGGGGCTTAAGCTTCTTTTGTCTGCGGCAAGTCTTTGCAGCAATGCCAGAGTGGTGCCGCCGGGACCGGAAAATGACCGCTATATGGTTTTGGGTGATCCCACCGAGGCCTGCCTCGGCATAGCTGCCGGGAAAGCCGGCATTGATGTTGACAAACAGGCGGAGGAAACACCGCGTGTCCGTGAGCTTCCGTTTGATTCCAGACGCAAAAGGATGACGACAATCCATGCACTCAGCCGTCCGGTGGACGGTTGTCAGAGAGTGGCCTATGTCAAGGGCGCGCCAAAAGAAGTTCTGGAACTGTGCACGGAGATCTATTCCGGGGGAAAGCGTATTCCGGTCACTGAGGAACAGCGCAGCACCATCATGCAGGCAAATGACCGTTATGCCCGTAACGGTCTGCGTGTTCTGGCAGTTGCCTGCCGGTACATTTCCAAAAATTCGTCTCTGCCTGCTGCACTCAGTGCCTATACGCCTGAGCTGGTTGAGCAGGAGCTTGCCTTCATCGGCCTCGTGGTCATGGCAGATCCGCCGAGACCGGAGGTGGCTGAAGCAGTCAGACTCTGCCACAAGGCAAATATCCGCATCATCATGATCACGGGCGACTACGGCCTGACCGCCGAAAGTATTGCCAAGCGTATCGGTATTGTGGAGGGAGAACATCCGCAGGTTATTTCCGGCGTTGAACTTGAAAAGCTGTCAGATGAAGAACTGAAGGAAGTCTTAAAGGACGAGGTCATCTTCGCCAGGGTGGCGCCGGAGCAGAAATACCGGGTCGTCTGCCGTCTGCAGGAGATGGGCCATGTGGTGGCCGTTACCGGAGACGGTGTCAATGATGCGCCTGCCCTGAAAAAAGCGGATATCGGTGTCGCCATGGGAATTTCCGGTACGGATGTTGCCAAAGAGGCTGCCGAGATGATCCTGACCGATGATAATTTTGCCTCCATTGTCCGTGCCATTGAAGAAGGACGCGCAGTTTACAGCAATATCCGGAAATTTCTTCTCTACATCATCAACAGCAATATGCCGGAGGCTGTTCCCTCTGCCGCATTCCTGTTTTCAAGGGGGGCCATACCTCTGCCGCTGACTGTCATGCAGATTCTCTCCATTGACCTCGGAACGGATATGATGCCGGCTCTGGGACTCGGTGCAGAACTGCCGGAACCCGGTATCATGGAGCAGCCGCCGCGGAAAAAAGATGAAAGACTGCTGAACAGACAGGTCATTGTCAAAGGATTTTTATGGTACGGTCTGTTGGAGTCCGCTGTTTCCATGGGTGCCTATTTCTTTGTGAATTTCCTGAACGGCTGGCCTGCCGTTCCGCTCGCAGCATCAGGGATGCCGTATAGGCTGGCAACGACCGTTACACTGGCTTCCATTGTATTCTGCCAGATCGGCATGGTCATGAACTGCCGTACAACACGGCAGTCCGTATTCAAAATCGGACTTTTCAGCAATAAAAAGATTTTACTTGGCATTGGGGTTGAGGTATTATTAATATGTGCACTCAGCTATGTGCCTTTCCTGCAGACAATCTTCAATATGGCTCCGATCGGGCTCAGGGACTGGGCGTTTCTGATCGTACTGCCCATCCCCATCCTTCTGATTGAAGAACTCAGGAAAGCGGTTGTCCGCAATTGTTTGAAAAAGAAAGAGAAAGGCAGGTAAAATCGATGAAGGTAATAATTATCGGCTGCGGTAAGCTGGGTTCCGGACTGGCGCTGAATCTGAGCAATAAAAAGCATATGGTTACGGTAATTGACAGAGATCAGGAAACGTTTGCCTGTCTGGACAAAAATTTTCACGGAGAAACGGTAGTCGGTGTCGGCTTTGATAAGGATGTTCTGGAGAAGGCCGGAATCAAAATGACAGATGCCATCATAGCGTGTACAAAAAGTGATGAGGCAAATGCCCTGATCGGGAGGATAGCGCGCAACATTTACCGTGTTCCCAGAGTTATTTCCAGGCTGTATGACCCCCGCAAGGCGGAAATATACCGCACGCTCGGAATACAGACTCTCTGCACTACGGCATGGGGCGTAAAACGCGCAAGCGATCTGTTGAGCTACAGCCAGCTTGACAGTGTTCTGACGATCGGAGATGACAATGTGGATCTGGTCCGCATAGATGCTCCCGCCCTTCTGGTCGGGAAAACGGTTAGGGACATTACGTCATTCGGTGAATTTCAGGTCGTAGCCATCAGCCGTGACAACAAGACGTTTCTGCCAACACTTGGCACCATATTTCAGAAACACGATATCATATACCTTTCGGTGATTTTGGAAGCGACACCTAAGTTAAAATCTTTGATGGGTTTGACATAAGGAGAAAAAACATGAATGTGATCATCATTGGCGGAGGCCAGGTCGGAACCTATATTGCCGGTCTTCTTCTAAAAAACAGCTGCAATGTCAAGGTGATTGAAAATCGTGAAAGCGTGCTGGACAAACTGCAGAATGATCTGCCGAAGGAAAATATTGTTGTCGGCAGCGGAACCGACCCGGAGTTACTGGAAGCTGCAGGAGCAGCAGAGGCGGATGTGGTTGCTGCTGTTACCGGTGAGGATGAAGTAAACCTTGTTGCGGCGACCATCACCAAATTTGAGTTCGCGGTTCCGCGTGTCATTGCACGTGTCAACAATCCGAAAAACTCATGGCTGTTTAATGCCGGCATGGGAGTGGATGTAAGCCTGAATGAGGCGGATCTGATGGCCCATATTATTGTTGAAGAGATGAATGTGGATGCCATGCTGACTTTGATGAAACTCGGACGCAGCAGTTACCAGATCGCTCAGATCAGTGTCTGTGCGGACTCCGGAGCGGTGGACAGATGCATTAAGGATCTGGTCATCCCGCAGAATACATTGATCATTGCCATATACAGAGGGGAAGAAACGGTTATTCCGCATGGAGATACGGTTATTTCGGGTGGAGATAATGTGATCGTTTTTGCCGATGATCCGGCGATGGGGCCGCTCAGTTCCCTGTTCGGGACTTCCGGTCTGCAGAAATAAGAAAGTATCTTCAGATGGGGGGCCTTTGAAGCAGCATGACCGGTCCGGAACAGACGGTTATAAAAAAGAGGTCCGTTCCCTTCGGAGAAGCCATCGAAAAAGACCATAAAAAATATCGTGAATATTTGGAAAGAAAAAAGTACCGGCCGGGGCATTCCCCCGAAAACCGGTACTTTTTTAGCATGAACAGATCTGTACGACCCGTTTTTTTCCTTACGCGTTTTTTATGAAACCGCTGCAGCCTGGGTAGGAATTACCGTGGGTTGAAGCCGATTGTTGAGTTCAAGATAAAAGGCAGTCCTGGAAGCCGCGACATAGGGCTGCAGGAAAACGAAACCGATGCCGCAGGTGAGAGCTGACAGAAGAAACCAGCCGATAAAGCTGAACTCCAGGCAGAAAAGTCTCCATTTGTTGCCGTTCATCAGTTCCTTGCTTTTTTCAATGGCATCATGAGCGCTCATTCCGGGATTCTCCGCAAGAATGTACGGTGCCATGGCGTAACGATAGGAGGCTATAATACCCGGAATGACCAGAAGCAATGACCACAGGAATACCTTGACCATGAGCAGGATACGAAGCCAGAATGCTTTCCCGAAAATTGAAAAGAAGGAAAACAATGTGCCGATGGACGGAGTTTCAGAGGACTGGAACAAAGAAATATTGTACTTATTGTAACCGAGTTCCACAACGCAGCCGATGATGGTCATGACCAGGGCGACTATAATGGCAAAGACAAGAGCACCTGCAAAAACTTTCATTTCGAATGGGTTAAGGCCTTTCGCCATATCCGCAATACCGGTATTTCCCGAAGCCTGAGCGGCAGACCGGCTATAGGCAGTGCCGCCGCCCCCAACGCTTTCATATGCGGACAGGCCTCCCAGCAGCAATGCAATCAAACCAGCCAGAAATGCCTGCCAGTAACGACCCTTGAATGCGCCTCTGGCGGCCAATTTAAAATCCCTTGCTTTTTTCATACGGAATTCCCTCCTGTGCTTTATTTTTTGAAACAATTGCCATGTTTATTTTAGCATAATTTAGCAAGGATGAAAAGGAAGCAGGGAGATCAATTTTTCCGCCAAATCTTCCGGGTTTTCCTTCCGGATGCTGGAATTATACGACATAATGGGGTAATATGATGATATCAGTGTCAAAAGTCCGTTTCCCACGCAGGCTTGCCTGCAGGTGGGAAAAAGGAACCTTGTTACGAAACGGCTCCGTTATTTTGAAGTTTAACAAAATGTTGTAATGCATCATCACAAAGACAAAGGAGCAGTCTTATGCACAATGGAATATTCTGCGGAAGTGATATTCATGTCCGATGCCGAAGCTTTTTTACGGTGCTGTTCCTGTGCTGTATTCTTGCGTTATCTGCTTTTTCTTCTCATGCGGAGGAAACCGTTCCGGATCCGATTAAAGTGGGTTTCGTTCTGGAAGGAACGTATAATTATGTAGATGTAGACGGAAACTGCCGGGGTTTTGATCCGGTGGCTGCGGAAAAGTTAAGACAGTACGGAAGGTACAATCAGAAACTGATTGCCTTTGAAAACGTTTCCGAAGCTCTTACGGCACTTCAGAACGGTTCCATAGATATGCTCATGGATTATTCAAAAACGGATGAATGGGAAATCAATTTTTCCTATTCTGAACAGTCCCTGAACAAACAGAGTGTTTTCCTTTATACCGACAGCAGGCAGTATGCCTATGGGGATCCCTCACAGCTGGATGGAGTAAAGATCGGCTGTATCAGGGGAAGCTCTGATGAAAAAACGCTGGAAACCTTTTGTGATGAAAACCACATACGGCCGGAAATCATGCTTGCAGACAACAGTGAATCCATGCAGGAGCTGTTGAGGGAAGGGAAGATCGATGCTGCAGTTTTGGGAGGCTACGTTCCATCCGGAGGGCATGCCATCCTGATGCTTCCGCCCAGAGAGTCCTATATCATGTTCCGGAAGGAAGATATAAGGATAAAGAGCCGTGTTGATGCAGCCTTGAATGATCTGATCACGAATGAGCCGGCTTATTTGGAAGAACTTTACAACAAGTACAGTCAGTACAACCAGGGAAAAACGGCAGATTCCAATATTGCTTTTTCGGATGAAGAAAAAGAATACCTGAAAGAACATCCGGTAATCCGGGTGGCGGCGGTAAAAGAAGCCTCACCATATATTTTTTTCCAGAATAATGTTCCTTCCGGAATTATTCCGATGTATTACGATGTGCTTTCAAAAGCAACGGGACTGACCTTTCAGTTTATTCCCTTTCAGTCAACAGAGGAAGCAAAAAACGCGGTCAAAAACGGAGAGGCGGATATCCAGGGATTTTCCTATGACGATGCCATCATCGCTTCCGCAAACGGACTTTTGGGAACGGATGCCTACGCGCTGCTTTCCTGTACCCAGGTAACTACGGAAGATTTTACCGGGAAACCGGTATCCGCCGCTGTTTCCGACCGCACGGAAAAGACAATCCGGATACAGCTTATCGAGAGCGGGCAACAGGAAGAACTGGTACCCTGTATCAATGTTGCGGCCTGTTATGATGCACTTGTAAGCGGCCGGGCGGATTCCATAATCTGTACCATGATCTCGGCAAACTGGCTTTTGAATCAGCATGGCAACCGAATGATGAATTTCATTTCCCTGCCGAATATTACCTGTGAACTCAGGGGAGAAGTAAGGCCGGACGACTTCACGCTGCTTTCCATTTTAAATAAAGGGATAGGAGCATCCGGAGCGGACATGGAGCGCATCATCACGGAAAACACGTTTGTCAATGGCGGAAATCTGGTTACGATGATCGAAAATTTGCCGGTCCAGTATATCATCTCGGCAGTAGCTGTTCTTATTTTTCTGATCATCGTGCTGATTGCGGCTCTTCTCACACTTATCCGCAGGGAGAGGGAGAAAGAAACACTGCAAGCCGAAAAAGAGGAAACGGAACGTCAGAAAGTGCTTCTTGCTTCTGTCGAGAAGTATAATGAAGAAAGAAACAGCTTTTTTTCAACGATCAGTCATGATATGAGAACACCGTTAAATGCGATCCTCGGGTTTTCCGAACTGGCACAGGAAAAGGTCATTTCCCCTGAGGTTTCGGATTATCTGAAAAAGATCAAAACTTCCGGGGAAGTGCTGATGAATCTGATCAATGATACGCTTACCATGTCCAAGGCCGGCAGCGGGAAAATGGTACTCAGCCTGAAGCCTGTCAGGGTATCCGAGATGATCAATAAGCTTTCCGTTCCGGTCGCAGAAACGGCAGAAAAGAAAAATGTAAAGCTTACCGTAATCCGGCCGGAACGGGACCGGGTTATTCTGGCGGATGAGCTCAATGTACAGAAAATGCTTCTGAATCTGGTTTCCAATGCCATCAAATATACGCCGGAGAACGGTAAGGTGGAAGTCTGTATAAAACTGGAACCGCCGGGCGGAAAAAATCCGGATACCATCATCACCATAAAAGATAACGGAATAGGAATGAACAGGGATTTTCTGCCGCATATCTATGAACCCTTTGTACAGGAAAACAGATACCATTCCAAAACGGAAGGAACAGGACTCGGCCTGGCCATTGTGAAAAAACTTGTTGACCTGATGGACGGCACCATACAGGTGGAAAGTATGCCCGGAAAGGGGACTGAATTTACCGTACGCCTGCATTTTGAGGAAACGGAAGAAAGCAGTCTGGAACCGAAAGCTCCTTCCGGACAAAACAAGACCCGGTTTGCGGGAAGAAAAGCGCTTCTTGTGGAAGACAACGCAATGAACAGCGAAATAGCAGGATCCATTCTTAGGAACTGGGGTTTTACAGTGGACATTGAAGCGGACGGGAAACGCGGCGTGCAGAAATTTATGGAAAGCAGTCAGTCGGAATACGATATTATTTTCATGGATCTCAGGATGCCTGTCATGGACGGATATGAAGCAGCCCGCAGCATCAGAGCGCTTTCGCGCAGCGATGCCGCCTCCGTTCCCATTGTCGCCATGAGTGCGGACGCATTTGCGGAGGATATTCAAAAAAGTCTGGATGCGGGAATGAATGCCCATGTATCCAAACCGATCGATTCGAATCTGCTGTATCAGACGATTGCTGAAGTTCTGAAAAGGTAAACTTTTTTTTAAAGAGAGGCGTATGGAAACCGATGACCTTTGCTGTTTCTTTCCCCGTTCCGAAGTGATATGATATCAGTGTCAAAAATCCGTTTCCCACGCAGGCTTGCCTGCAGGTGGGAAAAAGGATTTGGGACCCCATGATATCACTCTTGACACCCACTCATAGGATAACAGGAAAAGGAATCCGTTATGACGTTTATATATCCTGCTGTATTTAAAAAAACACCGGAAGGAAGCTTTCAAGGGTATTTCCCCGACCTTTCCCACTGCACGGCTTTGGGGAATACATTGGAAGAAGCGGTTCTTGCAGCGCATGATGCTGCCTTTAACTGGATCACACTGGAGCTTTCGGAAGAAAAACCTGATATGCCGCTCATCTCACAGCCCGCGGACCTTCATCTGGAAAGAGGAGAGGTTTTGCGGAATATCTGTGTACATATTCGGCTGCTGGAGGGATGGGAAGAATAATTACAAAGGTAGAAAACAAAAAAACAATACGAAAAAGGCAAATACGGACAAAATGAATAAAGAAACAGAAAGTATGGAAAAAACAAATACGGAAATGGCAAATACAGAAAAAGAAAATGTGAAAGAAACGAATACGGAAAAAACAAATTCGGATCAAACGAATGCGGAAAAACCGAATGCGGAAACGGCAGATCCCGAAACAGCAAATACAGAAAAAACAGATCCGGAAATAAAGATTAAGGAAATGGAAGCAGAGATCCGGAAGCTGGACTCGGTAAAATCGGATTTTCTTTCCCGCGTGAGCCATGATATGCGTTCGCCGCTTACCGCCATCATCGGACTTTCGGATCTCGGCATGCATGAGAATCCGGATGCAAAGGATATGGTCTATTATTCAAAAATCAGGGACAGCGCGCAGTATCTGCTGGCGCTTCTCAATGATATTCTGGATTATCAGAAGATGGAGAGCGGGCAGACGGCGGCGGAGGTAGCTGCTTTTAAAATAAGCGATACGCTGGATAAAGTGGAAACGATTATCCGGCCCTCTGCAGAGAAAAAGAAAATCCGTTTCCGGGTGCTTGCCGACCGGGAAGCCGACCGTTATTACGGAAAACAGGATGCGCACCGGGTGGAGCAGATCCTGATCAATATTCTGAACAATGCCGTAAAATTCACACCTATCGGCGGGAATGTGACCTGGAAAAACAGAATTACGGAAGATAACGGCCGCCTGTATGTCGTACATACCATTTCGGATACCGGGGAAGGAATAGGCAGGGATTTTATGCCTCATATGTATGATGTCTTTTCCCAGGAGCACAACCGCCTCAGCCGCTATGAATCCGGAACAGGGCTGGGCCTTGCCATTGCAAAACAGGCACTGGATATGATCGGAGGAAGCATTTCCTGTGAATCCGAAGTAGGGAAGGGTACTTCCTTTACCGTGATGATTCCGCATGAAAAGGCAACGGCCGAAGAAACAAAGGCCTACCTTGAAAAAAATACAAATGCCGTTTCTGCATCCCGGGTCCCTGCATCGAAATTAAAAGGAAAAAAGATACTTGTGGCGGATGACGCAAAGATCAATGCAGAGACCGTCATGATGATGCTGGAAAGGCTGGGCATGGTTTCCGAATATGCGCCGGACGGAGCCGTTGCGCTGGAAAAGGCAAAGACCGAACATTATGATGCCATTCTGATGGATGTCCGCATGCCGGTCATGAACGGACTTGATGCGGCGGAAAAAATACGTTCCTTTGACAGCGATACACCGATCATTGCGCTTTCGGGAAGCAGTTACCGGGCAGATATCAGGAAAAGCCTCAATGCCGGCATGAATACCCATCTTACAAAACCGATCGATGTGGAAGAACTTGCCCAGGTGCTGCAAAAATATATTTAAAGGGAGATTGTTGAAATGGATTATATCAGATCTTTGGTGGAGAGATATCCGATGCTTACCCCGGTTCGTCTGCAGATCAATGCTGCCTACCGCCTGATGGAACAGAGCTTTGAAACGGGCGGAAAGCTTTTGATCGGAGGAAACGGAGGCTCTGCAGCGGATGCGGAGCATATCGTGGGAGAACTTATGAAAGGCTTTATAAAAAAACGTCCGCTGCCGGATACGCTGATTTCCAAAATGCGTACCTATGATTCCATCCGGGGACCAAAACTCGGCGCTTCTCTTCAGTGTGCGCTTCCGGCAATTGCCATTACAGGACATACCGGGCTCACGACGGCCTTTTCAAATGATGTGGATCCGAAAATGGCGTTTGCGCAGCAGGTCCTGGGATACGGAAAAGCCGGGGACGTATTGCTTGCCATATCCACTTCGGGGAATGCGGAAAACCTGATGTATGCGGCGGTGACAGCCAAGGCGATAGGAGCAAGGGTTGTGGCACTGACCGGAAAAGACGGCGGAAAGCTTGCCAGAATTTCAGATGTTTCCATTATTGCTCCGGAGAAGGAAACTTACGAAATTCAGGAACTGCATCTACCTATTTATCATGCGCTCTGTCTTCAGCTGGAGGACCATTTCTTTTCATGACACACACTTTTGCGGTTTGTGCATACGGAGATTCCCCTTATCTGGAAGCCTGTCTGAAATCTCTGTCCGCTCAGACGGTTCCTTCCGATATCATTCTCTGTACATCCACGCCGAGTGAATATGTCCTGTCTCTTGCCGAAAAATATGAAGTTCCTGTTTTTGTTCGGGAAGGTTCTCCGGGGATAGGCGCCGATTGGAATTTTGCCTATGACAAAGCAAAGGGAGAACTGGTTACGCTTGCGCATCAGGATGATCTTTATGAACGGGACTATACCGGGACTCTGCTCAGGGAAAAGGAAAAATATCCGGATATGAGTCTGTTTGCATGTGCTTCCGTCACAGTCAAAAACAAAAAAATAATTGAATGGGGAAGAGAGGAGCAAATCAAAAAACTGCTTCGCCTTCCTTTTCGGCTGAAATGGCTCTGTCATATTTCCGCATGGAAACGGATGGTATTTCTGCTTGGAAATCCGGTGATCTGTCCTTCCTGCGCATACGATAAAAAATACTGCGGAGATGCACCGTTTTCCGAGAAGCTTAAATTTGTGCTGGACTGGGAGTTTTTAATCAGACTTTGCGGAAAACCGGGACGTTTTATCTGCTGTGAACGGCCTCTCGTTTTTTACCGGGTGCATTCGGGCGCGGCAACCTATCGGTGTATCGGGGACCACGTGAGGGAAAAAGAGGAAGCCCGGATGTTTGAAAGACTGTGGCCGAAACCTTTTTCGATCTTCATCGGGAAACTGTACAGGAGTTCTTATGCAGCCTATACAAAATAAGGGAAAACCTGTTATTCCGGTCTGCCTTTTTATTCTGTCTTTTGCAGCTTCCTTTTATGCCGCGGCAGGATTCCTGAAGAATGGCTTTTTTGCTGACCACCTGTTTACAAAACCGTCGGAAGAAATGCTGTTTGAACTGGGGCTGCTTTTTTTATGGCTGCTTTTGTTCGGCTTTCTGGCAGCGGATAAAACCATACGGAATGTATTCTGTCTGTTTGGGATCGCCTTTTTTCTCTGGATTCACAGAATATTTCTTCCGGTCGTTGTGAGCGGGTTCTATTGCGGATTTCTGTATCTTTCGGGGGAAGTCCTTCTTCTGCCCTTACGTAAGAAGGAAGGAAGCTCCGCTTCCCGCGGGATTGCAAAAGCAGCGCACAATTACCTGACCGGCTGCGCCTTCTATATTGTTTTTATCTGTATTCTGTCGGCGGCAGGTTTTGGAAGCCTGCACCTGATCCGGAGACTGACAGGAATTCTTGCCGTTATCATGCTGCTTCTGTTTTTATTGACCGGGAAAACGGGGTTGATGCCGGTTCCGTATGTTTCCCTGCCGCCGGAAAAGGAACGAACGCCGGAGAATGAACGAACGCCGGAAAAGAAAAAAAGGATATGGAAATGGGTTCTGTTTTCCCTGATTACGGTGCTTTTTATGCTGCAGGCGGGAAGGCTGAATATTGCACTGGATTATGACTCTCTTCACTACGGACTGAGAACACCGTTCATTTTAAACGGCGGACACGGGATCTATGAAAATCTGGGATCCGTCAATGAAGTATATTTTTATTCAAAGGGCTTTGAAATACTTGCCATGCCGTTATCCGGAACGCCTACCTATGGATTTGTGCTTTCCTTTTCCTGGTGGAACGCGGTATTCGTGCTTGCCGTGATTTACGGAATTGTGAAAAAAGCCGCAGGAGAAATGGCCGGGATTACCGCCGCTTTTTTTGCTGCCTGTATCCCCGGAATCATGAACATGGCCGTTTCCGCAAAACCCGATATGGGAACGCTTCTCTTTCAGCTCATTTTTCTGAATGAAATGTGGCTCTGCTGTACGGAACAAAAAGAGAACATCCGGAAAAGATATTTTCTCTGGGGCTTTTCTTCCCTGCTGCTTTCCCTTACCATGAAACCGACGGCATTTGTTTTTTCCACGGCTATTTTCATCACGGCTGTTCTGTATCTGGGATTCGGAAAGAAAAAAATAGCCGGGGCAGAAGAGGCGCGGAAAGAGAAGCCTTCCTTTGGCGGACATATCATCCTCCTTCCGCTGCTTTCGTTCTGCGGTGTGATGCTTCGCACTTTTCTTTTGACGGGCTATCCGGTTTCTTCTGTTTTTACCTCGATTTTTTCAAAAATCGGAATGAAGGGGAAATTTCCGATTGCGGAGAATGCAATTCCGAATGCCGGAGCCGGAAAGACCGTTTCGGAAATCATGGCCCGTTTCGGGGAGCGCCTGAGAGGCTTCCTGCTTTTTCCCGCAGGGGCGGATAACCGGCATGTTTTAATTTCCTGGGGCACCGTGCTGTTTCCTGTTCTTCTTTTTGCCATTCTGTTGTCTTTATTAACAGGAAAAAAGCGGGAAAAAGCCGGGGACGGCAGGAGGCGCTTTGCCGAAAGATTTCTTTTGACCGTACTGGCCGTTCTTCTGGTTACAGATATTGTATCTCTGTTCATGCTCTGGCAGATTGACGGAAATTATTATATGATGACCTATGCTCTTACCGTGATAGCCGCCGTGATTTCCCTTCGGGAAACAGATCCGAAAACCGTGCTTCTTTCTTTTTCACCGGCGATTGTACTGGCCTTCTGCATGACGGTGTCAACAAACTGGGCCGGGGTATCCGGGTTTACACCGGTCTCTTTTTACCATTACGGTTTTTATGACCATGCTTCCGATGTACGGGATGCCTGGTCGGATGCGGGAGCTCCCGGCATATATGAATATCTTCTGGGGCGTCCGGAAAGCAGGGTGCTTGCTTTTGCCGAAGAACCGCGGTGTTATTCTCTGCCGTGTTCCGTACAGAGTTATACGGATATGGAGGGAAGCGGCGGCAATGTGGCGCTGGCGAAGACCCTGAACAGACTGCGGGATTATCTGGACAGCGCGGATATGGATTATCTGTATACGGAAGAGTCCTTTCTTTCGAGGCATTCCAGAGCGGAGGAAATTATCCGTTATCTGAAGGAAGAAGGAAGTATCACGGAAATCATGGAAAGCGAAGGGAATACATTATATGCATACAATGCAGGGATCCGGGACTGAAAATAAAATGAGCCGGGAGATTGATCTGATGTTCATCGGTCTTTTATTTGCATGGGCTTTTTTCGTGAACAGGGGAATCAGAATATCGGGTCTGTATATGGATGACCTGTATATGTGGTCCTGTTACGGAGAACAGAACTTTTTTCAGTATGTTTTTCCGCTCGGTTCCACACGCTGCCGGTTTGTCTACTGGTTTTTTGCCTGGCTGGAGCTGGGCTTTATCCGGAATCATATCGCCTGGATCGTTCCGATCAATATTATCCTGAATGCATCTCTTGCGGCAGGAATCTATTTTTTTTCCAAACGCCTTTCCCGTTCCCGCATCGTCGCTTTTTTATGCGGCATTCTGTTCCTGACCTCCCGTTTTTCCTATTACCAGATCGGACAGCTTTTGGGGCTGATGGAGACAATGGGGATATTCTTCGCTGTCGGCATGTGTTTTTTCCTGTACAGGGAACTGCATTCGGAAGAACCCGGCAGTTCTCAGGAAAAGAAGGAGAAACCGTATTTTTACCTGGCACTGCTGTTTTATTTTCTGAACTGTTTTACCCATGAACGCTACATGGTCCTTTTGCCCATGCTGTTTTTTGTCCTCTGGATCAAAAAAGAAAAAAATATCCGGAAATGGCTTTCCCCCGTTTTCACGTTTGCGGCAGTCCTGCTCCTCAGAAGGATCTTTACAGGGACATTTTCTCCGGCAGGGACCGGCGGAACAACGGTTGCGGATACCATTACAAAGGAAGGCGTTTTTCAGAATTTTTATACGGAGTTTCTGTATGTGCTCGGAATCAATCACGGGCCGGAATACCTGAACGGAGTCCCGTGGCACATGACACCGCTTATTTTCAAGATGCTTGTTATCCTTTCGGCTGCCATGCTGCTCGCTTTTCTGCTCTGCTGTGTTTTTTCTTTCAGGAATAAAAATTTCGGGAATAAAAATGCCGGGAATAAAAATGCCGGGAATAAAAAGAAACCTGCCGGCGAGAATACGGAGAAAAATAAAGAGAATGAAGATTTCCCCGCAGGGAAAATGTCCGCAGACATCCTGCTGTTTGCCGGCTTCATGATCGGGTGCGCGGCATCAGCTGCGGTCACCATCCGTGTGGAAATGCGATGGGTCTATGTGATCTATGCCTTCGGGCTCCTGCTGATCTCGTATCTTTTCGGAAGGATCCGCATGCATTCCGTTCCGCTTATCCTGCTGCTTTTTTCTTTCTGTCTGATCTTTCCTGCAGAATTATTTTATCGGACAAATTATCCGAATATCTATCTCTTCCCGAATCAGAAGCGGTATAATTCGCTTGCGGATGAAACCTACGGAAAATACGGCGATGACATTTTCGGAAAACACATCATCATCATCGGGAATTCCTATCAGATGAGCGACTTTACCGCAGATACGTTCTTTAAGACCTTTGATCCGAAGAGAACAGCGGAAGGGACAACGGTAAGCCATGTGAATTCCATCCTGGACTTCGGACAGGTGACCGACAACATGCTGATCCTGAAGGAGGATGCAGCCCACGATCTGTTTACGGATGTGACGGATGTTGTCCGTTCCGTTAAACTCGGGATAAAGTTCGGATATTATCGGGACGGCTGGATGGATAAGAACGCGGAGATCAATGTTATGACAGGGGATACGGGAACCATAGATCTTCAGTTCCTCTATCCGGGGAATCTTGCGGGAAATGAAAGAACGGTGATCATTCAGGACAAAGGAGAACCGAGAGTTATTTCCATCACCGCAAACAAAACCGATGTGACTCTGCAGGCGGTACCCCATAAAATCGTGAACCTGCAGTTCTCCAGCAATTACATCATGCCGAATGCCCGGGAAATACGAGGCGCGGAACCGCTTTCCGTCATTGTAAATATTACGGCGGACTGATAGAATCAAAAGAGCAGAGGCGGGGCACTTAAGCCCGGCCTGAAAAGAGAAAAAGGGAACATATGGGAAGAAAAACAGTTTCGCGCCTGCTTCCGGTATTCGGGATACTGTTCGTTACGGCATATATCCGGAGCGCATCGGTGAATGTAGTTTATACCGACTATATCCGTCTCATCAATTCTTATCTGGAAAATGTGTTCAGTCTTTCGCCTTATCTGCATGCGGATATTCTGACACGGATTCCCGCAAACTATATCGAACGGATGATCAACGTGGTATTCTTTCATTACAGCACCATGTTTGATATGATGCTGGGAGCATTTGCCCTGGGGATTTCGGCATTTGTGACCGCGTCCTACTGCGCAAAAAGAAAAATAGGTCTGGGGCAGACCTGCATCGTCCTGTTTGTGATGTTTTCACTGAATAAGTGGGAGATGCTGACAAACGGCAGCGGATGGATCCATTTTGCGGCATTTGCCCTGTTCTTTTACCACTATCTGGTTTATGACAGGGTAATGGCACAGGAAGAAAAAAAGGGAGACCGGAAAAAACTCCTGATCCTTCCGTGGGTTATTATTCTCCTGTTCGCCGGACCTTACTGCGCCGTTTACGCATCCGTCCTGATCCTTTCGGATCTTTTTCTTCTTTGGAAGGGGAGAGAAAAGAAAAGCAGCGCTGCCAAAAGAGAAGAGGGGAAACAGGACGCGGGGAAACAGGACGCGGGGAAACAGGACAGGAAGGAAGCCCTGCAGAGAATTTTCTGTATGCTGGTTCCGCTCATTCTTTACATGATCAGCCGGGCGTTTTCCGTGGAGGATATTTCCGGCGCGACAACGGAGAGTATTCTGACCGTTATTTCGAAGGATCCCGCTTTTCTGCCGCTTCTTTTTATCCGTTCCTTTTCTTCCATGCTGATCGGAGTGGAAACGACGGCGGCACTGGATATTCCGAAGTCGGTTACCGTGGTTCTGGGACTGTTCGTGATTTTCTGTTATGGCTATGCCCTTTGGCTGAACCTGAAAGAAAAGCTTTACGAAAAGAGTGTTTTTCCGCTCATCCTTCTGGTGTCCGGATTTTTCAATCATCTGCTGATCCTTTCTTCCCGCTGGATTTTTCTGGATGATTCCTACGGAATGAGTTCCCGTTATGCCCTGCAGTTTGAAGTCGGCATTCTCGGGATCCTTCTGACGATCGGACTATCGGACAGCATACGGAAGGAACGGAAAAAAACAGATTCCGGAAGAAGGTCTGCGGGGATGGCTGCAGTTCTGATCTCTCTTGCATTCCTTGCGGGAAATCTTGTGACTACGTCTCATGAGATCGGGATGGCGCCCTACCGGCAGGAACGCTTTATCGAAATGCGGGACGCTGCCGTGAAGTTCGAAACATTGTCCGATGAAGAACTTGCCAAAACATTTCAATATCATGATGGTGAAAAAACCAGAAAGGCGCTGACCATCCTGCGGGATCGCCGGCTGAATGTTTACCGATGAACGATATTTACGGATTGCAGAAAGTGCAGGAAGCAAATCTGAAGATCCTGCAGGAAGTGGACCGGATCTGTACCAAATACCGGATTGCCTATATGCTGGATGCGGGTACGCTCTTAGGAGCGGTCCGTCACGGCGGTTTTATTCCCTGGGATGATGATGCGGATATTGCCATGACCAGAAATAACTGGGAAGCATTTAAAAAGGCGGCCAAACGGGAGCTCCCGGAGGGCATGACGCTTCTTCTTCCGAACATGTTGGATAACGGAAATAAATTTTTTGATTTCACGCCGCGGATCATCTATGAATATTCGAGGCGTCATAAACCGGATGAGGACTCTGCATTTTATAACGAGAGGCTGAATCACCTCTGGGTGGATATTTTTATCCTGGATAAAATCCCGGATGCAGATGCGGCGGCCTTTGCCATGCGTCTCTGGCAGAAAAGTGTTTATCTTTTGGCCATGGGGCACAGAAAAAAACTGAATTATAAAAAATATTCTCTTCCGTTGAGGCTGCCTGTTGCTGCCGGCTCCGGGATCGGGAAGGCAGTCCCCATGAAAACAATTTTTCAGATGCAGGATCATCTGGCAAAGAGCTGGAATAAAAAGAAAACAAGCCGCTGGTTCTACAGCAATTACCAGCCGGATTTTCTGTATGTTACCATGAAGGACGAGTGGGTAAGAAACATCGACAGGATCCGCTTTGAAAATACGGAACTCTGCATTCCGGAATATTACGATGAGGTCCTGACGGAGGTGTACGGGGATTACATGAAACTGCCGCCCAAGGAAAAGAGAGTGCCTACACACGGCAGCCGGGAGATTGAAATCTATGGATAAAAAAATATCGATCGTTGTTTCGGTCTATAACGAGGAGGATTCCATTCCGCTGTTCTATCCGGAGGTAATGAAGGTATTGCCGGATATCGGCTGGGACTATGAACTGATTTTTGTAAATGACGGAAGCGCTGACAACAGCCGTGCGGAAATTTACAAAATTACGCAGGAGAATCCCAGGGTAAAAGCAATTCATTTTTCAAGAAATTTCGGACATGAGGCGGCCATGATAGCCGGGATCGATCATGCATCGGGAGACGGGATCATCTGCCTTGATGCGGATCTTCAGCATCCGCCGGCACTGATCGGTGAGATCGTAAAAAAGCTGCAGGACGGGTATGACGTGATCAGCATGGTCAGGACCAGAAATGAATCCGCAGGCATGATCAAGAATGTGACTTCGTCCGGCTTTTATTCTGTGATCAATTCCGTAAGCACGACAAAAATGCAGAAGAATGCCTCGGACTTTTTCGGTATTTCCGCCCGTGCCGCGGATGTGCTGAGAAACAGCTACAGGGAAAGAGTCCGGTTCCTCCGGGGTTATGTCCAGATGATCGGATTCCGGAAAACAGTGATCGAATACCGGGCGGCGGACCGCGCCGCAGGGAAAAGCAAATATTCGATCCGGAAACTGTTCCGTTTTTCCATGGATACGCTGGTCTGCTTTTCCGATATGCCGCTGCACCTCGGGATCTATGCAGGTGCGGTGTCTGCTGTTCTGGGACTGATCCTCCTGATTTATACGATCGTGACAAAAGTCATGCGGGGAGCGCCGTCCGGATATGCGACCATCATTGTGGTGATCTGCTTTATGTTTTCCGTCCTGTTCGTGCTGGTCGGCATCATCGGCGTTTATATCGGAGTCCTCTTCCGTGAAATCAAGGGACGCCCGCTTTACATCGTGGAAGAGACCGTTAATTTTGAAAGGAAGTAAGCGGAACATCCCAAGAGGCGGCAGTGGAGGCTTTTCATGAAAACACATAAAGCGCTTACGCGGCGGATCCATGAGCTGTGTGAGAAAGAGGAGATTTCCTGGTACGAACTGGCAAGGCGTTCCGGTGTACCCAAAACAACCCTGCAGTCCATTAAGGACGGGAAGAGTGTAAACCCCGGGATAGAAACCATAAAAAAAATCACGGACGGGCTTGATATCTCCCTCCGTGATTTTTTTCATTCGGAATATTTTGACTGAGATCTGCGTTCTTCCGGTTGCTCCTTGGCAGAATCCCGGGTTCCCTTCCTGTCTTTTCCCGGCAGAAGCCTGCGGATTTTCTCGCAGTTGTCTTTTGGCAGAATCCCGGGTTCCCTTCCTGTCTTTTTCCGGCGGAAGCCTGCGGATTTTCTCGCAGTTGTCTTTTGGCAGAATCCCGGGTTTCCTTCCTGTCTTTTTCCGGCAGAAGCCTGCGGATTTTCTCGCTTTCTTTCTGATTGAATGCGGCAGCTATTCTGTATTTTTACGGCAGCTGCTGCTTTTTTACTGCGTTTTTTCCGGCACCGCTTCTTTTGAACTCAGGTCAGGTTCCCCGCTTTTTTCTTTCAGATATTTTCCCGCATCCTTAAAGAAGGAGCGGATGATCAGAATCATGATAATTCCGACGGGGAACGCCGCAATAATGGAAACGGTCTGCAGATTGGTCATGGAATTCTTGGAGAAAAGAAGTGCGATCGGCAGAAGAATGAGGAGGATGGACCAGAACACTTTCAGATACCGGTGCGGTTCCTCATCCGGAAGCATCTGCTTGTAGGAATAATCCGCGGCAACAATCGCAAGGGAATCAAAGGTGGTCGCATAAAAGGCAATCATGGAGACGGCGAGCAGGATCAGAACAAACTTGTATCCCGGAAGCGATTTCAGCATGGCAATGATCGCTTCATAAAGGCTGCCGTTTTTCGCATAGATGGAAAGCAGGTCCAGTTTGCCGTGCATCTGCAGTCCCAGCCCGAAATTTCCCAGAACAATAAAGGAAGTCCAGGTTCCTGTGAGACCAAAGGCATAGCCGCCCAGAACAGTCTGCCGGATGGTGCGCCCCTTGCTGATGGAGCCGATGAAGAACGGGGTAGCCACACACCAGACCATCCAGTAAGCCCAGTAAAAGATGGTCCAGTTCTGCGGGAAACTTGAAGTGCGCAGGGCATCCGTCCAGGTGGAAAGTCCGATGAAATTCTGCACGACATTCCCGATCGCGGTGAGCCCTGTTTCAATGATATAACGCGGCATGCCGCCGAGGAAAAGAATATAGGCAAGCAGGCCGAAAAATACATAGGTACAGAAAGCCGCCATCCAGGATACGCCGGCTATTCCGAAATAGGCGCATATCGTATAAATGATGCAGATGATGATCAGGATCATAATGGTCAGACCTACGGAGGGCGTAAGACCGAATACGGTGGCAAGAGCCTGCGAAAGAAGAGGCGTGGCCAGTGAAAAGGTGGTTGCGGTTCCGGCAATCAGCGCAAAGACCGCAATCAGATCGATCAGCCTGCCCGGCCAGGAATCCGTCCATTTGCCGAGGAGGGGCCGGCATGCTTCCGAATATTTCTGCTTGCTGCGCTTACGCACATGAAGCATGAAAGCAAACGGAACCGCAAGCGCCATATAAAAAGCCCATGGGATGGGGCCCCAGTGAAACAGGGGATAGGTGCTGGCCCAGTCCTGTACGGAACCCATGGCCTTTAAGTGCGGTTCATTTGCGTAAAGCATCCATTCACACAGAGAGTAAAAAAGGATATCGGCGGCAAGACCTGCCGTAAACATCATCGTCCCCCATTTGAAATTGGAGTACAGCGGCTTTTCTCCGCCCAGACGGATATTTCCGTATTTGGAAAAAGCCATGTACAGAGTCACAAAGAAAATGCCAAGTCCGATGATCAGGTAATAGCTTCCGAACTGCTCCCCGAGGAAACTGCGGATATTTCCGAGGACTTCCGTAGATTCTTTGGGGCGTGTCATGAAGATGATGCAGAGTATGACGATACAGATAAATGGGACCAAAGTAATGAACCAGTCAATTCTTTTACGCAATGGTTTGTTCATTTTTTTATAAATCCTCCAGATATTGAACAATATAGCATGAGAATACGTTCAAATCAAGCGGAATTCGTGAAGATTTTATGACGATTTGAAAAAGTACTGTAAAATCAGTTTTTTTTCCGATATAATGGCACGGTGTATAATTCTCCTTATTGAAAAAGGAAATGAAACAGGAGCCGATCATATGGGAAAATGGAAAAAAACAGGTAACATAATAATTGCTGCAGTTCTTTCTGTCTGCATGTGCTTTTCGCTTTCAGGATGTGCGAAACGGACGATTGTGGTACCGGTCACGGGGCCGGATCTGTCCATAAAGGACAACATCAAGATAGACTGGCAGCAGGTTCGGGATGACTGTGAGAATAACCTGAATGACAAGTCGGCTTATCCGCACGGCAGCTATATAGACTGTGCCGTTGATGAGACCAATAAAAAGATAACCCTGATCTGGGTCATGACGAACGATGCAAACCAGCTGGAATCCCTGGATTATGCAAAGACCTATATCAAAACGTTTAATGACGTGGCAAAGGATCAGGATTTTTCCATTACCGCTTCCACGGATGATTCTTACGGCGGACTCTGGGACAGATATTCCATGGATCTGGAGCTTTACCGGGAAAAGGACATCCTGACCTGGCAGAATTATTTTGTTTATCAGACCATGGATGCCGGATCCAACGATCCCGTGCTTCCGCTTACCAAGTCGGACGTGGAAAGCATAGAAGCGGCAAATGCGGCGGATGAAGCTACGGCGGAATCCGGAACAGCAGAAGCCGGAAATTCCGCGGCGGACACGACAGCGGGCGGCACATCAACGGGTACAGCAGCAGGTACAAAAACATCGGGCACAACATCGGCGGACACAACAGCATCAGGCACAAAACAGTAAGGATGGGATATGAGAAAAAGAAGATTACCGGCATTGTTTTTAACGGCATTATTTGTTTTTTCAACCTGTACGGGAATGATTTCCTACGCCGGTGTGGTATCCGGCTCTCGTTCCGCCTCTTCCATGCCCGGAAAAGGAAATTCCGCGCTTGCGGAGTCAAAGCCGGAAACGGAAACGCTTACCGTATTGAACAATACCCCGGCAGCGGAAACCACTTCTGCTACGGAAACAAAGCCCGATAGCAGTGCCGCGGCCGGACAGACGACCGCTGTGGCAAATTCCGCGCTCCCGGAAGGAAAAGTGGAACTGGTCATGCTGGCCAATCAGTCATTCAGCCAGATGGAAAGTTTTGTCATCCGGACAAAGAGCGGGAAGGTGATCGTTGTGGACGGCGGGACCGAAGAGGATGAGGCACATCTGAAGGAAGTCCTTCTTGCGGACGGCGGACATGTAAGCGCGTGGCTGATCACACATCCGCACTCGGATCATGTGGGAGCACTGACAAAACTTTTAAATGAAGGAGCTTCAAGCGGCATTACGATAGACAGCGTTTACTATAATTTTACTTCGATTGAATGGTATCAGGAAAATGAACCCTACCGTGCACAGATGGTTGCGGACTGCGCGGCGGCCCTGGCGACCATGAACCCGGTGGCTCTGCATCCCAATGTTCAGAAAGGCGACGTGATCGATGTGGACGATGCCCGCATCACCGTAATGAATGCGCCGTACCTGTTTGCGACAAATGCAATCAACAATTCTTCCGTGGTCTATAAGGTGGAACTGAACGGGAAAAAGATCATGTTCCTCGGAGATCTCGGAACGGAAGCGGGAAACAGTTTCCTGAATGAATATAAGGGCGTGGATTTAAGCTGTGATATTGTGCAGATGTCGCACCACGGAGAAAACGGCGTAAGCAGACAGTTCTATGAGCGCCTGCACCCGTCTGTCTGTTTCTGGAATACACCGGCATGGCTTTGGGATAACGTGGGTACAAACGGAACAGGGACCGGAAATTATGACACGATCACAGTCCGGCAATGGATGAGAGATCTGAAGGTCAGTGCAAACTATGTCATGAAGGACGGAGACCAGACCATGCGGTGGTAAAAGCCGCCGGCTGTAAAAATGAAAAAAGAAAAATCGGTCAGGAACAAAAAACAGGATCCGGGAATGCCGGTCATTGTGCTGGCTTCCGGGTCGCCCAGAAGAAAAGAACTTCTTCACCAGATCGGGATCCGTGTGAAAGTGCGCCCGAGCAGAATAGAAGAAACCTATAAAGCGGTATCCCCCTCCGGCATTGTAAAGGAATTATCCCGGAAGAAGGCGGAGGATATCGCTTCTTCATGCAGAAAAGGGACCATTGTTCTCGGAGCAGATACGATAGTGGTAAATGACGGGGAGATCCTCGGGAAACCGAAGAATGACAGAGATGCTGTCCGGATGCTGAAGGGTCTTTCCGGAAAAAAGCACAGGGTTTATACAGGCGTAACCATTATTCTGACCGGTGTAAAAAGTGTTACTTTTTCAGAACGTACGGAAGTGGAAATCTATCCGATGACCGATGCGGAGATTCGTGCCTACATTGAGACAGGAGAGGCAAGAGACAAGGCGGGAGCTTACGGCATACAGGGAAGGTTCGCAGCCATGGTCAGGGGAATTTGCGGAGACTATACAAATGTGGTAGGACTGCCGCTTGGAAGAACCGGCCGTGAGCTTGCAAAACTCACGCAGGACAGAAAAAAATCCCTTTAAAAGGGAGGAGAGCCGGTAAACTAAGTTTACCGGCTCGAGTATTATGAAAAAAATTCTATCAGCATTTATTTGGCAACAGCTTTTCTTTTCGACTACAGTTATACTATAGCGGAAAATCGTGTCGATTATTTGTTGATTGTGTAAAATGATTTTGAATGCTTTGTGAACAAGCTGTGAACAGGTGGACTTTCCGTAAGCTTTTCGTTATAATCAGGCCAGATTCTTACTAAAAACTGACAGGAGGATATTTCATGAAAAATCCCATTATCACCATTACCATGGAAGACGGAGGCGTGATCACGGCAGAACTTTATCCGGACAAGGCTCCGAATACAGTGCGTAACTTTCTGAGTCTTACAGGCAAAGGATTTTATAACGGTCTGATATTTCATCGCGTCATCCCGGGATTTATGATTCAGGGAGGAGACCCGGAAGGAACAGGCATGGGAGGCCCCGGATATGAGATCGATGGAGAATTTTCCGGGAACGGATTTGACAATGATGTAAAGCATGAAAGAGGGGTCCTTTCCATGGCCAGGGCACAGGATCCTGATTCCGCAGGCAGCCAGTTTTTTATCATGCATGCGGATGCGCCTTTCCTGGACGGGCAATATGCGGCTTTCGGAAAGGTAACGGAAGGACTTGAAGTCGTAGACAGAATAGCCGGAACGCAGACGGATTCGGGAGACCGGCCGTATGAAGAGCAGAAAATAAAAGAGATCACGGCTGAGCTTTTCGGCGGGCAGTATAAGGGACCGGAAGTCCACTGAATGATCATCGGGGAAACAGAACGTCTTCTGATCCGGGAGCTGACTGTACGGGATTTGCCGGCGCTTCGGAATATGCGCGGGGAAAATGACGATCCGGAGGATCTGGGACCGGATGATATGAATTTTACGGAAGAGGACCGTCTGAAAGCGTACATAGAGTATCAGTATGCATTTTTTGGATTCGGGATATGGGGAATTGTCCTGAAGGAAGAAACATGCCCGGAGGGGGAAGGCATGCTGATCGGGAAAGCCGGTCTTTCCGCACTGCCGGAAGTGCCGGAAAGCAAGGGAGATTATTCCGGTGAAGAGAACCCGGGGAAAACAGAAACCCTCCCGGGGAAGTGTTGTTTTACAGAAGGAAATTTCCGGGAAGAAGATGCCGGGGAAGAGGATGCCGGGGAAGAGGACGCCGGGGAAGAAGATGCCGGGGAAGAGGACTTTCTGGAACTGAGTTATCACATTGCAGAACCTTTTCGCAGAAAGGGATATGCGTTTGAAGCATGTTCTTTCATCCTTGAATGGGGTACGGAAGAGCTCGGCATAAGAAATTATTTATGCAGGATTCGGAAAGAAAATGCAGCTTCCCTGAAGCTGGCGCAAAAGCTGAAAAAGACAGGCATGCAAAAGACAGGCATGCAAAGGACAGAAGACCAAAAAACATCCCAACCGTCGGGGAAGGGATGCTTTCTGGTACGTATATCCATTTCCTGAAGAAGTATCTAAGGGGAGCTTCGGAGGAAAAAGGATAAATAGAAAACGAGGGCATTTCCGATAAAGGAACGCCCTCGTTTCTTGTATAATTATACGCTTTTTTCCTACGGTGTCAATCCTTTTTTCAAAAAATAAGATATTCGCACACCCGCCACGCGGCGATGGAGCAAAGATATTGCAGGGTGAAACAGGAGGACACGGGGGGACATCACCCCGTGCTTGCCTTTGTTTTCGCAAAAGCATATACTGTATCTGTTAGAGTGCATATTAATTCACCGGAACTTCAAACTGTCAATTCTGAGGCTTTTAACGGAGGATGATATCAATATGCAGGGATTTTATCTTGAAATATAAGTACGGGATTGTTGCTGCGGTACCTGATCTTCCGCTTCGAAGGGAGGAATCGCCATGACCTCAAAAAAAACAATTCTGATCATTGAGGACAAGGATGCGGACCGGAATGTTCTCCGGGAAGCATGGGGGGAAGAATACAATATTCTGGAAGCGGTAAGCGGAGAGGATGCAATGCGCATGCTGGAAGCCCATCATGCGGAAATTGCGGCGGTTGTCCCGGACCTGGATATGCTGAAAACATTCAGCAGGGAAATGATGCATACACTTACGGGAAAAAGGGAGTATTCCGGCCTGCCTGTCCTTGTTATGGCGGGTGATGCGGATACCGGTATTGAGAGCATATGTTCCCGGTTCGGTGCCTGGGACTTTGTAATAAAGCCTTACCGCCGTTCCATACTTTCGCTTCGTCTCCGGAATGTTATCGCACGCAGCCGGGTTCACCGGTTGGAGAGAACCTGTGATCTTGCAGAGCGGGACAGACTCACAGGATTATACAACAGGGAATACTTTATGCAGCAGGCAAGAGAGCTGATCCTGTCCCATCCAGAAACGACCTATGCGCTGGTCCGCATGGATATTGACCGTTTCCGTGATTTTAATGCTTTTTTCGGAAGCACTGCCGGAGACAGGCTTCTTAAAACAATTGCCGCGGACATCAGCCGGGATACATTCGAAGGACAGATTTACGGACGAATAGAATCCGATGTGTTCTGTATCTGTACCCCTTATGATCCGAATACGGTGGGAAATTTCTGTGAAAAGGCGAATCGGTATGCGCAGAAATTTCAGCAGAATTTTTTTCTGAAATTTTCTTTTGGAATCTATATTATCACCAATCCCGGGATGGAAATGGAGCGGATGTACTCCTTTGCATCGGAAGCGGCAAAAAAGGGCAAGCATGAAACCATGGAGACCTGCACCTTTTATGATGCGGCCATGGCCGAAAAAGCGGCGCGGGAGCGGCAGATCATTGATGACTTCGATGCTGCACTGAAGCAAAGGCAGCTCGAAGTATATCTCCAGCCGCAGTGTTCGCTGCTTCTCGGGACACTCAGCGGCGCAGAAGCGCTCGTTCGCTGGAACCATCCGGAAAGAGGCATGATCATGCCGGGAGATTTTATTCCCGTCATTGAGAAAAACGGTATGATCATGAAGCTGGACAGATATATGCTGGAAAGTGTCTGCATGCTTCTGCATAGATGGATGGAAAGCGGAGTTCCCATTCGTCCGATTTCCCTGAATTTATCCAGAGTCAGTCTGAACAATCCGAAAGTAGAGCGGATCTTGTGCGAGGTGACGGATCAATACCGCATTCCGCGGAAACTGATTCCGATTGAAATTACGGAGTCTGCCTATATGGAAGAACCGGAACTGATGATGGAGATGATAGAAAAGCTGCATACGAAGGGCTTTGATGTCCAGATGGATGATTTTGGCAGCGGGTATTCTTCCCTGAATATGCTGAAGGCATTCGATGTGGATGTTCTGAAAATTGACATGAGGTTTCTTCCGGCAAAAAAGGATGACGTAAAGAGCGGAAAAATCCTTGCTTCTGTTCTGCGTATGGCAAACTGGCTGGGGCTTCCCGTGGTAGTGGAGGGAGTTGAAACGAGGGAACAGACAGAGTTCCTTGCCGAAGCCGGGTGTCAGAATGTGCAGGGATATTATTTTGCCAGACCTATGCCTGTTTCGCAATATGAACAGATGCAGAAAGACCCTCAGACGATGCAGATGATCAAGGAAAAGACAAAGCTTCCCGTACAGGAAGGGAAAACCGTCAGCAGCCATCTGAGTGCCGGCTATACCGCCCATGAAATGCGTATCATTCTTTCTTTGCTTTCAGAGGTCTTTGATCTGGTCCGGGTAGTGGAGCCGGAGGAAACCGCGGTTATTACTTTCCGCAAAGATGATACGGTCTGCAGCGAGCCATACGTATGCTTTGAATTTCTTGGAAAAAAAGAACGCTGTGAGAACTGCACCAGTCTTTGCGCCCTGCAGGGGCAGTGCGTTTTGACAAAGTATGAGCTGGTTGACAGAAACATATTTTATTTTGCGTCTCATCCGCTCAAAATCACCATGACCGACGGGAGTGACAAGAACCTGGTCCTGGAAATTGTGAGCCGCATTACCGGCGGGGAGATTTTCGATAAAAACAACAGCATTCTGAATGAGCTGATCGAGCAGATGCGAAAAAATACAGCTTCAGCTGCAGAGGAGGACCGGTGATACACTCCCACGGCTGAAACCGTGTGCTTTCCCGCCCGGTATTATTGAAAATCAGGGAACCGTAACCGCCGCCGGATGCCGGTCGGAAGATGTTCCATACCGGCAGACAGTAAAGAGGCTCCGGAATAAACTTGATACCGTATCCCGTGACCGGGCCGCCCCGAAAGAGGCGGCCCGATTTGCCGGAGATATCTTCTTTCGACTTTACAGGATCTCTTTCTCGGACTATAATTGTATACAAAATACGGTGTTTGTACACAGCATCCTGTATGGGAACGGATACAGCCGGTTTCGGGGAAGGCTGATTTTGGAACAACGGGTTTCGGGGAAACAGTTTTCGGGGAAGGCTGATTTTGGAACAACGGGTTTCGGGGAAACAGATTTCGGGGAAGGCTGATTTTGGAACAACGGGTTTCGGGAAACGGATTTCGGATAAGGCTGATTTTGGAACAACGGGTTTCGGGGAAACGGATTTCGGATAAGGCTGATTTTGGAACAATGGGTTTCGGGGAAACGGATTTCGGATAAGGCTGATTTCAGGAAGATGAATTTTGGATATAGCTGATTTCAAGATGGCGGGAGCAGTACGGATGATGGAAGGTTTTGTTGAACTGGAGGCATTTGCAAAAATCAATCTGGGACTGGATGTTCTTTCGAGAAGAGAGGACGGGTACCATTTACTGAGAACCGTGATGCAGACAGTCGATCTTTGCGACCGGATAACGATCAGGCGTGAAGCAGAGAAAGGAATACGGTTAAGCTGCGATCTTCCCTCTCTTCCGGCAGATGAGAAAAATCTGGCATACCGTGCAGCTGCACTCCTGCAGGATATTTACCGCCTTCCGGGCGGAGTCGGCATCGGCCTGAAGAAAAATATTCCGATGGCTGCGGGGCTTGCGGGAGGCAGTGCGGATGCGGCGGCGGTCCTTCGCGGCATGAACCGACTCTACGACCTCGGACTCACCCGGGAGGAACTGGAAAAACACGCTTCAAAGCTGGGAGCGGATGTTCCGTTCTGTATTTCGGGAGGAACGGTTCTGGCGGAGGGAATAGGGGAAAAGCTGACGGTTCTTCCGGATATTCCGGACTGCGCTGTCGTGATCGTGAAACCGGATTTCGATGTTTCGACAGCGGAGGCATTCCGGGATCTTCATGCGGAACTTCTTCCGGAAAGCATCCACCCCGATATGGACAGCGTACTTTCGGCCATCCGGGCCGGAGACGTTCCGAAAGCCGCACGCAGCATGGGAAATATTCTGGAGACGGTGACCGAAAGAAAATATCCCGTCATAGGAGAAATCAAACGGGAAATGAAAAAAGCCGGAGCCTGGGGAGCGCTGATGAGCGGCAGCGGATCTTCCGTATTCGGACTGTTTCCGGATAGAGCACTGGCTCTCGGCTACTGTGAAACCTATCAAAATAAAACCGACAGAAAATTTTATTCCGGCAGAACAGGAAAAAGACAGGAGGATATGTGCTCATGATAGATGTACTGAATGTAAATACAGATGAATATATGCCTTTAAGAGATGTGGTTTTTAAAACGTTGAGAGCAGCTATCCTGAAAGGGGAACTGGAACCGGGGGAAAGGCTGATGGAAATCCAGCTTTCCAAACGGCTCGGTGTAAGCCGTACTCCCATCCGGGAAGCCATCCGCAAACTGGAACTGGAGGGACTGGTTCTTGTGGTTCCGAGAAAAGGTGCGGAGGTTGCCGGAATTACCGAAAAGAATCTCCGGGATGTTCTGGAAATCAGAAGATCGCTGGAAGAACTTGCGATCGATCTTGCCTGTCAGCGGATGACGGAGGAAGAGATCGGGGAGCTGACAAAGAGACAGGAAGATTTCCGGAAAGCGGTAGAAACGAATGATATGATCAAAATCGCGGAAACGGATGAAGCCTACCACGATGTGATCTATAAAGGAACTGCAAATGACAAGCTGGTGCAGATCCTGAATAATCTCCGGGAGCAGATGTACCGGTATCGCCTGGAATATATTAAGGATACGGGGAAGAGGCAGCTCCTTTTGCTGGAGCATGATAATATCCTGAAGGCGCTTCAGCTGCGCAATATGGAGATGGCCAAAAAAGCAATGCGGGAGCATATAGACAATCAGGAGATCACAATCTCAAAAAATATCAGGGAAGAATGAGGAACCGGAATGGAAAAGCAGATGATTGCGGTAATATTCGGGGGACAGTCTTCAGAACATGAGATATCCTGTCTGTCAGCGGTAAATGTGATCGAACAGATCGACAGGGAAAAGTACAATCTGATCCTGATCGGCATCACCAAGGAGGGACATTGGGTTAAAACCGACGGCACGGACAAAATCCGGAGCGGGGAATGGCGGGATTCCAAAACCGATGCATTCCTTTCCCCGGACGCAACGGAGAAATGTCTGATCATCCGGGAAGAGAATGTCTATACCAAGGTGAGGATCGATATTGTTTTTCCGGTACTGCACGGTCTGTTCGGAGAAGACGGCACCATCCAGGGACTCTGCAGGCTTGCCGGCATTCCGTTTGTGGGAGACGGGGTTCTGGCATCAGCCGTCGGAATGGATAAACTCAGCACAAAGATCATTGCGGATTCGCTCGGCATCAAACAGGCACAGTTTGAGACAGTCACACGGAACCAGCTGATAGAGGACACGGATGCTGTGGTAAAACGTGTGGAAAAGAATCTTCCTTATCCGGTATTTGTAAAACCCTGCAATGCCGGTTCCAGCTGCGGCGTTTCCAAGGCGCATAACCGGGAGGAACTGATTCGCGGACTGAAAGATGCAAATCAATTTGACTGCAGGATCCTGGTGGAAGAAACGATCGTAGGACGGGAAGTGGAATGCGCCGTTCTGGGCGGCGGAAGAATTCCCGTCCGTGCGACCGGCGTAGGAGAAATTCTTGCAGCTGCGGATTTTTATGACTATGATGCCAAGTACTTCAGCAGAGAGTCCAAAACCGTTACGGATCCCGTGCTTCCCGGAGATGCTTCAAAACAAATCCCGGTGATCGCAAAAAAAATATTTGCGGCCATAGACGGATTCGGACTTGCCCGTGTGGATTTCTTTGTAACGGACAGCGGAGAAGCGGTTTTCAGCGAGATCAATACCATGCCGGGATTTACAGCGATCAGCATGTACCCCAAGCTCTGGGAAGCTGCAGGCATGAACAAGGGAAAACTGGTTCAAAATCTGATCGACCTGGCATTTGAAAGGCAGACATGAACGAAAGAAATCTGAGAAAGCAGGATGCAGGAAAGCGGAACCCGGGAAAGCAGAGCCCGGGAAAGCAGAGCCCGGGAAAGCAGAACCCGGGAAAGCAGAGCCCGGGAAGGCAGAGCCCGGGAAAGCAGAGCCCGGGAAAGCAGAGCCCGGGAAAGCAGAGCCCGGAGATGCGGACCCTCGAAAGACAGAATACGAAAAAGCAGAACGCAGGAAGACAGAGTTCAGGGAGACAGACCCCCGAAAGACAGAACTCCGAAAGACAGAACTCCGAAAACCGGATCCCCGGGGAAGAGAATACGGAAAATATGGTCCCGGAACAGGATCCCGTAAAGCTCTACGCGCTGCACAGAACCCTGCATCAAACGGGGACAGACAGGAATGCGCCTATCGGTGTGTTTGATTCCGGCGTGGGCGGACTTACCGTTATGCGTGAGATCATGCGGCAGATGCCGGACGAACGCATTGTATATTTCGGCGACACGGCCCGCGTTCCCTATGGCTCCAAATCCAGGGAAACCATTATCCGGTATTCGCGCCAGAACATCCGCTTCTTAAGAACCAGAGGGGTAAAGGCGATCGTGATCGCCTGTAATACCGCAAGCTCCCATGCGCTTGAGACCGTAGCAGGGGAAAATGATATTCCGGTGATCGGCGTGGTCTATGCGGGCGCAAAGACGGCAGCGGCCGTTACAAAAAACGGCAGAATAGGGATTATCGGAACACTCGGCACTGTTTCCAGCCGGATTTATCCGCAGGTAATTGATAAGATGAACCCTGAAATCCGTGTATTCCAGGAAGCCTGTCCGCTTCTGGTGCCGCTGGTGGAAGAAGGACTTTTGGAGGATCCCGTTACGAAAGAAATGATAAAACGGTACCTATCCGTCCTGAAGGAGAAGAAGGTGGATACCCTGGTTCTCGGCTGTACGCATTACCCGCTTCTTTCTGCCGGAATAGGCAGAATGATGGGAGAAAAAGTCACACTGGTAAATCCCGCCTATGAGACCGCGGTGGAATTGAAGGGACTTTTAAACAATGCAGGACTCCTGAATGATGAAAAAAAGAAGCGGAAGACAGAAGAAAAATATGAATTCTATGTCAGTGATCTGGCAGAAAAATTTACGGACTTTGCCAGATTTATTTTTTCAGATGAAGTAAAGACTACGAAAAAAATCGAGATTGAGGAGTACTGATGACAAAAGACGTACTGGTGACGATCAGCGGAAAGCGCCTGATGGGAATAGATAACGAGGATGTCAGGCTGATCATGCCGGGGACCTATTCCTGCGCGGAAAATATCCATACGGTCGTGTATGAGGAACCGGCGGAGGGAGTGGGGGAACCCATCAAAAATACCATCCGCATAGGCGGAGGCTGTATGGTCATTACCAAAGAAGGGCCTGCCAATGCCAGGATGTCATTCTTAAATAATGATCGCCGGACAGTGACCTGTTACAGTACACCGTTCGGCGATTTCATGATCGGGATCCGGACAAATGACATCAACATCCGTGAGACAGAAGATAAACTCCGGGTCGATGTGGATTATTCCATGGATGTGGGAGAAGAGCATCTTTCCGACTGCCGCATCAACATCGATATCACATCGCGCGGGAAATCGGAATTAAATCTGATGCAGTAGAATTATTTTTTTGACTTTCCTGTCTTTCCTGCAGAACCTTTTTCCGTCTGATTTGTTTTTCCTGCAGAACCTTTTTCCGGCGACTTTTTTTCCGTCGGCTTATTTTTCCGAAAACGGGAAAACAGGCCCTTTTTCTTTTCCGGCTGAGGAAGCGTATTGCCGCGCAGGGGCCGGACCTCCATGATATAGATGCCGCTGATCACTGCTTTGATCTCCTGGCGGAGAGGAATTTGAGGAAATACCCTGTCATCGGCGACAAGAGTCATGATCTTGGGACCCACCTTGGCTTTTACAATGGGAAGCTTGGCCCATCTCATATAACGGGGCGTCTGTTCATATACAATTTTGGGAAGACCGGAGTCTTTGATCTTCATCCGTTTCTTATCGATCACCAGAAGATTTACTGTCTGTTTGGCAGCTTCAATGGCATCCTTCTGTTCCGCCTGTTTTGCCTGAAGCTTCCGGCCCAGAAAGTAGAGCACGACCAGAACAGCGATCAGAACCAGCAGGATAATCAGCAGAACCTTCCAAAACGTACTCATGGGTTCATTCCTCCTGAATATAGGATAAGACAACCTAAAAATGATGTGGCTGCCAAAAGTAATATCACGGATTGCTCCCGCAATCCTGCCAACCATTCGGAATTCATGGGGCCCCTGCCCCACTTCTTCCTCATGTTTGGGCGTGTCCCAAGTCCCTGTTCCCACCAGCAGGCAAGCCTGCGTGGGAATAAGGACTTTTGACACTGATATCCGCAAATTATATCAGAACACGCCGCGAAAGGCAAGAATAATTCCTTGACACTGTGAAACGCCTGTGATATTATGTAATTTGCACTTTTTTCGCTAAGGGGTTTTTATGCCCTTTTTGCGAAATCCTTCAACAATTTCCTACCAATATACACGAACAGGGGTGAAAACGTCAATGGATAAAATCAAGATGCGTCCCATTAAAGCCGGGAAAGGTGTCAGAATGAGTTTCTCCAGACAGAGAGATGTCCTGGAAATTCCCAATCTGATCGAGATCCAAAAGAACTCTTACCAGCAGTTCCTGGGCGAAGGTTTAAAAGAAGTATTCCGTGATATTTTCCCGATTGAAGACTTCGCGGGTCATCTGAGCCTGGATTTTGTAGATTTCCAGCTCTGCAGGGACGAAGTGAAATATTCAATCGAAGAGTGCAAGGAGCGGGATGCAACTTATGCAGCCCCCTTAAAGGTCAAGGTTCGTCTTTTCAACAAGGACAAGGACGAACATAACGAACACGAGATTTTCATGGGCGATCTGCCGCTTATGACGGATACCGGTTCCTTTGTGATCAACGGTGCGGAGCGTGTTATCGTAAGCCAGCTGGTCCGTTCTCCCGGTATTTATTATACTCTGGAAAAGGACAAGGTCGGGAAAGACTGCTATGCCTGTCAGGTCATTCCGAACAGAGGCGCGTGGCTGGAATATGAAACGGATTCCAGCGACACGTTCAATGTGCGTGTGGACAGAACCAGAAAAGTACCGGTGACGGTGCTTATCCGGGCACTTGGCGCGGGAACCAATGCGGAAATTCTGGAGATGTTCGGGGAAGAACCGAAAATCCAGGCAAGCTTTGCAAGGGATCCGTCCGATAATTATGCGGACGGACTGCTGGAGCTTTACAGAAAGATCAGACCCGGCGAGCCGCTTTCCGTGGAAAGCGCCGCGAGCCTTCTCACCTCCATGTTCTTTGATCCGAGAAGATATGATCTTGCCAAAGTAGGACGTTATAAATTTAATAAGAAGCTGAATTTAAAAAACCGCATTGCCGGACATACGCTGGCGGAAGATGTTGTGGATGCTTCCACGGGAGAAATTCTGGCAAAGGCCGGCGATGTGCTGAGCCAGTCGGCTGCTGCCGATATCCAGAATGCCGCGGTTCCGTTTGTATGGGTGGAGGGAATTGACCGCAGGGTCAAGGTCCTTTCCAATATGATGGTGGATATCCGTCATTTCGTGAATATAAAAGAACCCAAAACACTGGGGATCACGGAACCGGTATTTTATCCGGCGCTGAAAGAGCTGCTGGATGAAGCCAAAGGTGAAAAGGCACTGAAGGAAGCCATTACAAAAAATATCAGCCGTCTTATCCCGAAGCATATCACGAGGGAAGATATTTTTGCTTCCATCAATTACAACATGAATCTGGACGAAGGAGTGGGCTTCCACGATGATATCGATCATCTTGGAAACAGAAGAATCCGTGCCGTAGGAGAGCTGCTGGAAAACCAGTTCCGTATCGGCCTTTCCAGAATGGAACGTGTGGTCCGCGAACGTATGACCACACAGGATATCGAGGAGATCACGCCGCAGTCTCTGATCAACATCAAACCGGTGACTGCATCGATCAAGGAATTCTTCGGAAGCTCTCAGCTGTCCCAGTTCATGGATCAGAACAATCCGCTTTCCGAACTGACACACAAGAGAAGACTTTCCGCACTTGGCCCCGGCGGCCTTTCCAGAGACCGTGCCGGATTTGAGGTCCGGGATGTTCATTATACGCATTACGGACGGATGTGCCCCATTGAAACACCCGAAGGTCCCAACATCGGACTGATCAATTCCCTTGCAAGCTATGCAAGAGTCAATCAGTACGGGTTCATTGAGGCTCCTTACCGTGTAGTGGACAATAAAAAGGATCCGAAGGATCCGATCGTTACGGACAGAGTCGTTTATCTTACGGCGGACGAGGAAGATAACTTCACGGTCGCGCAGGCCAATGAACCGCTTGATGACGAAGGACATTTCTTAAACAGCAGTGTTTCCGGACGTTACAAGGACCAGACCTCCGAATTTCCGAAGGACAGGATCAACATGATGGATGTTTCGCCGAAGATGGTCTTCTCCGTGGCAACCAGCATGATCCCGTTCCTGCAGAACGATGACGCAAACCGCGCGCTGATGGGCTCCAACATGCAGCGTCAGGCAGTTCCGCTGATGATGACGGAAACGCCGGTGATCGGTACGGGAATGGAAGGCAAGGCAGCCGTGGACTCCGGTGTTTGCCAGACAGCGAGAAATGCGGGAACCGTCATTATCAGTTCCTCCGGCAAAATAACGGTCAAACGGGACGATACCAAGGAAACGGATGAATATCGTCTGACAAAATTCCAGAGAAGCAATCAGTCCAACTCCTATAATCAGAAGCCGATCGTGAACGTGGGCGATCATGTGGAAAAGGGAGATGTGATCGCGGACGGACCGAGCACCAACAACGGCGAACTTGCCCTGGGAAAGAATCCGCTGATCGGATTCATGCTCTGGCAGGGGTATAACTACGAGGATGCAGTCCTCATTTCCGAGCGCCTGGTCAGGGATGATGTATTTACTTCCATTCATATAGAAGAGTATGAATGCGCGGCCAGAGATACCAAGCTGGGACCGGAGGAGATCACAAGAGATGTTCCGGGTGTCGGCGATGATGCCTTAAGGGATCTTGATGAAAGAGGAATTATCCGCATCGGCGCGGAAGTGCGTGCGGGAGATATCCTGGTGGGCAAAGTAACACCGAAGGGAGAAACGGAACTTACCGCGGAAGAAAGGCTTCTTCGCGCGATCTTCGGTGAAAAGGCAAGAGAAGTAAGGGATACTTCTCTGAAACTGCCGCACGGCGCCTACGGGACTGTGGTGGAAGCAAGGGTATTTACAAGAGAAAACGGGGATGAACTTCAGCCCGGTGTCAATCAGAATGTAAGGGTCTATGTAGCGCAGAAGAGAAAGATCTCCGTTGGAGATAAGATGGCGGGACGTCACGGAAACAAAGGTGTTGTTTCCCGCGTTCTCCCGGTGGAAGATATGCCGTATCTGCCGAACGGACGTCCGCTGGACATCGTTTTAAGTCCTCTGGGTGTTCCGTCCCGTATGAATATCGGGCAGATCCTTGAGATCCATCTTTCCCTTGCCGCAAAGGTACTGGGATTCAATGTTTCCACGCCGGTGTTCGACGGCGCGACCGAGCAGGATGTCACGAACCTTCTCCTCATGGCGAATGATTATGCCAACGGAGAGTGGGAAGACTTCAAAAAGAAATACAAAAATGTTCTGGCGCAGGATGTCATGGACTATCTCGGCAGTCACCTGGAGCACAGAGAAAAATGGAAGGGAGTTCCGATCACGCCGGACGGAAAGGTACAGCTTCGCGACGGAAGAAGCGGAGAAAACTTTGACGGAGCGACCACAATCGGATTCATGCATTATCTGAAGCTGCATCATCTGGTGGATGATAAGATCCATGCACGTTCCACGGGACCTTACTCCCTGGTTACACAGCAGCCTCTCGGCGGCAAGGCACAGTTCGGCGGACAGCGTTTCGGAGAAATGGAAGTATGGGCGCTCGAAGCATACGGCGCGGCTTACACGCTGCAGGAGATTCTGACCGTGAAGTCGGACGATGTGGTCGGACGTGTCAAGACCTACGAAGCCATTATCAAAGGCGAGAACATCCCGCAGGCCGGTATTCCGGAATCCTTCAAGGTACTTTTAAAGGAGCTGCAGTCCCTCGGACTCGATATCCGTGTTCTGAAGGATAACGGGGAAGAAGTGGAACTGAAGGAAAATATCGATGACAACGCACCCACCATGCGTTCCATTCTGGAAGGCGACCGCCGCTTCCGCGACGGCAATGAGGATTTCAGTGCAGCCGGTTTCCAGAAACAGGAATTCAAGAACGGGGAACTGGTTTCCAGCGAAGAGGAAGAAGATTATTCACAGACAGGTGTTGATGAGGAAGATGAACCGGATGCAGTATTTCCCGGTGATGCAGCAGAGGAAACCGAAAACAAAGATCAGTAACCTGTTTCGGCAGCGGTCAAACTGCAAAGACAGAAAATCTGGCTGAGAAGAGGAGAATTCAATGTCTGAGAATAAAAATAATTATGAACCGGTCACGTTCGACGCCATCAGGATCGGACTTGCATCACCCGAAAAAATTCTGGAGTGGTCTCACGGGGAAGTAAAAAAACCCGAGACCATCAACTACAGAACCCTGAAACCGGAAAAAGACGGACTGTTCTGTGAAAGAATATTCGGACCTGCAAAGGACTGGGAATGCCATTGCGGGAAATATAAGAAAATCCGTTATAAAGGTGTGATCTGTGACCGCTGCGGCGTGGAAGTAACCAAGTCTTCCGTACGCCGGGAACGGATGGGCCACATTGCCCTTTCCGCGCCGGTCTCCCATATCTGGTATTTCAAGGGCATTCCGAGCCGCATGGGTCTTATTCTTGACCTTTCCCCGCGTACGCTGGAACGGGTCCTTTATTTCGCTTCCTATATTGTGCTGGATGCCGGAGAAACGGGACTTACCTATAAACAGGTCCTTTCCGAAAGAGAGTACAAGGAAGCACAGGAACAGTACGGATGGGATTCTTTCCGCGCCGGCATGGGAGCGGAATCCATTCTGGAGCTTTTGAAGGCGATCGATCTGGACAAGGAATCCGTGGAAATGAAAACGGAGCTGGAAGATGCAGCCGGACAAAAAAGGTTAAAACTCATCAAACGTCTGGAAGTCGTGGAAGCATTCCGTGCATCGGGGAATAAACCCGAGTGGATGATCCTGACGGTGGTTCCGGTGATTCCGCCGGATATCCGTCCCATGGTACAGCTGGACGGCGGACGTTTTGCAACCAGCGATCTCAATGATCTGTACCGGAGAATCATCAACAGGAACAACCGTCTGGCAAGGCTTCTGGAGCTTGGTGCGCCGGAAATCATTATCCGGAATGAAAAGAGAATGCTGCAGGAAGCGGTAGATGCCCTGATCGATAACGGCAGAAGAGGCCGTCCCGTAACTGGCCCCGGAAACCGTGCGTTAAAATCCCTTTCCGATATGCTGAAGGGAAAACAGGGACGTTTCCGGCAGAACCTTCTCGGAAAACGTGTCGATTATTCCGGCCGTTCCGTTATCGTGGTTGGACCCGATCTCAAAATCTATCAGTGCGGTCTGCCCAAAGAAATGGCAATCGAACTTTTCAAGCCCTTTGTTATGAAGGAGCTTGTGTCAAACGGAACAGCGCATAACATCAAGAGCGCCAAGAAAATGGTGGAACGGATGGAAACATCCGTGTGGGATGTGCTGGAAAAAGTCATCCACGAGCACCCGGTCATGCTGAACCGTGCGCCTACGCTGCACAGACTCGGCATTCAGGCGTTTGAACCTATTCTTGTGGAAGGCAAGGCGATCCGTCTGCATCCTCTGGCCTGCGCCGCATTCAATGCGGATTTTGACGGCGACCAGATGGCGGTGCATGTTCCGCTTTCCGTGGAAGCACAGGCGGAATGCAGGTTCCTCATGCTTTCTTCCAATAACCTCTTAAAGCCTTCTGACGGCGGACCGGTTGCGGTTCCGTCACAGGATATGCTGCTCGGCATGTATTACATCACGCTGATTCGACCCGGCAGCAAGGGAGAAGGAAAATACTTCAAGGATCCGAATGAAGCAATATTGGCATACGACAATAAAGAAATAACCATTCAGTCCAGGATCAAAGTCCGGTTCAGCAGAATAGAGCCGTCCGGTGAAAAGCTTTCACAGATCTTTGAAACCTCTGTGGGAAGAATTATATTCAATGAAGTAATTCCGCAGGATCTGGGATATGTGGACAGAACAATTCCAGGCAACGAACTGAAACCCGAAATTGATTTTCTGATGAGAAAAGGATGCTGCAAAAAGATCATCCAGAGAGTCATCAATATCCACGGTCTTTCCAAAACGGCGGAAGTACTGGATGATATCAAGGCGATCGGCTACAAATATGCAACGCTTGCCGGCATCACCTTCTCCATTTCCGATATCACGGTCCCGAAGAATAAAAAGGAACTGATCGATAAGGCACAGCAGACAGTGCAGGAGATCTCGGATGACTTCCAGAGCGGTCTTGTCACCGAAGCGGAACGCTATAAGGAAGTAATCGAGACCTGGAAAAAGACAGATGAAGAACTGACCAAGGATCTGATGGAAGGAATGGACCCGTACAACAACATCCACATGATGGCGGATTCCGGCGCCCGTGGTTCCGACAAGCAGATCAAACAGCTTGCAGGCATGAGAGGACTGATGGCGGACACGACCGGTCATACGATCGAACTCCCCATCAAGAGTAACTTCCGTGAAGGACTGGATGTTCTGGAATACTTTATTTCCGCCCACGGCGCAAGAAAAGGACTTTCCGATGCAGCTCTGCGTACCGCGGATTCCGGATACCTGACCAGAAGACTGGTCGATGTTTCACAGGATCTCATTATCCGTGAAACCGACTGCAGTGCGGGAAGGGATATTCCGTATATTGAGGTCAGGGCGTTCATGGACGGCAAGGAGACCATTGAGCCGTTAATCGAACGGATTACCGGACGCGTAAGTGCGGAAACCATCACGGATCCGGATACCGGAAGCGTGGTCGTTAAGGAAAATCACATGATCACGCCGGTACGTGCGGAAGCAATCATAAAGGTACTGGAAAAGACAGGCAGGGACACGGTAAAGATCCGTTCCATTCTGACCTGCCGGTGTAAGAGCGGTGTCTGCAGCAAATGCTACGGCACGAACATGGCTACCGGACAGTCAGTGCAGGTAGGAGAAGCGGTCGGTATCATTGCCGCGCAGAGTATCGGGGAACCCGGTACGCAGCTTACCCTCCGGACTTTCCATGCCGGCGGTGTCGCAGGAACCGATATCACCCAGGGTCTTCCCCGTGTCGAGGAACTTTTTGAAGCACGGAAGCCCAAGGGACTTGCCATCATCACCGAGATCGCAGGTGTTGTGGAGGTTCGGGATTCCAAGAAAAAGAGAGAGATCGTTGTAACGGATAACAAGGAAGGAAACGCCAAGACCTATAACATTCCCTACAGCTCCAAGATCATGGTGGAAGACGGACAGGAAGTACAGGCGGGAGATGAGCTTACAAGCGGATCCCTTAACCCGCACGATATCTTGAAGATCAAGGGTGTAAACGCTGTACAGAATTATATGATCCGCGAGGTGCAGCGTGTGTACCGCAAGGAAGGCGTTGAGATCAACGATAAGCACATTGAAGTGATCGTCCGTCAGATGCTGAAGAAGATCAACATTGAAGAAGCGGGCGATTCCGGGATACTTCCCGGCATCAACATTGATGTGCTGGAATATAATGAGATCAACGAAAAACTGATCGAAGAAGGAAAGAGACCCGCAGAAGGGAAACAGATCATCCTCGGAATTACCAAGGCAAGCCTTGCGACAGACTCCTTCCTTTCCGCAGCGAGTTTCCAGGAGACCACAAAGGTTCTTACGGAAGCGGCTATCTACGGGAAGACAGATCACCTGATCGGACTGAAGGAAAATGTAATCATAGGAAAGCTGATCCCGGCAGGTACAGGCATGAAACGGTACCGGAGCGTAAAGCTGGATACGGACGTGAGCATGAACGATGAAATTGCTCTGACGGATGAGGATCCTGCCCTGATCGATATCGTGGATGAAATGGACGAGGATATTCTGGAAGAAGAAAAAAGCAAAAAAGCCGTGACGGAAAAAGAATAATTTTCAATACCGGTAAACATCTGAAATTTAAAATGTACAATAGTTGACAGGGTGTCATTTTCATGGTAAGGTAAATACCATCGCAAAATGACACCCTGTCATTTTAGTGACGGATCATAAAGCGGGATCATAAAGCGTGATCATAAAGCGTGATCATAAAGCGTGATCATAAAGCGTGATCATAAAGCGTGATCATAAAGCGTGATCATAAAGCGGGGCCATAAAGCGGGGCCGTAAAACAGGACCGTAAAACAGGAGAGGAAATGCCAAGCGAACGTTTTTTTAAACTGGATCCCGAGAAACAGCAGCGGATATGCCAGGCTGCCAAAAGGGAGTTCTCGCGGACAAACTTTGAAGAGGCTTCGATCAACCGGATCATCAAGGATGCGGATATTTCCCGAGGAAGCTTCTATACCTATTTCATCGACAAAATGGATATTCTGCAGTATATGATTTTGGATTTCAAAGACCGTTTTCTGGAGACGATCACGGAGCTTCTGGATGAGGAAAACGGAGACATTTTCCGGATGTCGGACAGACTGTATGAGAATATGCTTCGCTGGGGAAAATCACCGGAATTCGATATGATCAAGAATATTCTGTCGGACGTGCAGATGCTGTCGAAAATCCTGGATGCCAGGGAAACCGGAAAATCCATATACAGCAGCAGGGATTTCATTGATTTCTGCAGCGGGATCTATGAACATACCAACCATGATCTGATCTGTGTAAACAAAGAGAATTTTCCTTTCTTTACGGAAATGGTTTTAGCCCCAACGATACGGTGTGCCATGCATACCTGCGGCGGGTTTAAGGATAAAAAAAAGCTTCGGGAATCTTATGAGGTACAGATGCAGATCATTCAAAACGGCATAAAGGGGAAAGGAAACAGATCATAATGAAAAAGGGGATTAAGGTTCTGGTATGGATTCTGGTCATCGGAGCGGCGGCATTCTTTCTTTACAGTTTTTTCAAACCGAAAAAGACAGCGGTACAGCAGGAAACACGTCCGGCAGTCAGCATCACCGAACCGGCAGTAAGGGATATTACGCTTTATACGGATGTGATAGGAACCTTGCTTCCGGCAGAGGAAGTAAACGTCATGCCGAAAATGAGCGGAGAGATCACGGAGGTGAACTTTGAACTCGGGCAGCGGGTGAGTGCAGGAGATTCGCTGATCGGCATTCATTCGGATGCGCTGGATTCCCTGGGGATACAGGTGGATTCCGCAAAGGTCCAGCTGGATTCCGCCAATACCAATCTGGCGCGGACAAACGAACTTTACGGAACGGGCGCTGTGTCGGAGCAGCAGCTGGAGTCCGCTCAGAATGCAGCCAAATCCGCAAAGCTTGCCTATGATTCCGCGGCAACACAGCTGAATCTGCAAAAGGGTTATACGAAAGTGACGGCGCCCATATCCGGCGTGATCGAAACAAAAAATGCAGCTGTTCACGGAATGGCGGCGCCTTCTTCCGTAATCTGTGTGATTTCGGGAGATAACGGCATGGAAGTCACCTTCGGCGTGTCGGAGGATATTCTTCCGAACATGGAAACCGGAAATGAAATTGAACTGGAGAAAAGCAATAGATCCGTAAAGGGGACCATAACAGAGGTTTCGGGCAGAGTTTCTTCCGTTTCGGGACTTTATGAATGCAAGGCATCCGTCGGGGATACGGAAGGGTTTCTGAGCGGGGAAAAAGTCAAGGTAAAAGTAGTATCCGCCAAAGCGGAAGGGGTACTGACCGTTCCCAATTCGGCCGTGTTCTTTGCAAACGGGAAACCGTTTGTCTACCTTTACGATGATCAGCAGCAGACGGCTGTCAAAACAGAATTTGAATCCGGGATTTCCGATGCGGATTTCATGGAGATAAAATCCGGGCTGAATGCGTCTTCAAAGGTTATTACGACCTGGAGCAATGAACTCTATAACGGCGTTTCTGTCATGATCCCGCAGGGAGAAACACAGAATACAGCAGAAAACGGAAGTACGGAGGCCGGGGAGAAACAATGAGTAAACTTACCAAATTTGCCCTGGATCGTCCGGTCACCCTGATCCTTGCGCTGGTCACGGTACTGTTCTTCGGACTGAAGGGCCTTCTTTCCGCTCCCATGGAGCTTACCCCGGACATGAATTATCCGATGATGATCATTTCGGATGTCTATGCCGGAGCAAATCCGGGAGACATCAACGAACTGGTTACAAAGAAAATAGAAAATAATGTTTCCACACTTTCCGGCCTTTCCAAGGTAGGGTCCTATTCCATGGAAAACATGTCGCTCGTTCTTCTTCAGTACGAGTACGGAACCAACATGGACACGGCTTATCTGGAACTCAGAAAAAGCCTGGATTCCGTAAAATCGGATCTGCCGGATGATGCACAGGATCCGTCCATCATGGAAATGGACATGAATGCGCAGCCGGTCATGCAGATCACAATCAGCGGCGGAACGGATGAGAACCTAAGAGGCTATGTCAGCAACAAGATCATTCCGGAACTGGAAAAACTCCCCTCGGTCGGAGAGGTATCGATTTCCGGCGGCCGGGATCACTATATCCGCGTGGAGATCAATGAGAGCAAACTCAAGCAGTATAATCTGACCATGAACACGCTTGCCCAGCTGGTCGGAGCGGCGGATTATACCATGCCCGCCGGCTCCACCTATCTCGGAGACCAGAAGATCAGCGTCAGCTCCGGAGCGGAATATAAAAGTGTAGATGCCTTAAAGTCGATCGTGATCCCGCTTTCCACAGGAGAAGTCATTCATCTGTCTGATGTGGCGAATGTTTATGACAAACTGGAGGACTTAAGCAGTATTTCCCGCTACGACGGACAGGACGTAGTCACGATTTCCGTTAAGAAAGAGCAGAGCGCAAGTGCGGTCAGTGTTTCCAAAGAAGTAAGAAAAGAATTATCAAAACTCGAAGCGAATAATCCGAGCCTGAAAGACCATATCAGCTACGATTCCAGAGACACCATTGAGGATTCCCTGAACGGCGTGTTTCAGACGATGATCATAGCTATCCTTCTGGCCATGGGAATTCTGCTGCTGTTTTTCGGGAACATGAAGGCTTCACTGATCGTGGGAAGCTCCATTCCGATTTCAGTTCTGGTGGCACTGGTCTGTATGAGCGCCATGGGCTTTTCCACAAACCTGATCTCGGTGGGGTCGCTGGTCCTCGGCGTAGGCATGGTGGTGGACAATTCGATCGTGGTGCTGGATTCCTGCTTCCGTGCAAAAGAGGGACGAACCTTTCACGATGCGGCTCTGGAAGGAGCAAGAATTGTAACCTCCGCTGTTGCGGGCAGCACCTTCACGACCTGCGTTGTATTTCTGCCTCTGGCTCTCCTGCAGGGACTGTCCGGACAGCTTTTCAAACAGTTCGGTTTTATGATCGTATTCTGTATGCTGGCATCCCTTGTTTCTGCCTGTACGATCGTGCCGATGATGTATTATTTCCTGAAACCGACGGAAAAAGAGTCTCCGGTCTCCAAATTCATGCACGCCTTCCAGGAGGGATATAAGAAATTCCTTGCAAAGATCCTGAAACACGGCAAGGCAGTGACCCTGGCGGTTGTCGGCATGCTGATCTTTTCCATTTTTCTTGCGACAAAACTCGGTTTCCAGCTGATGCCTTCGATTGATGAAGGACTGGTCAGCATCAGCGTTGCAATGAAGCCGGGCATCACGGCGGAAGCAGCAGATAAAAACATGCTCAAGATAGAGAAGATCCTTGCGGACGATGCAGACGTGGAGAATTATCTTCTGACCTACGGAAACAGCGGCATATCCGTCATGAGCACGGGCAGCACGGGCGGCAGCATTACCGTGTATCTGAAGAGCAAAAAAGAAGGACGGAAAGTCAAGACAGAGCAGAAGGTGACACAGTACAAGAATGCATTCGCGGATATCACGGACTGCACCGTCACGGTGGATTCCAGCGGAATGACCGGAATGACCATGCTTTCTTCCAACAACGTGGAAGTGGATCTGGAAGGAACGGATCTGAGCACGGTAAAGAAAACGGCCGATGACATTGTGGAAAAACTGCATCGGCAGCCGTATGTGACCAAGGTGCATTCCTCCATGGAAAATGCGGCTCCGTTTCTGAAAGTAAAAGTGGATCCGGTCAAGGCGCAGGCAGTTGGCCTTACCCCTGCGGGTGTCGGCGGTTCCCTGTACATGGCAATGAGCGGAAAGGAAGTTTCCAACTATACGGTAGACGGGAAGGATTATACGGTCCGCGTGGAATATCCGGACGGGAGCTTTGACTCTGCAGACAAGATCCGTTCCTTCTTCCTGACAACACCGACGGGCGGGCAGATCGCTCTTTCGGATATCGCGGATATTTCCTATGAGGATTCTCCGTCCACCATTGTGAAAGCGGATAAGAAATATCAGGTATCCATTACGGCGGAACCGGTGGAAGCCTACCGGAAAACGGCGGACAGGGACATGAAGCAGCTTGTAAAGGATTATCAGCTTCCGAGCGGCGTGGAAATAGCCACGAATGCCATGGATACCATGATGAATGAGGAACTCGGGGCACTGGCGGGAGCTTTGGGCACAGCAATTTTCCTGGTATTCATTGTTATGGCCATGCAGTTTGATTCTCCGAAATATTCTCTTATGGTCATGATCACCATCCCGTTTTCCCTGATCGGCGCATTCGGCTTCCTTTACCTTGCCGGATGCAAGATCAATATGGTTTCCATGATCGGGTCATTGATGATGGTTGGAACGGTGGTGAATAACGGAATTCTGTACGTGGATACGGTGAACCAGCTGCGCGCAAAGGCAAAGGATATGGAACTGGAGGAAGCACTCGCACAGGCCGGCGCCATACGGCTCAGGCCCATCCTGATGACAACGCTTACTGCGATCATGGCGATGATACCGCTCTGCATGGCCATCGGACAGTCCGGGCAGCTCATGCAGGGACTGGCGCTGGTGAACGTAGGAGGACTTACCACATCGACCATTCTGGCACTTCTGGTGCTGCCGGTATTTTACCGGGCCATGGATGGCTGGGGCAGAAAAAACCGGGAGGAACAGGAAACCGTGTGAGTACCTGCGGGGAAGGAGAAAAACCTGCAGGGAAGAAGGAATGCGCCTGCGGGGAAGGAGAAAAACCTGCAGGGAAGAAGGAACGCGCCTGCGGGGAAGGAGAAAAACCTGCAGGGAAGAAGGAATGCGCCTGCGGGGAACAGAAAAACCTGCAGGGAGGAAAAGGAACGCGCCTGCGGGGAACAGAAGGAAAGACATCTGCCCATAGGGACATAAGGGAAGAGGCCCCATGGGAACAGAAGAAAAGGTACTCATGGGAATGTAAGGAAAGATACGCATAGGTACGCATAGGGACATAAGAAAAGATACTTATAGGTACATAAGGAAAGACACCTCAGAAACGGAAAGAAAGGGATCCGCATGAGAAAAAACAGGAAAAAAATACCGGCGTTCATTCTGGCAGGAGTACTTGCTGCGGGGAGCGCCGTCCCGGCTTTCGCCTCTTCTCCGGAGTTCGCAAGAACAGCCGAAGAATGGGCCGCACTCCGTGATAATAAAATGGAGTACGGCGAACTGGAAGGACTGATACAGGAATACAACCCGACCGTGCAGCAGGATCAGTATGATTACCGGCAGTTCAAAGAGGATTACGGGGATACAAAAGAGGACGTGTCACAGTCCTACCGGGATCTTGCAAATGAACTTCTGAACGATATTGATTATCCGAGCATAGACGATGCCGATTATGCCTCCCGCATGACGGCGGCGCTCTCCGCCGAAACGCAGGCAAAAAATCTGCAGAGCACCGCGGATAAGAATCTGGAGGATGCGGGAACAAAAAAACTGAATTACGAGATGGTTGAAAAGACCCTGGTACAGACGGCACAGAACAATATGATCTCTTACCACACGGGGCTTCTGGATATTCAGAAAAGTACGCGGTCCAAAGATCTGACAGCCATTCTTCTTTCTGCCGCGCAGGCAAAAAAGAATGCGGGAACGGGAACGGATGTGGATGTGCTTACGGCACAGCAGAACGATCTTACGGCACAGCAGACTTTGCTGAAGGCGCAGTCGGACCTGGATCAGACAAAACGAAAACTGCAGATCATGCTCGGATGGGCAGCGGATGGTGCTCCCGGGATCGGCAGCATTCCGGAACCGGACGCAGGCCGCATCGACCGCATGGATCCTGCATCGGACAGGGCAAAGGCACTGGAAAATAATTACACGCTTCGCGTAAACAAAAGAAAACTTGCAAATTCAAATTCGCAGTCTCAGAAGGATACGCTTACTTCCACGATTGCAGACAACGAAGCAAAGATCGCGGCAAGTCTTGTGAACGATTATCAGAACGCGGTGAATGCGAGGAACAGTTTCACAGCGCTTGAAACAGCCGCTCAGCTTAAGAACATCACGCTTTCACAGACGGCGCAGAAGTATGCGGTCGGAGCCGCAAGCAGGATGGAGCTGGATCAGGCACAGATCGAAAGCGATCTTGCCGGACTCTCGCTTCAGCAGGCGAAACTCAGTCTTTTTGAAAGTATGGAGGCGTATGACTGGGATGTCAGCGGGCTTGCCAATGCTTCCTGAGAGAGAAAACGGTAAGATATGGAATCACATAATAAGGCAGCCTGAAATCGTATGCCGGCGGAGATTCAAAAACGGTATTGCTGCAACATTTTTTATTGCGGCTCTGTCTTTCGGCATGGCATTTTGTTCCTTTGCCGCGGCAAACTCCGTGTCTGAACCCGCGGATACGGGAAAATCCGCAGCGGAACTGAACGGCTATACGGAGGAACGCTGGAGGCAGCTGAATGACAACACGCTGGAATACGGAGAACTGCAGGACCTTGTTCACACCTTTAATCCGACGGTTTCAGAAGCCTGGAAAAGTTTTGATTCCTCGGTTTCGGACATGAGCACGATGATCGAAAATCTGCAGGGCAGAAAAAGGGAAATCTCGGATCTGGAAAAATCTGCAAAGGATTCCGGAGATTATTCTTCCTATGCGAATTATGCCATGCAGAATATTATCCTGAAGAAAACCGTGAGTGCGCTTTCGGACGCCAGAGATCTGCTGGCGCGCCCGGTCACGCAGACGAACCGCCCCTTAAGACAGGCAGAAGCGCAGGTGACGTTCGGAGCAAAGAATCTGATGATCGCCTATCAGTCCATGGAAGACCAGAGACAGATCCTTTCCGGACTCGTATCCATGGATCAGACTCTTTACGACAATGCGAACAGCCATCTGAGCGCGGGAACGGGAACCGAAACGGATGTTCTTTCCGCAAAGGCGAATCTTCTTTCCGATCAGGTAAAGCTTTCCCAGCTGACTTCGGCACAGGAAAAAATCAAAAAGCAGCTTATCCTGATGTGCGGGTGGAAGGAAGACGCGGATCCCGTGATCGGGGAAGTACCGGCATCGGATCTGTCCCGAATGGAAAACATGAATCCGCAGAAAGATATCACGGCGGCGATCGGCAATAACTACACGCTGATCAGCTTCCGGAGCGCGGACCATACGAAATCGACTGCATCGTACGGCGCAAGGACGCTTTCCGAAAATGAGATGGAACAGAACCTCCTGAATAATCTCACGGCGGATTACAACGGAATCCTGTCGGATAAAACCGGTCTGGAGGCGTCAGAGGCGGGAATGGCGGCGGCACAGATTACAAAGAACGCCGCGGACAAACAATATGAACTTGGTCTGATCACCACGGCGCAGTACCGCGGCCTCATCACTTCCTTTACCGGCGCACAGTCGGCTTTAAAGACGGCGGACAGGACTCTGTTTCAGGCCATGGAAACGTATGATGCGGCGGTAGCGGGGATCTGCAGTACGGAATAACACGGAAGGCACGGACAAAAAACAGCGATTTTCTTGACAATTCAGATCCTCATACGTATAATGATATGGCGCGTCTTCGGGACGCACCATATTTTTTATTGTAAAAATGCAGCCACAGATTAAATTCACAACAGGAGGTGAAATCAAAGAATGCCATCATTTAATCAGTTAGTCAGAAAGGGCAGAGAGACTTCCGCCAGGAAGCCCAAGGCACCGGCCTTGATGAGAGGATTCAATTCTCTTCATAAGAGACCGATTTCCGATGACTGCCCGCAGAAGCGGGGCGTATGCACGGCCGTAAAGACCGCAACCCCGAAAAAGCCGAATTCGGCTCTTCGTAAGATCGCCAGAGTACGTCTTTCCAACGGAATCGAAGTCACAAGCTATATTCCGGGAGAAGGACACAACCTGCAGGAACACAGCGTGGTCCTGATCAGGGGAGGAAGAGTCAAGGATCTGCCCGGTACCCGTTACCACATTATCCGCGGAACACTGGATACGGCAGGCGTTGCAAACCGTATGCAGGCCCGTTCCAAATACGGCGCCAAGAGACCCAAAGCAAAGAAGGCCTAAGGCTCATCCGTTTTTGTTATTGAAGCAATGAAATTCAGATCATATGGAAAAAATAAAAGACTCATATTGCAGGGTTGTGATGAAAACCGTTCGGAAACGTTCGGCAATGATCTGCAGGCTGCGGCAGATTTCATAAATCAAAATCAGGCATGGACATTCTAAGGGAAGGCACTGCAGAAGCAGCGGCCGGAAAACCCGGACCCCGAGGGTCAGGGAAAAATGTAATGAGTACCGATGATCTAATTGTACCGGATAAAATCCGGTGCGCTAATTAAGGAGGGAAGCAAAGTGCCACGTAAAGGTGAAGTAAAGAAAAGAGACGTACTGGCTGACCCGATCTACGGCAACAAAGTCGTTACCAAGCTGATCAACAGCATCATGCTGGACGGCAAGAAGGGTGTAGCACAGAAAATCGTATACGGTGCATTTGACCGTGTAAAGGAAAAGACCGGCAAAGAGCCGGTGGAAATTTTTGAAACGGCAATGAACAACATCATGCCGGTACTCGAAGTCAAAGCAAAAAGAATCGGCGGCGCTACCTATCAGGTCCCGATCGAAGTCAAGCCCGAGAGAAGACAGGCTCTCGCGCTCCGCTGGATAACCCTTTATTCACGTGACAGAGGTGAGAAAACGCAGGAAGAAAGACTTGCGAATGAACTCATGGATGCGGCCAACAACACAGGCGCGTCAGTGAAGAAAAAGGAAGATATGCATAAGATGGCGGAAGCGAATAAGGCGTTTGCGCATTACAGATTTTAACGGAGGAATTCAAATTGGCTGGAACAACAACAAGACAATATCCTCTTGAGAGGACCCGGAACATAGGAATCATGGCTCATATTGATGCCGGCAAAACGACATTGACCGAGCGTATTCTGTATTTTACGGGCGTAAATTATAAGATCGGTGAAACCTATGAGGGAACCGCTACCATGGACTATATGGAGCAGGAACAGGAAAGAGGGATCACCATCACTTCCGCAGCTACGACCTGTCACTGGACGCTGCAGGAGAAGAATCAGGCGAAACCCGGTGCGCTTGAGAACCGGATCAACATTATTGATACGCCGGGACACGTTGATTTCACGATCGAAGTGGAGCGTTCCCTGCGTGTGCTTGACGGTGCGGTAGGTGTTTTTGATGCCAAGGGCGGTGTGGAGCCGCAGTCTGAAAATGTATGGCGTCAGGCGGATACCTATAACGTTCCGCGTATTGCCTTTGTCAACAAAATGGATATCATGGGTGCGAACTTCTTCAACACCGTGAGCCAGATCCGGACCCGTCTCGGGAAAAATCCGGTCTGCATTCAGCTTCCGATCGGCAAGGAAAACGAGTATCGGGGACTGATCGATCTTTTTGAGATGCAGGCATATATCTACAACGGCAATAAGGGTGAGGACATCACCATCACGGATGTTCCGGACGAACTGAAAGATGAAGCGGACGAATATCACACAAAGATGGTGGAACAGATCTGTGATCTGGATGATGACCTGATGGCCATCTATCTGGAAGGAAAGGAACCGGGAACGGAGGAACTGAAAAAGGTTCTCCGGAAAGCTACCATTGAAGGTACGGCAACTCCCGTTACCTGCGGTTCCGCCCATTTCAACAAGGGCATTCAGAAACTTCTGGACGCGGTCATCGAATACATGCCGTCTCCGGTCGATATTCCTTCCGTACAGGGCAAGGATCCGGAGGGGAAAGAGGAGGAGCGCAAGGCTTCGGATTCCGAACCGTTCTCGGCTCTCGCATTCAAGATCATTACAGATCCTTTCGTGGGAAGACTTGCTTTCTTCCGGGTTTACTCCGGAACATGCAAAACAGGTTCCTACGTACTGAATACCAGCAAGGATAAGAAAGAGCGTGTCGGCCGCATCCTTCAGATGCACGCCAACAAGAGAATGGATCTGGATGAGGTATTTTCCGGCGATATCGCTGCGGCGGTGGGCTTTAAATATACAACCACCGGAAACACCATCTGCGATGAGGAACACCCCATCGTTCTGGAATCCATGGTATTCCCGAAACCGGTTATCGACATTGCCATCGAGCCCAAGACAAAAGCGGGCCAGACCAAGATGATAGACGCGCTGCAGAAGCTGGCGGAAGAGGATCCCACCTTCCATGCGGCGACCAATCAGGAAACCGGCCAGACCATTATTTCCGGTATGGGCGAGCTTCATCTGGAAATCATCGTAGACCGTCTGCTCCGTGAATTCAACGTGGAAGCAAACGTGGGCGCACCGCAGGTTGCCTATAAGGAGACCTTTACCAAAGCGGTCGATGTGGAAGGACGCTATATCAAGCAGTCCGGCGGAAAAGGACAGTACGGCGACTGTAAAGTCAAGTTCGAACCGATGGATCCGAACGGCGAGGAAACCTACAAGTTTGACAATGCGGTCACGGGCGGCGCAATTCCGAAGGAATACATTGCCCCGATCGATGAAGGAATTCAGGAAGCTTCCAAATCCGGAATTCTGGCAGGATTCCCGGTACTCGGTGTCCATGCTACGGTATATGACGGTTCCTATCATGAGGTCGACTCCTCTGAAATGGCATTCCACATTGCCGGTTCCATGGCATTCAAAGAAGCCATGCAGAAGGGCGGATCGGTTCTCCTGGAGCCGATCATGAAAGTGGAAGTCAGCATGCCCGAGGAATACATGGGCGATGTCATCGGCGACCTGAACTCCAGAAGAGGACGGATCGAGGGAATGGAAGACATCGCGAGCGGAAAGATGATCAAGGCTTTTGTACCGCTTGCCGCCATGTTCGGCTATGCAACGGACCTTCGCTCCAAGACACAGGGAAGAGGAAATTTCTCCATGTTCTTTGATCATTACGAGCAGGCACCGAGAAACATTCAGGAAAAGATCCTGACGGACTACAAAGGGAAGTAAGTACTTGATAATAAGGTATGTTTAGGATATAATAACAACCAGTCTGACACAGAATTCGATCCCCCGAGGGGGGACATTTGAAGGAGGAAGTTTAAAATGGGAAAAGCGAAATTTGACAGAACAAAACCGCATTGCAACATTGGAACCATCGGACATGTTGACCACGGCAAAACAACTTTGACCGCTGCCATCACCAAGGTTCTTGCAACCAGAGAGCCGAGCGCAACGAACCAGTTCGTTGAATTCGATCACATTGATAAGGCACCGGAAGAAAAGGCACGTGGAATAACCATCTCCACCGCTCATGTTGAGTATGAGACAAAAGCCCGTCACTATGCACACGTTGACTGCCCCGGACATGCCGATTACGTTAAGAACATGATCACCGGCGCAGCTCAGATGGATGGCGCTATCCTCGTTGTTGCTGCAACGGACGGCGTTATGGCACAGACAAGAGAGCACATCCTGCTTCCCCGTCAGGTCGGCGTTCCGTACATTGTTGTTTTCATGAACAAGTGCGATGCAGTCGATGATCCGGAGCTTCTGGATCTGGTCGAAATGGAAATCAGAGATCTTCTGAACGAGTACGAATTCCCGGGCGATGACATTCCGGTTATCCGCGGCTCCGCTCTGAAAGCTCTGGATGATCCGAACGGCAAATGGGGCGATGCAGTCATGGAACTTATGGATGCCGTCGATCAGTACATTCCGGAACCGGTTCATGAAAATGACAAGCCGTTCCTGATGCCTGTTGAAGATGTATTCACGATCACAGGCCGCGGAACCGTAGCTACCGGCCGTGTGGAAAGAGGACAGCTCCACATGAGCGATCCGGTCGAAATCCTCGGGATCAAGGAAGAGAAGAAACAGTCTGTTGTTACCGGTATTGAAATGTTCCGTAAGCTTCTGGATTATGCGGAAGCAGGCGATAACGTAGGACTTCTGCTTCGTGGTGTTGAACGTGATGACATTGTCCGCGGACAGGTTATTGCAAAACCGGGTTCAGTTTCCGTTCACAAGAAATTTACCGCTCAGGTATACGTACTGACCAAAGATGAAGGCGGACGTCATACCCCGTTCTTTAACAACTACAGACCGCAGTTCTATTTCCGTACAACGGATGTTACCGGTGTCTGCAATCTGCCGGAAGGAACTGAAATGTGCATGCCCGGTGATAACATCGAGATGACCATTGAACTGATCCACCCGATCGCCTGCGAAGAGAAACTTCGGTTCGCTATTCGTGAAGGCGGCCGTACAGTCGGTTCAGGAAGAGTTGTAAAGATTCTGGATTGATTCTTTTCAGAAAAGAGAAGTAATCACAGCAGGGAAGAGCGCATGCGTTCTTCCCTGTTTTTTAAACCGGCGGGAAGCCGTTTCGGTGAAGGCCGGTTGAAGAAAGGAACAGGAAATGGCTCTGGAAAATACTCCCGTGGAAAAAGAAGCGGAGAGTGAAAGCAACAATAAACTGGCGGTCCGGGTCACCATGATCGGGCTTGTGTTCAATGCGTCTCTTGCTGTCTTTAAACTCATGGCCGGCATACTGGCAAATTCCGGAGCTATGATCAGTGATGCGGTCAATTCCGTATCGGATGTGTTCTCCACATTTATTGTACTGATCGGGGTAAAAATATCCCATCGGGAAAAAGACCAGGATCATCAGTACGGACATGAGCGGATGGAATGTGTGGCGGCGATCGTACTGTCCGTTATTCTGGCAGCTACCGGTACCCTGATCGGTGTAAGCGGGATTGAGAAAATCCGGATGGGCATGACAGGTACTCTGACGGAGCCCGGGGTTCTTGCCCTGATTGCCGCGGTCGTATCCATTGTGCTGAAAGAATGGATGTACCGATTTACCAAGGGCGCGGCGGAAAAAACAAAATCCACGGCGCTGCTGGCCAGTGCCTGGGACCACAGATCGGATGCCCTCTCTTCTACCGGAACCTTTGTGGGCATACTCGGTGCGCGGATGGGACTCCCGGTTCTGGATCCGATCGCCTCTGTTGTGATCTGCGTCTTTATCCTGAAAGCAGCGGTGCAGATCTTCAAAAAAGCCATGGATCAGATGGTGGATAAATCCTGCAGCAAGGAAACCGAAGAGCAAATGAAACAGGTGATCTGCGCCATAAAGGGAGTGGAGCACATTGATGTTTTGAGAACCAGGCTTTTCGGAAGCAAGATCTACGCGGAAGTGGAGATCACGGTGAAAGGCAGCATGCCTCTTCTGGAAGCACATGTGATAGCCGAAAATGTTCACAGTGCCATGGAACAGAATTTCCCCGATGTGAAGCACTGCATGGTGCATGTAAATCCGGATTCGGATGATCGGTAATTATAAATGTGAAATCCGAATGTTCGATAGGATTGTGGGAGTACAAAGTGCGCTGCAAGACCTCCAGTGGATGTCTGCTCTGCAGCGACCGAAGCGGAACGAAGAACAATCCGTGATAGTACTTTTGGTAACCGCATCATCGTGTTATCGGATGTTGAAATTCAGAAAATATGTTCCGCAAGCCGGAAAACAAAAAGCCCCCGCGGGCTTTTTTGTTTTGGACTGCTCTGTTGCCGGAGGTTTTTTCATGCTATGATACAGCTATGGGCGAAGAAACGTTCCGGAATAAAATTACCTGGATAACGTTTGTACTCAGTATCCTTGTGATCCTGACGCATTCTTTGAATGCCGAATTATTTCTGGGGATGCAGGGTGCCGGCGGGATGGAAGCACAGGTCGAGAGCTTCTTTGGAGACAAGATCGCGCAGATCGCCGTCCCCGGATTTTTCATGGTATCTTCTTTTCTGTTTTTTCAGAATTATGATCCGGCCAAAACGGGAGAAAAGTGGAAGAGAAGGATCCATTCCGTTCTGATCCCTTATTTTCTCTGGAATGCACTCTATTATTTCGGCTATGTGGCGGCAAGCCGTATTCCGTTTCTTACGGATATGGTGGGAAAAGGAATCGTGGTACTTTCACCGGAAAATTTTCTGTATGCCCTTCTGAGCGGCACCTACAATGCCGCATTCTGGTTTGTCTATCAGCTGATCTTTCTCATTATCATTTCCCCGCTGATCTATTTCCTGATCAGGAAAAAAACAGGCTGGATCATAGCAGAGGGCATTATTCTGTTCCTCATTGCTTTTCGGGCAGACCTTTTTCCGGTAAACGGGGATGCCATGTTTTATTATGTGTCTGCCGCGGGAATGGCCATTCACCGGAAAGATCCGGTACGGGAGGGCATTCCGGAAAAGGCATGCAGCAGAGCCGGGAAAAATGCGGGGAGCGGGAAAATCACGGAAAATGAAAACCATGCGGGAACCGGAAAACCCATGGAAAGTGAAAAAAACGCGTATGCTGCAGAAAATACAGAGAGTGAAAAAAACAGAAGGAGCGGGGAGCCTGCGGCAGTTGTTAAACCGGCAAACCTTGCAGCGGCATTTCTTCTTGCAGCAGCGGCATCCGTTCTGTATGTTCTTTATATTCATTTTGTAAATCCCGTTTTTGTGGTTCTCTGCCGCCTGTTCGGAGCGGCCGCACTGTGGTACCTTCTTTCCGGAATCAGCCTTTCTCCCGCAAAAAAATTCATGCGGAATTCCTTTATGATCTATGCCATGCACTTTGCGCTGGTAAGGATGATCAATAAAACGGCGGATCTTTTTTTCCACGGCAGCGGGCCGGCAGCGCTGCTCCTTTATTTTCTGATGCCGGTGATCGTGATCGCGGCGGTGGCGCTGATCGCAGACTTCGGCCGGAAGTACACGCCGAAGCTGTATGCTGTGCTTTCGGGCAACCGCTGAGGGGGGGCTGACCGGCAACGGATTTTTCTGCTTTTCTTTACGGGTAACTCGACCGGCAGACTCTTTGGATTTCCTATACAGGCAAAGCCGGCAGCCTGGAAACAGTGTTCTGCAGTCACAAAAAAACCGCCGGCTGAGCCGGCGGCAGAAAACTGTATTTACGGTTTTTCCAGACTCGCATTTCCGGTGTTTCCGGAAGAAACGCCGGGTCCGCCGGAAGTCCCGGAAGACGGTGTGACCGTTCCGGAAGATGCGGTTCCGGAAGATGCGGTTTCAGAGCTTCCCGTAATGCTTTCCACAGTGGTTTCAGACCCGGATTCCGCAGATGCGGAAGTTTCCGCCGTACTTTCTTCCGCTGCTGCGCTCATGACGCCGTTTCCGTCTATCGTATATTTCTGTCCGTTTATTTCAACGGTGGTATCATGCAGCATTTTTCCGTCGGTGCCGAGATGGTAGAGCACATTGTCTACATTGACTACGCCTGTCTGCATGGCTCCGTCTCCTCCGAGAAAATACCACGTTCCGTCAGCGTCTTTCAGCCATCCGGTCTTCATGGCTCCGCTGTCTTTCAGATAATAGGATTTCCCGCCGTCTTTCAGCCACCCGGTTTTCATGGCATAATGATCATCCAGATAATACCAGGTTCCCGCATCGTTCTGCCAGCCTTTGGTTTCCGTGCCGTCTGCGGAAAAATAATTCCATGCGCCGTCAAGAGATTTCCATCCCGCAGCCGCCGCGCCGGAGGAAGGATCCAGATAATATTTTTTCCCGGACAGCGTCATCCACCCGGATTTGTTGATGGTGCCGTCGGCATTCATGTAATACGTATGGGTGCCGTCGTTGATCAGGGTATTTTTCTGCATCGTATAATTTTTGTAGTAGTACCAGGTTCCGCCGATCTGCCTCCAGGTATCTGACGGAATATGGGAGGAAAAATCCTTAAACTGCAGGTCGATATCCGCATTTCCGGAAATTCCGTCTATGCTTCCGGTGCTGGTCGCCTGCCACATGACGGGATTGGTCCAGTTGTGCATTCTCTGGTAAGCCGCCACCCAGACCGGGTAGGCGGAAAGAGCATTCATATCAAGTTTGTTGATGAGCCAGTAGTCGTTTGCGTAGAGAATGGGGCAATATCCCGCGGCGCTGATCTTTTCACAGAAGGCCTTGATGATGAGGGTGAGTTCCGCTTTGGAAAGCGTACCCTGTGTTGCTTCATCCTCCACATCAAAGGCGACCGGATAGGAGATAGGATGATCCTTGATCAGATTCAGCACAAAATCCGCTTCGGCGGAAGCCTCTTCGGGCGTCATGGCATAGGAGTAAATATATACTCCTATTTTGATGCCGGCGGCGGCCGCACCCTTTACATTTTCAACAAAGAACGGGTCCGTCGCCCCGCTGTAGCGGACGCCGAGCATGGCAAAGTCCACATCGTTCCCGGCGGCTTTTTTCCAGTCGATGGAGCCCTGCCAGTGGGATACATCTATGCCGCGCGATTGGACACCCGTAATGGAGGATCCGTCAAATAACAGATAGGAACCGTCGCTCTGCTGTGTCAGCGCATTATCCGCAAAAGAGCAGAGCGGCATGGACAGAAGAAGCATAAACGAAAGCACAGCGGTCAGAACAGGTTTGCAGAAATGCATGAAAATACTCCTCTCAGAAACCCGGAAATACCCGGATATGTTTCAAAAAAAACCACAAAAAACGGGCACCGCACGCTGTCAGGCGCCCGTTAGGATAAACGGAATAAAACTTACTTTGGCCCCGTGGTTTCTCCGACCTGAAGTGTGCCGGAAGAACCGGAGGAGGTGGAACCGGAAGAAGTAGAACTTGTAGGTCCGGAAGAACTGCTGCCGGAAGAACTTGAACCGGAAGAACTGCTGCTGCCGGAGACACCGGGTCCGCCGGAAGTGCCGGTCGCGGCGCCGGAGGTGGAAGAACCGGTACTGGACTTGATGGTTGCCTCTGCTGCGGATATGGTATCCGATCCGGTGTAGGCACCGCTCTCATCAAAGGAATAGTTCTTGCCGTCTATCGTTGATGCAGTATTCATGACAGCCTTGCCATCCGTTCCGAGGTAATAGTATTTGCTGTTCAGGTGAATCCAGCCGGTCATCATATGACCGTTCGTGTCAAAGAAATACCAGCTGTTGTCGATCTGCTTCCAGCCGTAGCTCATGTTCCCTTTGGTCGTATCCATGTAATACTTGTTGGTCCCGTCAGAAAGCCACCCGGTCTTCATGACACCGTTTGCATCCATATAGTAATAGTTATTGTCTATGAGCTGCCAGCCGGTCATCATTTTCCCGTCTGTCCCGAGATAGTACCAGGTGTCGCCGATCAGCATCCATTTGAATGCACAGCGTCCGTCCGCCTTGAAATAGTACCAGGCATTATCCATCTGTCTCCAGCCGATCGCCATTTCTCCCGTACCGCGCATGAAGAAATAATTGCTGTCGACCTTGAGCCAGCTTTCCTGCACCAGCTTTCCGTCATCCATGCAGTAATAATATTTGTCATTGTCCTTGACCCAGCCGGTCGCCATAAGTCCGCTGTCCTTGAAATAATACCACTTGTCATCGACCTTCTTGAAGCCCTTGGTCATTTCCCCGCTGGAAAGATCCATATAATAATAGCCGTCCGATGTCTGGATCCAGCCTTTGTGAACGCTCCCGTTCGAATCATAATAAATCCAGTTCCCGTTCTGAGAGACCCACCCTGTTGCCGCGAAACTTGTAAAAGCGGTCCCGAACATCATTATGATACCGAGAAAAGCAGCAAGTAAACCGGTACAAAAACGTCTTGAATTCATTTCATCCCCTCCGATTTTTTATAATGCGGTTGTTACTGCAGATAAGTATAACACCGGAAGAGCACAAGGGAAAGTATATGGATTCCTAAAAATTCTTTACGAATTTATAATAATCCTTTGCGTAGCGGTACATGACAAGCGTGTAATCCCCGAACGTTTCCCCGAGATTGGATTTGTAGACTGCCCACAGCGTCCAGAGAAATCCGCCCAGCGCCATATAGGAGTAGATGACCAGCCGCTCCTCCCGTGTGGGTACCCTTCCGAAATAAAGCGTCATGAGCTGTTCGGTCTCTTCCCTTGTATAATAGGAATAGATGGCACACATGCCTATGTCGATCAGCGGATCCGCCATGCCGGAATATTCCCAGTCGATTAACCGCACCGTTTCCGGAGCGCCCTTTTCCTTAGACGGAATAAAAATAAAATTCGTGGCAACGGAATCGATATGCGAAAGCTTTTCGGGACGATGCAGCCTGTCCAGCATATCCAGAAGTTCGTTCATTTCGGAACGGACCTTTGCGTAATCCTCAAACGGGATCCCGCCGGTTTCTTCTCCCGTTTCTTCCCGCACGGCATTTTCCCGGCAGAGTTTTTCATAGAAATTGATCCGTTCGCGGATATCAAAACGGTGGTTCACCTTTACACCGGATTCATGCAGGGACTTTAAAAGCTTCATGCATTCCCTCACATCATTGAAATTGCGCGGATCGGAATTGCGGCTCCCGTCATAGAATTCCGAAATTTTATATCCGCCTGCGGGATCAAAGAAGACCACGTGTTCCGAAATATCCAGTGAAGCGACCGCCATGTAATTGTCATATTCCTCGCGGCGGTCTATGAGAAGGGAAGTGCCGCTTCCGGGAATGCGGCAGATATAATGCTTTCCGCGGACCGAAAACAAAAAGGACTTGTTGGTCATGCCGGATTTCAGACACCGGATTTCTTTTATTTCCGACTCCGGAACCTTGAAAGTTTCCGCGATCAGTTTCATGGCCGCATTGCCGGAACTTTCGCTGTAATGGGAATCAAACCTGCGGAGTTCCTCCAGGTTCTCAAATTCGTAGACCTGTCCGGACGGCTGCCGGTTCGCCGCCATCTCCGGAGAGAGGACCTTCTTTTCCAGGCTGTTTTTCCGGAGCAGTTCCACGTAGACATCCTCCCAGTACCAGCCCTCGGTGCCGGGCCTTCTGTAGGCCCTGTCCAGCGCGGGGAGAAAGACCTTTGAAAATTCACGGGAGAAATAAACCGGCCCGTACATGACCCATTTGTTCTCACCGCCCACGGCAACATCGGTGATCATGTTTTTCTTATTCAGAAGGAGGCACCACTCCTTTGTCTTTCCCTTCATGAAAACAGAAGAGTACCAGGCACCGGGTTCATACCGGTGATACATGTTTTCCCGGAGCCAGTTGTCGGAAGAAAGCACATACATATTCTTTCCCTTAAAAAGATCGCCCGCGTACCACAGGGAAGAAAGGTTGTTCTTTTCGGCAAACTCCGGATTATAGAGAAGCTTTACGCCGTATGCATCGATCAGATATTCAAATTTTTCCTTGAGGTAGCCCACAATGACGGTAATGTCGGTGATGCCGGCGCTGTGCAGCTGCCGGATCTGGCGTTCCACCATTTTTTCCCCGAAGACCGGCAGCAGCCCCTTGGGGGTTTCATAGGTCAGCGGGACAAAACGCGAACCGAAGCCCGCGGCCATGATCACGGCGCCGTCCGTCCGGTACGGCTTTAAATAGGCAAGCCCCCCGGCGGTAACGCCCTTTGTTTCCTTATTCAGAAGTTTTTTTTCTGCCGCTTCGCTGCAGAGAGAGTTTACCGAACCCAGGGAAATGCCCATCCGGTCTGCAATGCTGCGCTGTGTTACGCGGGAATTCTCCAGATATTCCCGCAGAAGGAAAGCAATCCTGTCCATCGTCCACCTCCGAAATATCAATTTTGTTCAATATAAGTAAAATAATATAATATATGAACATTATAGCATCATAATATGCTTTTACAACTATAAACTGAACAAAGACTAAATCATTCTTTCAATCATGTACTGAAATAAAAACAATCTTCTCCTGAAACGCTTATTTATGTAATACTTTTGTAAGAAGTTGTCAGCACAAAAACGCTGGATATTTTCTGCGAACTGGTTTATACTAATGCATGTAACCGAGGGGATATCTTGTCCTGTAAGGGAATCGTAAGTTGATAATTTCCCTTATCGGGAGTAAGATATTTTCGTAACGAATCGCAATTAGGGATTTCAGAGATTTCAAAAAAAGAAAAAAGGAGAGTGCATTTATTATGACAAAGAATTTTAAGATTGCTGCAATCGTAAGCGCAGCGGCTATGCTTGTCGTCGGTGCATCCATGACCTCTTTCGCTGCTACAGGTTGGCAGGAGCAGGATGGTTCATGGGTTTATCTTGACAAGTACGGCGAACAGGTTACGGATACCTGGGAAAAATCAGGATCCAACTGGTATTATCTGGATGATACAGGCGAAATGGCTACAGACTCCCTGATCGAGGATGATGACAATTATTACTATGTCAACACCGAGGGCGCTATGGTCACCAACGGCTGGGTTCAGATGGACAACTCCGATGATGATGATGAAGATGCTCCGGCAACGATCTGGTATTATTTCCAGAACAACGGCAAGGCATACAAGGCCGGAAGCAACAGCAGCACATCCTTCAAGACCATCAACGGCAAGAAATATGCATTTGATGAAGACGGCAAGATGCTGTTCGGCTGGGTTGATCTGGAATCTGCACGTCAGACCGGTGATGATGCCTGGATGAACGGCACCTATTACTGCGGCGATGAGAACGACGGCGCACAGAACTTCAACAGCTGGGCTCACCTGGCAGTAGTCGATGACCGTGAAGACGATACGGATCAGAATTACTGGTTCTATTTCGGCTCCAACGGCAAGAAGTATTTCTATCCGACAACAAAGGATTCCGGTTTCTATGAGAAGACCATCAACGGAAAGAAATACAGCTTTGATCAATACGGCAAGATGCTTTCAGAGTTCGTAGCATCCGGCAGTGAGCAGTACAATATCGGTGATGATACGGCTTCCGTTTCCAATTCCGGCAGTTCCGCAACCATCAACGGCGTTAAGTACTTCAGTGATCCGGAAGACGGCGCACGTGCTACCAAGGGCTGGTTCAGAGTAGTTCCGGACGGAATGTTTGATTCCGCGGATGACTCCGATAATGATGACAATGCCCGCTGGTTCTATGCAGACGGCAACGGCTGGTTCTACAACAATGCAGTCAAGACCATCAACGGCAAGAAATATGCTTTTGATACCGAAGGCGAAATGGTCTGGGGTCTTCGTTATATCGACTTCGAGGATGACGGCACCATCAGTGCGATCTCTGACGAGATTGATGATTCCGACAAGCTGGATGCTTTTACCGATGTTGAAAAGAATACAGCAGACTGGCTTGCACCGGATGATCTTGGCAAGAGCGGCATTTATTCCTTCGGGGATGAAGAGACCGATGGCGCTATGAAGACCGGAATGCAGACGGTTACGGTTGACGGCGATACCTACAGCTTCAACTTCAAGACAACCGGCGCTGCCAAGGGACAGGGCATTCAGGGCAAGAAGGACAATTACTTCTATGTCAATGGACGCAGAGTCAAGGCAGATTCCGATGACAAGTATGATATCTATACTTATAATGATACAACAAAGGTTATGACAAAAGAGCTGGTTAAGGATGTCTTTGCTACACAGACAGGCGGAACTACAACTGACTCTTATGTCGGCAACAAGGGAACAACACAGGATCCTGCATTTGAAGCAGCTTATGATAACGGCAACACTTATGCATACATCGTGCTTGGCTCCTCCGGTCAGTGGGTAAAGAGCGGAACCAAGAAAGACGGAAATGATTATAAGATCGTTGTCAAGAAGAGCCAGCTTTATGGTATTTACTACGAGAAGTAATTTCTGCTGACTAACAGCAAAGAATCATTTCGGAATGAAATACTAATTGCGGCGTGCGGGGTATATGCGAAAGCATATGCCCCGTATGTTTGTATCTGGGTTTTTTTGAAAAACAGCCTGTTTTGGCCTTTTCCTTAACAGATATGAAGGCTTTCTTAAACTCGTTTACGATTTTCAAATTTGCTTGTTTTGGGGGCCTCCGTGGCTTATAATGACCCTGTTGGCTTATAAAATAAGGAAAAAAGACCCCAAGAGGGCAGCTGGACGGCAGATCTCCGTTCAGATCCATACCAAGGAGGAAATTCTTCATGAGGAAAAAAATGATCACGGCAGCGGTGTCAGCGGTACTGACCTTGTCCATGTGCATGACTGCTTTTGCTGCCGGCTGGCAGCACGATGCCACCGGTTACTGGTATCAGAATGATGACGGAAGCTATGTGCAGAATGCCCGTACGCCGGACGGCTATTACTGCGGCGCGGACGGCTACTGGAACTGGTCCACAAACGACGCTGCCTGCGAATATCTCTGCTTCGGAGAAAGGCTTTTCATCACCACGGATTACACCAAAACGGATGACGGAGTCTATACCGTGACCGCGGATGTCTACGACACAGCCTTTTTCAATGAAGAGGCATTGAAGGCTTTCAAGAAAGGCGATACCTTTGCTCTCCCGAATATCGGTACAGCACTTACCGTGACGGCTATCCAGAAGGCCTATACAACCAAAAATGACTCAAAGAAGGTCATGAGCTATAAAATGACGGCAAAGGATGCAGACGGAAATACCTATTACTTCACACCGGACAATACCACAAAAAAGCTGACGACCGGGGAATATGTACTGCTGATCCGTCCGGTGGGAACAGGTTTCAGCTTTACCCTGAACGCTCCCAAACATCAGCCGATTTCAACGGTGGGACACCGGACAACAACGGTGAACCTTCTGGAAAGCAAGACCATGTATTACAAACTGCATTTCGTTGGCAGTGAGGCGGATGCCATCTGGGATTCCAGGAAAAATTATGTCGGACAGGATGCGGAAACGACCGATGTATACGGAGTCTCTGATATCGTGGAATATTATCAGCAGAAAGCAGCGGAATCCACAACGGCAGCTGCTGAATAAGGAAAACCGGGATCATAAAAGAGAATGGAAGATAAAGGCCCCTGCACGGTTTTATATTGCGCAGGGGCTTTTTATAATCCGGCATTGTCCATACCCCGGATAACACAAACTTGAAAAATCAAATCCATATGTTATCATAATCTAAATGGTTGGCTTCATACGAAAACCCGCGGATTTCATTGCAGCGAATGCCGAAGAAAAAAGTATGCGCCGCAGGATGGCAAAAATAAAACGAGGTAGAAAAATGACAAAAATCGGTTTTATCGGAATGGGCAATATGGGGTATGCAATTCTGAACGGAATGCTGGTTAAGGTGTCAAAGAAGGATCTGATATTTTCGTGCAGGAGAAAAGAACACGAAGCAGAAATAAAAAAGGAAACAGGCGCTGCGGCGGCAAAAGACAATAAGGCCTGCGCTAAGGAAGCGGATATTCTTTTCCTTGCCGTGAAGCCGCAGATCTACGAAAGTGTTTTAAAAGAAATCGCGCCGGTGCTGGACAGTAAGAAAATCATCATATCTCTGGCTCCCGGGATCACGATTGCGGATTTAAAGAAAAAATGCGGAGAAGAAAAACGCTTTGTCCGCATCATGCCGAATACACCGGCTCTTGTAAAAGAGGGGATGACCGGCTTTTGTTTCGACGAAAAAGAATTTACGGAAGCGGAGATCGAAAACCTGACGGAACTTTTCTCTTCTTTCGGCAGAGTGAAAAAGGTGGATGAGAAATTCCTGGACGTGGTCTCCCTGGTCAGCGGTTCTTCGCCGGCATTTGTCTATCTGTTTGTGGATGCTCTTTCCGATGCGGGCGTAAAATACGGACTCTCCAAAAAAGACGCAACGGAAATGGCGGCACAGACAGTGCTCGGATGCGGAAAAATGGTTCTGGAAACCGGAGAACATCCGCGGGTCCTTGCAAATAAAGTCTGTTCGCCCGGCGGGACTACGATCGAGGGCGTGGAGGTACTGGAAGAAGCGGGTTTCGGCGGCGAGATCATGAAAGCCTGTGATGCGGTATATCAGAAGTGCAGATCACTGTAAGGAAGGCCTGCGGCACTGAAAAAGATAAAAGAAAAGCGTAAATAAAAGACAGCAAAGGAATGTGTCAAAGAAAGACAGCAAAGGAATGCGTCAAAGAAAGACAGCAAAGGAATGCGTCAAAGAAAGACAGCAAAGGAACGAGTCAAAGAAAGACAGCAAAGGAACGAGTCAAAGAAAGACAGCAAAGGAATGCGTCAAAGAAAGACAGCAAAGGAACGAGTCAAAGAAAGACAGCAAAGGAATGCGCCAAAGAAAGACAGCAAAGGAACGAGTGAAAGAAAAACAGTAAAAAAGAGCGGTAAAAAAATCAGCAAAAAAGCATGAGGAGCAAAAAGGCATCATGGAGAAAGAACAATTTGAAAATGAAGCACCCGTCAAACGGCTGAAGAGAGAACTTGTCTACACGGGGTCCATTCTGAAAGTATATAAGGATTATGTGCAGGCGAACGGATGTGATGCCGTGTGGGACTACATCCATCATGACGGTGCGGCTGCGGTATTGCCGGTAACAGCGGACGGGAAAATCCTGATGGTGCGTCAGTACCGGAATGCATTGAACAGATTCACGCTGGAAATCCCGGCAGGCAAAGTGGATTCGCCGGAGGAGCCGAGGGTGCTCTGCGCGTTCCGCGAACTGGAAGAAGAAACCGGAAGAAAAGCCGAAAAGCCGGAAGATCTGGAATTTCTGATCCGTGTGGACACGACCGTTGCGTTCTGTGATGAAGAGATTGATATTTTCATTGCGCATGATCCGAAGAGATCTCATCAGCATCTGGATGCGGATGAAGTGATCAATGTGGAGGAGTGGGCATTATCCGATCTCATGAAAAAAATCTATGCGGGGGAAATACGGGACGGCAAGACGGTTGCGGCACTCTGTGCCTATGCCGCGAAAACCGGATGGAAAGAGTGAAGTACAGCCCGGAAGACTGTTTTTTTACACGAAAATTAAAAAAAATTTAAAAATTTTTTCAGAATCATACGTCAAGATATTGACTCATTTTTCCGCATCGCCCACATGTTGTGCTTTTTATGTAAAACGGGGGAAATGCGGATTTTTATTGGGAAAAATGGTCTTGATTTTACATAAATATGTCTTTAAAATGGGTTTATCGACATAAAACAAGAGTGTTTTTGGGATAATATAACCGGGGGTAAAGAGATGGAAGAAGATATTCTGAGCTTTGTGTCCTACCTGGAAACAGACCGTCACATGGCAAGGAATACGCTCGTTTCGTATCAGAGAGATCTGACGCAGATGTGCGCATATCTAAAGGATCAGGGAGTGGAAGAGGCAGCAAAGGTTTCCCGTACGCAGCTTAATTCCTATGTTCTGTGGCTGGAAAAAAACGGCAAAGCGACCACGACCATTTCCAGAGTCATGGCTTCCATGAAAGCCTTTTTCTCCTATGAAACAAAAAATAAAAAAATTGCTGAAAATCCGTCGGAAGGAATGAAAGCCCCGAAGATCGAAAAGAAAGCGCCTACGGTTCTTACGTCCGGGGAAGTGGAACGGTTTCTTGCCGTTACGCAGGGGAAATCCGTGAAGATGATCCGGGACCGTGCCATGATGGAACTCTTATATGCGACCGGGGTCCGCGTTTCCGAGATCATCGGACTTCAGGTTACCGATCTGAATTTTAATGTGGGTTTTGTGACCTGCCGCGACGGGGAAAAGGAAAGGGCTATCCCGTTCGGCCGTGTGACGAGGGAAGCGCTGCTTCTGTATCTGGAAAGCGCAAGGGCCAAGCTTCTGAAGGGACACGAGAGCAGTCTGCTGTTTGTGAACTGCAGCGGAAAATCCATGAGCCGTCAGGGCTTCTGGAAGATCATTAAATATTATGGGGAGAAGGCCGGCATTCAGGCAGACATCACCCCGCAGGCTCTCCGCCATTCGTTTGCGGTGCATCTTATCCGGAACGGTGCGGATGTGCGGAGCGTGCAGGCCATGCTCGGTCATTCCGATATGTCCACCACGCATGCCTACGTCACCTATATCAACCATCCGACGGTCCGCGAGGACTATGTCAATGCGCATAAGGGCTGAAGAAAAAAACATAAATGCGCATGGGAAAAAACAGAACGGCAGGGTATCTGTAATTTCAACGATGGGAAGGTCTGTGCAGGCAGGCCTTCTTTTTTATTGCTTCAAAACCTATGATTCTGAACGGATAGAAGAAGGGTCATTGCGAAACGGTTACGACAAGATTATACTGAAAAAAGAGGTTCTTTCCGGGCATATCCTCCCGGAAAAGAGACAGGCAGGTGAAGTTCTGTTTGGGAACACTCATTCGGTTGCTGATGGGCCGTTCAACATGAATCACCGGAAACCCGGGTAAAAGTTCAAGCGTTATCTGAACGCTTTCCCGAACACAGGAGGAACAAAAACACAATGGCAGCATTCAGGCTTGTAAGCGAATATCAGCCTACCGGAGATCAGCCGCAGGCGATCAGGAAGCTTGTGGATGGCTTCAGGGAGGGAAATCAGTTCGAAACACTGGTCGGCGTGACCGGCTCCGGCAAGACATTCACCATGGCAAATGTAATTCAGGCGCTTCAGAAACCGACACTTGTCATTTCCCACAACAAAACGCTGGCGGCGCAGCTTTACAGTGAATTCAAGGAGTTCTTCCCGGATAATGCCGTGGAATATTTTGTTTCCTATTACGACTATTACCAGCCGGAGGCGTATGTTCCTTCCTCGGATACCTACATCGCCAAGGATTCCGCGATCAATGACGAGATCGATAAGCTCCGGAACTCTGCGACCGCATCGCTCTCCGAAAGGAAGGATGTGATCGTGGTGGCATCCGTTTCCTGCATTTACGGGCTGGGGTCCCCCGTGGATTACCAGAACATGGTGATCTCTCTCCGGCCGGGGCAGAAAAAAGACAGGGATGAAGTCATCGGAAAGCTCATTGCCATTCAGTATGACCGGAACGATGTGGACTTTCACCGCGGGACCTTCCGCGTGCGGGGAGATGTGCTGGATATTTTTCCGGCGGATCAGGACAAGGAAGCCTATCGCGTGGAATTTTTCGGAGATGAGATCGACAGGATCACGAAGATCGATGTGGTGACGGGGAAGGCGGTTTCGGAAATGAAGCTGATCTCCGTTTATCCCGCAAGCCATTATGTGGTGCCGCAGGACAAAATGAACCGGGCCTGCGAGGGGATCCTGGAAGAATGCAGAGAGAGGGTATCCTGGTTTAAAAGCGAGGATAAACTGATCGAAGCACAGAGAATAGAAGAACGTACGGATTTCGACGTGGAGATGATGCGGGAAACGGGATTCTGTTCCGGCATCGAAAATTATACGCGGTGGCTTTCCGGTTTGAAAGCGGGAGATCCCCCGGCAACGCTCATGGACTTTTTCCCGGAGGATTTTCTGATCATCGTGGATGAAAGCCATATTTCCATTCCGCAGATAGGCGGGATGTATAACGGCAATTTCTCCAGAAAGAAAACCCTGATCGATTACGGTTTCCGTCTGCCGAGCGCCATGGACAACCGGCCGCTCAGCTTTCAGGAATTCGAGGGAAAGATAGACCAGATGCTGTTTGTTTCCGCGACGCCGAACGGGTATGAAAAAGAACACGAGCTACTGCGGGCGGAACAGATCATCCGTCCCACGGGGCTTCTGGATCCGGAGATCTTTGTCCGTCCCATAACGGGGCAGATCGATGATCTGGTGGGAGAAGTAAACCGGGAAGCCGGGAACCACCATAAAGTGCTGGTGACCACGCTGACCAAAAAAATGGCGGAGGACCTTACGGATTACATGAAGGAGGTAGGCATCCGCGTGCGTTACCTTCATTCGGATATTGATACGCTGGAGCGCGCCCAGATCATCCGCGAAATGCGGCTCGATAAATTTGACTGTCTGGTAGGCATCAACCTCCTGAGGGAGGGGCTGGATATTCCGGAGATCACGCTTGTGGCCATTCTGGATGCGGACAAGGAAGGGTTCTTGAGAAGCGAGACTTCACTCATTCAGACCATAGGGAGGGCGGCAAGAAATTCCGAAGGCCATGTGATCATGTATGCGGATACGGTCACGGATTCCATGAAAAAAGCAATCGAAGAAACGGAACGCAGAAGGGCCATGCAGAAGGAATACAACAGGGAGCATCATATCACCCCGACTACGATCAAAAAGGCTGTGCGGGACGCCATCACGCTGGAGACTGCTTCCATCCGGGATGAGAAGACCTGGAAAAAAGAACCGGAATCCATGAACAGCGGGGAATTGAAAAAACTTGCGCGGGAACTGGAAAAGAAAATGCGGCAGGCGGCAGCGGAACTCAATTTTGAAGAGGCGGCTCTGCTCCGTGACCGTATGGCGGAAGTATTGAAAATGCTGAAATAAGAACGGTCATTTCCGACTGAATAAAAAAACTCCAAAAATTTCCGGGAAAATAGTATACTGTTATAAAATACTATAAAAAATAATTCAAATGATTAAATTTGTTACCGGAGGTGCACAGCTTGAAAGACAGATCGGAGCAGTTGTTTGATGCCCTGTATAATGCGGAATTGTGTGCGATCGTATTTTTTGACGAAAACGGAGTGATCGGCAGAATCAATGAATGCGGTGCCGGGATCCTGGGGCGTACCTGTGAGGAATTGACCGGGAGATCCATTATTGATCTTACGCCGGAAGAAGAAAGAAAAGATCTGAGAGCGGAACTGGCTGACCTTGTTTCGGAAAAACGGAAGTCGATCAAGCATACACACCGTTTCTGCCGGAAAGACGGGTCCGAAAAATGGATCACAGGCAGCATGACGGGCTACCGGGAGCCGGACGGCACGGCAAGGTACGAAAGTGTATTCATAGATGTGACTGCCGAAAAGCAGGCAGAAGAAAAAGGAAAAAAGACACGGGAGATCATGTACGGCATCACGAATATTTATGATGCTTTTTATTTCTGTGATATTGAAAAGAATACGTTTCAGCTTTTCAGCGGGAGCAAGGTGCGGAATGAGTTCACACGCATTCCGAAGCAGGGGAAACTTAGGGAAACACTGGAAAGATGCTGTTCTTTGGGGGTAAGTGCCGAATTTCAGGAGATATTTCTTAAATTCACCTCTCCGGAATATGTCCGCAGCACGCTGAGAGAGGAAAAGGATTTTTACGAATTCCAGTATAAGCAGAGTGAAAATGTTCAATCCCGCTGGAAACTGGCGGAGATTGTTGCCGCAAGCCGCGGGACGGATGATCTTGTCAACGGATATTGTCTGTTGATCACGGACATAGACGATATGAAGAAACGTGAATTTGAGCGGATACAGGAAAGCGAAAAGCAGGAAGCGCTTGCCAATATTGCGCTGGAAAATTCCGGAATTTATGCATTCACCTATGATGTTCCCGAACGCACGCTGCTGTGCCCGGAGCGTACCTGTGAACAGTTCGGCTGCCGGAGGGTTTACGAAAATATGCCGGAGAGTTTCCGGGAGGAATTTATCCGTCCGGATTTTTATGACGCATTCAATGAAATGTTTGAAAAATGCAATGCCGGAGCGGAAAAAGTCAGTCTGGATTTTATCGGCGTCAGTGAAATGCACTGGTACAGGACCGTACTGAACACCGTGCAGCGGGATGAAAAGGGCGCGCCTCTTCTGGCCGTAGGTCTGATCGAGACGGTCGATGAAATCCATAAGGCGCAGAGCAATGCCGAAATCATGCAGGATATCTGCCGGTTTGCCGTAAAAAGTCATTACGAGACGGTCAATCTGATCGATGCGAAGGCGGATACCTATTCCTTTATGGATATCGGTGATAAAAGCGGCGAACGGTGGAACGGACTGCCAAAAACAGGAAAGTATGATGAAACCCTCCGGGGAATCATCGACGGGGAAGATGTGAGCGAAGCGGAGCATGCGATCGTTTTTTCCCTGCTCCTTGAAAATCTTGTTCCCATGATTGAAAAAAACGGAAAATACAGCATCCGGTATCTGATGCGGACCATAAACGGTCCGCAGTGGAAACTGATTGAATGCTCTTTTTTTGAACACGATACCACGAAGATCATTATGCTGATCACGGATGTTCAGAAGGAAGAGGCTGCAAAAGAGCAGCTGAAGGAAGCAATGGCTTCGGCGCAGGAATCCAACAGGGCCAAAAGTGCGTTTCTTGCAAATATGAGCCATGAGATCCGTACGCCTATGAATACCATTATCGGGATCAGTGAAATACTGATGAACAAGCGTCTTCCCGAGGATATACAGAACGATATCAGCATGGTGCAGAACGCCGCCAGCGGACTGCTGACGATCATCAATGATATTCTGGATTTTTCAAAAATAGAATCCGGTAAATTTGAACTGACGCCGGTGGACTATATGCTCCCTTCCCTGCTGATGGACATTACCAACATGATATCGGTCCGTCTTGCGGACCGTCCGGTTTATTTCCTGATGAATATCGATCACAAACTTCCCAATCAGCTCTTCGGTGATGATATCCGCATTAAGCAGATCCTGATGAATCTTTTGGGAAATGCCGTAAAATTCACGAAAAGGGGTTTCATTGAGCTGAGGGTGTCCGGTGAAAAGGCCGGGGAGTCCGGTTATCGGCTTACGTTCAGCGTAATCGACAGCGGCCGCGGCATCAAAAAAGAGGATATCGGAAAGCTGTTCGGGACTTTTTCACAGGTGGATACGACCAAGAACCGGGATGAAACGGGTTCGGGACTCGGACTTGCCATCAGCAAGAGCTTTTCGGAAATGATGGGCGGCGGGATCCGCGTGGAAAGCAGCTATGGTGAGGGATCTGTTTTTACAGTGGAAGTTCTGCAGCAGGTGAAGCAATATGAGCCTGTAGGTGAAGTGCGGAACAGGAAAATCAGAATGCTGGTCTGTGAAAACGAAGAGGTTGTCATCAGCAGCATTGACAGAACGCTGGACAATCTCGGAATTGAATACAGAGTCTGCAGGGATCCTGAGCAGATCTCCGGGTGTGGTAAAATGACGCATCTGATGATACGGCGCAGCAGGTTTTTGCGGATCAGGGACAAGATTGATACCATGTTTTCTCCGTCCGATGTTTTTCTCATTCTGGAAAACGGAGAGACGGCAAGCAGAGATTATCTGGACTATAAACAGCTTCAGCTTCCTCTGCTTTGTCTCCAGATCATCAACGCTCTGAACGGAGAAACCATTGCAAACAGCTATAAACGGAGCAACTTTGACCGTTCACAGATCGTTCCGCTGACCTATGCCCATGTGCTCGTGGTGGATGACAATGTGACCAATCTTCAGGTCGCGAGGGGACTTATGGCGCCGTACCGGATGGCGATCGATACCGCCGCAAGCGGACCCGGGGCAATTGAACTGGTACAGCATGTGAAGTATGACATGGTATTCATGGACCATATGATGCCGGATATGGACGGGGTGGAAGCAACCCGGCGCATCCGTTCTCTTTCGGGAGACTATTATCAGAAGCTGCCAATCGTCGCGCTGACAGCCAATGCCGTAAGCGGGGCAAAAGAAACTTTCATGCGGGGCGGCATGAATGATTTTCTTGCGAAGCCGATCGATATGACGGAGCTGAATCGTATCCTGAAACAGTATGTCCAGTCAAAGGCTCCGGCGGGATATCTTGAGAGATATTCGGATAAGACCGGAAGCTCCGAAAACAGACAGGGGAATACAAAAGATAATACAAAAGATAATACAAAAAATAATACAAAAGATAAAATAGAAGACAGGGCAGGGGATAGACCAAAAGATAAAACAGAAAATAAAACAGAAGACGGAATAAAGGAAAAAACAAAAAATAAAACAGAAGGCGGGACAAAGGAAAAAGCAAAAAATAAAACGGAAGGCGGGACAAAAGAAGATTTGTCTCTCGAAGAAAGCAATGCGGAAAATCCGGAAACAGAGCTGCTTACGGGCAGAATTCCCGGCGTCAATATGGGGAAAGCGCTTGAAACCTATGGCGGATCCGTTTCCGTGTATCATACCATTCTGCAGACCTATCATCAGGATATGGCTTCACGCGAACAGTCCATGGAGAAGTTCTTTGCCGGGAAGGACATCGCAAGTATCACGATCAGTGCCCACGCGATAAAGAGTGCCTCCCGCGGAATAGGGGCGGATGCGTTCGGAGAACTGGCATACGAACTGGAACAGAGCGGAAAAAACAATAACTGGTCATCGGTTGAAAAACAGTTTCCGCATTTTATGCAGGAACTGCATCGTATGGTTGAAAATACCGGCGATTATGCAGAAACCTTTATTCCCGGTGCAAAAAAGGAAACGGAAAAAGAATCCCGCGGTGAATTTCCGGCAGACGTGGTTATAAAGTTAAAAGAATCCTGTGACAACATGGATTTTGAAGCGGCGGAAAAAGGACTTCGCGAATTGGACCGGTACGCTTATCCGGACACGGAACAGAAGATGCTGAAAGCCATGATGGGGTACTGTGCGGATTTTGAATATGAAAAGCTGGAACAGATCATCCGCGGACTTTAAATTTTATGGAGGTAATTATGGAGAAACGCACCGTACTGGTGGTAGATGACAACAAAACAAACCTGCAGATCATTAAGGCGGTATTGGAAGGGGAGTATACGGTTTTTCTTGCCCTGAGCGGACAGACGGCATTGAAATTTGTGGAAAAAAGAAAGCCGGAATTGATACTGCTGGACCTGATGATGCCGGAAATGGACGGACGGGAGACTTTTGAAAAAATACGGGAGAATCCGGACAACCGCAATATCCCGATCATTTTTCTGACGGCGGATAACAGTGAAAGCACGGAAGCATCCTGTCTTGAGATCGGAGCATCGGACTTCATTATCAAGCCGATTGTTCCGCAGGTGCTGGTTCAGCGGATAGAAAAGACATTTGAACTGGAGGATCTCCGGCATCACCTCCGGAAGAAGACAGATGAAAAGGCACGTAAAATGGAGTTTCAGGCAGTGAAAGCCATTGCTGCGGCTGTGGAAGCCATGGAGGACAGAGACGAAGAAACAAAAGGACATTCCCGCCGCACTGCAGAATATTCCAGAGCAATCGCCGTGGGAATGGCAATGAACCCGGAAGAGGCCGAACAGGTATACAGGAGCGCGCTCCTGCACGATGTGGGAAAGATCGGAGTGCCGGATGATGTTCTGAAAAAAAGAGATGGTCTGACGGAAGAGGAACACGCGCAGATCCGCACACATGCCGGCAGGGGAGCGGATATTCTGTCTGCATTTGATTCCATGGGATACCTTTCGGACGGCGCACGTTACCATCATGAACATTATGACGGAACAGGATATCCGGAAGGTCTTTCCGGAACGGATATTCCGATGGTCGCCCGTATTATTGCGGTTGCGGATGCCTATGACGGACTGAGCCGCAAAATGGATGTTTCCGCCGTGAAGGAACAACTGGAAAAGAACGCCGGAACGCAGTTTGATCCGGAAGTGCTGAAGATCTTTCTCCGTCTTCCGGAGGAAGAAATTGACCGGAACAGAAAGTGAAACACGGGGCGGCAGCCGGAACGGAAAGTGAATATGGGGCGGCAGCCGGAACGGAAAGTAAATACGGGTCAGCAGCCGGAACGGAAAGTAAATACGGGGCGGCAGCCGGAACGGAAAGTAAATACGGGTCGGCAGCCGGAACAGAAAGTAAATACGGGTCAGCAGCCGGAACGGAAAGCCGGGCAGGGAACAAAACCGGAATACGGTGCGGCAGCACAAAACCGCAGACAAACTGAAAAATGAAAACAACAGAGGAGACCCTGCGGGCCTCCTCTTGCATGTACTTCTCCTGTGTCCGGCGGGATTCGAACCCGCGGCCTTCAGAGTCGGAGTCTGACGCGATATCCAGCTTCGCCACGAACACAAAGAAACATTTGCTATCATACACGATTTCCCGCTTTCTTGCAAGGATACTGCATAAAATCCGGTTCATCCGCAAACTGTCCTGCAGCAACTCTCTCCGCAGCTCATTTTCCCTGCCGCCGTTTCCCTGCCGCCGTTTCCCTGACGCTGCTTCCCTGCTGCCGCTTCCCTGCCGCCGTTTCCCCGCTGCCGTTTCCCTGCTGCCGTTTCCCTGCTGCCGTTTCCCTGCTGCCGTTTCCCTGCTGCCGCTTCCCCCGCTGCCGCGTTTTCCGGAGAAGTTCTCTTCACAGCAGCTTTTTTCCGCAGAAACCCCATCCATAACGCCGCCGTAACTGCATTGCTTTTCACGGCTGTTTTTGATAAAATAAATCGGATCACATGCAAAAAAACAGCAGGTAACGGCATTGTATTTTTTCGGGGATGCCGGTGCCTGTTTTATCAAAGGAGTACAGACAGTGAAATACGAGAAAAACAGAAAAATAGCGGGGATAGACGAGGTGATGCTCCGGAAAGCCGGAAAATTTCTGATCCTTCCTCTGATCGCGGTGATACTGATCGTTGTGATTCTGGTATCAGGCAAAGGAAAAAAGGGATCATCCGCATCGTCCGCGGGTTCCGCAGGCGGAAATACGGATATGGGAACGGATATAAACGGAAGTGCTGAAACACCCGATAACGGAAAATACACCAACGATTTCTCGAACTATGGCCTGCAGAAGAATACCGTCCCGGAAATAGATCAGCTGGTCGCCGATTATCAGAAGGCCAAGCTCTCCGCAAATGCCGAAGCCATGTATAAGGTATACGGCAAAACGGATAAAACCGGACTGGCGGAACTGCAGAGCAAACTTGACGAACAGAAAAAGGTCTATGAGAAATTTCAGGATACCGTGAACTATATTCTTCCGGGCGCGGAGGAAAATTCCTATATCGTTTATACGGGCTGCAGCATCAAATTCCGGGGGATAGATACGCTTGCGCCATCCCTTACAAGAGAGTATGTGGTAAAGGGCTCTTCCGGAAATTATACCATGAAAGAGGATCTTACCGATGCAGAGCAGAAAAGGGTAGATGAGGCAAACCGTTCGGAAGACGTGCGTCTCATGGACTCCCAGACAAGGAAAGATCTGGCCAAGGCGGTCATCAGCGATGCAAAGCTCGGCTCCCTGTATGAGATGCTCTTAAATTCCGGCGGCACAAAAAATGCATCGGGAGAAAGTACTTCCGCGGGAGAAAGCACCAGTGAGGAAGAAACGGTTCAGGAAATAACAGTCGTGATCAATGGCGGCGGGGATAAACTGACGGAAACGGAAACCTCTGCAGCGGAAGAGAGTGCGGCAACAGCCACGGAGAATGCATCCGCTGCAGCAGTTATCACAACGGAAGCGGGGGCAGGAACCACAGCGGCAGCTGCGGCGGAAACCACGGGAGAAACAGCCGCCTCTTCGGAAAGTGCGGCACAGTGATGGAACTTTCCGAATTCAATTATGATCTCCCGAAAGAACTGATCGCACAGGATCCTTTGGAGGACAGGGCGTCCTCCCGTCTGCTCGTCCTGCATAAGAACACCGGTAAAACCGAACACCGGCATTTCCGCGACATCGCAGAATATCTGCATAAGGGCGACTGCCTTGTGATCAACGATACCCGTGTGATCCCTGCAAGACTGATCGGCGTAAAGGAAGGAACCGGCGCCAGGATAGAAATCCTGCTGCTTACCCGGAAAGAAAATAATGTCTGGGAAACACTCGTAAAGCCCGGAAGGAAATGCAAAATCGGAACCGTAGTGAATTTCGGCAGCGGGCTTCTGAAGGGGACCGTGATCAGGGAAGTGGAGGACGGAAACCGCCTGGTGCAGTTTTCCTATGAGGGCATCTTTGAAGAAATTCTGGACAAGCTCGGGGAAATGCCGCTCCCGCCCTACATCAAGCACAAATTAAAGGATAAAAACAGGTATCAGACCGTTTATGCCGTTCATAACGGATCTGCCGCGGCGCCGACCGCGGGGCTTCATTTTACCAGAGAGCTTCTGGAACAGATTGCGGACATGGGCGTGGACATTGTCCATGTAACGCTGCACGTGGGACTCGGCACGTTTCGACCGGTCAAGGAACAGGACGTACTGAAACATCATATGCATTCGGAATATTACGTGGTAACAGAGGATGCGGCGGCGCATGTAAATGCGGCAAGGGAGGCAGGTCACCGCTGTATATGCGTGGGGACCACAAGCTGCCGCACACTGGAAAGCGCAGCGGATGAAAACGGAATTCTTCATGCAAAGAGCGGCTGGACGGATATTTTTATATATCCCGGTTACCGGTTTAAGATCATGGATGCGCTCATCACGAATTTTCATCTGCCGGAGTCTACGCTCCTGATGCTGGTCAGCGCTTTTGCGGGAAGAGAGAGGATCCTGAAAATGTACGATGAAGCCGTGAGGGAACGGTATCGGTTTTTCTCTTTTGGCGATGCCTGCTTTCTCGACAATGAATAGAAAGTGATACAGGAAAAATTACCGGGATCATGAACAGAAGATGCCGAAACAAAAAGCCGGAAACAAAAAGTACGGAAACAAAAAGCCGGAAAAAAAGTTCGGAAACTACGGAAACAAAAAGCCGGAAACAAAAAGTACAGAAACAAAAAGCCGGAAAAAAGTTCGGAAACTACGGAAACAAAAAGTGAGAATTACATAATAACAGCAAGCGGGAAAGCCCACGGTTTTAACCGAGGGAGTATGTCAACGGAACAATGAGCAAAGGGTGCCGGACGGGAAATGAGAATGGCGGTGCCGGGGAACAGAAACGGAAGACTGCGGAATACCGCGGTAAAAACAGGGGATAAAACGTGAACGTTGATTTTGAATCGGGTCCGGTGCGGATCAATAAATTTCTGAGTGCGGTCGGAGTCTGTTCCCGAAGGGAAGCAGACCGTATGATCGAGGAAGGCAGGGTCCGGGTCAACGGACAGAATGCCGTTCCGGGAACAAAGGTGGAGCCGGGACAGAGCGTTACCGTAGACGGCAGAAGCGTGGGAGGCGTGATGCAGATCGGAAGCATCAAACCGGTCCTCATTGCCGTAAACAAACCTGCCGGTATTGTGTGCACCACCTCCGGAAAAGACCGTGCGAAAACCATTGTGGAAATGGTAAATTTCCCGTCCCGCGTTTATCCGATCGGACGTCTGGACAAGGAATCCGAGGGACTGATCCTCATGACCAATCAGGGCGATCTGGTCAACAAAATCCTGAAAGCATCCAACGAACATGAAAAGGAATATCTCGTGACCGTGGACAAACCGGTGAACGAGGAATTCTTAAATCATATGAGACGCGGTGTTTATCTTGAGGAACTGAAAACGACCACACGGCCGTGTAAGGTGGAAGTAAAAGGCAAAGCGGCGTTCGACATCATACTTACACAGGGATTGAACCGCGAAATCCGGCGGATGTGCGAGGCACTCGGTTACCGGGTTCAGATCCTGAAGCGGATCCGCATCATGAATATCCGCCTGAACAGCCTGGTGTCCGGAACCTGGAGAAATGTGACACCGGAAGAGATGAGAACATTGAAGGAGACTTTGGATGTCTGATCGAAAGACACAGCGCATGAAGGAACTGATCCGCCTTCTTTCCGATGCAGGCAGGGCCTATTATTCGGAAAGCCGCGAGATCATGAGCAATTTCGAATATGACAGGCTCTATGATGAACTGGTCTCTCTGGAGAAGGAGACCGGTATTCTTCTTTCCGGCTCTCCAACGCAGAAGGTAGGATATGAAGTCCTGAGCGAGCTTCCGAAGGAAGCACATGAAAAGCCCATGCTTTCTCTGGATAAGACCAAGAGCGTGGAAGACCTTGTAAGCTGGCTGGGGGAAAAGAAAGCGCTCCTTTCCTGGAAGCTGGACGGACTTACGGTGGTCCTCACTTACAGGGACGGAAAGCTTTTCAAGGCGGTAACACGGGGAAACGGTGTTGTGGGAGAAGTCATTACGAACAACGCGAAGGTGTTTAAGAACGTTCCCCTTACGGTTTCCTTTAAGGGAGAAATTATTTTACGCGGCGAGGCCGTGATCCGGTATTCCGATTTTGAACGGATCAATGCGGCCATACCGGACGCGGATGCAAAATATAAGAATCCGAGAAACCTCTGCTCCGGGTCTGTCCGTCAATTGGACCCGAAGATCACAAAAGAACGGAACGTATATTTCCATGCATTTTCTCTTGTAAAAGCGGAAGGTGAGGATTTTCAGAACTCCCGTGAAAAACAGTTTGAATGGCTTTCTTCCCTCGGCTTCGATGTGGTGGAACATGTAATGGCAACGGGGAAGACCCTGCCGGAGGAAGTGAAAAAGTTTGCGGCAGGGATCGCGGATTATGATCTGCCCTCCGACGGACTGGTTCTGCTTTATGAAGATATTGCCTATGGAAATTCTCTCGGCAGCACGGCTAAGTTTCCCCGGGATTCCATTGCATTCAAATGGAGTGATGAAACGGCGGTAACCGTTCTGCAAAGGATAGAGTGGAGTCCCTCGCGGACCGGCCTCATCAACCCGGTCGCGGTCTTTGATCCGGTAGAACTTGAAGGCACTACGGTAAGCCGGGCAAGCGTGCATAACGTGAGCATCCTGGAGTCCATGAAGCTTGGGACCGGAGATAAGATCACAGTTTACAAGGCCAATATGATCATCCCGCAGATCGCGGAAAATCTGACGCAGAGCGGTACGGAAGAACCGCCGGAAAAATGTCCCGTATGCGGCAAAAAAACCGAGATCCGGAAAGAGGGAGATGTTAAAACGCTTATCTGCATCAATCCGGACTGCCCTGCAAAGAAGGTCAAGAGTTTTGCGCTGATGGCAAGCCGTGATGCGTTGAATATCGACGGACTTTCGGAGATGACGCTGGAAAAATTTATTGCGGCCGGGTTCATTCATGAATATGCGGATCTTTTTAATTTATCGGAATACCGGGAGCAGATCACGGTCATGGAAGGGTTCGGTGAGAAATCGTACGCAAATCTGGTCCATGCGATCAAGGCTGCGGAAAAGACAAACATGACGCGGCTCGTATATTCTCTCGGGATCCCCGGCATAGGACTTGCCAATGCCAAAATGCTGAACAGACATTTCAGGGGGAATTTCGAAGCATTTCGTCATGCGTCCGTGGAAGAACTGGATGAGATTGAAGGGATAGGAGATGTTTACGGGCAGGCAGTCACGGATTATTTTGCGGATCCGGAAAACAGAAGACAGCTGGATGACCTCCTGAAAAAAATAACCATTGAAGGGGAAGAAAAAAATGATGTTCCGGCGGTACTGGAAGGGAAGACATTTGTGATCACCGGTTCCGTTACCCATTTCGGGAACCGGGAAGAGCTGAAAAAATATATTGAAGCGCGCGGCGGGAAGGCGGCATCGTCCGTTACGTCAAAGACAGATTATCTCATCAATAATGACAGAGAGTCCGCATCGACCAAAAATAAAACCGCAAAAAAACTCGGAGTTCCGATTATTTCCGAGGAAGATTTTTTAAAGATGGCGCCGGGAAACGGGCAGCTGTTTTGAAAATTTCCGGAAGGGTATTTTGCCTGCATTCGAAAAGGAAGGATCAGAAAGGACGGGATATGCCGATTAAAGTACAGGGAGATCTGCCGGTCAAAACAATCCTTGAAAAAGAGAATATTTTTGTGATGGATGAAAAAAGGGCCATGTCGCAGGATATCCGTCCGCTGCAGGTCGTGATCTTAAATCTCATGCCGTTAAAAGAGGATACGGAACTGCAGATTTTACGGGCGCTTTCCAATACGCCCCTGCAGGTGGATGTCACGTTTCTCCGCCTCAGCACGCATAAGAGCAAACATACGAGCCAGAGTCATATCAACAAGTTCTATGTATATCCGGATGAGATCATCAAAAAGAAATTTGACGGAATGATCATAACCGGTGCTCCTCTGGAAAACCTTGAATATGAGGATGTGGATTACTGGGAGGAACTCTGCCGGATTATGGACTGGACTAAGACACATGTCACATCCACTCTGTATTTATGCTGGGGCGCGCAGGCCGGTCTGTATCATTTTTACGGAATTCCGAAATACCGGCGGGAGACGAAGCTCAGCGGCGTATACCGGCACAAGGTCCTGCATCACCGGGCACCGCTTGTCCGCAGCATGGATGATTATATTTTCTGTCCGCATTCCCGCTGGACGGAAGTGAGAAGAGAAGATATTGACAGGCATCCGGAGCTGACCGTTTACGCGGAAAGCAGGGAAGCAGGTATCCTTCTGGTGATGGACAAAAAGGGAAAGCAGATCTTTATGCAGGGGCATCCGGAATATGACCGTATGACACTGGATACGGAATACCACCGCGATATGAATAAGGGAATGCACCCTGCTCTTCCGGTCAACTATTACAAAAACGACAATCCGGATTCCAGACCCGTTCTTTCCTGGCGGGATATGGCAAACACGCTCTATACGAACTGGCTGAATTACTATGTCTATCAGGTGACGCCGTTCGAACTGAAGGAAGAAAAGGAATAATCAGGGACATGCGGCGGGGGGTTATTAAAAGACATCAAATCACTAGGCGGCAAAGCGAGGAAACTGAATAGATAGAAGAGAAGGAAACGAAACGAAAAACGAAAAATTAAGAAAAACGTTGATTGACTAAATATGATCGGGGAGCATATAATAAACCTAACAGAACCCGACACGCCTCTCATTATGAAGCGGACCACGTCGGGTCATTTTATTGGATGAGGAGTTTTATGGCAGAAGAGAAGAAAAAACATCAGGCAGCAATGACCATTGAGGAGCAGATCGACAATCTGAAGACAATAGGACTTGTAATTGCCAATGAAGAAAAAGCCAAAACTCTTTTAAATGATATTTCGTATTTTCGCCTGATCAAGGCTTTCAGCCTAAATTTAAAAACAAGAAATGGTAGATATTACGAGAACATTACCTTTGAACATTTGGTAGAATTATATTTATTTAATGCCAACCTGCGACAGCTATTATTCCCGCAAATTGAGAAGATTGAAGTGAACGCCAGATGCAGAATTGCAAACTATGTTTCTGAGAAATATGGTGTTTTAGGTTATCTTGATAAAAATAATTTTGAGGTTGAAGGGTTCCATAAGCAATTTATGGATGATGTAAATGATGAATTGAGGAGAAATTCCAGGGCGCCTTTTGTTAAGAACTTTCGGGAAAACTATGAAGGCGGTCATCTTCCAATGTATGCACTGGTTGAAATATGCAGTTTTGGCACGTTATCCAAGTTTTTTAAGAATATGAAAAATGAAGATAAAAAAGTCATAGTAAAAAGTTTTGGAGTAGGATACACGTATTATGAAAGTTGGATTGAAGCTATTTCTTATGTGAGAAATATTTGTGCTCACTATGGTCGCCTTTATAATGCTAAACTGAGCAAAAGACCGACCATTTATAAAGAATATTCTGATGCTGGTATAGAAAACAACAAATTATATGCTGTGATTCTTTGTATGAAGCAGCTATTAAAAAATGATCTCCATTGGAATCTGTTTGTGGAAGAGCTGGATAAATTGATAGAAAAATATTCAGACATTGATATCAGAACAATGGGATTTCCAATAGACTGGAAAAAAGGATTAACATCATAAAACAGGAAATTTCCTAAAATAAAAGCTGATATAAAAAAACATAAGGAGCAGAAAAAATTTATCTGCTCCTTTTTTATTGCGGAACCCCTTTCATGGTGAGGGATATTTTCTTCCGGTCGGGATCCACGGAAAGGACTTTGACATTGACGATGTCGCCGACTTTTACAACATCGAGCGGATGTTTCACATATTTATCCGCAAGCTGTGAAATGTGTACCAGCCCGTCCTGATGTACACCGATATCCACAAAAGCACCGAAGTCAATGACATTCCGTACGGTTCCCTTTAAGGTCATTTCCGGCTTCAGATCCTTGAAATCAAGAACATCGGAACGGAGTACCGGGGCAGGGACATCCATACGGGGATCACGGCCGGGTTTTGCCAGTTCGTTCAGAATATCCTTCAGCGTATATTCACCCACATTCATTTTTTCCGCCAGTACGGGAACGGATAATTTCTTTTCCCGCATTTCTTTTTCGATGGAGACAGTCTTTCCGCTTCGGATATCATCTTCGCAAAAATCCAGCAGCTTTAAAAGTTCCTTTGCGGTTTCATAGCTCTCCGGATGTACGGAAGTAAAATCCAGAGCTTCCCTGCCGTCACGGATCCGGAGGAAACCCGCGCACTGTTCAAATGCTTTAGGCCCGAGTTTCGGGACCTTGAGGAGAGCTTTCCTGGACGGGAAACTTCCGTTTTCTTCCCGTGCAGTCACAATGTTTTTGGCTATGGTCTTATTGATGCCGGAGACATATTCCAGCAAGGGCGCGGAAGCTGTGTTCACGTCAACCCCGACCTTATTTACGCAGTCCTCCACAACATTCGAGAGCTGTTCCCCGAGTTTCTGCTGATTCATATCATGCTGGTACTGTCCCACACCGATGGACTTCGGGTCGATTTTTACAAGTTCTGCAAGAGGGTCCTGCAGGCGCCTTGCCATGGAGGCGGAACTTCTCTGTCCGACATCAAACTGCGGGAATTCCTCGGTCGCCAGCTTGCTGGCAGAATATACCGACGCGCCGGCTTCATTTACAATGACATACTGTACGGGAAGATGATTTTTCCGGATGAAATCAGCGATGATCTGTTCGGACTCACGGGATGCCGTGCCGTTTCCGAGCGAAATGATATTCACATGATATTTCTGAATGAGCTGCAGCAGGACGGATTCCGCCTCAGCCACTTTGTTTTGCGGTGCGGTCGGATAAATCACGGTGGTATCCAGAACCTTTCCGGTAGCATCTACGATTGCCAGCTTGCAGCCGGTACGGAAAGCCGGATCCCATCCCAATACAACCTTTCCGGCGAGCGGCTGCTGCATCAAAAGCTGCTGCAGATTGCTGCCGAAAACCCGGATGGCACTGTCCTCGGCTTTCTCCGTCAGTTCATTTCGGATTTCTGTTTCGATGGAGGGTGCGATCAGACGCTTGTAGGAATCCTCGGCTGCCGCAGAGATATAATCCGCTGTAACAGGATTCCGTGAGGCATGCATGTGCAGCTTCAGATAGTCCGTGATCTCTTCCGCAGGAGCTTCCAGCTTTACGGTAAGCAGCTTTTCATTTTCCGCACGGTTCAGCGCCAGGATCCGGTGCCCCGGAATTTTATGAACCGGTTCCGAATAATCAAAATAATTTTCATAAACGGCAGCTTCCTGCGCCTTCTTTTTATCCTTAAGAGAGGATATCAGGATGCCGTTGTCATAGGTTTTACGGCGTATCCATGCACGGAAATCCGCACTGTCGGATATTTTTTCCGCAATAATATCTTCGGCACCGGCGATCGCATCCTTCGCCGAAAGAACTTCCTTTTCCGCATGGATATATTTTTCGGCTTCTTTTTCAACAGAAAGAGGTGTGATGTCCGAAAGAATATAGGATGCCAGATTCCCCAGCCCGCGTTCCTCTGCGATCATGGCGCGTGTACGGCGTTTGGGTTTGTAGGGACGGTACAGATCTTCCAGCACGGCGGATGTTTCGGCATCCTCGATCTGCTTTTTTAAATCCGCGGTGAGTTTCCCCTGTTCCGTGATGGAAGAAAGTACGGTTTCCTTCTGTTCTTCCAGATTTCTCAAAAAAGCCAGGCGTTCCGAAAAGTTACGCAGGACTTCATCGTTCAGCGCACCGGTTGCCTCTTTCCGGTAACGCGCAATGAACGGGATGGTATTTCCTTCATCAATGAGCTTGATGACAGCTTCGGTCTGAGTGGTTTTGATACCGAGTTCCCTGGTGATTTTTTCTGTGATGTTCATAAAATAAACCTTTCCGGATCAAATGAATTAAAGAATCTGTATCTGACAGCTTTTCATTGTTTCGAGAGCGGCAAGATGCTGCTTTGGCGTAACACCCGCACAGCAGGAAGAGTCCACATACACCGGAACTTCCGGTATGCAGGCTTTGATCAGCAGGGCATTGGACACAACACAGATATCCGTGCACAGCCCGATGAGTTCAATCGATTCAATGGGCGTTTCTTTATTTTCCCTGCAGAGATCTTCAGCGAGAGCGATGCAGCCGAAGGTCGGTTTTTCATAAGTTGGGCAGTCCTTTTCTTTTCTCAGGGATTCCAGCTGCGGAATAATATGCCATCCCTCCGTTCCTTTGATGCAGTGTTCCACAGGGAGGTTCTTCCCCTCCTGGGTAGACAGATAATTTTCACCGTGTGTATCCCGGGTGAAAATGACCTTGCCCTCAAAAGAACGGATTTTTTTTGCAGCACGGTCCACAATGGCTTTGGCTTCTTCGGTTCCGAGAGAACCGGTAACAAAATCGTTCTGCATATCCACGACAATCAGGTATTTTTCTGACATAAGAAATCTCCTGTTCTCATTATTTTTTATCGACGGGATACTTTTTGGCGGACTTTCATATTATACATGGCTTGATCGGCGGTTTTAATGGCTTTCTCCGGTAAGATCGGTTTTTCAGGACTGCTCTCCGCTGTGCCGTAAGCTGCGGTAATGGTACCGACAGGCGGATCGATATCGGAAAAACAGGTCTTCATGCGTTCCTGCATCAGGGACAGACGGTCATTTATGAGGTCACGGTACTCCCAATGGGCAATCACCAGGAACTCATCGCCGCCGTTGCGGATCACATCGCCGGTGTCGGCAAAAATCTCATGCAGCAGGGTACCGAAATGCTGGAGCAGCCGGTCACCCGTATCATGACCGAACCGGTCGTTCACCGCTTTCAGGTTGTTGAGATCAAGCATGATAATAATGTAGCCCTGCAGGGGAGAAGTATGGATCGTCCGGATCACTTCGTCGCAGCGGGCACGATTCCCGAGACCGGTAAGCGGATCGATATAGGCCAGCTGCCGCAGACGGGCATTGGTTTGTTCTATAACGGTTCTTCGTGTGAGGGCGGTGTAAAAGGATGCAAACAGCATGATGACAAAGACTATCATTCCGACAGGAATAATGGATGCGGTCCGCAGGCCGTTAAGCTTAGGAACAAATTTGATGATATTAAAGCGGCATACATCCAGAACAGCAAACAGGACCATCACCAGGCAGCCAAGCAGCAGCAATCGGTCTCCTTTTTCTTTCTTCACGCGGCGGTGGGACACATACAGCATTACTATGCAGGAAGCAAGGATATTGATGTGGCATAAGAACAACGTGTCGCAGTAGTGCATGATATTCGTAAAGTTAAGAATGGTGGTGACAATAAAGAAGACCGTGCAATATAGGGCAATTCCAGAGCAGGCCTTCCTGATCCGTGGATTGGGTTCGTTTTCCCGCATATAAAGAAGCAGCGGGATAATGGCAAAGAACAGCGAGATGAACTCCATTTCACTCCAGATATGAGAACTGGAAAATAACCGGAACATCCCTGTTTCCGAGTACAGCCAGATAAAGACAGTGAGCATAAGGATAAGGATGCAGGCCAGCTGACGGGACCAGCTGTCCTTTGTCCAGATGATCAGAAGGAGCAGAAGCCCCAAAACAGAGAACACAAGTCCGGCCAGAATGAGAATACAGTTGGCGGCATTGTCATTCAGAAAAAATTGCCAGGCGTTATCCGCCGGATACATCCGCAGGGAGGTTATGCGTGAAAAGGCTTTATTTTCCTTCACATCCATCTGAATGGTGATCTCATTTCCCCAGGCATCGTCCGGAATACGGATCTGCGGATACTGGGCGCCGATCATGGTCCCGGATTCTGCCAGGTCACTGCCGTAGGAATACAGCAATTCCGATCCGTATCGGACATTTACCACCGCATGATATACATAGAAGCAGAGGGTCGCATCCTGTATTTCCTGATCTTTCGGAAGAGCAACATGCAATACGACCGTATCGTGCTTGTTCACCATACGGAAGTCGGGAGAAGGATAATGCTGTGTGGTTTTGTCAGGACCTGTTATATCTGCGGTCACATTGTCGTTCCACAGCTTTCCCTGTGCTGTGAAAGTATTTACGAACAGATAAAGGAAGAGGAGAATCAGCAGGGAGGCCGCCGCCCGAAGATACTTTTTCATGCTTCTACAATACCATAATAAGATGTGACCGTCAAAAGCAATCATACAGGAGTTGAAAGAAAAATTCAGCAGGATTGACATTGTTCACGTCTAAACCGCGTGGTACAATATCAGCACAAAAGAATGACGGATTAAGCTGCATTCCGCGGCATATTGACGCACAGGAGGTGCCATATGAGTTTTTTTGAAGAAGTGGGAAATACCATGGGAAGTGTTGCACAGACCGCGATCACAAAAAGCAAAAATCTGGCGGAGATCACGAAGCTGACGCTTGACATCAATGCTTCGGAAGACCAGATCAAAACGGCCAAGCTGACTGTAGGGAATTATGTGGTGGAAAAAGGCATGCTGAAAGAGGACGAAACGGTACAGGAGCAATTGAGGGTGATCGAAGAAAAGAAAGCGTTGATTGCCGCCGATAAAGAGAGGATAAATGTCCTGAAAAACATGAAACCTTGTCCGGTCTGCGGAGCAGCCGCAGCCCGCAATGCGAAGTACTGCAGTGAATGCGGCGCGGATATATCTGCCGTAGAGGCGGCAGGACAGAAGGCAGCGGGGCAGGATGCAGCAGGGCAGGATGCGGCAGGACAGAAGGCAGAAGAACCGAAGGCAGAGGAACCGAAGGCAGAGGAACCGCGGCCGGCAACAGTTCTGTGCCCGAAGTGCGGAAGTGTGATCCCGGGAGACGCAGGGTTCTGCCCGCAGTGCGGAGAAAAAATCGAAAGATAAGACAAAGGCCGCAGGACCTCCTGCGGTTTTTTATAAAAAAGGATTTAGTCGTCTGAAAATTATAGTAGAATATATCTGTAAAAAATTTCCGGGGCTGAAATTTTTATGAAGAAAAGAAGGCATAGGGGATATGAGACTGTTTAACTTTGGAAAATCCCGTTCAGACGGGTCGGCCGCAAATACAGCGGAAAAGATCAGTTCCCAGTTAAAGCGTTACAGCAGCCTGGAACAGGAAGCTGTGCTCAGTGAATTTAAAAGCACACCGGAAGGGCTTACCAGCGTGGAAGCGGAAGAACGCCTGGAAGAGTACGGAAAGAATACCATAGAAACCGGTTCCGGGGAGGACTTCCTGCGGAGACTCTCGGATGTTCTGATCAATCCTTTTAATCTGGTGCTTTTTGCGGTACTTGTTGTTACGTTTCTTACCAATGTTGTTTTTGCATCCCAGAAGGACTGGTCTACATCCATCCTGATCTTTTGTACGATCACCATTTCTGCCATTGTGGGCTATACACAGGAAACAAACTCCGGAAAAGCGGCGGCCAAGCTTCGTAAGATGATTGAAAATAAAGCGGATGTCCTGAGAAACGGGCAGCAGCAGTCTGTCCTGTTTGAGGAAATCATGCCGGGGGATATTGTGAAGCTGGCAAGCGGAGACATGCTTCCGGGAGATGTCCGGTTCATTACGGCAAAGGACCTGTTCGTCAATCAGGCGACACTGACCGGGGAATCCGCGCCGGTGGAAAAACTCACGGAATATAAGGAAACATCGTACGTGACGGATCTTTCCAACATCGGCTTTATGGGGACCAACGTAACCAGCGGATCCGCGCTGGCGCTTGTATTATTGACGGGAAAAGACACCTATTTCGGCAGCATGGCAAAATCGCTTTCCACGAACAATGAGGTCAGCGATTTCGAAGCGGGAATAGCCGGCATCAGCAAGCTCCTCATCCGGTTCATGCTGGTCATGGTGCCTGTCATCTTTGTTGCCAACATCGTCACCAAGAGCAATATTCTGGAAGCCATCCTGTTTTCCGTTACGATCTCCATAGGGCTGATCCCGGAAATGCTTCCGGTGATCATGACCTCCACGCTGGCAAAGGGCGCCGTGGAAATGTCCAAGAAGAATACGATCGTGAAGCGGCTTGCTTCCATTCAGACTTTCGGGCAGATGGATATCCTCTGTACGGATAAAACGGGGACCCTGACGGAGGACCGTATTGTCCTTGAAAAATATCTGGATGTGGACGGAAACGAAGATATGGGCGTGCTGAAGCAGGCGTTTGTGAACAGCTTCTTTCAGTCGGGACTTACGAACGCGATCGATGAAGCCATCATCAGCCGTGTGGATGCGGCAGGCCTCGGGATGTATCGGGAGCAGTACCGGGAAGTGGATGAGATCCCGTTTGATTTTGAACGGCGCCGCATGAGTGTTGTGGTGGAGAAACTGGGGGAAGAGGGAAGGATTCTGGTAACCAAGGGAGCAACGGAAGAAATTTTAAAGTGCTGCTCAAATGTGATGAGGAAAACGGAAATCCTTCCGCTTACGGAAGAAGCAAAGAATAACGCGCTGGCGGTGTTTGACAAATACAGCGCCATGGGACTCAGAATGGTTGCGGTCGCGGAAAAGCAGAATGTCCCCGGAAGCGGCACATTCGGCGTTAAGGATGAATGTGACATGACACTGATCGGTTTTGTGGGCTTCCTTGATCCGCCGAAGGAGTCTGCAAAGACCGCGCTGGATTCGCTTAAGATACACGGGATCCGGACAGTCGTTCTGACCGGCGATGCACCCGGCGTTGCAAAGTATGTCTGTGACAAACTGGAACTGGATACAGGACACCTGCTTACGGGCGCGGATGTGGAGGCAATGGATGATGACAGGCTGAAAAAGGAATCCGAAACCTGTTCTCTTTTCTGCAAGCTGAGTCCGTACCAGAAACAACGGGTTGTTTCCATCCTGCAGCAGAACGGACACACGGTCGGCTACATGGGTGACGGTATCAATGATGCGCCGCCCTTAAAACAGTCGAATGTAGGAATTTCCGTGGACAGCGCGGTGGATATTGCAAAGGAAGTCGCGGATATTATCCTTTTGGACAAGGATCTGATGATCCTGGATCAGGGCGTAATGGGCGGACGGAAAACATTTGCCAATCTCTTAAAATACATCAAGATGGCGACCAGCGGAAATTTCGGAAATATGTTCTCGGTCGTGATCGCGAGTATTTTTCTTCCCTTCCTGCCCATGCTGCCGAAGCATATCCTGGTGCAGAATCTGATGAATGATTTTGCACAGCTCGGGATGCCGTGGGATAACGTAAATGAAAAGAATCTGCAGACGCCGAAGAAGATCAATACGGAAAGCATCCGGACCTATATGTTCTGGTTCGGCTTTGCCTCCACCGTGGGAGATATCCTGTGCTTTGCCGCGCTGTGGTTTATCTGCCGCTATAATAAGACAGCGGTCCAGACCTATTTCCAGACCGGGTGGTTTTTGTACGGCGTGCTTTCACAGACCATGGTCATTTTCGTGATCCGGACAAGAGAACTTCAGCTGTTTAAGGACAGACCATCTCTGCAGCTTGTTCTGTCCACAGGTGTTATTTCCCTGGCGGCAGTGGTGATCGGGTTCACGCATCTGTCCTCGCTGTTCGGAATGTCGCAGATGCCGCCGTTTTATCTCCTGATCCTGCTTGCGGTCATCGGGATCTATATGGTGATCGTTCAGCTGTTAAAACCGATGTATGTAAAGAAATATATGGAATGGATCTGAGTCCCCTGTTGATGCGGAGGGGGGGATTGCCGGACGGCAAAACCGGTAAAACGGGACGGGAAGGCCGGAAAAACAGAACAGCCGGACCGGGTCCTTCAAAAAGACAAAATGGACAAAAGGATACAGCAGGGGAATCTGGAACGGGTAGAAATGCATAAATATTATATTTATACTTGCAAAATGCATTTCTCCGGCATATAATGCATAAGTATAAAATCATATCGCTTAACGAACTCAAAACAAAGGGGTTTGACCAAAGGGTCGAGCCCCCTTTTTGTATGCCGGAAACCGGGATACACGGGAAAAGCGGATATGAAAAAAGGAGGAGATTATGAAAAAACAGTTAGCGGCAATACTTGCAGTACTGGTCAGTGCGTCACTCCTTAACGGATGCGGAACGGCTTCCGGTGCCGAAACATCAGGCACGGCGGCAGCATCATCCGCTGCAAAGGATGCCAATTCCATCCGGATAGGTGTCATAGGCCCCGTTACCGGCGGGTCTGCCATGTACGGCGCAGGCGCACAGAATGCGGTGGATATGGCGGTCGGGGAAATCAATGCCGAGGGCGGAACCAAGGTCGAGATCCTGAACAAAGGAAAGGTCGTGGACGATGCAGGCGATTCCAAGCAGGCTGTCAATGCCTACAATTCTCTGGAACCGGAAAAACCGGATGCCGTGGTCGGTTCCTTCTTTTCATCGGTAACGCTTCCCATGGCGGAACTTGCGGCGAAGCAGAACATGCTTTTACTCGCTACCGGAGCAACGAATACCAAGGTCACCCAGGTCGGGCCCACCATTTTCCGTGACTGCTTCATAGACCCGTATCAGGGGAAAATGGCAGCCGCATTTGCAAAAGAGCAGGGAGTAAAAAAGGCGGCAGTGATCTATGCAAAGGATGATGATTATTCAAACGGCCTGAAGGACGCTTTTATCGAGAATGCCAAGACAGACGGAATTGAAATCGTATATACCGGAGAATGCACCACAAAGGATACCGATTTTACGGCACAGGCTTCCCAGGCGGTCAATGCGGGATGCGATTTCGTGTTTTATCCCTGCTTCCTGGATACCGTGCCTCTCCTGGTACAGCAGGTAAGGGATGCCGGCTATACCGGTCCGATCATGGGGGGAGACGGCTGGGACGGATCCGATACAAAGGGAAAAGAGGATTACTTTAAGAACTGCTATTTTACCAATCACTATTCCTCGGATGATACCTCCGAGGCAGTCCAGAAATTCGTGACAAAGTACAAACAGAAATACGGAGAAGATACCCTTTGTGCATGCGCAGCACTTTACTATGATGCCATCTATATGCTGCGGGACGCAGCCAAAACAGGAGGCGGGACGGATACGGCCTCTCTGGTCAAGGGCATGACGGGAATGACATTCAGCGGTGTGGGCGGAACCTTTACGCTGGATGAGAACCGGAATCCCGCAAAGAGCGTTGTCATCAATACGTTCGACAACGGAAAAGTCAAGTGGCTGAAGACGCTTTCCCCGTCGGGAACCTGACCGGAGAAAAAGACAAAAGGGAATAAAGCCGCTGCAGGAAATGCCGCGGCTTTCAATCCTGAAAGAAGCAGATCGCGGTACGGCAATTTCAGTACGGGGGAGGTAACAGGATGTCACTGTTCATACAGAGTATTGTGAACGGCTTGAATCAGGGAGCAATTTATGCTTTGATCGCACTTGGTTATACCATGGTTTACGGAATTATCCGCATGATCAATTTTGCGCACGGTGATTTTATCATGGTGGGAAGCTACACTCTTTTTTACACCATTCCGCTTATGATCCGTGCGGGCATGCCTTTGTGGACGGCTGTTTTCATAGCCATCGTGATCTGCTCCACGGTAGGAGTTCTGGTGGAAGTCATTGCCTATCGCCCGGTCCGGAAGGCGGGATCCATGTCCGCCCTGATCACGGCGCTTGCCATGAGCCTTTTCCTTGAGAACATGGCCATGCTTTTGTTCGGCAGCAACCCGAAATCCGTACCGGCAATTTTTAATCTGGGATCAGTGACCATACTGGGCGCAAAGCTGCAGGTGAAATATCTGCTTACGCTCTCGATCGGGATCCTTATGATGGCCGGACTGCAGCTCTTTATTAAAAACACAAGAATGGGGAAAGCGATGAGGGCAGTTCCCCAGGACAAGGATGCAAGTACTCTGGTGGGGATCAAGGTCAATCGGATCATTACACTGACCTTCGGAATCGGTTCCGGTCTCGCAGCGGTCGCCGCTTTGATGTACTGCAGTACCTACCCGCGCTGTACTACGGATATGGGTTCCATGATGGGGATCAAGGCATTTATCGCGGCGGTACTGGGAGGGATAGGCAGCATACCGGGAGCCATGGTGGGCGGACTGATCGTCGGCGTGATCGAGATTTTTGTTAAGGTCTACATCGCCCCGGGATGGTATGAAGCGATCACCTACAGTATCCTGATCATTGTTCTTCTGGTAAAACCGTCCGGTATTCTCGGAAAAAATGTCGGAGAGAAAGTGTAGGGGGCCGGGATGAAAAAGGATAAAAAAATATCGTATTTGATCAATGCGGGCGGAGTTCTGCTGCTGTTTTTCTTCTTTCTTATTTTGTTTGAATCAGGGATGCTGGGAACCCGCACGAGTTATATCAAGGGGATCATGACAACCGCCTGCTATACGATCATCATGGTTGCCTCCCTGAACCTTCTTACAGGTTTTATGGGGGAGTTTTCCCTGGGACATGCGGGCTTTATGTCGGTAGGAGCCTATTCCTCGGCAATTCTTACCAATGCTCTTGCGGACAAAGGGATTCCTCCCCTTCTGCTTTTTCTGATGGCTCTGCTCGCAGGCGGCATTGCGGCTGCAGTTACGGGTGTGATCGTAGGGATACCCGCGCTGCGGCTCCGGGGAGATTACCTGGCAATCGTTACGGTTGCCTTCGCGGAGATCATCCGTGTGGCATTCTGCAATTTCTCCATTACGGGAGGCGGTAAGACCATGAGCGGGATCACCAAGCTTTCGGATTTCTACTGGTGTTTCTGGATAACAGTGATCTGCGTGGCGGTCATGTTCATGTATGTACGATCCCGTTTCGGGAGAGCGGTAAAGGCAATCCGGGAAGATTATATCGCTGCCGGTGCAAGCGGGATCAACGTGACGTATTACAAGGTGATGACATTTACGATCGCGGCATTTTTCGGCGGCGTGGGCGGTGCGATGTACGCGCATTATATGACAGCCATGATTCCCACAAATTTCAATTTTAACTATTCGGCGGAATTTCTGACAGAGGTGATCATCGGCGGGACAGGGTCCCTGACCGGTTCCGTTGTCGGAGCTGCATTTTTATCAGCGCTTCCGGAAGCCATGCGGCAGTTTTCAAAATACCGGATGCTTGCCTACTCGATCGTTCTGGTTCTTGTCATGATCTTTAAACCGGGGGGCATATTCGGGACCTATGAATTTTCTTTTGCCGGACTTGTCGGAAAACTCGTGAAACCGAAAGAAAAGAAAATACCGGCCGGGGAGGAGGACACATGAGCGAGACACCCGTTCTCAAAACAACACATCTGGGAATTACGTTCGGAGGACTGCAGGCGGTCAGTGATTTCAATATGACCATCGGGCAAAGCGAACTGATCGGTCTGATCGGACCCAACGGGGCCGGCAAAACAACGGTCTTCAATCTCCTGACCGGTGTCTATAAACCGACGGAAGGCGCGGTCATCCTGAACGGGACAAGGATCAACGGACTGCCCACCTATAAAGTGGTACAGGCAGGGATAGCCAGAACCTTCCAGAACATCCGGCTTTTTAAAAAGATGACGGCTCTGGACAATGTGAAAAATGCCATGAATTACCGGATGAAATACGGTCTGGTTTCCGCAGTGTTCCGCAGAAAAGATTTTTGGAAGGAAGAGGAAGAAATCGACGCAAAAGCCAGAGAACTTCTTTCCGTAGTTCATTTGTCCGGGAAGGAAAATGATCTGGCATCCAATCTCCCGTACGGTCAGCAGAGAAGGCTGGAAATTGCAAGAGCGCTTGCAACGGATATGAAGCTGCTCCTTCTGGACGAACCGGCGGCCGGGATGAATCCCACGGAAACGGAAGAACTTCTGGAGATCATAAATTTTATCCGCGGTAAATTCCGGATTTCCGTTCTCCTGATCGAACATGACATGAGCCTGGTCATGAAGATCTGCGAAAAAATCCAGGTGATCGACTACGGTGAGACCATTGCCTACGGTACGCCGGAGGAGATCTCACAGGATCCGAGAGTGATCGAAGCCTATCTCGGAAAAGAGGATCCGGATGACCGTGAAATCGGGAAGGAGGCTGCATCGTGCTGAAGGTGGAAAATCTGGAAGTGTCCTACGGGGCAATCCGTGCAATCAAAAGTGTAAGCCTTGAGGTGAAGGACAACGAGATCGTTTCTCTGATCGGCGCAAACGGTGCGGGGAAGACAACCATCCTCCATACGATCACGGGATTAAAAAAAGCGGATCACGGAGAGATCCGGTACAATGATCTGAATCTCAGGAAGAAAGATCCGGCGGATCTCATCAGTTTCGGGATAGGACATGTACCGGAAGGCAGGCATATTTTTCCGGACATGACGGTGAAGGAAAATCTGGAGATGGGCGCTTATTCAAAAAAGGATAAGGCACGGATCGAAAACAGCATGCAGAATGTATTCGGACGTTTTCCGAGACTGAAGGAAAGATGGAAACAGTTCGCCGGTACCCTTTCGGGCGGAGAACAGCAGATGCTTGCCATGGGCAGAGCGCTTATGGGGGAACCGGAAATCCTTCTTATGGATGAGCCGTCCATGGGCCTTTCTCCTATTCTGGTAAGAGAGATTTTCAACATCATCCTGGAATGTCACAAGCAGGGGATCACCATTCTTCTTGTGGAACAGAATGCAAAAATGGCGTTGTCCATTTCGGATCGTGCCTATGTTCTGGAAACGGGGAAGATTACCATCGAGGGGAAAGCCGGAGAGCTTCTTCAGGATGACAGAGTCAGGAAAGCATATCTCGGACAATAGCAAGGAGGGGCAGTATGGGAAATTTTGTAATCGCGATCACACGTACCTGCGGCAGCGGCGCCATGACGCTGGGGAAAAAGCTGGCAAAATATTACGGGATCGATCTGTATGACAGAAAACTTCTCCGCCTTGCATCGGAGGACTCGGGAATCAATGAGGAACTGTTCGGAAAAGCGGACGAGACGGTAAAAAGGACGCTTCTTTACCGGGTCTCCAGAAAGATATATAACGGGAAAATGATCCCTCCGGAAAGCGATAATTTTACTTCGGACAGGAACCTGTTCAACTATCAGGCGAAGATCCTGAAGGAACTTGCCCAGCAGGAATCCTATATCGTGATCGGAAGAGCGGGAGATTTTATTTTAAAGGATGACCCGGAGTGCGTATCGGTTTACCTGTATGCGGAACGGGAAGCCTGCATCAAACATATGATGGAGCTGAACTGCAGCAGCCGCGCGGAAGCCATCCGCTATATTGACAGGCTGGATCATTTCCGAAATGATTATTATGTATATCATACCGGAAGACGGTGGAAGAATGCGGATAACTATGATCTGAGTCTGAATACTTCGCGCCTCGGTCTGGAACATTGTGAGGAGCTGATCAAAGGATATATTCATCTCCGCTTCGGCTGTTAGGAGAAAAGGCCGGCAGGCGGAAAAAGAGCCCGGGGATTTGTATCTCCGGGAACGGGGGAGAGCAAATGGAAAATCTTGGATATTATGACGGGAAATATGACCTGATAGAAAACATGAGTATTCCGTTTGACGACAGATCGCATTACTACGGAGACGGGGTGTATGATGCGACCTGTGCCGGCAATCATGTGATCTTTAATCTGGATGAACACATGGACCGGTTCTTCAACAGCGCAGCTCTTGTCGGGATCAGAATTCCGAAGACAAAGGAAGAGATCAAAGCGCTGCTGAATGAGATGGTGCAGAAGGTCGATGCCAATGAAGTGTTCGTTTACTGGCAGGTCACGAGAGGGGTTGCAGAGCGGAGCCATCCGTATCCGGATGTGCCGGCAAAATTCTGGATCATGATCCGTCCCAATCCGATCGGGGATCCTTCGAAAAAGCTGAAGCTGATGACAATAGAGGATACCCGTTTCCTTCACTGCAATATCAAGACATTGAATCTTCTGGTCAATGTGATGGCATCCGAAAAGGGAAAGGAAAACGGATGTCAGGAGATCGTATTTCACAGAGGGGATGTTGTGACGGAATGCGCGCACAGCAATCTGAGCATTATTAAGGACGGCGTGTTCATGACGCATCCCGCGGATCACTATATTCTTCCGGGAATATCCCGCATTCATCTGATCCGCATGTGCAAGAGGATTTGGGTTCCTGTGGATGAGACGGAATTTACCGTGGACGATATGATGCAGGCAGATGAAATCATTGTCAGTTCTTCTTCAAACTTCTGCCTGAGCGCGTGTGAGATCGACGGAAAGCCGGCAGGCGGAAAAGCACCGGAACTTTTAAAAACACTGCAGGATGCACTTCTGGAGGAATATCTCAATGCAACCGGGCAGAAGAAATGAGGCATATCTTATGACCAAGGAGGAACTCGCCGGATATAACATAGGCGAAAATCTGGATGCCCTTATGAACCTGGACCCGAGGGGGTACGGCGTGTGCAGGATCCTGTATGCGGGGAGCCGGAAATTTACCGGAAAGCCGCTTTCCATGAATGCCGCCGGAAAATTATTTTCCGCATTAAAGCCGGGAGATCCGGTTTATATTATTACGGGTTTTGTACTGCTGCCGCACAGGGTGCCGGAGACAGACGGATTTGTCAGTTCCATGCTGCTGTCCCGCGCGCTGACTTTGGGCTTCGGCGTAAAGCCTGTCATCATATGCCCGGAAGAATCCCGGGATGCGGTTCGTCATTGCGCAAGCGTGGTGGGGCTGCACTATTATGAAGATCTGGATACGGTCAGGAGACTGCCGCTTTCCCTTGGCTGTGTGGTGTTTACAAAGGACATGCGGGAAGCGGAAGTACAGGCGGACCAGCTGATTTCCGGTTTCAGGCCGGCAGCGGTCCTTTCCATTGAAGCACCGGGTGCAAATCGTGTCGGACAATACCACAATTCTGTCGGGATAAACGTGACGGAGCTGGAGGCCAAAAGCGATGTTCTGTTTGAAAAACTGAAACGTCTGGGTGTCCCCAATTTTGCAATCGGAGATCTGGGGAATGAATGCGGAATGGGAGCCATCGCGGAACATATCCGGAAATATATCCCCTATGCTTCGGACGGAGAATGCAAATGCGGCTGCGGAGGAGGGATTTTGTCCTCGGTCGGTGCTGACAATCTGATTACTGCAACCACCTCCGACTGGGGGTGCTATGCCCTGATTGCCGCTCTGGCATATCTGAAGGGAAACGCGGATATCTGTCAGAACGGGGAAATGGAGGCTGAGGTCATGCGGGTTGGAGCGCGGAACGGCATGATCGATATGACAGGTTCCCTGATACCCGGGATAGACGGTTTTGACAGTATGCTGAACAGAAGTATTGTGGAACTGATGCGGCAGTGTGTGGCGTATGCGCTGAAGTATGACGGCGGAGACGGCTGGTTCGAGGGTGTGATCCGGAAAAACTATTTTGCGAAGGTCTGTGTATGAAACCGCTGATCAAGCCCCTGGGCGATGCAGCTCTGACGGTGGAATTTGAAAATATAATCCGGGAGGATGTAAACCGCAGAGTCATGGAACTGGACAAAAAACTGAAACAGGAGAATATCCCGGAAATTCAGGAAACGATTCCCTCGTACAGAGCGCTGCTTGTCTATTATGATCCGCTGAAAAGCACATTTGCCAAACTCAGAAGAAAGATCAAAGAACTGGACAGGAAAAAAACGGAGGCAGAAGATTTCTGCGGAAAGACGGTAGATATCCCGGTCTGCTACGGCGGTTCTTTCGGAGAGGATCTTGCTTATGTCGCGGCATACTGCGGACTTTCCCGGGAGGATGTGATCCGGATTCATTCGGCAGGGAAATACCGGATCTACATGCTTGGCTTCCTCCCAGGGTTTCCGTATCTTGGCGGGATGGATCCGAAACTTGTGACTCCCAGACTGAAAACACCGCGTACAAAAATACCGGCAGGTTCCGTGGGAATAGGAGGAGCGCAGACCGGCATATATCCGAGCGCATCTCCGGGCGGGTGGCAGCTGATAGGAAGGACGCCGGTCAGGACCTATGATCCGGAACGGGATCCGCAGATCCTTTATGAACCCGGGGACTATATCCGGTTTTATCCGATTTCGGAAAAAGAATTTTATGACATGGAAGAACCCCTTTCATGAATCAATCCGCAAAAAGCAGGTGATCCTATGTATCTTTCCGTAAGAAACGCGGGAATGTTTACATCCGTACGGGAGAATGGAAAAATCGGAATGCAGCAGTTCGGCTTTGCTCCGGGAGGAGCGGCGGATCTCTGCTCTTTTCATCAGGCAAATTTTCTGGTGGGGAATGAAGAAGGAAGGGGAGCGTTGGAATGCACGTTTCTGGGACCGCATCTGGTCTTCAATTCTCCTGCACTGATTGCCGTTACCGGCGCAGATATGCGGCCCGAACTGAACGGCTTGCCGGTTGAAATGTATAAACCGGTCTACGTCGGGAAAGGATGGGAACTGGATCTGTCTGCGGCGGTTTGCGGCTGCAGAACCTACATCGCCGTGCGAGGAGGTCTGGGAGAGGAAACGGGGATCTGCCTGAAAACCGGAGATGTTCTGGAGCTGCCGGAACCGGACGGAACGGAAAAAGCGGCGCAGGAACGGAAGGACAAAAAAATCCCGGAAGATAAACGGGTACTTTTTAAACAGAAAAGGCCGGTCATACTCCGCGCGGTAAGAGGGCCGCAGGCGGATGCCTTTACAAAAGAGGGATATCAGGAGTTTTATCATACAGAATACGCGGTTACGGAACAGAGTAACCGCATGGGCATACGGATGAGCGGGAAGGCGGTTCCGGTCAAAACATCGGCGGATATCATTTCCGACGGGATCCCTGCGGGAGCGGTGCAGATCTCTTCTTCGGGGCAGCCGATCGTGATGATGAATGACAGGCAGACGGTCGGCGGGTACGCAAAAATTGCAGTCGTGATCAGTACGGACATGCCGGAACTTGCCCAGCTCTGTCCGGGAGATACCGTCTGTTTCCGGGAGATTTCTGTCAAAGAAGCAAACAGGATCAGAAAAAAGAGAGGACGGATATGACAGTTGAAAAAGAAGGAACAGATACTCCTTATGAAATAAGAAAAAAAATACGGGCAGGGGAAATCACGGGACCGACTGCCGGAATGTGTCCCGGCTATGCACAGGCGAATCTTGTTGTTCTGCCTCAAAAATACGCATTCGATTTTTTGCTGTTTTCTGTCCGGAATATGCGTTCATGTCCCATCCTTGAGGTTACGAATCCCGGGGGAAGAAAGCTCCGCCATCTGGGGTATGATGCGGATGTTGCGACCGATATTCCGAAATACCGGATTTATGAGAACGGAAAAATGACCGGTGAGTATACGGATGTGATCGGTTTCTGGAGAGATGATCTGGTAAGCTTCCTGATCGGCTGCAGCTTTTCATTTGAAGAGGAACTGATCCAGAGCGGGATTGAAGTGCGTCATATCACGGAGCATAGAAATGTTCCCATGTATATCACCGATATCCCGAATGAACCGGCGGGCATATTCGGGGGAACCATGGTGGTGAGCATGCGCCCCATACCCTGTCCTTTGATTCCGAAGGCGGTTGCCGTAACGGCACTCATGCCGAAGGTGCACGGGGCACCGATCCAGATCGGTCATCCGGAAATGATAGGGATCCGTGATATCGGGAAACCGGATTTCGGAGATGCAGTTTCCATTTACGACGGAGAAGAGCCGGTGTTCTGGCCGTGCGGTGTTACGCCGCAGGAGGCTCTGATGAATTCCGGCGTTCCGTTTGCGATCACGCATTCACCTGGCCATATGTTTATCACGGATATTAGGAATGCGGAACTTAAATAAGACAGAATAAAATGATATCCGTGTCAAAAGTCCGTTTCCCGCGCAGGCTTGCCTGCAGGCGGGAACAGGGACTTGGGACAGTCTGTGATATTACTCTTGGCGGACACATCATAAAATGCGGAAACGAAACATACAGAACCCCGTAAATCAAGAGATTGGAAATACAGGGGATAAAACAGCAGGGTATAAAATGACAGGGTATAAAATGACAGGGTATAAAATGACAGGGTATAAAATGACAGGGTATAAAACAGAAGAGCATAAAACAGCAGAGCATAAAACAGAAGAGCATAAAACAGAAGAGCATAAAGCAGCGGGGATAAAACATGAATACGATAGATCTGAATTGTGATCTCGGAGAAAGCTTCGGCAATTATTCCATCGGCGCGGATGAAGAGGTCATTCCGCTTATTACATCGGCAAATATTGCATGCGGCTATCATGCATCGGATCCGGTCATCATGGAAAAAACGGTTAAACTTGCGAAAGCGGCGGGAGTGAAGGCAGGAGCTCATGCGGGTTATCCGGACCTGATGGGATTCGGCAGAAGAAACATGAAGCTGAGTTACGCGGAAGCCAGGGATTATACCGTCTATCAAATCGGTGCGCTGCAGGCGTTCTGCCAATCATGCGGAACTCCTCTTGTACATGTGAAGCTTCACGGCGCCTTTTATAATATGGCAGCCAAAGATTATGATCTGGCACACGCTGTCTGCGAGGGCATGTCCTGTGTGAGCGGCGGACTGAAATTCATGGGGCTACCCGGAAGCATGATGGAACAGGCGGCAGGGGATACAGGGCTTTTCTTTATCCATGAGGTCTTTGCCGACAGGGCTTATATGGACGACGGGAGTCTTGTGCCGAGATCACAGCCGGGAGCCATGATAGAAGATGAGAATACGGCGATCAAAAGAGTAATCCGGATGATCATTGAAAAAAAGGTCTGTACGATCTCCGGAAATGACATTCCGGTCAGGGCGGATTCCGTTTGTGTTCATGGAGACAGCCCGCAGGCCCTTATGTTTGTGAAAGCTCTTCGGAAGGCATTTTCGGAGAACGGAATCCGGATGAATTAAAACGAAAACGGCTGCATCGTACCGGAGAAGTTTTTACGGATTAGAACTTCAAAAAACGGATGTCTGAATGATATGCGGAATATGGGAATGAGATTTTTCATGTGCCGAACCGGCTTGCCTGCTTCGGGGATGCCCCGGGCAGGATAAAATCCATTTTCAAAAATGGTTTTATACGTTATAATGGGTACATTACCGAAATCCAAACACCATAGGAGGCATTCATATCATGAAACGTTCTGAAATCAATAAGGCAATTGACTGGGCAGTAGATGCCTGCAGGAAACTGCATTGTGCACTTCCGGATTTTGCGTTGTGGACACCGCAGCAGTGGAAAGAGAAGGCAGCTGACACAGAGTATATGCGTAAAGTGGGAATGGGCTGGGATGTAACAGACTATGCTACAGGTGATTTTGACCATACGGGAGCAGTACTGCTTACCATCCGCAACGGAGAAGTGAAGCATCCGGAGTCCGGACGTGTGTTCTGTGAGAAGTACATTGCCATGAAGGCCGGACAGAATCTGCCGTGCCATTTCCATTATTACAAGACCGAAGATATCATCAACCGCGCCGGAGGAACGCTCCGTGTGTATGCGTGGAACAGCAAGCCGGAATCCACTGGCTATGAGAAGGATATGGAAAGCGATGTCCATCTTTTCTGCGACGGGCAGCCTGTAACAATTAAGGCGGGCGGATATGTGGATGTCACCGTAGGAAATTCCATTTCCCTTACGCCGTATATCTATCATTCTTTCAGCGCAATAAAAGAGGACGGAGACCTGATCGTGGGAGAAGTATCCAGGGTGAATGATGATGCCAATGACAATCACTTCAATCCGACGGTAAACTTCTCAAAGATCGAGGAAGATGAAACCGCAAAATACCAGTTGTGTTCCGGCGGATATGATCAGTAAAAAAGTCTGTCCGGCAGACAAAAGGCAGTGAGTGCCGGGAAAAAATAAAGAGAACTGCAAGAGCAGGATACAGTCTGAACCGGGGCCTTGATGCCCCGGTTTTTGATACAGTATCCCATGGAGCCGGCGGGATATACGGACGGCGGTTCATCACCATTTTCCGGATCAAATTTGATGCGGGATTTCCGTACGGATTGAAGTTGCAATTACCGAACTGACGTTCTATAATATACATGACGTGGTCGCCAAAAGTAATATCACGGATTGCCTGCACTTCGTGCTCCCGCAATCCTGCCAACCATTCGGAATTCATGGGGCCCCTGCCCCACTTCTGTCTGCGCTTCGCTGCGGTCGCTGCAGAACAGACATCCACTGGATGTCTTGCAACTCATGTTTGGGCGTGTCCCAAGTCCTTTTTCCCACCTGCAGGCAAGCCCGTGTGGGAAACGGACTTTTGGCACTGATATCATATACATAAGCGGGAAATGCAGAAAACGGAAGAAAGAGGAAACGGAGATAAGAAACAGAGATAAGAAACAGAGATAAGAAACAGAGATAAGAAACAGAGATAAGAAACAGAGATAAGAAACAGAGATAAGAAACAGAGATAAGAAACAGAGATAAGAAACAGAGATA
>Ga0160425_1000056_pt1 | contig 188987 bp, 171 predicted proteins | sample BioMet8_FD_108193 | JGI IMG/M metagenome (GOLD analysis project Ga0160425, IMG submission 108193) | Microbial communities from bioreactor (seeded with sewage sludge) at Lawrence Berkeley National Lab, California, USA - Biofuel... | ecosystem: Engineered > Bioreactor > Anaerobic > Unclassified ...
GCTCAAGGCGTTCGGCAGTTGAACTTCAGCTTAGAGCAATGTCGAAATTTGAAGTTTCCTTTGCCACCTCTTGATGAACAAGCAGAATTTGTTCAGTTCGCCGAACAGACCGATAAATCAAAAATGCATAATCGTCTTCATCATAATTTAGCTTGCAAAAATGCGCATTACAGTGGTACAAATCTGAATATTGACATATAATTATGTATATTGGAATCTGCATTACCTGGCATTAACAGATTTATGAACTTATATGAAGGAAGGGCATAGACTATGACCAACTATGATTATCTGAAATCCGATCCACAGTTCGACACCTTTGTTGATGTGGCGATATCTGCGGAAAAGATTATCCATATTGATCCTGAGGCGAGTATTATCAATTGCCGCAGGTCTATGGAGTTTGCCATCAAGTGGATGTATTCGGTAGATAAGTCATTGGTCGTACCTTATCAGGACAATCTGTCCAGTCTGATGCATACTGAGGAATTCCAGGATATTGTGGATGAAGATCTGTGGCACAGGCTGAATTTCATACGCCGCATGGGGAATAACGCGGCGCATACAGGCAGAAAGGTAACTTTTGATCAGGCATCCTTATGCCTGCAGAATCTTTTTATCTTTCTTGACTTTGTGGCATATTGCTATTCAGACCATTATGAGCAAAGAGAATTTGATATATCGCTTCTTGAACAGCAGAAGCAAGAGACAAAGCCGGCTGCTGTGCCGGAAGCTGCGGATCTTGATTTCAAGGCATTGATAGCCGAAAATAAAGCTTTGAAGGAAGAGCTGACCAGCAGGCGGGAGGCACAGGCGCCGGAATATATTTCAAAACCGCTTGACTTATCTGAATTTAAGACAAGGAAAATATATATTGATTCCATGCTTGTGGATGCTGGATGGACAGATGGCAAGGACTGGCTCAACGAAGTGGAGCTGTCCGGCATGCCGGACAAATCAGGAGTTGGTTATGCTGACTATGTTTTATATGACGATTCTCACAGACCGCTGGCAGTGATTGAAGCCAAGAAAACCTGCGTGGATGTGTCCAAGGGACGCCAGCAGGCGAAACTGTATGCAGATCTGCTCGAGAAGAAGTGCGGACGCAGGCCGGTTGTATTTCTGACAAATGGATTTGAGACAAGAATTGTTGACGGTCAATATCCGGAGAGAAAATGCGCTGCCATTTATTCCAAGAGAGATCTGGAGAAATGGTTTAATTTGCTTACAATGCGGACCAGGCTGCACAATATCAGTATTGATAAGAACATTGCGGGCAGATACTATCAGGAGGCAGCTGTAAAAGCGGTCTGCAGCGCATTTGATGAAAAAAATAAACGAAAGGCTCTGCTTGTCATGGCAACCGGGTCAGGGAAGACAAGGACGGTAATAGAACTCTGCAATGTACTTTTAAACAGGGGATGGGTGAAGAATGTTCTTTTCCTGGCGGACCGGAATTCGCTTGTTACACAGGCCAAGAGAAATTTTGTGAATCTGCTGCCAACTCTTTCCTGCTGCAATTTATGCGAAGATAAAAGCGACTATAGTGCGCATTGTGTTTTTTCTACTTACCAGACGATGATCAATCTGATCGATGACGCAAAGGATGATGAGGGAAAAGTCTTTTCCTGCGGCCATTTTGACCTGGTTATCTGCGATGAGGCACATAGATCGATATACAATAAATACCGTGATATTTTCAACTATTTTGATGCGCCGCTTGTAGGGCTTACGGCGACGCCAAAGGATGAGATCGATAAGAATACATATTCAATATTTGACCTGGAGAGCGGAGTGCCTACCTACGGTTATGAACTGGCGCAGGCAGTGAAGGATGGATATCTTGTTGATTTCCAGTCGGTGGAAACGACATTGAAGTTTATTGAGCATGGCATTGTATATGATGAATTGTCGGATGAAGATAAAGAAGAGTATGAAAATACATTTGAGGAAGAAGACGGGGAAGTGCCGGAAGCCATCAATTCATCAGCGCTGAATACGTGGATCTTCAATGATGATACCATTAAAAAGGTGCTGGATATCCTGATGACGAATGGTATCAGGATCAATTATGGCGAGCGTCTCGGGAAAACGATTGTCTTTGCCCGGAATCACAATCACGCCGAGAAGATTCTTCAGATATTTCACAAAGAGTATCCACATTTGCCGAATGACTACGCGAAGGTCATTGATAACCGCATCAACTATGCGCAGAGCGCGATAGACGAGTTTTCTGATCCTGAGAAGCTTCCGCAGATCGCGATCTCTGTTGATATGCTTGATACCGGTATCGATGTGCCGGAAGTGCTGAATCTTGTTTTCTTCAAGAAGGTTATGAGTAAAGCAAAATTCTGGCAGATGATCGGGCGCGGTACGAGAATGTGCCCGGGACTCTGTGACGGGAATGATAAGGACAGGTTTTATATCTTTGACTTCTGCGGCAATTTTGAATTTTTCCGGATGAACAACGGGAAACCCACGGCGAATATGATCGCTCTGCAGGGAGCCATATTTAATCTGGAATTTCAGATCGCGTATAAGCTGCAGGATATGGATTACCAGACAGAGCGCCTGATTGCGTACAGGAAAAGACTTGTTGAGATGATGACGGGCAAGGTCCAGGAACTGAACAGAGAGAATTTTGCGGTTCGTCAGCATCTGAAATATGTGGATACGTATTCTGCAGAGGGAAATTATCAGGCACTGACATATGAGGATACTCTGAATGTGGCGTATGAAGTGGCGCCGTTGATTTTGCCGGATGTAGATGAAATCAGCGCTGTGCGCTTTGATGCCCTTATGTATGGCATTGAACTGGCATATCTGGTCGGGAAAAAGTATACAAAGGCAAGGTCTGATCTTTTGAAGCGGGTTAACGGGATAGCCGGTGTTGCCAATATTCCGGAGATCCAGGCAAAATCAGATCTGATACAGAAGCTCATTCACACGGATTATCTTGAAAATGCAGGGATAAATGAGTTTGAGCATATCAGAGAAGAACTGCGTAATCTGATGAAGTATATTCCGCTGGTTTCTGTCCGCTATGACACTGATTTCTCGGATGATATTCTGAGTACAGAGTGGAGAGACTCAGAACTGGAGAACGATGAGCTGGCGAATTATAAGGCAAAAGCAGAGTATTACGTCAGACAGCATCAGGACAACATTGCTATTGCAAGGCTTAAAACAAATCAGCCGCTGACGGAAACTGATGTGAAGAATCTGGAAGGAATTCTCTGGAGTGAGATCGGAACGAAAGAGGAGTATCAGAAAGAGTTCGGGGAAAAGCCATTGGGAGAATTTGTGCGGGAGATCGTCGGACTTGATATGAATGCAGCGAAGGAGGCTTTCTCAGAGTATCTTGATGGGGCAGATCTTGACAGCAGACAGATATATTTTGTGAATCAGATCGTGGAGTATATTGTGCATAACGGGATGATGAAGGATCTGTCGGTACTGCGGGAGTCACCATTTACGGACCGTGGCAGTGTAGTAGATATATTTACCGATATAAATATCTGGAATGGGATACAGAAGGTCATCGCTCAGATCAATTCTAATGCGGCGGCATAGAGAGATGGATCTATAGCAATAAGGGATCCGCCTAATCAGTTCTTATCGATATAAACAAGATCATACAGGCCATATTTGACTATCCTGTCAAATACATGCCTGTATTCTTTTTCGTTTTTCAGATCGTGTTCATACCAGTCTTTCAGCAGGGCGAATGTACCGGTCAACTGATACTTTATGACAATATTTGCCTCTGATTCGTTGATTCGGCTGCTTTTGAGCCATTTCGGGACCATGTACTTCTGAAGATAATCCTCTAACGCCTTTAAACCTGTGCCGTCGGAGATATAAAAGAAAAAATAGAACAGTTCAGGATTCTGCTTAACTGAGTCGAACAGATTGTTAAAAAATTCAAATGTATTTTTATCATATTTGTATATGGAGCAGGTGCTGATCAGTTTAGTGGAATAGTCGGATTCCATTTCTTTCGTAAGGTCTGTGATCGTGTCAAAGTGTAAATAGAAGGTGCCGCGGTTGATATCGGCTTCTTTGCATATATCGGTGATGGTTATTTTCGAGATATTTTTTTTGTCTCTGAGAAGTTTGATAAAACTGGTCTTTATTGCCTTGTGAGTTCTGTTGTAACGACGATCCTGAAGATTCATAATTGCTCCTTTACTGAACAAATGTTTAAGATCTGTTTCTTATCATACAAAATCGAAAAAGATGATTATTGCTTCCGTTTTACGGTAATTATATGATAGTAAGCAGAAATAATCAACAGCATGTTCAGTAAATGGAAGGAGAATAATCATGAAACAGGAATATGAGATCCTATTTACCCCAGCGAAGATCGGTACATGTGAGATCAAGAACAGGTTCGTGATGGCGGCTATGGAAGGCACAACATTATTAGGATGGCATCTTGGCAAAGGCTATGACCCTGGAGCGCGGGATCTGCTTATTGACAGGGCTAAGGATGGGGTCGGCCTCATTATTACAGGCGCTACATTCATAACGAGTGCCACAAAATATGAGTTTGTAGGTCAGCATCCGGAGGCGTTTGCTGGTGTGCAGGACCTGATGGATGAGATCCATTCGTATGGAACAAAGTGTTTCTTCCAGCTGTCTGCCGGCGCTGGGAGGATCTTTCCGCTGCCAAAGGCAATGTATGATAACCTGGAAGCGACCAGCAAGGCTTTTAAATTAGACAAGTTTCTGGCTTCCGCTGATGCCGGGCTGCCGAATGTATGGATACCTGAGTATAAGACAAAACAGTTATCTGCCGGGGAAGTGGAAGCCCTTGTTCAGGGAATGGCGGATGCTGCGTATCTGTGCAAGGAAAATGGGGTTGACGGAGTTGAAGTCCACGCGCTTCACGAAGGCTACCTGATGGATCAGTTCGCGCTTAAGTACACGAACCATCGGACTGATAAATACGGAGGCCCTCTGGAGAACCGTCTGCGCTTTGCCCTTGAGGTGGTAAAGGCGATCAAATCCAGATGCGGAGCAGATTTTCCTGTTATTTTGCGTTATTCTGTGACATCGAGGACAAAAGGATTTAATGAAGGTATTATCCCTCAGGATATGATTTCCCGGGAAATCGGCAGGACGATGGAAGAATCTGAAAAAGCTGTCGGGATCCTGACGGAAGCCGGCTATGATGCGTTTGATGGCGACAACGGCACTTATGACGCGTGGTATTACGCTCATCCGCCGGTATATATGCCGCTGAACTGTAATTTAAATGCTGTTGAGCATATAAAAGAATTCACGGACAAGCCGGTCATCTGCTCCGGAAGGATGCAGCTGGATGATGCGGCAAGATCTATCTCCGCAGGTAAGACGGATATGGTAGGAATTGCCAGACAGTTTTTAACTGATGAAAAATATCTGACAAAAGTCCGTGAGGACCAGGAGGAGGATATCCGCCCGTGCATTTCCTGCCATGTGGGCTGTTTCCCGGTGGGATTATGGAAAAACCATGGAGCGGATTTTGATCTTAATAAGGCGCAGTGTGTCTGCGCGCTGAACCCAAGGACCAGACAGGAAAAGAAATATACTGTGGTTCCGGCAAAGGAAAGCAAGGCAATAGCGGTCATCGGCGGTGGTATAGCGGGCATGGAATTCGCGCTGCAGGCTGTTAAGCGTGGCCATACAGTAACGATCTACGAAAAAAGCGATAATCTTGGCGGAGTCTTCAATCAGGCTGCCAGGTTTACTTTTAAAGAAAAGGACCGAGATCTTCTCACATATTATCGGACTCAGATCCAGAAGTCTTCAGTAAATGTGAAGTATAACACAGAGATCCATTCATTAACGGAGATTGAGGAGGATGAGCTTGTTATTGCGACCGGAGCGCTGAGGGCAAGGACCCTGCCGGATCCCGGCGGATGTATGGTGACAGCGCTTGACTTTCTGAAGGGAGATATGGATCCTGGAGATAAAGTCGCTGTAATCGGCGGCGGTCTGACAGGCTGCGAGATAGCTTATGAATTAGCGCTTAAAGGCAAACATCCGTATATTATCGAAATGATGGATGATATTCTGGAAATACCGGGATCGTGCATGGCGAACACTAATTTTCTGAGAGACGCTTTTAAGTACTACGGAGTGGATCTGTACACGTCCGCAAAAGTAGAAGATGTAAGGAAAGGCTTTATCACGGTCTTGACAGAAACAGGGGAAGACAAAACTCTGGAAATGGATGATTGTATCGTGTCGATTGGATATGAAAAAGGGATCCCGTTCAAAAGTGAAGATACCGGAAAACATGTTTATACAATTGGAGACGCGGACAAAGTGGCGAATCTCATGAATGCTATATGGAGCGCAAATGATCTGGTCATAGAGCATTTCCAATAATTAGGAAAGATCCCCGCAGCTCCGGTAAATATCGGAGCTGCGGGGATTTTTTATGTTGTGGCGGCTGTCAAGACTACCCGATTGCATAGTGCAATATTTCTGTAAAATGTAGAATTTGTTTTCGAGTATTCACAAATGTAACAGAAATATCAGGTACTTTTTGGTAAAAACGTTTACATCGTTTAGCGATAGATAATGTTATAATAAAGTGCAGTTAATTTTAGTTAATTGTAGAATAACATCAAGGACGGGCAAATAAATGCTGAAAATAGCTATATGTGATAACGAAAGAATCGACATGCTGTGTCTGCTCGATCTGGTGGCTCTGTATCTGGGTTCTCATCCGGATAATCAGGGTATCGTTGTTTCTTTTTATAATTCCAGAAAGCTGGCGGAATGCATAAGTGCCGGTACGATTTTCGATATATATATGCTGGATATCCTTATGCCTGATATGAACGGCATTGAGATAGGCAGGCTGCTGCGCGAAAAGGTCCCGGATGCCCCGATAATCTACATAACATCGTCTGAGGAGTTCGCTCTGAACGCGTTCGAGAATCATGCCATAAGATATCTTGTGAAGCCGATAGCCAGGGATGAGCTCGATTCAGCTCTGGATCTTGCCTTTTCCCTGTGTGTAAAGGAAAAGCCGACAGTGTACGCCGTAAAGACAAAAGAGGGAGAAGCAGCTGTCCCGGCCGAAAAGATCATCTATATAGAAAACAGGCTCAGGACGGCTGTGTATGTGCTCGAGTGCGGCAAGACTGTCGAGAGCGTGAGGATACGCAGTTCATTTGAGGATACAGTGGCTGTACATGATGATCCGAATTTTATGCAGCCGCATAAGTCATTTTTTGTCAACATGAATCATATACAGGTGATGACAAATGAGTCGATCACCATGGACAACGGACAGTCCGTTCCTATAAGCAGAGGGTTTAAAAAGAGCGCTGAGAAACAGTATCTTGATTTCGTTTCTGACAGGAATGGTGTTTTAAAATGAGTTACAGTCTTTTTGTGATGATGCGTGTGTCTATGCTTTTCCTGCTGGCATATTTCTGGTGCTTCCAGCCGCACAGATACGGGAAAGCCAAGTCATTGCTTATCCTTGCCGTCTGCTATGCCGCCACGACATTTCCGGATATGGTTTTTGACGCGAACACGATTTTCTCTGTCACGAAGATCTCCAACTTTGCCGCGGTGTTCAACCTGCTGGTGGTAAGCATTACGGCGTTTGTTTTCGGCGTGCACAGAGATGACCGTACTGTGCTTACTGTGATCACAGCCTGCACCTATGAATTGACAGGCATATCTTTTAACTCTATCATTTATTGCCATACCGGCAGAAATTCCGCGATATCGCTTGCGGCACAGATCGTCTTTATGCTGACGCTGCTGCTGATAATGAAGAGAAATGACCGCCGGGTCTCGATGTCCGAAATGCTGGATGCTCTGAGAGACAGATGGAAACTGTGTATAGTCACCGCTATGAACTTTGTGTCAGTTTACGCGGCGTCGGTCTGGCCGGGCAATGTGGTATATTCCGAGCTTAGCCGGGTGCTGACCGTCATCATGATCGCCCTTACGCTGGCGTATTATCTGGTTGTCTTTTCACTGATGAATGCCCAGATGAAGGGTGACAGACTGGAAATGAACAACGAATTTCTGGAGACCTACGCCGCCGGCCTGGAACGGCAGCTGGAAAAGGATATGAGAAACCAGGAGACGATGTCGATCATCCGCCACGACATGAGACACAGGGAGAGCATGATATTGTATTATCTCGATTCTGGTGATACTGACCTGATACGCGATATGCTGATTTCTACGAGCGAGAAGATGAGCAAAACTGCAGAAAAGAGATACAGCCTGAATCCAGAGCTGAATATTCTGCTTGCCGACACCGCACTTAAGGCGTCCGAAAACGATACAAGATTTGAGTGCAGGTGTGAGGTAGAAGAAATACCTAAATTTATCATGACTGAATTGATGACGGTAGTGCTCAATCTCCTTGAGAACGCGCAGAAAGCGGCATCAGCCATTCCTGAGAAAGATAAGCGCTTTATATCCTTCAGTATGATCCCGGTGGGATCACAGGTGGAGATCGAGGTAGATAACTCATATACCGGTGAGCTGGAGCTCGATAAAAATACAGGTCTGCCGCTCGCAAGATCCCAAAACGGACACGGTTACGGGCTGCGCAGCGTGCTCGCGTTCTCGGGAAAATATCATGTGCCCTACACGTGCGAAACGGATGGCGGCGTTTTTCGCATCAGGATGCTGGTCCTGATCCAATACACAGACTGAAAAAAAACTTACAGGCGTCTGAGCTGTTTATTTTACAGAGCTGACAGAGAGCTCCTTCTTAATCGAGGGAGCTCTTTTTTGCCCACATTAATGTTTGCGCTATGCAACAAAACGGTCCGTTTTCGTGAAAAAGTGGACAGGAAAAGTAGGAAATTAGGCTTATAATATTGCTGATAGCAAAGAAATATATCAATTCAGTAAACACATTAATACGAATAATTAAGGAATAGATCCATTTGTAATGCTGATTTGTTAAAATTTTCCTTTGCCTGATATGTGAAAAATAAGACATAAAATCGATGAGTGGGAGTACATCAGAAAGGGAGGACGCAGAAACATGATGAAGATCTTGATCTGTGATGATGATAATTACTGGATACAGCGATGCAGGGAAGAACTGAACAAGCTGGCTGATAAGAATAACATCAGCATAGAGATCCAGTCTGTTTCGTCCGGCCCGGAACTTCTTTTCTTTCTTGACTCAAAATATATTGATGCAGACCTTATCTATATGGATCTGCACATGCCTGAAATCGACGGTTTTGAGACGGCAAGGATAATACGCAGGCGCGGCTTCCATATGGATATCGTATTCTGTACCAAAGACGGCAGCCGCGCGGCGGATGCCTTTGATGTTGATGCCCTGAACTATCTGGTTAAGGGAGAAACATCCGAGGCCAGGTTTGAGAAGGTTTTTTTAAAGGCTGAGGCAAGAAGTGAGCAGCGGAGCTCTGAATATATCATGTTCTCCTACGCAGGCGAACATGTTCAGATCGCGGTAGATATGATCCGTTACTTTGAGGTCAGGAACCGCATAGTAACTGTGCATTATCAGAAAGAAAATTATCAGCCGGGAACGTTTTCGTTCTACTCTTCACTGTCGAAGATAGAAAAATGTCTGCAGGGGAGGATGTTTGTCAGGATCCATAATTCCTATCTTGTCGGAGAAAGATATATCCTGCGCAAGGGCACCAGGCAAGTAACTCTGACCAGCGGCGAAGTGCTGCCTGTGGGACGAGCGTATACGAAAAACCTGATGGAACGGTGCCTGTCGGTTTCAACCTTAAACATGCATTTTTCAACCTGTCGGGGGACATATGAAGCCAATTAGTTTATCATATCTAATGCTTAATAGTAAGCAATTAAGATCCAACAGTGCCGTGCTTATACATGAGAGATCTCAGTGAAGGGCCGGCATTTTGGGTGTTTACAGATAATTATACGGGAGATGCTTTATGAATATCAAGATTCGACAATTTTTTAAAAACCATAGAATTGTCCGGAAACTGGAGTCATTTTTCCTCATCGGCATTATGCTGGCAGGCTGTCTGCTGATTACACCGTCAGTTGCCTCTGCTGACAACAGTTCGGCATCTCCGACCCAGAGCTCATCATCTGACGAAGCTTCATCGCCTTCTTCAGCGGGACAGGCAGCCGAGACGACAGCTGAGACGAAGCAGGAAAGCAGCGATGCGGCTTCAGAATCTTCAGCTGATCAGTCGGAGAGCTCAGCGTCTGAGACTCAGTCTTCGGAAACATCAGCTGAAAGCGAAACTTCCGTGCAGCAGAAAGCAAAGGCCAGCCTTCTTGGCGCGTCGGGTACATGTAAGGTATATATCGACGGCACAAACGGCGGAATAACCTTTTACGCAGGAGCATCTACGAATTATCAGTCAGTCACATCCGGCAGTTCCATCACTCTGCCGACAGTCAGCAGTATGACTAATCCCAGCAGATACAACTATGTTCTCAAGGGCTGGTACGATATCTCAAATAATAAATACTATCAGCCGGGAGCCACGGTGACTATAACGAATGATACTGTATTTTACGCTGACTGGATAGCAGGCAGCTACAGCATCGGCCAGGACAGCAATACGGTGTCAACTGTAGACACAAGCTCCTTCGTGACGACCAGTCTTTTTGACTACAGCGATCTTTTTAATGTTTACTCACTTACAAAGGCTATAAACTGGACAGGTTCGGGCTGGTATAACCCTACTTATACAGCTGCAGAGACCTGGACATATACGACCGGGACAGCGGATACCGGAACTCAGTCCAAAAAATTTCTGATGGTGGACGGACATCAGTCTGTTAAAAATTGTATTGCAAGGGCAGCCAGCCGTTCAACAGGAGATAACGGGAATCAACAGGGTACTAATTCCAATGCTATCGGCAATGGTACCATCACGACCGGGCTCATGGACAGGGCCACAGATCTTTTTAAGACAGACGGGTCAGTGATCGGGGTCAATTACATAGGGACCGGCAATAATCTGTTTCAGTATGACAGTTCCAGTTCTAGCAGCCATTACGGATACTACTATTACGACAGCACGAAAAACGCGGCTTCCTACAATAAAAATGACAACAGCTTCTACGTCTACAACTATACGGTAAATACCAATGCCGGCGGTGATACCAACGGAGACTTTCTTCCCTTCAACTATGGCACTGCTGGAACGACTTTCGATGACGGCAATGGCAAACAGACGGGATCAGATTTCGCGAATTACTGGTTCGGCATGAAGACAGATATCAACTTTTATCTTCCGGATGACAGCTCGTCGGATGGCAGCGGTACGAAGAATCAGGCCATCGGCGGCAAGGACATGCTCTATGAGTTCTCCGGAGACGATGATGTCTGGGTGACTGTCGACGGCAAGCTGGTGCTTGATCTCGGCGGTATCCATGATATTGTCAAGGGAACCATCAATTTTTCCACTGGTGTCGTGACGACCTGGTCTACTGCCAACGGTGGATCCACTATCGAAGAGAAAACATACAATTTCGACTTTAAATCCGGAGACCACAAGCTGAGCATGTACTACATGGAGCGTGGAGCTTCACAGTCGAACTGTTCCTTATATTTCAATCTGACGCCGCGTTACAGCCTTCAGATCAATAAAGTGGACGCGGATAGCAAGGCGGCTTTGGCCGGAGCAAAGTTTTCGATCTATTCCGATGCCAACTGCACGATACCTGTGCAGCTGTGGGACAGCCAGAGTGCTTACAGCTCCGGAGCAGATTCAAAAAACACTTTTACGACAGATTCTTCCGGTAAGATCTCCTGTTATGGACTTCGGCCGGGAATGACATATTACCTGAAGGAGGTTGAGGCGCCGCCCAAGTACCCGTCTGTTGCGGACAAAGTCATCTCGCTGGCGATCTCCTCCAAGGGGACAGCGACTCTTGGAGGGACGGGAGCCGCGGTCTGTGCGCTGACACAGGATGCGTCTACAAAAAAACTGACGCTGGACGTGACTAATAACAAGACCTCGATAGATGTCACCAAAAAATGGCTGGCATCTGACGGAACAACACTGACTGAAGGCCTCCCTGATTCCATAAAAGTACAGCTGCACCGAAAGTCAGTGACGGGGACCATCGATTCGGGCAAGACAACCAGTACAAAGTTCACTACCCAGTACTTCGGCACGAACAATGGCTCTAATGAGGATACGTCAACGGTCACGGCGGGTGATCTTATCCAGACAGTTCCCTCATACACAGGGGGCAAGCTTCAGTTCACACTGTCCACTACCTCAGACGCAGGTATTTATTCAGTAACGGCAAACGGGAAGACCCTGACGCCGACCTCACAGTCGAATAAATGCAGCCAGCTGTGTCTGATAGGAGGAAGCTGGCAGTATCCGTACCGCACGCAGACATATACGATCGATCCTCTGCAGGAAAATTCGGACGTTGTTATTACTCTGATCGGTTATCTGACTTATCAGGGCAGCACGCCGCTCGTCAGCAAGACGCTCACGATCAATGCCTCTGCCACAGCCCCGACGGACACCAGCGGCGGCACGGTCGTCGATGAAAAGGTGGGAGATCCTGTAACACTCAATGCGGGCAGCAGCTGGAAATACAGCTGGAGTTCGCTGGAATCTGTGAATTCAAGCGGGAATCCTTACACATATTATGTCACAGAGGAAAACGGACCTGAGGGCTACACTACTACATATAAAAATAATGATGGCATTGATTCAGGTTCGATAACGATCACCAATAAAAAGGTACCTGTTACAGAAATACCGGTAAGCAAGACCTGGTCGGACGGAGCCGCCGCGCATACGGGTGATTCCGTGACAGTGACTCTCTATAAGAATGGTGAGAAAACTGATAAGACACTTACCCTGAACAGCGCCAATAACTGGTCGGGCAAGTTCCAGAATCTGCCGAAACAGGATGCTGACGGCAATACCATTACCTACAGTGTCCAGGAGACATCAACATTTGACCATTACAGTTCGCAGGTAACAGGCAGCGCGGCCGACGGCTATAAGATCACGAACACAGCTAAGCCGGTATCTCTTACGATCTATAAAACGGATACTGCTGATTCGGCGAAAAAACTTCAGGGAGCGGTATTCAGTTTATACAGCGACTCAGGATGTACGGCGATCGTATCGGCTTATACAGATGAAGCGCTGCAGAATAAAGCTTCGTCATTTACCACGGATCAGAATGGCAAGATCGCGGTCTACGGACTTAGCTATGGTACATATTACATTAAAGAGACTAAAGCGCCTGATGGATATTATCTTATCAAAAATGCAATGCCAGTTAAGATTGCAATCGATGGGACAATATCTCTTCCGGATGGAGCAGATCCATCCCATATATCAGTTTCAGCGGATTCGCTGAGTGTGGTTGTCAAAGACAGTGCCCTCTATCAGCTTCCTTCTACCGGTGGTATCGGGACTAATTTGTTCACGATCAGTGGTATGGCACTCATCTTATTATCAGTTTTACTTCTCCTGAAGGCCAAAGGAAAGGGAGACGGAAAACGGAATGGAAGTATCGGGGGAGGGAGGCAGAATTAAGAGAGACAGACCAGCTAGAAGAAATTGACGGAAATAAATTTGGGTAAATAATGAAAGGAAGAAAATGAGATGAAAAGTATCAAAAAATTGCTGGCAATGTTTATTGCTGTGGTCACGGTGCTTGGCATGGGTTCGCTGAACGTATTTGCTGCAGAGAGCTTTAACGCAGATGATCCCTCGACATCGACAGCAGATGTAACAGTAAAAAATCTCCAGAAGGAGACTACAGAGGTAAATGCTTACCAGTTCCTTACTGCAAGCTATGATTCAGCTAGCGGTCAGGTGACTTATGCTCTTACTGACTGGGCTAAGACTGCTCTGAAGGATACGACATCAGTTTTAACGAATGACGAGGTTGACGTAGACAAGGTCATCACAGCACTCGGCGGAACAGTCGGAGCTGCAAACGGCGAAACTGATAACACAGAAAACGACAAGACAGATGCATCAAATGCTATCCTGAATGTCCTCGGAAAAGCTGCCAAGAGCGCAGCAGCAGCCGCTACATTAAAGCAGCCTACAGCTGATACAGCATGGGATGCTACATTTACAGGTTTAAAGCCCGGTTCATATGTAGTCCTGGCAACTGACAGCAAGAACCTTTACAATCCTATGGAGATATCTGTAGGCCTCAAGGCAGATGACAACGGAAAACTTACAGGCGTTGTTGCTGACGGTACTGTTGCCAAGTTCACCACGATCCCCTTTGATAAGGTAATAACTTCTAAAGACGGCGGAGAATCAAATCCGGATGGCGTTGACGGAAGCAACACTGCCAAGGGCGGCGATCTTCAGGTTGGCGAGAAGGTTTCCTACAAGCTGACAGGCAAGATCCCCAATTACGATACTGCAGTATATACAAATATTAAATATGAGATCGATGATACACTCAGCGCCGGGCTTACCGCTCCCGCTGCAAATGAGATCACCGTTAAAGTCGGCGGAACAGTAGTTTCACCTGTAAATGGCGCAGCGGCATCTTATGTAACAGTTACAGGACAGAACATCACAGTTAATCTCTCCAGTATTGCTTCTAAACATATAAACGAGGATGTTGAGGTAACATATTCCGCAACACTCAATCAGCAGGCTACGACAGGTTTTGACGCAAATACAAATACAGCTAACCTGACTTACAGCAATGGCCCCAGCGATAGCGATACTGCTACAGTAAAAGATAAGAAGACTTATACTTATACATTCGCGATTGACGGCAGCGTATTTGGAAATACGATCACAAACGGCCATGAAGTGAAGAAGACAGGTAAGGATACCTGGACAACAACAGATACTGATCCGGTTGCTTCAGCTTACAAGGCACTTGAAGGCGCAGAGTTCACATTATACACTGACAGCGCATGCAAGAACGCGATCAGCGCATCGGCACTTAAGAACAATGCCAATCCTGTTTCTTCAACAGCAAGTGGTATGATAACATTCACAGGCCTTGACGGCGGTACAGAGTATTACCTGAAAGAGACAAAAGCACCTGCAGGATATTCTATCAACAGCAAGGTTTACAAGGTACAGTTTGTCCCGACATATAATGCAGACGGCACGATGGCATCGTACAAAGTCCTCATCGATGGTACGGAAGTTGTAAATTACACATATACAGCAGCCAAGGATACTACTCCGGCAACTGTAGCCGCTGTGTATTCGTCAACAAAGAAGACAGCAGATGGAGCTACAGTGATCCAGACTACTGAGATCCGCAATACACAGCTTTCCAACCTTCCTTCAACAGGCGGTATGGGCACATATCTCTTTACGATCATAGGTGTTGCAGTGATGGCTCTTGCAGCTTTCATGTTCATCCAGAATCGCAGGACTAAAAAAGACTGATATTGATCTGCTTTATCTCGCCCGGTAAAACCGGGCGGGATAGGCAGCATGGAGAGCTCTATGAAAACGCATGGTAAGTTAATAGGTCTTATTTTACTTTTTATCATAGGACTGTCCATACTGCTCTATCCGAGCATAAGCAACGCCTGGAATCAGCACCGCGCTGATCAGCTGATCGAACAGTATTCGAGATCGGCGGACACATCGGATCAGGACAGTATGAAAGCGGAACTCAATAAAGCTGAGGCCTACAATAAGACGCTGATCGGCACATCTGTCCCGGATGCGTTTTCCACACACAAAGGCAAAACAGATACTTTATATGAGTCTTTGCTGAATATGGAAAATGACGGCATGATGGGTTATGTGGAGATACCGGTCATAAATGTAAAACTGCCGATCTATCATTATACAAATGACGAGGTGCTTGAAAAAGGCGCGGGACATCTGCTGGGAAGCAGCCTGCCGGTAGGCGGCGAGAGCACTCATACAGTGATCTCCGCTCACAGGGGCCTGCCCAGCGCGAAAATGTTTACAGACCTTGACAAGGTGTCGAAGGGCGATGTTTTTTACTTCCATGTCCTGAACGAGACTCTTGCCTATGAAGTCGATCAGATCAAGACCGTTGAGCCGACTGATGTTGATGACCTGGGCATCGTGGAGGGACAGGATCTCGCCACGCTGGTCACCTGTACGCCATATGCGGTAAATACGCAGAGGCTGCTCGTAAGAGGACACAGGATAGACTATGAGGAAGCTGTTAAGAAGGCTGCCGCAGAGAAAACAGTAATAGCAGGCGATCCGCCTGTATGGTCGTACGCGGCTTGTGCCGCAGCCGGTCTGGCGATCGCGGCGGCGGTGTTCTATATCGTCCAGAGAGGACGAAAACGCAGGGATAAAGTTGAAGAAGATAAGAAGGACAATATTTAATATTATAATAATACTGATCTTTTTGATCGGTGCCGGGATCCTGCTTTATCCGACATTCAGCAACTGGTGGAACCTGTATCGGAATAAACAGCTGATCTCAGAATATACGCGCTCAGTGACAGACCTGAGCGAGGCCGATTATAAAAAGATCTGGCAGGATGCTGAAGCTTACAATAAACAGCATACACAGAATGTGATCAGCGATGCCTTTAACCAGAAAGGCGATTATATCCTGACACATCCTTATGATACACTTTTAAACCCCAATGGCGATGAGATCATGGGCTATCTGGAAATACCCAAGATCAACATAAAGCTTGCCATCTATCACGGCGTCGGTGAGAAAGCCCTGGAAGAAGGGTGCGGACACGTGGAGGGGACCAGCCTTCCGATAGGAGGGAAAAGTACTCACTCGGTCCTTGCCGCTCACCGGGGGCTGCCGAGCGCAAAACTGTTTACGGATCTGGACCAGATGGAAAAGGGAGATATTTTCTACATCCATGTTCTGGACAAGACACTTGCCTATAAGGTAGACCAGATCCTTGTCGTTGATCCTGACCAGACAGAAGCTCTGGCGATCGAGGATGGACAGGACTATGTGACGCTGCTTACATGCACGCCGTACGCAGTCAATACCCAGAGACTTCTTGTCCGCGGGGTACGTACTGAATACAATGAGACTGCAGAAACGGATACATCGCCGGCGGCGGGGAACACATTAACTGATATTGCACCAGTTCTCCTGGTAATTGGAGTGGCTGCCATCACAGTCATTATAATTATTCTTAAGAAAAGATATGGGAGCAGAAGGAGTAAAAAGCAATGAGAAGAATCTTGCGGTGTTTAATGCTGTCACTGCTTCTTACAGCAGTTTTTCTGGCAGGCGGGGCTATGACCTCACAGGTCTATGCCGGCAATTCCGCGGTGCCGGACGTTAAGAGCTCTGCAAAATGCTCGCTGACAATCACGGTAGCGGCACATGACGATTCCGAGGAAACGGCTGTTTCGGGAGAAGGACTGTCTATATACAAAGTAGCTTCGCTTAAGACCAGCCAGGGCTCTGCGAAATATGTGCTGACGCATGATTTCGCAGGCAGCGGGATCAGTTTTGACGGAATGACTGTCGAGCAGTCCATAAGCTATGCGTCAAAGCTGCAGAGCTATGCAGTCAAGCAGAGTATCGCAGATGTTGGGGAAGACGTAACTGGAGACAGCGGGACCGTAAGTTTCAGCAATCTTGGCGTAGGCATGTATCTTGTGACAGAGACCGGACGTTCCGGCGCTGCGGAAAACTACAGCTCGCTTAAGCCTTTCCTGGTCATGGTGCCTCAGTACAGCGGCAGCTCCTGGATATATGACGTCAAGGCTTATCCCAAGACCGAACAGAAGAAGACGAGCCAGCCGGCTACTCCCTCGAAAACGATCGTTACAAAGAAAACTGTGCGGCCACATACGTCAACAGCAGTGAAGACGGGTGACACAAGCAACATCACCCTCTGGATATCCGTCATGGCAGCATCCCTGATCATCATACTGATTATGCTGTGCGTGCGGGCGTTGAAAAAAAAGAGGAAATAAGACAGCATTTTAATTAGTTTAAAGAATATAATAAGGTATAAACGAAAAAGCATTGCAGTTCAGGCAATGCTTTTTTCTTTATTCTCGGCGGCTGCTGCTGTATACTTGACAAGCTAACACTGTTAGGATACAATCAGCTTAACAGAAAAAAGAAAAGGAATGTTGTACTTTGCAGAAAAAGGGAATCACACCGGAAAAAATTTATCAGGCTGCGATGCAGCTGATCGTCGAAAAAGGCTATGACAGGTTTTCCGTCAGGGAACTTGCTGCACGGCTTGACGTGCAGCCTGCCTCGCTTTACAGCCATGTGAAAAACGCGGCTGAAATAAATATTGCAGTCGGGAGAATGGCAATCGATCAGCTTAGCCAGATCCTTGAAAGCGCCATAGTTAATGGTGGCCGAGAGGAGGCATTCGCGGCCATGGCGCATGCATACCGGGACTTTGCGCATGAGAATTTTGAGCTGTATAAGGCGATAATGGCGCTCCCTGGTGCCAGTGAGACAGAGCTGAAGGAAGACGAGCAGAAGACGATAAGGCCGATACGGACAGTTGTTGAAAACTTTGTTCCGAAAGGAGTTGTTTCCATCAACTTTCAGAGGTTTGTGAGAAGTGCCATGCATGGCTTTATCATGCTGGAATCTGAAGGCTTTATGCGAAGCAGGGCGGTTTCGGCAGATGAGAGCTACGATATGCTGATTTCTGCCTGCCTGTCCGAATTAAATAAAGCGAGCGTAACTCCGGATGTTCCGGGTGACACGCTGTGAATGAAAAGATCTGGACAAGAGATTTTACTTTGCTCATGATCGGCCTGCTGCTGATATCCTGCGCAAATTATTTTTTTGCTTCATCGATAGCAGTCTATGCAAAGCTGATCAGTTCCTCAGGGATATATGCCGGGATGCTGACATCTTCTTTTTATTTCGGATCTGTAGCCATGCGGCTGATCAACGGCACGCTGGTTCAGAAATACGGAGCCAGAAGGCTCATGCTGCTCGGGGCTGTACTGTGTTTTGCCGCCTGCGCGGCTCATAATTTTATCGGGACCATACTGGTGCTGGTAATATTCAGGATCTTACACGGGATAGGCTATTCTGTATTTTCTACAGCGAGCGGAACGGCGGCTTCCTATATCGTGCCCCCGAAGCGTATTGCTGAAGGGATGGGATATTATACGATAGGCAATGTGCTGGCGATGGCGCTGGGACCGGCAGCCGCGCTCGCAGTAGTATCAGAGGAGAGCATCCGGCAGTTCCATCATCTTTTTGTGATCGCGGCCGGGATATGTCTTGTCGCTGTTGTTCTCGTGCTTTTGATGAGATCTGACAGCGGATATCAGCTGAAGGCGGCAGACATCAGTGTTACAGCGGAGAATAGATACCTGCCGCCGACTTTTCTTGGATTTGAAAAGGGTGTGATACTGCCGGTCATTATCAGCTTTATGATGTCTTTTTCTTATGCGCCTGTCATTGTCTACCTGACAGCTTATGGTTTGCAGAAAGGATGGCACGATGTAGGCTTCGCTTTTACCATGTATGCAGTCGGACTTTTGTCGTCACGGCTGATCGCCGGAAAGCTCAGCGACAGGCGAGGAGCTGATTATGTCATGTATCCGGCATATCTTATGGGTATCGCTGCGCTGGTAATGATAGCCCTCTGCCCGAATGAGACATGCCTGTATGCGGCGATGACTGTCCTGGGGTTATGTGTCGGCGGTTATAATCCACAGATTAATGTATTCTGCATATCCAGATGCTCAAAGGAACGCCGCGGTACGGCAACGGCTGCTTTTAACGGTGCCTGCGATCTGGGACTGGCGCTTGGAAGCACTATATCCGGCATATTGATCAGCATAATAGGCTACAAAGATGTCTACCTTACAGGAGCGGCCGTATGCCTGGCGGCCATGATCATATATTCACGGACATTGTCAGGATCGAAGAAGAAAAAGGCTGAATGATCCGGATCATATAGTCCCGCTTCTGATGCCTCTGATGATATCAATGAAGCCGGAGACCTTCCGGGAGGGCTTCTTCGCGTACATCAGACCATATCTCATAGTGCGGTCCCATTCGGCGGGGATAGTTACCATCGAAGGATGTACGTTGTTCCAGCTGGAAAGGCTCAGAAGGCACCAGTTGTGTTCAACACATTCGTTGAATACGTCGATATCATAATATGTGGGGCCGTCGACCAGCTTTATCGCGGGGTGCTCTTTGATGATGTGCTCCCTGAGGTCTGTCAGAATAGGCGAGTCACCGCTCTGGACCATCATGACGGTCTCGCCGTCAAGATCGCCCTTCCTGATAATGTCTCTGGAGGCCAGACGATGTGTGCGCGGTATCGCGTAGCAAAGATCATAATCATCCCACTCAAAAATGCTGCATATGTCCCTGAATGCCAGCGAGTCGCACGGTCCGGCGATAAAATCATAATCGTCTCCCAGCTTTGACAATTTATCTAAGATAGTCAGGTGATCATCCTGAAAAGGTATGACCCTGATCTTGTACTGCGGATACATGGTCATGTACAGATTCCAGAATCCGACCAGAATATCGCATGGGTACAGCAGCGAGCTGCCGACTCTGATGATGCTCTGTTCGCCTGACACAGTATCGCGTGCAAGTTTTACAGCTTCATCAGATTCTCTGATGATTTTTTTTGCGTTTTCATAGATGACAGTTCCTGCCTCGGTAAGCGTTATGCCCTTATGCGAACGGTCAAGAAGCTTTACGCCGATACGCATTTCCAGCGCGTTTATCTGATTCATGACAGACACAGTAGTCAGGTAAAGCCTGTCGGCAGCTTTTGAGAAACTGCCCTGTTCGACTACGTTTACGAATGTGAACAACTGCCTGCTGTACACGAATATCACCGCCCCTGAAAATAGTATAAAGAATTCGCTAAAACCATATTAGCATTTTGGATATTCTGTGTCAAAAGATTCGGATATATACTTTATATATACAGGAGAATATCTCAGGGTAATTCTCAGAACGGTGTACAAATGCAGAGGAGGAGATCACTATGGCAAGACTTACTTTAAATATGCAGTGCGAGGCATTGAAAAGACCGATCACGCTGGACATTGTTGTCCCGACTGATCACGAAGTTACGGCAGGCGAACGGATGCCTGTAAAGAACAAGCCGTACAAAACATTGTACCTGCTTGAGGGAGTAACAGGCAACAGCAGCGGACCATTCAATTATTCAAGGCTTATGCCGCTCGCGGAGGACTACAATCTGGCTGTTGTAGTTATAGGCGGTGAAAATAAGTGGTGGGGCAATTCGAAATTCACGAATGAACATTTCGGGGACATGGTAACACGCGACGTGGTCAATTTCACAAGGAGACTGTTCAACCTGTCGCGCAGGAGAGAAGACACCTTTATCGGCGGATTTTCGATGGGCGGCGAAGGCGCTTTTGTAAACGGACTGAGGCATCCGGAACTGTTCAGCAGGATCATTTCCATAGATGCGGCCCTCAATAAAGCCGGGGTGCTGGGATCATCAGATGAAGTCACCTGGGATCTGTTTTTTAAGAAAAATTATGAGATTATGTTCGGGCTGGATAACATAGCTGAATATGAGAACAGTGAAAATGATTATGAGTATCTGGCGAAAAAGGTTGCCGGAATGGGAGCGTCAATGATGCCGGAAATATTTATTGCCTGCGGACTTGAAGACGGTATGTACGGCCTCAGCACGGCATACCGGGATATGCTCATGGAGCTGGGTTATAAGGTCACCTGGGCGGATCTGGAGGCCAATCACAGCTGGTACACATTTGACGAGGGCATGGACGCAGCCGTAAAATGGCTGCCGACGGAGGACAATTTCTGCGGCAATGTCATCTACTACGGAAGAGATGCGCATATCGACGCAGATAATTTCGCACACTGGAAAGCATATTACAATCTTGAGGCAAGTGAGTGGAAATAATCCGGCATATGGAATAAGGAGGAACAGACGATGTATTCAGATTATCCGAAATCATTTGAGATATACGGTGCCATACCGTTCCCGGAAGCCGCGAAATCACTGGAGATAGAGCTCCCGCCGCTGACACCTGAAAACGTTGCTATGCTCAACCGCGCAGGAGTTGAGATGCACCACAAGGCATACGAAGAACTCGGGATACCGTTCCCTGATGTTGAAGTGAAAGAATTCACGTACAGAAACGGCTCCTATGAAGGCGAAGGGAAGGTATACCGCCCGAAGACGGATGAAGTCCTGCCGGTGGTCGTATATTATCACGGCGGCGCATTCACGATACTGAGCTATGACAATTACGATTACGAATGTGCCCAGTTCGCTCAGGAGGCCAACTGTGTCGTATTTAATATCGAATACAGGGCTGCGCTCGGAGGATTCAAGATCCCGGAACTGTATGAGGACTGCTATGCGGCTCTTTGCGCGGCAGCAGAAAAGGCGGGGGATTATAAGGCTGACGCGTCAAAGCTTACTGTGATGGGTGATTCCGCCGGCGGTTCGATCGCAGCGGGAATGTGTGTACTGTCGAGGGACAGGAAAGGCCCGCATATATGCCACCAGTTCTTTTTCTATATGGGCGTGGGATTCGATCTGAACGAGACCGCCAACGGAAATGATTCTCCGCTGGGGACAGAAAATATTCTCAGGATATGTTTCAACGATCCGCAGGATTCACAGGCGCCGCATATATCGCTGCTCAACGATAAAAAAGAAGACATGGCGAAACTGCCGCCGGCGACATTTTTCGACGGACTCTGTGATTTCATAATAGATGACACTCTTCAGTATTCATATGCGCTGCGCGACGCGGGTGTAAAAACAGATATAATAATGTTCGAGGGGCTGGTTCACGGATTTATCAATTCGACCTATCCCCAGGCACTGGAGGCCAGGAAAACAGTCTTTAAAAAGCTCAGACAGTATTTCGATACTATCAGATAATAATCTGCGGCATCTGCAGCCTGCCGCTCCTTGACAACTGTCCGAAATCGTACTATACTCATGCAGTACGATTTCGGACAGTAAGGAGAGGCCTATGAAAACAACGTCATCCGCGAGCATGAAACGGTTTAATTATCTGATAGGTGAGACAGGCGCCGTCTATCACGCGGCTTCTCTGAAGCTGGGATTATCAGACAGCGTCATGCAGATCCTCTATACGATCTGCGATTTTGACGGCAGCTGTCTGCTCTCAGACATCTGCCGGCTGACAGGCATTGCGAAACAGACGGTAAATTCAGCGATCCGCAATCTGGAGCGTGACGGTATTGTCTGTCTCAAAGCAGCTGATGCCAGATCGAAGATGGTCCTGCTGACAGAAAAGGGATCCGCGTATGCCGAGGATACCGTGGCCAGGATCATCAAGGCGGAAAACGAGATATTTGAATCATGGAGCGAGGAAGAAGTCAGCCAGTATCTGCTGTTGACCGAGAGGTACATGAATGCACTGATCGAGAAAACGGAGGCACTGTAACTAAACATGATCCAGTTATCAGACCATTTTACCCTGCGCAGGCTGCTTCGCTTCTCATTTCCGTCCATCATAATGATGATCTTCACATCCATCTATGGTGTGGTGGATGGATTCTTTGTCTCCAATTTCGTCGGCAAAACTCCCTTTGCCGCCGTCAATTTTGTCATGCCGCTCATCATGATACTGGGCGGCTTCGGCTTTATGTTCGGCACCGGCGGAAGCGCGCTGATCGCGAAGACATTAGGTGAGGGCAAGAGAGAAAAAGCGAACAGGCTCTTCTCTATGCTGGTCGCTGTTTCGGCTGTTGCCGGCATAGCGATCGTGGTCATCGGATTTATTTTTATCCGTCCTGTTTTGTCGCTGCTTGGCGCCAGGGGAGAAATGCTTGAAGAAAGCGTGACTTACGCGAGCGTCGTCATACCGGCGATCCCGGTCCTGTTTCTGCAGTATGAGTTTCAGTCGCTGTTTGTCACCGCGGAAAAACCGAAGCTGGGTCTGTATGTTACAGTTGCCGCAGGCGTGACAAACATGGTGCTGGACGCGCTGTTTGTCGGCGCTTTCAGATGGGGGCTTGTCGGGGCTGCCGGGGCAACTGCCTTCAGCGAACTGATCGGCGGTATGCTGCCAGTCATTTATTTTCTGCGGGAAAATTCGAGTCTTCTGCGCCTGTCAAGACCTTCTTTCGACGGGATGGCTCTTCTTAGGATCTGCACAAACGGATCTTCTGAGGTCATGAGCAACATCTCCATGTCTCTTATCGGTATGCTTTACAACGTGCAGTTGCTGAAATACGCCGGGGAGAACGGCGTCGCGGCCTATGGCGTGCTGATGTATGTCAACATGATATTCCTGGCGGTGTTTATCGGGTTTTCCATCGGGACGGCTCCTGTCATAGGCTATCATTACGGCGCGCAGAACCACAGCGAGCTGAAGGGGATACTCAGGAAAAGCCTGGCGGTCATATCTGTATTCTCTGTCTGCATGGCGGCCTCGGCACTGCTTCTGGCCAGACCGCTGGCACTGATTTTTGTAGGATACGACAGCGGGCTCATGAAAATGACACTGCACGCATTTTATATTTACTCCTTCAGCTTCCTGCTCGCCGGTTTTGCCATTTACGGTTCATCTTTTTTTACGGCGCTGAACGATGGCCTGACATCTGCGATAATTTCCTTTCTGAGAACGCTCGTCTTCGAAGTCGCGGCCGTTCTGCTGCTTCCCCTGATACTTGGCCTTGACGGGATCTGGATATCGGCAGTTGCGGCAGAGCTGATGGCAGTCGTTGTAACAGCGGCATTTCTGCTGGGCAAAAGGAAGAAATACAGGTATTGATAAGACTGTCATCTTCAGAGAGACAGCTTATTTTTCATGTTTTCCGGCATTGCTGAGAATGTCGTCGCTGCGGAAATAGTACTTGCGGAATGCTTCCCGGAGGAAAGCGGGCGTGTGCCCATAGTAGAATTCTGCCAGGACTTCGGCGGGCACATCTGTCTCGCCGCTGACCCATTCTTTCAGCAGCCCGATGACCCCGTAGGAATGGTGCTTTGCTTCCAGCAGCTGTTCTTCAGTGGGAGCGGAGCCGGCGGTGGCGGTCATCACATCTTTAACCATACCGACCACATACTCCATACAATAGCCGGTGATCGAATTCTGTGAATTGTCTGCAAAAACCTTCTGATAAAAAGAACGCCTCTGCCAGATAAGCTTAAGTGAGCGGCAGAGCCTTTCCGCTGAATAGTCAGGTGTCTGGTCACCAAGGGCGCCGGCAATATCACGCAGATAGATCCAGGCTATGAGATCGTATTTGTCGTGAAAATGGTAATAGAAAGTCGGCGGGGCCGCGCCGCAGTTTTTACACAGATCCAATACCCTGATCTTATTCAGGGGTTTCGTTTCCAGCATATTTTCCAGGCTTTCCGCAAACATTGCTTTCGTTCTGTCTTTCATCTGCATCATGAGTTCCTCCCAATCTTATAATAATTGAATAATATAAGAAAATCAAATGAAATTATATTTTTATAAGCTGAAAAATAATTTCATGCGGATATAATGAAGCCACAGAGAAATAAGTCTTTATCATGGAAGGAGAAGAACATGAAAGTGATTGCGATCAACGGAAGCCCGAGAAAAGGCTGGAATACGGATATTTTATTACATAAGGCAATTGAGGGAGCTGAAAACGCGGGGGCACAGACCCAGATGATAAACCTCTACGACCTGGATTTCAAAGGCTGCAGAAGCTGCATGGCCTGCAATCTCAGGGATGGCAAGTCCTACGGCCATTGCGCCTGGGATGATGAGCTCAGGGCGGTACTGGAAAATATCGACAGCTGTGACGGGCTTATACTCGGGTCGCCGATCTACTGGGGCGATATCACGGCAGCGATGAGGGCATTTCTGGAAAGACTCCTTTTCCAGTATACGGATTTCGATACCGGGGCTTCTCTTTATGAAGGAAAAGCAAAGCTGGGATTTATCTATACCATGAATGCTCCTGCCGGGTACAATAATGGGCTGTTTGATAAGTACGCGGGTTTCCTGGGAGCACATTTCAGGTACGCCGGCACGGTAGAATGTTCCGAGACGCTGCAGGTGGAAGATTACAGCAGATATCATCTGGGATTTTTTGACGGAGACGAAAGACACAGAAGGAGAGAGACGGTGTTCCCCCAGGACTGCCAAAAGGCATTTGAACTTGGCAGAGCGATCGCCAGGTAAAATCAAAACATTTCTAACCGCAAATTTATGCTGAAAATCACCTGAGTATGATATAATTGCTTAGGAAGACAGAATTGTCTGTGAAAGAAGAAGTCTGCAGGCCTTGAAGACTGATTTCATGTGATCTGAGCGGCGGGGAGAAAAATGAAGATAATCTTTTTGTATATAGATCCGGGAACGGGGAGCATGCTGTTTACGATCTTGATCGGGCTGCTCAGCGCGGGAGTTTTTTCCCTCCATACACTTATCGTGAAGATACGTTTTATTGTCAGCGGCGGCAAAAGAGTGGCGGTAAATAAGAACAAGATCCCGATCGTCATCTTTTCCGACAATAAAAGATACTGGAATATATTTGAACCTATATGCAGAGAGATGGACAGAAGGGGCCAGGACGTTGTTTATATGACTGCCTCGCCGGACGACCCGGCTCTGAACAATCCCTATGAGCACGCCAGGGGGCAGTTCATTGGAGAAGGCAATAAAGCCTTTGCCAAGCTGAATTTTCTGAATGCGGGCATCGTGCTCTCCACGACTCCCGGTCTGGATGTATACCAGTGGAAGAGATCCAGGGAAGTCGACCACTATGTGCATATCCCGCACGCTGCCAGTGATATAACCATGTATCATATGTTCGGCATCGACCATTATGATGCGATACTGCTTTCCGGTGAATATCAGGAGAAGCAGATCCGCAGCCTGGAGAAGCTTCGCGGTCTGCCGGAGAAGAAACTGGAGCTGGTGGGCATACCGTATATGGACGAGATGAGGAAGAGACTCATGCAGGCCGGACCTGCGCCGGAACATCCGACGACGGTCCTCCTGGCTCCTTCCTGGGGGCCGGAGGCTATCCTGAGCAGGTACGGGGAGAAGCTTATCAGGCCGCTTCTGGAGACGGGCTTCCACGTGATAGTGCGCCCTCATCCGCAGTCTTTTATATCCGAGAAGGATCTGGTGGACAGGCTGATGAGACAGTTCCCGGAAAGCGGGCAGCTGGAATGGAACCGTGACAATGACAATTTTGAGGTGCTGCGCAGATCGGACCTGATGATATCCGATTTCTCCGGTGTCATATTTGACTTTACCCTGATCTATGATAAGCCTGTCATTTACACAGACTCTCAGATCGATGTGAGTCTTGATGACGCCTGGTGGCTTAAGGAAACTCTGTGGACGACCCAGATACTTCCCGTGATCGGCCATCAGCTGAAGGAGGAGAATGTGGGTTCTCTTAAGGAACTGATCGAAGAATGCCTGAATGACAACCGCTACAGTGAGGGCAGGGAGCGTGCGAGGAGAGAGACCTGGGCCCATGAGGGCGAGGGCGCTTCCAGGGTCGCGGACTATCTGCTGGCTGAAAATATGGATCTGTCGGCTGCGGAGGCAGAGGCATGAGCTTTGGCACGATATTATACACAGTTTTGATCAGCCCGCTGCAGCTGTTTTTTGAGTTTGTTTTCAGCTTTGCCCAGATGTTTACCGGCGACCAGGGTCTGTCTATCATTGTTCTGAGCCTGGCCATGAATTTTCTGGTGCTGCCTCTGTACAAGAGGGCGGATGCCATGCAGGCGGAAGAGAGGGAAACTGAAGCCCGCCTTCATGACGGCCTGGCACACATCAAAAAGGTTTTTTCCGGCGACGAGAGAATGATGATCCAGCAGGAATACTACCGCCAGAATCACTATAAGGCAGCAGATGCCTTTAAGGGGTCTGTCTCGCTGTTCCTGGAGATACCGTTTTTTATCGGCGCCTACCAGTTTTTATCCAATCTGCAGACACTGCGCGGCGTATCCTTCGGCCCTCTGTCGGACCTGGGCGCGCCGGACGGCCTGCTTATCATCGGCGGGCTGACAGTCAATCTGCTGCCGATCCTGATGACGGCTGTCAACATGGTCTCCAGCATTATCTACACGAAGGGCTTCCCCAGGAAGACGAAGATACAGCTGTATGTGATGGCTGTGTTCTTCCTGTTCTTTTTGTACAATTCACCGTCAGGCCTGGTATTTTACTGGACCCTGAATAATGTATTTTCCCTGTGCAAGAATGTTTTCTATAAGATGAAAGATCCTTACAGGGTATTATCTGTGATGTCCTCCGTGACCGGTGTGTTCCTGACAGGAGCTGCCATTCGCTCCCAGACCTATATCATGGATAACAGGCTGATCCTCTCCGGCATAGGACTTGCCTTAGAGCTGCCGCTCATCATATACGCGGTTAAGAAAAAGCGCCCGGCAGAAGAAAAAACGGGAATGCCTGACAAAAGGATCTTTCTGCTTTCAGCTGTACTGCTGACGGTTATTACAGGACTTTTGATCCCGTCGGCAGTCATAAGATCCTCACCGCAGGAATTCGTAGATGTCTATAACTACCGCAATCCTTTATGGTATATAGTGAGCGCGTTCTGCCTGTCTTCCGGCACATTCCTGATCTGGGTCAACGTGTTCTATCATCTGGCCGGCAGCAGGGGAAAAATTGCCTTTGAGAGGGTCATGTGGGTCGTCTGCGGCGTCTCCGTCGCTGATTATTTTTTCTTTGCGACAGATCTGGGGATCCTTTCCTCAACTCTGCAGTATCAGCTGGGCTTTTATTTTTCGGTTATCCAGATACTGGGAAATGCCGCTGTTCTTGTCGCTGTCGGGTTTGCCATGATGTTTGTCCTTAAACATTTTAAGAAGGTGACGATCGGAGTGCTCACCGCAGGTACTCTGGCCATTTTCTGCATGGCAGCGGTCAATTCAGTGTATATCAGCAATTCGGTGAAACCGCTGAAGCAGCAGGCCGCGGACGAGGCAGACTCTGAACCTGTCCTGGAGCTGTCAAAAACGGGGAAAAATGTCGTAGTTATCATGCTGGACCGCGCGATCGGTCCCTATATACCGTATCTGTTCAATGAGAAACCGGAGCTTAAAACCGCCTTTGACGGCTTTACTTATTACTCTAATACGATATCTTTCGGCGGTTTCACGAATTTCGGAGCGCCGGCGCTGTTTGGCGGCTATGAATATACTCCGGAACAGATCAATAAGCGCAGCTCGCAGTCCCTGGTGTCAAAGCAGAACGAGGCCTTAAAAGTCATGCCTGTCCTGTTTGACCAGAATGGCTATGATGTCACCGTCTGTGACCCTACATACGCCAACTATCAGTATGTACCTGACCTGACGATCTATGAGGATTACCCGGATATCCATACCTATATCACCGACGGCAGGTTCAACAGCGCGGCATCTGTCAGGAACAAATTCAATAATACCAGGAGGAATTTTTTCTGCTACAGCCTTATGAAATCTTCGCCCCTGCCGCTGCAGTGGTTCCTCTATGATTACGGCAATTATATGAAGCCGGGCAGCTCCGATGAAAATGAGTATTCGATCCAGACTCAGCAGGGGAATTCTGTCGGGAACGGTCTGGACGAGAGCTTTATGAGTGCCTACAATGTCCTGGCAGATCTGCCGGAGATGACAAAGACAGACAGCAATACGAAGGGCTCCTTCGTCATGCTGACAAATGACACGACACACGAGGCCACCTTGCTCCAGGAGCCGCAGTATGAACCCAAAATGAATGTTGACAATACCAGCTACGATGAAGAGAACAGGGCACGCTTCACGATCGACGGCAGGACTGTCGGCATGACAGACCTGGATCAGTACGGGCATTATGAGGTAAACATGGCGGCCATGATCCAGCTTGGCAAATGGTTCGACTATCTGCGGGAGAATGATCTTTATGACAATACCAGGATCATCCTGGTGTCAGATCACGGCAGACCTTTAAAGCAGTTTAAAGAGCTGATCCATGACAACGGCGATTCCACCGAAATGGACATGGAATGGTATACGCCGCTGCTGATGGTAAAGGATTTCAACAGTAAGGGATTCAAATCATCTGAAGAGTTCATGACCAATGGCGATGTCCCCACGATCGCTGTGTCAGATCTCATCAAAGATCCCGTAAATCCCATGACCGGGAATCCGCTCAGCAATGCCGCCAAGCACAGCAGCGATCAGTATGTAATAGCTTCCAGAAAATGGAGCATATATAAAAACAACGGAAATGTATTTCTGCCGGCAGACTGGTATTCAATACATGGAAACATCTGGAATACCAGGAACTGGAAACGCACTGCTGTGAGGTCGACAGCGCCGCATAAGTAAGACTGTATCCTGCGGCTTTCCATTTTATTTGATATTGACAATGAACCCTCGTGAATATATGATTATGTTCAGATATTGTAAAGTTTATGTAAAGAATGAACATAGTATATCTACGGGGGCCTTTTTGTCATGCTTACAAAAGATCAGTTTTCAATTCTGTATGAATTATCAAAGAACAGTCAGAAGCGTTTGACTCAGAGAGAGCTAAGCCGTCTTATGGATGTCTCCCTCGGAAAGGTGAACTCTGTTATTTCCGGTCTGAAAACGGCAGGCTTTATCGACGATAAGTTTCATCTTTCCCCTGCCGGCAATGCCGCCCTGGAGCCTTACAAGGTAAAAAACGCGGTCATAATGGCGGCAGGAATGAGCACCCGTTTTGCCCCTCTTTCCTATGAAAAGCCCAAAGCCCTTCTGCAGGTAAAGGGTGAGATCCTGATCGAGCGTGAGATCAGGCAGCTGCAGGAGGCCGGGATCAGCGATATCACTGTGGTGGCCGGCTACATGAAGGAAAAGCTTTTTTATCTGGCCGAAAAATTCAATGTAAGGATCGTAATCAATGAAGATTATTATCGCTACAATAATACCTCTTCGCTCATCCTTGTCTCTGACATAGCGGACAACACATATATCTGCTCGTCAGATGATTATTTCGCGGAAAATGTTTTTGAGCCCTATGTGTACCGCTCATACTACGCAGCTGCCTATTCCCCGGGTGATACCGATGAATACTGCATCACCCAGGACCGCAGCGGGCGCATCACCGATGTCACGATCGGCGGAAGTTCATCATGGTATATGGTCGGACAGGCCTATTTCTCCCGTGATTTCAGCTCGAAATTCTTCAGGATACTGAGGGATGAGTATTATCTGCCTGAGACGAAAAATGAATTGTGGGAAAATCTCTATATGCGACATATAGATGAGCTGGATATCTATATCAGGGAATATGAGCCGGATATGATCAGAGAATTCGACTCTCTTGAGGAGCTGAGGGATTTTGACAGCGCTTATATCGAGAATACGGATTCCGCGATATTTAAAAATATTGGCAGCATCCTGCACAGCAGGGATTGCGACATTGTCGATATCTATCCCATCAAAGCAGGCATGACCAACACTTCCTTTCATTTCCGGGCAGGGGATAAACAGTATATCTACAGGCATCCCGGAGCCGGCACGGAAATGTACATCAACCGGAAGAGCGAGGCCGCGTCGATGCAGATAGCCAGAGAGCTTGGCCTGGATGAGACATTTATCCATATCGATCCGGAAAAAGGCTGGAAGCTGTCGTATTTTGTCGATCATGCCAGGACCCTGGAATATCATAACGCGGATGATGTCAGCGGCGCCCTTGCCATGATCAGGACTTTGCACAACAGCGGCAGAACGACAGGATACAGATTTGACATATGGAAAGGGATCGCCGATTTTGAGAACAGCATAGCCAGGCACGGCAGGAATACTTTTGCTGATTTCAATGCCATACATGAGGACATCCATAAGCTCCATACTCTGGCTGAGGCGGACAGTTTCCCGCAGTGCCTGTGCCACTGCGACTGTTATGATCCCAATTTTCTGATAGATCCAGACGGGAAGATGTATCTCATCGACTGGGAGTATTCCGGGATGGCTGACCCGGCCAGCGACCTGGGCACATTTCTGGCCTGCTCTGATTACAGCATGGAAGAGGCTGACAGGATAATTGCCCTGTATCTGCAGCACGAGCCAGATAACAGGGAACTGCGGCATTTTATCGCCTATGCTGCCGTACTTTCTTACTATTGGTTCGTCTGGGCTATTTATCAGGAAAGCATCGGCAAGCTGGTGGGTGAATACCTTTATATATGGTACAAGTACACAAAGGCCTACAGCAGGCGCGCGTTTGAACTGTATGCTGAAGGCCGGGGAGATAAAAGCGATGAAAAGTTCTGAGATCGAAGATCTTATTTATACGGAGACGGAGAAAAGACTGGACGAGATGTCCGGCGAGGATTACCGGTTCCCGAAGCGGATCGGCGCTGCAGATGTAACGGCTATCGTCACCCTGCTTGCAGCTTCACTGATACTGATAATATTGTGCATGACAGGAGTGATAAAGTAATGGCATCTGCGGAATCTGACTACATCAAGCAGGAGACTGTGACCGGGGCTGTTCCCATGCTCACGAGTGACAGGCAGTACTCATTCTGGGACCTGTTCCTGTCTACCAGCGGATTCGCCATCGCGACCTGGTGCTATACCCAGGGAGCCTATGTCGCGCAGTATCTGAGCTTTAAACAGATGGTGATAAACATTTTCTGTTTCAATATCGTCTGGGTGTTGATCGAATGCCTGCCTGTGTTATTTGCGGTCCGCTATGGGATCGATCTGTGGATCTGGCTGAGATCAGTGCTCGGCATCAAGGGTGTCGCGATCTTTGCCACCGTGATAAGCCTGGCGAATTTCGGCTGGTACGCCGTGGACTCTCAGCTGTTCGCCTCGTCCATGATCAATCTGTTCGGCGGGCTGGGCGTCAGGCTTGATCCGGCTATATGGAAACCTGTCCTTGGCGTTTTGTGTGTCATCCTTGGCACATTGATCGCTCTGGGCGGCACTGAGGTCATAAAATGGACCAATCGCTTTCTGGTCACCGCTTTGCTTTTTGTGGGCATCGTAGTCGTCGTTCTCTGCTTTACCGCTGTACCTTTCTCGCAGATCAATGCCGTGCAGCCTGATACGAGTCTTTATTCGACAGCTATAGGGCGTTTTATGCTGTCAGCCGAGGGCAATGTCGCCTTCGCCTTCAGCTGGTCGACGCAGGCCCTGGTGCTGCCGCGGCTGGCGAAGACGGAGAGGACAGGCTACTGGGCGACAGCGCTTTCCTATGGCATAGTCGCTCCCTTCTTCGTTTTTGCCGGAGGAGTCATGGCTTTGGCGATGTTTGTCCGCGCCGGCTATTATGAAAGCGACCCGACGACAATGCTGGCAACGCTCTGCGGGGCAAAGTTCGCGCTCCTGAGCCTGCTCATGGTAGCCTTCGCGAATATCGGGACCCAGGGAACAGGATCTTATGTAAACTGCATGATCGTCAAGAGCGGGCTGCCAAAGATCAGATACAAGACTCTTGTCATAATCGCCATGTTTTATGTCAGCGCCCTGACGATCTGGGGGTGGGTCATGGACAATTTCGGGAAATTTATTTCCATGGCCGCTTACATCCAGGGACCTATAATAGGCATGATCGTTGTCGATTACCTGATAGTCAAAAAGAGAAAACTGTCGCTGAAGTCTGTATATTATATGAAGGGACATGACGCCTACAGGTTCACGAACGGCTTTAATCTGGTGGGACTTTCCTGCCTTGTCATCTCCTTCATCGTTACCACGCTGTTCGTCTATAATCCGATAACGGGAAGCATCAAGAGCGATATCTTCCTGTTTACGACCGGAAGCGGTTTTACAGCTCTGTTCGGCGGTCTGCTGTACTGGCTGGCCAGCCTGACACCGCTGAGAGGATATATGCTCCGTGACAGGGATGATATTGAGATAATCTGATATCGGTATTTTGAACATATCAGCAAAGAAAGGCGGAAAAGAAGATGCCTGAATTACCGGAGGTAGAAACGATAAGGCGTATACTTGAACCGCAGCTTGCCGGCAGGATGATCGAATCGGTGGAGATCTGCAATGCGCAGATCATCGCTCATCCGGACGCCGGACAGTTCGCGCAGATGCTGCAGGGCCAGACGATCAGGGCTCTCAGCCGGAGAGGGAAATACCTCACGCTGGATCTTGAAAGCGGAGACAGGCTTTCACTGCATCTGAGGATGACCGGACAGCTGCTGGTGATGCCGGCAGCAGAACCGCGTGAAAAGCATACGCATCTGATCCTGCAGCTGTCGGACGGCAATCAGCTGCGCTACATCGATGTGCGCAGATTCGGCCGGTTCTGGTACCTCCGCCAGGATGAGGAGGATGTCTTTACTGCCAGGCGGCGGCTCGGGCCTGAGCCTGATGACCCTGTTCTGAGCGCAGAATATCTGAGATCAAAGCTGGGCAGCCGGAAAAAGACCGTCAAGGAAGTGCTGCTCGACCAGGAGATCATCGCCGGGATAGGAAATATTTATTCCGACGAGATACTCTTTGCGGCCGGCATCTACCCGGCGGCACGCTGCAGCAGCCTTGGCGGCAGCGACTGGGAACGCCTGGCGGAGGAGATACCGCGCGTCATCAGCTGGGGCATCGAGAGCAACCAGATGACAGCCCAGGAATACCTTCGCGGCAAAGGAAAGGAGTACCGCAACACTCCTTATCTGCGGGTATACGGCCGCTCCGGACAGCCATGCAAGGTCTGCGGGAGCACGCTGGAAAAGATAAAGATCGGCGGCAGAAGCAGCTGCTTCTGCCCGAAATGCCAGAGAGACAAAACAGAAGGATCATGAAAGAAATACCAGAAACAAAGCAGAAGGATCATGAAAGAAATACCAGAAACAAAACAGCAGGATCAAGAAAGGGAGGGAAACAGCAATGAAAATGTCCGCAAACAAAAAAGCCGGCGTTATGCCGGTGATCATCCTGATTCTATGTATGGCCCTGATGATGATGCCCTGGATCGGCAGCGGCAGAGCGTATGCCGCGGCTGCGTCGACATCCGTCAATGTGACAGGGACGTATGATCAGACTTCGGCGAGGTCGATGCTCAGCATGATCAACACATTCAGGAGCGGCAGCGACGCGTGGTACTGGAATGAAGATGATAAAACAAAGAAGACGCTGACGGGTCTCGGCAGCTACAGCTATGATTACGATCTGGAAAAGATCGCCATGCAGAGAGCAGCCGAGACAGCGCTGACATTTGAGCATACCAGACCGAACGGGGAGCTCTGCTTTACCTGCGAATCTGGGACAACGAGCTCATATGGGGAAAATATTGCCGCAGGGACGTCAACGGCCTCCGCAGCATTTGAGCTGTGGCAGGAAACGTCAGAGAATTATAGTGGCCAGGGCCATAGAAGAAATATGCTTTCCTCAGATTTTACATCGATCGGCATAGCTCATTTCAAATATGACGGAACGGATTACTGGGTACAGGAGTTCGGGTACACGAATTCCGGTGCTGCCTCGACGGCTGTCAACGATTCAAAGACGACTGTTCCTGTGGATGTTGTTTCAACGGCGCTTTCCGGCATTAAAGCTTCTCCGGCATCAGTCAGTATGACTTACGGAGAATCCAGGGATCTGCCTGTGGTGTCGGCGACAGTGAATTTTTCGAAGGGATGGCCAAGCACAGAAAGGACAGTTACTCTGAATGCTGCCTGGACAGCAGCCGACAGCAGTATCATCAGTATAAGCGGCGGCAGCTTAGTCTCCCAGAAGTCGGGCAGCACAACGATCACCGCGACGGCATCGGGTGGCACAGGCGTCGAGGCAGCTGTTACTGTGAGGCCGATCTCACTGGCGGGTGCGTCAGTTACGCTGGAGAATACTTCCTATACATACAGCGGGAACGCAAACAGACCGGCCGTCAGCAGTGTTGTGCTCAACGGCAGGACACTGACAGAAAATACCGATTACACGGTGTCTTACTCCTCTAATATAAATGCCGGCGCTGCCTCAGCCGTTATCAGCGGCAAGGGCAATTACACCGGGACGATCAGCAAGAGCTTCAGGATAAACGCCAGGAATATCAGCGGAGCTTCACTGAGCGGCCTGTCAGATAAGACATTTACAGGGTCTGCGCAGACACAGGCAGCAGCAGTTGCGTACGGCAGCACGGTGCTGGTAAAGGACAGGGATTATTCTCTGAGCTATTCAGCAAACACCAACGCAGGTACAGCATATGTGACCATACTCGGCAAGGGCAATTATCAGGGCTCTCTCAGCGGGACCTTTATCATTAAGGCCAGGGATATCAGTGAAGCTGCGGCAGGCAGTATCCCGAGCCAGATGTTTACCGGTTCAGCTGTAACGCCGGATATTTCTCTCAGGTATAATAACCGCAGTCTCGTGAAGGGTATTGATTATACGGTAAGTTTCTCAGACAACATGGCCAGGGGGAAGGCAACAGCCAGGATCATCGGCAAGGGCAATTATACAGGCTCGCTCAGCAGGACATTTCTGATAAAATCCAGACAGAGCATCACCGGTCTCGCTTCACAGACAGACAGGACGGCTGACGGCAGCGCGTTTGATCTTGGAGCCGCCGCCTCAACAAAGCTGAGCTATTTTTCAAGCGATACCAGGGTGATAAGTATTGACGCAGATGGTCATGCTGTCATAACGGGACCGGGAAGAGCCGTGATAAGCGTGAATGCTGCTGAAAGTGACAGCTATCTGAGCGCTTCTGCCAGAACAACAGTCACGGTTTACCCTGCTAAGATCGCCAGCCTGAAGCTTAAGAAAGCCAGAAAAAAGTTCACGGCTTCCTGGGCAAAGGAGACAGATGTAAGCGGTTATCAGCTGGTTTATGCGGCAAATAAGAAATTCTCAAGATCGAAGAAGACGGTCCTGATCAGGAAAGCTGACACCGGCAAGACCGTGATCAGGAAACTGAAATCTAAAAAAACTTATTATGTTAAAATAAGGGCTTATAAGAAAACAGGATCGCAGACTTTATACGGTGCATACAGTAAAACCGTAAAGATCAAGGTAAAGTGACCCGCGCTGTGATCGCTGCAGCAATATCCGAAAAAAATATTGACACTGTGTCAGGAAAATGCTATAGTATACATGCTGACACAGTGTCAGTTATTTTGCGGAGGATGAAAATTGAAAAAAAGAAGTATTATCGCTGCAGTCATGATTCTTCTGATTGCCGCCGCACTGACCGCGTGCGGGTCAGGCAGCAAGAGCAGATCTTCAGCTTTGCCCGGCGGACAGGCAGCCTTGGACAGTACAGTCTCGGACAGTACAGCCGCGGACAGATCAGCCGCGGTCGTATATTTTTCGGGAACCGGCAATACACGCGCGGTCGCAGAAAAAATTTCCCGGGAACTTGGCGCAGATCTGCTGGAGATCGTACCGGCTGTATCGTATTCCAGCGCCGATCTTGACTACAGCAACAGCAGCTGCAGAGCCAATAAGGAGCAGAAGGATACCTCGGCCAGGCCGGAGATAAAAAACGATCTGAGCGCGGTGGAAAAATACGATACGGTATACCTTGGATATCCGATATGGTGGGGCACAGCTCCGAGGATCATCGATACATTCCTGGAAAAGTATGATCTGTCCGGGAAAACTGTATTCGTGTTCTGCACATCAGCCAGCAGCGGTATAGATGACAGCATAAGCGATCTTCAGGGCGTGGTCAGCAATCTGAAGATCACAGGCGGGCAGCGCTTTAAAAGCGATGCGGCGCAGTCGGATGTAGATAAATGGCTGAAAGGTCTGCAGGGCAGTTCCGAGACAGAGCGCTGAACAGGCTGAAACTGACAGTGAGAGTATAAGAGGTATCGATATGAAATATGCAAAACTTGGCAATACTGACATTGAGGTTTCCAGACTGTGCGTCGGCTGCATGAGCTTCGGCAAAGCCGGGACTATGCATGACTGGACACTTGATGAGAAACAAAGCGGGGAACTGGTGGCACATGCGCTTGATCTGGGGATCAATTTTTTCGACACTGCCAATGTGTATTCCGCAGGCACCAGCGAAGAGTACCTGGGCAGGGCGATCCGCAGAGACACAACCCGTGACAAAGTAGTTATCGCGTCGAAAGTTTATTTCAATCCTGGACGTCTGTCAAAACAGGCGATACACAGAGAGATCGAAGCTACGCTTAAGCGTCTTGGCACAGACTATCTTGATCTGTATATCATTCATCGTTTCGATTATGAAACGCCTGTCGAGGAGACGATGGAAGCGCTGAACGAGCTGGTCAGGGAGGGCAAAGTGCGGGCTCTGGGAGCGTCAGCCATGTACGGCTACCAGTTTTACAATATGCAGCTGGCAGCCAGAGACAATGGCTGGACACAGTTCTCTGTCATGGAAAATCACTATAATCTGCTGTACCGTGAGGATGAGCGCGAACTGATCCCGATATGCAGGCAGATGAATGTCTCCCTTATGCCGTACAGCCCGCTGGCAGCCGGCCGGCTGTGCCGCAAGAGCTGGAAGGCAGACACCCTGAGAAGCCGGACTGACAGGGTAGCCAGCGGGAAATACGATCACACGCAGGAGCAGGATAAAGAGATAAGCGCCCGCGTCAGTGAGATAGCAGAAAAGTATGGCGTGACAATGTCTCAGGCCGCCATTGCCTGGCACTTTGCCAAGGGTGTGACGTCACCGATCATTGGAGCCACGCGGGCAGAATATTTTGATGATGCCGTGTCGGCTCTTGAGCTGAGACTTACGCCAGAGGACATAGGATATCTGGAGGAACTGTATGTGCCGCACCGCGTAGTCGGGGCAATTGACGGAAATCCTCCTCAGGGGGTAACGCTGCTTGACGCAGATGAGAACAAGGCCGCTACTTTAACAGCCTCTTTATCGTGACAGCAAAGGTAATGCTGGTGACGGTGGCTGCGGTTACGTCAGCGATGGGTTCCGCGAGAAATACCGCGAATACCTTGTCGGAGATGAATACAGGCAGTATATAGATCAGCGGTATCAGCAGGATCAGTTTTCTGAGGCAGGCCAGAAGCAGTGATGTTTTGGCCTGTCCGAGGGCGACGAAGGACTGCTGGCAGGCTATCTGTGCGCCGAATATGAACATGCCGCCGCAGTACAGGCGCAGGGCCCAGACGGCTATGGACAAGAGCTCAGGCTTGCTGTTGAATATGCTGATGAAGGCAGCCGGGAATGCCTCGACAAGGGCACTCATAATACAGGTGAAAGCCAGACAGACTATCAGCTGCAGCTTCATGGTTTTCCTGACCCGCGCATTATTGCCGGCGCCGTAATTGAAGCTGATGATGGGCTGGGCGCCCTGCGTGATGCCCTGAAGAGGCTGAAGGAGAAGCTGACTGACAGAGGACAGTATCGTCATGGTGCCGACCGCGATATCCCCGCCGTAACGCTGAAGGGAGCTGTTGAAGCAGACATTGAGCAGGCTTTCGGTGGACTGCATGATAAACGGAGCGAGGCCAAGTGCGATGACCGGCAGCAGTATGTCCCGCTGCAGGCGCATTTCAGATAAGCGGATCTTAAGCTTTGTCTGGCTGCCTGTCAGAAAATGCAGCACCCACACGGCCGATACCGCCTGTGATATGACAGTGGCTATGGCGGCTCCCTGGACTCCCATGCCGAATACAAAAATAAATATGGGATCGAGGATGGTGTTGAGTATGGCACCTATCAGAACGGTTACCATAGCTTTGACTGCGAACCCCTGGGTGGTGATAAACATGTTGAGGCCCAGCGCTATCTGGACGAAGACGGTACCGCAGAGATAGATCCGCAGGTAGCTCCACGCATAAGTGATCGTACCTGAGCTGGCGCCGAACAGGAAGAGAAGTCTGTGGCCTGTCAGCAGGAACAGGACAGTCAGTGCCGCGGAGCTGATGAGCAGGGCGCCAGTACAGCTGCCGAGTATCCTCTCGGCGTGATCGTTATCATTGCGGCCCATTGAGATGGCGGCTCTGGGCGCTCCGCCCATGCCGAAGAGGCTGGCAAATGCCGAGATGAGCATGATGACAGGGAAACAAAGCCCCAGCCCTGTCAGAGCGGCAACGCCGTTTTCGGGCATATGGCCAATGTAGATCCTGTCAACGATGTTGTACAGCATATTTACCAGCTGGCTTATGACTGCGGGCAGAGCCAGCTTCAGCAGCAGCCTGCCGATGCTCTCGGTTCCTAAGATATTCTGATTAGAAGGGTTCATAGCAGGCAGTTCCCCTCCATATCATTAAGAGCGAGCAGCATTTTCCTGCTGATCTTCTCATAGTAAGACAATTCTTCAGCTGTCAGATCAGCGACCAGGTGTTTCTGGAACGCATCCTGAAGCTCCCGGCCAATGCCCGTTATCCTGCGGGATTTTTCTGTCAGTTTCAGATGCTTGACGCGTCTGTCAGACTCATCCTCGCGGCGCAGCAGGTAGCCTGACTGCGCCAGCTTATCTATGGCGATGGCCTCCATCGCCTTTTTTATACCGCGGACAGATTCAATCTGCCTGGCGGTATCATACTGCGGATTGTTATCTAAAAAGACCAGGATATCAAAGCAGGTATGGTTAAGACCATATTCCTGGCAGGTCTTTGCTGCCGCGTTATAATAAGAGGCCAGTATCCTGGCATACATCTGCAGAAATTCATTGGAAGTCATGGTTTTCCCCCGACGGTTAAGCGATTAAGATCAAATAGTTTAATAATAAACTATCACGCCGCCGGTGATATGTCAAGTCTTGCCATGCAGTTCAGGCTTTATCTGGATTGCCGTCACGGATTATCCTCTGACACAGATATCCCTCTCTCACGCCGTATTTGCTGACTACGATCTCATAAGAATCAAACATCCTGGCAATGTGCTGCAGAATGGCAGCCCCGGGAATAAGCGTGTGAACGCGGTCAGGCTCAAGCTTCAGCACAAGATCTACCGTAGAGCGTTTCTTCTGATAAAGCATTTTACAGAGATCATTAAGCTGGTCCATGGATACGCTGCAGCAGTCAGGCGGCAGAGCATACATTTTTCTGGCTATCTTCATGACAGCACGCGCTGTTCCGCCGACACATATCAGAGGAGAGCGTTTGTCAAATGAATAGCTGTGCTTACGGTCGATTTCTTCTGTTATAAGCTTTCTCATCCGTTTGAGGGAACCGTTCCCCGGCAGTATCTTCTTGACGCACATTTTATAAAGGTTCAGCGAACCCACAGGGAAGCTGGCTGACTCGAGAATTTTGCCGTCCTCAAAGGATACGAGCTCAGTGCTTGCGCCTCCTATGTCCAGAAACGCGCCGCTGGTGACGTTCAGTTCCTGCATCGCCCCGATATAGCCCAAAACGGCCTCATCCTTTTCGCTGAGGACGTCGACGTCATAGCCCGTGGCCTTTTTGACAGCTGAGACTGCTTCCGCTGTATTTTTTATATTGCGCAGAGAGGCTGTCGCAAATACAGCGACCTGCCCGATACCCAAAGCGTCCAGCGTCTCCCTGAATTCGAGAAGACTGCTGCAGGCGCATTCTATGCCATCATGTGATAAAACCCTGTTTTTCGCGTATCCGGCAAGTCCAGCCATGATCTTTTCACGGAATAAGATCCGAAATCCGGCTTCATCAGTCTCATACAAACTCAAACGCATGGAGTTTGAACCAATATCGATCAATGCCTGTTTCATAAGCACACTCCTTTTAATAAAAATATATATTTTTATAATAGCAGTATCATGTAAAAACTAAAACCCTGGATCTGTAAATTTTCCTGCAGCACAGAAAGAAAGCCGTTCTGTATCGAGACAGTCTTCGTCTTACCTTATCCTATTGACAAATCCTCGTAAGATGATACATTTTATATGAACACGTTCATATTAATAAAAAGAGGCAGCGATATGCAGAATAGTTTGGTAATTTATGAAGGCAAATACGGAACAGCAAAGAAAGCGGCCGAAATGCTTGGCCTTATACTGGGGAACACGATGGTATGCCCGGTAGAGACAGCTCCTCAGGAGTCGGGCAGCTATCAGGCGCTGATCTGTGTTTTTTCCTTTTATGGGCCGGACACGGCTAAGAAAACAAAAGAGTACCTGAAGAGTGTTCAGGGCGGTTTTACCGGGACGCAGATAGCTTTGGTCGGTGTCGGGCTTTCGGAGCATGAATTCCCGACACGCATAGATGAGATCAGCGCGATCACCGGGAAGAAAGCGGTGTATACCGGCTTTGTCTGCGGCGAGCTGAGGATATCAGTGATTTCTGAGGAGGATCTGCAGGCACTCAAGAGGTTCGAAAAGATAAGCGGTATCGAGGTGGCGGACCGGGGCAATTTTGACGCCGACGGTGTGATCGCGGCAGCACTGCAGATGCGGCCGATATTTAAGGCCTGCCCGGCACCGATGGAGCCTGCGAAGCTGCACTCAGAGATAGAACACTTCATTGAGAAGCACAATACGCTGGCACTTGCCACCTCAGCCGGCGGCGTTCCCCGCTGCACTCCGCTGGAATATCTGTATGCGGACGGCAATTTCTATATCATCACTGAGGGCGGACGCAAGTTCGCCGGCGTGCTGCAGAATAAAAAAGCATCCATCGGTATTTTTGATGCTTATCAGGACATGGGGACTGTCCGCGGACTGCAGGTAACGGCAGACGCGGAGCTGGTGCCGCTGTTCTCTGATGAGTATATAAAGGTCTTTGAGAAGAAGGGCCTTCAGCTGGACGCCATACAAAAACTGCCCATCCATCTCTATCTTTTAAAGCTGAAACCGAATTTTTATGAATTCCTTAACGGCGATTTCAGAAAAGACGGGTATGACGCGAAACAGGAATACAGGATTTAACAAGTATGAAGTGCATGCAGGTTGGCCTGCGCTAAAACCTTGACAATAGTTCAAAGTTGAAATATAATGGATCAAGCTTCAATTTTGAATCAAATATTTATGTGAGGTATAATTATGATAAAAGTAGTGGCAAAGAATTATATGATGCCGGATAAACTTGATGAGATCATGAAGCTGGAGAAGGAGCTTGTCGAGGCTACAAGGAAAGAAACCGGCAATATAAGCTATGGACTCTATCGCGATATTGAACATCCGGAAATAATGACCATGATAGAAGAGTGGGATGACAGGGATGCTCTCCGAAGACATATGGATTCTGAACATTTTAAAAGACTTGTTCCCATGATCGGAAAATATACGACAAAAGACGTGGATATGAACATATATGAGCAGGCACTCTAGGGAGGCCGGCATGGGTGCTGTGATCAATGGCGTAGCGACATACAACTCTCTCCTCAGGATCAAGATCGATGATTACCTGAAGGAACAGCTGAAGGACTGCGGCAGTGATGATCTGGTGCCCAGCTACGGGGCGCTGCTTTCGATAGTATATCGCAGCGGAGGTACAGTACAGATCAAGGTCATATATGACACGCTGCTCAAGCAGAAGACCACGATCACTGAGATGATAAACAGGCTCGTGAAGCTGGGGTATCTTACGAAATCGCAATGTCAGGAAGACAAGAGAGTGACCTATGTGAGCGTGACTGAGAAGGCAGATGCTTTCCGCAAGGATTTTGACAGGATATCAAAAGAGCTGATGGAAAAAATATACGGCGGTTTCAGTGACGAAGAGAAACAGGAGCTTGTGGATCTGCTGGCACGGGCTATAGAAAATTTTAACTGAAAATATACCTGGGCTTTTTGCCCAGGTATAAAAATGGACTTATAGTTCAAAATTGAATTAAAGGGAGGACATACATGAATAAAGTAATACTGCTGAGCGGAAGCCCGAACAAGAATGGCAATACTATGCAGATCCTGAATGAATGTGCCGGTACCATCGAGAAAAACGGGGTTGAAGCCGAGGTGCTGTCCCTTGCGGGGATGGAACTTAAAGACAGCATGAATTTTCAGGGAGGCTATAACGACGGTTTTGATGAGATGATAGAGAAGATCAGGGGAGCGCAGGGATTTATCGCAGGCGGACCTGTATACTGGGGCACTGTCAGGGCTGAGCTTATGACAGCTCTGCAGCGCATTGCCATGGCATCCATGCAGCAGGGGAATTTTCTCTCCAGGATGGTCGGAGGTCCGGTCGTGGTCGCCAGACGTGGCGGAGTGACATCATCCATACAGGAAATGATGATGTTTTATCTTTCCAATGATATGATCGTACCCGGATCTACCTACTGGAACATTGTTTTCGGGCAGAAGCCCGGCGAAGCGCTCAAAGACACAGAAGGCATGGAGACTATCAGAAGATTTGCAGAGAATGTAGCTTTTGTAGTAAAATCTGTGAATAAATAATATAATGAAGAGGATAGAAAAAACCATTCATATTTATCCGACTCTCGATACTGTAGTGGGTACGGTGACGGACGGCAGAGTCAGCTGGATGAATATAGTCTGTGTCGGCATGTGGGGACCAGAGCAGATGGTGATCAGCATCGGCAAGTTACACTGCATCAATAAAGGTCTTCTTGAGAACAGGACAATGTCAGTTAATATGGTCGACGAAAGCATGCTGGCCAGGGTGCGGAGACTGGAGACCGCAGCCGGAGAAGATGAAAACAGCCTGCATATTTTCGATTATTTCAGCGGAGAACTGAGCAGCGCACCTCTGATAGCGGAGGCGCCGCTGGCCATGGAGTGCAGGATAGCAGATATAATAGAGACCGATACACATTACAATTACATTGTCACGCCGGTGGATACATATGCAAGGGAAGATATACTGACCGATATTGGTGAGATAGATTATGATAAATATCATCCTGCCTTATCAGGGATGCCGGCAATTAAAATGAACAGTGATCGCGGAGGAAAGAAAATGGAGGCAATTTTTAATCGCAGGAGTGTGAGGCAGTATCAGGACAGGGCTGTGGAGGATGAGAAGCTGGAGAAGCTTCTTCGCGCTGCCATGCAGGCGCCTTCTGCCGGAAATCAGCAGTCGTCAGAGTTTCTCGTGGTCAGGGACAGAGATTCCCTGGAACGGCTCTCCGGGATGAGCCCGTACTCGAAAATGATCGCAAAGGCTCCTGCAGCCATAGTCCTGCTTGGCAGCGCAAAGCGTATGAGATATGCCGAAAACTGGGAACAGGATCTGGGCGCGGCAGCGGAGAATCTGCTTCTGGAGGCAGTGGAGCTGGGACTGGGAGCAGTATGGCTGGGGGTGCATCCGCTGGAGGAGCGGGTCGACTATATCCGCAGACAGTTTTCGCTGCCTGATGACCTGCGCCCGTTTGCTGTGATCGCGCTCGGATATCCGCAGAATGAAAACGCGAATCATTTTGAAGACAGATGGGATGCATCACGTGTGCATTATGAAAAGATTGGCTGATGAGATCGGGATGTCAACAGAAATGAAGGTCGAGGCGGAAAGATAATGAGCGAATATGATAACAGACAGTATATATGCTCCCTTGATCTGGGATTTGACCAGATCAGGGGAAAATGGAAGGCAGTTATACTCTGTCATCTTGGTGAAGGACCTAAGCGTTTTCTTGAACTGCAGCGGATGACCGGGAGCATAAGCCAGAAGATGCTCAATGAATCGCTGCGCGAGATGGAAGCTGACGGACTTATACACAAAGAGGTATTTCCGGAGACACCTCCGCGCGTGGAGTATTCTCTTACCGATAAAGGCTCAGGGCTGGTGCCGGCGCTCAGGATCATTGAGAGCTGGGCTAAAGAATACTATCCTGACGCTGACCTGCGCTGCAAATGACAGCTATGCCAGGTCTTTTTTCCGTAAAACTGCCAGGCCGCCGATGGAGAACACCAGGAATGTCACTGCCGACACTGCCAGAATGAATCCTAAGTTCGGCGGGTCTTCACCTGTAAGTGAGGATATCTGCGCATGGAGGGTATAATCCGACAGCCTGCTGAGCCTGAATACATCCAGGAACAGTTCGCTTATATAAAAAAGTCCATAATATGTGAAGATCGCCAAAACGCTGCGGTTGAATATCGTCAGCAGGAATATCGACATGGCAGAGGCGGCAGTGTAGACTGCTGCGGCAGTGCCGATACGGCTGAAAATGGCCCGCGCCAGTCCGGGAGAAACACCCTTCCCTGGCGGCAGGGAAAATGCGGCCGCCGCGAAATACGCCCCGTACACAAGCAGTATGAAGAGCATACCGATGAGAATGGTGGAGATCAGCTTGGAGACAAAATAGATCCCCCGGCCTGTTCCATATTCGATGGTGTTTTTGACTGTGCGGTCTCTAAGCTCTTCACCCAGCGTCAGCTCAGTGACAAATGGCAGCAATGCCGCCGGGTAGCTTAACATCTGGGGAGCCACATCGAACGCTCCGGTCATTGTACCGGCATTGCGCCCTCGTATCGCGATCAGCACGAGGTCAATGGCCAGCAGCGGAAGTACCGTCAGCAAAATGTAAAATGCCGGGCGGTGGAATATCTTATAAAATTCGGCATGTATCAGTTTAAACATCTGCCTTACCTCCTCCGATCAGATCTATAAAGTAGTCTTCAAGGCTGATATCCTCCTTCTGGGACTGAGAGTCCGCGCTCCTGCGGCATTTTTCTTCCAGCTCAGAAGCAGTGATGTGCTCCAGCAGCCTTCCGTGATCTATAAACCCGTAATCAGTGGCGACCTGTGAGAGCTCGCCGAGAATATGGCTCGATATAAGGACTGTTGTTCCGTTTTCCTTGTTCATATGCAGGATAATGTCGCGGAACTCTTTGATGCCGATAGGATCGAGGCCGTTGATAGGCTCATCCAGTATCAGCAGCTCTGCTCCGTCCATGATCGCCAGGGCAAGGCCCAGACGTTGCTTCATACCCAGTGAGAACTTGCTGAAAGCCTTTGTCCCTGTATCGCCGAGACCGACGAAGTCCAGCGCCGCTGAGACTGACCTTTTGCTGCCGCTTCCCCTCTGAAGCCGCAGGTACTCCAGGTTGTTTTTCGCGGAGAGATACGGCAGAAATGAGGGTGTTTCAATCATAGCGCCAGTCCTTGTCCGCGCATTCTGCAGGCCCCGTGCTGTGCTTTCTCCGAAAAGCCTGATCTTGCCGGCTGTCAGAGGAGTCAGGCCGCAGAGCATTTTGAGAAGCGTCGTTTTGCCGGCGCCGTTCTGCCCGACGAGGGCATAAATGGCGCCTTTTTTCACCTGTATATCCATATCAGAGACTGCTGTAAAACCGCGGTATCTTTTTGAGACGCCGAGCGTTTCAATGATAAAACTGTTCATCTTTTCACCGCCTGACTACATCATTGTGAAAAGCATCGTGGACATAAAGCCGAGAAGAACGATCACTATGACAGCGATCAGGATGCCTTTCCATATTTTATGTCTGCGGCTGCTTTTATTTGCCAGATAATCATTGAGCAGTGCCAGCTGTGAGGCGATCTCGTTGACCTCGTGTTCATCCTGGATCTTTTCTCCAAGCAGCTCTTCAACGGATACCTCGAGCAATTCTGCCAGACGCATGAGCATTTCCGCATCAGGTACGGAAAGACCTTTCTCCCATTTTGATACAGTCTGCCTGACGACGTTGAGCCGCTGGGCGAGCATCTCCTGGGACATGCCTTTTTGCTTGCGCAGTGTTTTCAGATTTTCACTGAACATATCTATCACTTCCTTTCGCCTGTCATCTTAGTATCCTCACGCCGTTGCTGCAAGCAACGCAGATTAACATTTATCATTCAGCAGCCATTCTGATATGGGATATCCCTTCATATTCATAAGTATACCGTAGATCAGAGCGAGGATTTATAAAAACTTTATGATGTTTTCACTGATCCCGGCAAGCCTGATGTGTCCGGGAAACAAGCGGCTCCTTCCTGTCAGAAGGAGCCGCTGCCTGAACCGTATATTTGTCATCATCATTATGACCTTCCCTTTGACCGGAGAGCGTCAAGTTTGACTGGCCTGCAGTCGTTTTCAGCGAAAATTATGCTTTACTATCAAGAAAAAGTAGGCTAAGCTAAGAGCATAATATATAAGACAGCAGCGCTGCTGTTAATAGCAGGGGGGGAAAAAACATGAGAAAGAGAGCAAGAACAAATGAGGAGAATGACAGCGGAGACGATGACATCAGGGAAAACGAAAGGATGGACATTGAAGAAAGGGAAGGCGAGATCCACGGCCGCCGCAGACATAAGTCCCACTGGAAGCCGATATTCCTTGGCGGTTTCGCGTGCGGCATTGGGCTGATCCTGATCATTACCAGGCTGATCAGCGGCGGAGGGATCGGAATATTCGGCAGATCAGCTGACAGCCAGAAGATAAACATGGTTACGATCAAGGAAAAAATCGTTAATATCAGCGAACTTGCATCGGTAGTATATGAATACACTAATGCAGACAGTTACAGTGATTCCAAGGTGCTTTTCGGACATAATGTTCCTTTCACCCAGAGCAGTTATGTCGTCTCATATGACGGAAGGATCAAGGCCGGGGTGGATATGGAAAAGGCAGTAATAAAACTTGAGGGTACAAAGCTGTCGATAGATCTGCCTGACGCAGAGATCCTCTCCAATGAAATATTTCAGGACACCATAAAAACGCTGGATGAGAGTACCAGTATCTTCAATCCTATAAGCATAAGTGACTATGCGTCGTTCGAGGCGACAGAGAAAGAAAATATGGAGAAAAAGGCAATCGATAACGGTATATTGAAGGATGCAGACAGCAGGAGCAGCGAGCTTGTCAGCGAGTTTGTAAAAGCAGCCATTCCTGAGGGATACACCCTGGAAATAAAATGAATATAAAACAATGATCTGCAAGAGACCTGCATGCCAGAAAGAGGACGTGCAGGTCCTTTTTTTGCCTTTTTGCAGCTTTTTAATGATCAGGTCAGCAGCTTTCGTCTGCAGGCCATCGTTGTGTAATCTGCACAAACTGCCGCGTTGTATGACTTCTGTATACAGTATTATTTCAAAATTTTGATATTTATCTATTGACAATATGAGTATACCGGTATATTATTATCACAACAGATACCGGTACATCGGTATACCAATAAAGTGCAGATCAATCATTTTTATATGTATCGCTGAAACATTGTACTGATGGATAAAAAGCATAGGAAAAGGCGCGATACAAGAAAGGAGATTTCTCATGAAGAAAAGGAAACTTGGAGCTATCGAAGTAGCTGAAATGGGACTGGGATGTATGGATTATTCACATGGTCACGGCAATCCGCCTCCGAAGGAGGAGAGCATACGGCTGATGCGTCTGGCTCATGAGCTGGGCTGCACACTCTATGACACCGCTGATGCTTATGCGGCAGGTCATAACGAAGTCCTCGTAGGTGAGGCATTAAAGCCGATCCGCCATGAGGTAATACTTACAACTAAATATAACCCTGAGCTTGAGCCGGTTTCAGACCCTTCCAAGGGCACAGTTGAAGAGCAGATTGAAGGACGTCTTGATGCATCGCTGAAGCGTCTCGACACAGACTATGTCGATATCTATTACATGCATCGTGTCACGGACGATGTTCCCCTCGATGAAGTTGCCGGCATCATGGGCAAGTTTATCCAGAAGGGCAAGATCCGCGGATGGGGCATGTCAAGAGCTACTGCTGAGCATATCCGCATCGGACACGCGGTTACGCCTGTTTCTGCTATCCAGAATGAGTATTCACTCATGGAGCGTGATCCGGAAACTGACGGCGTGCTGGCTGCCTGCAAAGAGCGCGGCATCGGTTTTGTTCCCTATATGCCTCTCGGCGGCGGATTCCTGACAGGAATGATCAAGCCGGGTATGAAATATACAGGCGACAATGCCAAGAGATTTTCGGAGAGGTTCAGCGACGAGACCATCATGAAGAATCAGCCGCTGCTCGACGTGCTGGACAAGGTATCCAAGGCAAAGGGCTGCTCATACGCACAGGCGGCGCTTGCATGGCTCCTTTACAGAGAAGATTTTATAGTCCCTATCGCCGGCGCTATGGCTGAGGAATATCTTCGCTCCAATATGGCGGTTCCTGAGATCGTCTTCACAGAGGCTGACCTGAAGGATTTCGATGAGGCTCTTTCCAAGGTAACAGTATACGGAAAGTGGGACGAGAGCTGTATATTCAAGCTCAAGGAAGTACTGGAAAAGGAAGGCTATCAGTACAAGTAAGAAATCATGAGCTTACGAATGATAAGGCAATAAACAATACCTGTTTATGAACACGGAAGCCGTGGGACCTGCAGCTGCGGTCCCGCGGCTTCATCTGTCAAATGACCCGCTGAGTGTGTAGGGACATCAGCCGGATGACAAAATTATGAAAGGAAAATAATTATGACAGCTCAAAAGGATACAAAAAGCGGCAACCACTGGATACAGCTTTTTATAATACTCTTTGCTATTTCTTCATCGACCATCGCTATGTTTAAGGTTGCCACGGTGATGGACAGCCTGATGGCTGAATTTTCACTGAATGCCGCGCAGGGAGGACTGATCACATCTATATTTTCTGTGGTCCCGATATTTCTGGCCATTCCTGTAGGGGTGATCATTGCCAGATACGGCAGCTGGAAGGTTGGACTTCTCGGCATGTCGTGCGTTGTTATCGGTTCTCTGATCGGCATATACTCGCATTCCCTGACTCCGCTTCTGGTAAGCCGTGTGATCGAGGGCGTGGCGATGGCATTTTTCATCAACCTCGGGCCATATATCGTCAACAATCTGTTTGAACCGGAGCGGCGCGGCACAGCGATGGGGATACTCCTGAGCTTTATCTCTGTCGGGCAGTTCATCGTATTCGCGGCGGCTCCTTCCATTGTCTCGGCGACAGGCGGATGGCGCGGCGTATGGTGGTTTACGGTAGTTTACGCCATGGTATTCATAGTGATATGGGCGCTCGGCCTGCGCAGGCTTGACAAAGGCGCTTCTGATCCCGGTGATAAAGATGAGGCAGCCGGTGAAAAGATTGACGTCTCGCTAGTCCTTAAAAACGCGGATGTCTGGATCATTACAGCGGCGATACTCCTCTACTCGATCTCCCAGCAGGGCGCGCTTTCCTTTATCTCCTCGTTCCTGACGAACGGAAAAGGGATCGACGCAGCTGCGGCATCACATATTACGAGCCTGATCGGTATCGTCGGCATATTTGCGATGGTCATCTCCGGGACATTGTCGGATAAGCTAAGGTCGCGAAAATGGATGACCGTGATACTCTCGCTGATCTGCGGCGCGGTATATTTTATATTCCCTCAGTTCCCCGCGGGCATGGCAGTCGCCGGCATCGTACTGTTCAGTCTGTCTGTCAACATGATCCCCTCCCTGTATTTCCTTGCTATCGGCGAGGCAAATGACAATCCGGGCGGGATCGCTCTCTCAACTGCCATACTCACGACCGGCCAGTTTATCGGCACGTTTATCGGCAGCATCCTGTTCGGCATACTGCTGGACAAAATGGGCTGGACGGCGGCATTTGACGTATTCGGCGTTATCATAGCGGCGAATGGAATACTTTTTATCTTTCTCAGGAAGGTGAAAAGATAGAAAAACCTGCGGATATCGGCATACAGGCGGTGACTGTTTAGGATTTGTTTAGAAATAGTATGATGCACTGTTTAGAAAAAGAATATAGAATATAACTGAACGATAATATGATATCAGGGATGATATTGCGCTCACTGGCGCCTGCGTTATAATATGCTTAGATGGGAGGGGCCTGCTGAAATGGGTAAAAAAACGGTGAGGAAGACTATTTTCATATCGAACGCACTGATGGTCCTGGTGACTCTGGCGATCCTCCTGGGGATCAATATTGCCGCTGCGAAAGTGTATTCTGAGTCGATAGAACAGGAACTGAAGATTTCCGCCGAGAGGCTGGCGGATGATGACGGCCTGGAAAATGTCATGGAGGACTTCACTGTCCACAGACATGAGTTCATCATTCTGTTTATTCTGGATGGGGCTGCCTGCGCGGCAGTTTTGGTCGTCACAAGTCATTTTTTCGCAAAAAGGCTTGTCAGCCACATAATGAAGCCGCTGGACGCATTGTCAGAAGGGGCTGAAAGGATACGGGCGAATAACCTGACGCAGCAGATAGAATATGAGGGAGACGCGGAATTTGAAAATGTCTGCGGCGCCTTTAATGATATGCAGCAGCATATCCTGGACGAACAGGAGAAAAACCGGAAATATGAGAAGGCCAGAACGGATATGATCGCAGGTATTTCGCATGACCTGCGGACCCCGCTGACTGCTATCAGGGGGACAGTCAAGGGACTGCTTGACGGTGTCGCGAAGGAACCGGCGCAGAGAGACAGGTTCCTTCGCGTGGCCTACCAGAGGACGGGAGACATGGATGTGCTGCTCAATCAGCTGTTTTATCTGTCAAAGCTGGAGACCGGCAGTATGCCGCTTTCCCTGCGGACTATCGGGATAGCTTCATTTGTGGGCAATTATGTAAAGGCGAAGCAGGAACTGCTGACGGATGGAGCGGAGGAGATAACGGCAGAGACAAATGGCATAGCGGCCGATGTGTCCGTTGACCCGGAACAGCTTCAGCGGATCTTCGACAATCTTTTTGAGAACAGCAGGAAATATGCCGGGGTGACGCCGCTGAAAATGAAAATATCTCTTGCCGGGGGCAGCGGCAGCGTATATGTCTGCTTCTCCGATAACGGGGCCGGGGTGCCGGAGGAAAAACTGCCGTATCTGTTCGGCGAATTTTACCGTGCCGATGAATCACGGACCAGAAAAGACGGTTACGGGCTGGGGCTGTATATCGTGAAATATCTGGTGGAAGCGATGGGCGGAAGTGTCCGGGCACAAAGCACAGATGAGACGGCCGCGCCGGCCGGCGGAGCAGACGGGAAAGGCTTGTCAGTCGTGATAGAATTTCCGGTAAAGAGGTGAGATGAAATGTCGGAGAACAGAAAAGTGCTGATCGTTGAGGATGACGAAGATATCAGTATGATAGAGGAGGCCTATCTGGCGTCTGCCGGATTCTCTTCTGTGATACTTCCTGACGGAAGGCTTGTGGCCGAGACGCTGGAGAAGGAAAACTTTGACCTGATACTGCTGGACCTGATGCTGCCGGGCAAAAGCGGCTACGAGATATGCCGGGAGATACGCGATAAGGTGGACATACCCATACTTATGGTGACTGCGCGGACAGAATCTGTAGATAAGATCCGCGGGCTGGGGATGGGCGCCGACGATTACATAGCGAAGCCATTTGACCCGGCCGAGCTGGTGGCCAGGGTGAACGCGAACATCCGGCAGTATGAGCGGATGACGGCAAAGAACACTGACGGATCGTCAAAGAAGCCAGTCGAGATACAGATCGCGGATCTGCGCATAATGGTTGACAACCGAAAAGTTTTCAAGGCCGATAAAGAAGTGAAGCTGCCGAACCGGGAATTTGAATTGCTGAAGTTTTTTGCCATGAACCCGAACATCGTTTTCTCAAAGGAGCAGCTTTTTGAAAAAATTTGGGGATATGATTATGTCGGGGACAGCGCGACAGTCATGGTGCATGTCAATCGTATACGCGAAAAGATCGAGGACGACAGCAAAAACCCCAGGATACTGGAGACTGTCTGGGGAGCCGGGTACCGCCTCAACAAGTAGGCCGGGAAAAGCTATGATCATCTGAAAATGTTTAATATTTGTTTAGGGAACAGCCCTCTGTTTGTTTAAGGCAGGATACTAGAATTACTGCATAAACAAAACGGAGGGCTTTTTTGCGGGAAAGCCCCCGATCACAGACTATCCGCAGGAGATGAAAGGAGCAGTTGATATGCAGGAAATGATTTTACAGATCATGGATCAGTTCGGATATCTGGGGGTGTTTCTGCTGATAGCGGCAGAGAATATATTTCCGCCTATCCCGTCGGAGGTAATCTTATTATTCGGCGGCTTCATGACGACATATACAGCATTGAACATTGCCGGGATGACAGCCGCAGCCACGCTGGGTTCAGTTGCCGGGGCGATCGTCCTTTACTTTGTCGGAAAAATATTCAATAAAAACCGTCTGGAGAAGATCATTTCCGGAAGGGCGGGTAGGATATTGAAGCTGAACAACAGCGACATCGAAAAGGCTGACAGCTGGTTTGACGGCCGGGGCGATAAGACAGTGTTTTTCTGCCGCTTCGTGCCGCTGATCAGGAGCCTGATATCCATACCGGCCGGGATGAGTGAGATGGCGATGCCCAGATTTCTGGCCTATACGTCCCTGGGGTCGCTGATATGGAATGTTGTCCTGATAACGGCGGGAAGTATAGTGGGCAGGAACTGGGAATCGATACTGTCGCTTATGAATACATATTCACGCGCGGCGGCAGTTATCCTCGGCATCGCATTCGCCGGGGCGGTCATAGCCTTTTACAGAAAACGCATCATGGGGAAAGCTGAAAGAAGGAATGAACATGCAGACCAGAGATCATAAGATACTTGCTGTCCGCCTGCTGTCTGCCGTCAGGCGTGACGTTCCGCATATCTGCAGGATCGCTTTTATCTTCGGCAGCATCGAGCCTGACAGGAATCCCTTTACATATCTGCACGGGATGCCGGTAAATGAAAAGCTTCGCGGACACAACTATGAGAACATACTGCCGGTGATGAAAAAGCTGTTTGAAACGCTGACGAGTTCAGGAAAATATGGAATCCGCGAATATTACCTGCTCGGGAAGCTTGCTCATTATACCGCGGATTCCTTTACATTTCCCCACAACCGTGTATTCGGCGGCGGGCTGCTGGAACACTGCAGATATGAGAGCAGGCTCCATAAAAGGATAATCAGCAGGATAAGGAGCAGCAGACAGCCCGAACCGGCGGCGGCCAGGGTAAACAGCTTTGAGGATATCAGGAGACTTCATGAAGAATATCTGCATGATGCCGGAAACTGTGACAATGACTGCGATTACATTTTGCGGGCGGCCTCAGGAGTGACGTCAGCTGTGCTTCGGTATGAAAACCCGAGATATGATTTTTGCGGCAGAAATGCTGTACCGGCAAGAGAAAGAGGGTAATCTGTATGGGAATAGAAATGAGTTTTCTGGATTGGCTGCAGAGCATGCATACGCAGGCAGGTGATCTTATCATGCCGATGATCACCAGCCTGGGTGACACCGGGATCATCTGGATCATATTAGCCGTTGTCCTGCTGGCAGTGCCCAGGACAAGAAAGAGCGGGATGATAATGATCGCCGCGCTGTGCCTGGATGTGATCGTCTGCAACGGAATACTCAAACACCTTATCACAAGGATACGTCCCTGCGATGTAAATACATCTGTACAGCTTCTGATAGCAAGGCCTGTTGACTCTTCATTTCCCTCCGGCCACACTGCCGCCGCTTTTGCGGCAGCCGCGGCGCTGTTTTTCGCCGGGGAGAAAAAGCTGTGGAAACCGGCGCTGGTGCTGGCGATACTGATCGCCTTTTCCAGGATGTACCTGTATGTACATTATCCGACAGATATTTTAGCCGGGATCGCCGTCGGCATAGCTGCCGGCTACGGCGGCTGCTGGATCGTCAACAGATTTGTCATGCTGAAAAGGAAGAATGATCCTGAAAGGAGCATAGAATGCCGGCAGTGATTATACCGGCCTATAAGCCGGATGAGACATTGGTTTCGATCGCGGAGCAGCTGTGGGCATACGGCAGCAGGATAATAGTCGTGGATGACGGCAGCGGGGATATGTACAGCCAGGTCTTTGACAAGATCAGGGATATCTCCATCATCCTGCGGCACTGTGAGAACCGCGGCAAAGGCGCGGCTGTAAAAACTGCTCTGAGCTATATAGATAATGAGATGTGGGACGTGGACTGTATCGGCATTATGGATGCCGACGGACAGCATACCACCGGTGATATGATGAGACTGCTGACGCATGCGCGGCAGAACCGCGGATCGCTGGTGATCGGCGTCAGGAAGATAGGAAGAAATATGCCGCTGAGATCCATGCTGGGGAACCTGATCACCCGAACAGTTTTCCACATGGTCACGGGAGTAAAGATCAGTGATACGCAGACAGGCCTGAGGGCATTCGGCAGGGAATCGCTGAAAAAGATGCTTGCCGTGGACGGCGAACGCTACGAATATGAGATGAATGTCCTGATAAGATTTGCCAGGGAAGGTATCCCGATAAAAGAAGTGCCGGTCAGTACGATATACAATGACGACAATAACTCGTGCTCGCATTTTCGGGCCTTTCGGGATTCGTTCAGGATATATAAAGATATACTGAAATTTGCGCTGTCGTCATTTTCCAGTTTTCTCCTGGATTTTTCTCTTTTCAGCGCGCTGATGGCTTTTATGCCTCACACGGCGATGCAGCTGCTGACGGCGAATATCGCGGCACGCGCGATAAGCGGATTCTATAATTACAGCATGAACTGCAGATTTGTGTTTCACACAGGCAGAAAGATCAGTACGGCGTTTGATTATTTCACTCTGGCGCTGTTTATCCTGCTGATGAACAATATGCTGCTGGAAATATCAGTGCAGTTACTGGGCTTTTCTGTATACCCCGCAAAACTTATGACGGAAGGTATTCTCTTTGCTGTAAGCTGGCTGGTGCAGAAACTGATGATCTTCCGCAGCGAAGGAATACTGCGGGCAGTGACGAAAGGGGCGAGGGCATGAGAAAAGCATTGTGGATTGCTGCGGACATAATCCTTGCAGCTGTGATCGTCCTGACTGTGTGGATAGTGAACTATAAGATCCCGCAGAACGGGATAAAGGCAGAATCACTGACAAATGTCATGAAGATAACCAGGTCGGGCAGCAATCTGCAAAACACGCTCGTAAAAAAATCTGCGGATCAGTCTTCTGAGCTCGTCAAAACGAATGTGACCCCGGATACGCAGGACTGGCATAAGAAATTTGCCGGGAAATTTACGGACAAGGTCATCGCTGCGGATAACTCATACACGAGTCCTGATCTGTCGATACATCTGACGTATCATCAGTATGACAGCGGCAGAGCCGATTATTCGGATTCCGGGAAACATGTGGGATACGGAACAAAGATATCATATGTACTCGCGGATATCTATATAGGCGATATCACCTGTTTCCAGACCGCGTTTGCCCAGGATACTTACGGAGCAGGATACTCGGAGAAGCTGTCGGGCATGTCGCAGAGGATGAGATCGATCCTTGCCGTGAACGGGGATTCGTACAGCAATAACCGCCACAAAAACAACGGGACGATCATCAGGAACGGCGTGGTGTACAGGGACAGACAAACAGACGCGGAGACCTGTGTGCTGAACTGGGACGGGACCATGGATATTTACGCCCCCAACAAGGTGGATATGCAGAGCCTGGTCGAAAAAGGCGCGTATCAGAGCTGGATCTTCGGGCCGAGTCTGCTTGATGATAACGGAAAGGCAAAATCGATGTTTCTTACCTGGGATTACATCCGCGAGTCACATCCGCGGACAGCGATCGGGTATTATGAACCGGGGCATTACTGCCTGCTGCTTGTTGACGGCAGACAGGACAGCGCCAGGGGAATGTTCCTTGAGGAGATGGCTAAAGTGTTTGAAAAGCTGGGCTGCAAGGCGGCGTACAATCTTGACGGCGGCTACTGTTCCTTTATGACATTCAACGGCAGCGTGGCAAATCACCCATATAAACCGGAGCATGAGATCGCGGACGGTATCTTTATAACGGAGGGATTATAATGCTGAGGATAAGAAAGTATATACTGCATATCTGTGTTATCTGCAGCCTTGTCTGCATGACGGCCAAGGTGCTGGACTGGTACAACCCTTATATGGATTTTTCAGGACATATCCTGCCTGCCCAGGCGGTCCTGTACCTGGGAGTGACAGCAGCCGCGTTTATGGGCAGACAGCCGCGTATCCCCCGCATACACCGAAGCTGAGTCTGACAGTGACGGATCATCACAGCTAAAACAATGCCGGCATTTGTTTGCCAGAAACTCGTCAGGGTGTTACAATGTTCTCAAAGCTTGATTTGAGAGGAAACATTATGTGGAAGATCCTGATATATATAATTGCGGTAGTATGGTGCGCGGCGACCCTGCCCAAGGCATACCGGGAATATAAAGACGGCAGGAACAAGGCTGACCTGTTCGAAGTGATAGGAAGGATACTGCTGATCCCGTCGGGGATCATACTGCTGCTCTCGGAAATTGTCGGCTAGGTTCAGCTCGGAGGATCAATGAATTGGATATCTGGGAAAAATTATATTTGAAAGCTAAGAAACAGTATCATCCGGAGGACGTATCGCCATTTGTCTATGCACATCATGTGGTCTGCGCGCTTGAGAGCGAAAAGGGAGAGATCTTTACGGGCTTTTGCATAGAAAGCTGCTGCGGAGTCCTGAATCTGTGCGCGGAACGGGTGGCGGCCCTGAATATGTATGTGAACAGCGGCGAAACAGTCATAAGGAGACTTATCGTTTTCAGGGACAAAGCTCCCTCCGGCGAGGGAAGTGGCATGCCGTGCGGCGCCTGCAGGGATTTCCTGATGCAGCTGAACCTTAAGAACAGGGACATGGAGATCATGGCCGATTATGACAAAAGGGAAACTGTTACCCTTGGGCAGCTCATGCCGGACTGGTGGGGGATGTCCAGATACAGTGGGGATGATAAAAATGGCGATGTATGAAAAAAGGTCTTCCCGGACCGGATCCGGAAAGACCTTTTTTGCTTTATTGCGTATTATGCGAGCAGCTTCTTAAGATCCTCTTCTGGTGTGCTGATCGGCCCGATGTGGAAGTTTTCCACCAGGTAGTTGAGCACGTTGGGTGAGAGGAATGCCGGAAGTGAAGGCCCGAGCAGGATGTTCTGGATACCCAGATGAAGCAGTGTCAGCAGGATGCAGACCGCTTTCTGCTCGTACCAGGACAGGACGAAGGAGAGCGGAAGGTCATTGACTCCGCAGCCGAACGCGCCGGCAAGAGCCACAGCGACCTGGATAGCGCCGTATGCGTCGTTGCACTGGCCCATATCGAGGATACGGGGAAGCCCTGCGACTGTGCCGAGGTCAAGGTCGTTGAAACGATATTTTCCGCAGGCCAGTGTCAGTATCACGGAATCCTTCGGTGTCTGCTTTACGAGCTCTGTGTAATAGTTGCGGCCCGGCTTTGCGCCGTCGCAGCCAGCTACCAGGAAGAAATGGCTGATCTTTCCGGCCTTCACCGCATCGACTATAGCGCCGGCATTTGAGAGAACTGTCTCGCGTCCGAAGCCTGTTGTGACCTGCTGTCCGCCGTTGATGCCGGCAAACTGCCTGTCTTCACTGTAACCGCCAAGCTGCAGCGCTTTTTCGATTACCGGAGTGAAATCCTTCTTGTCACAGATATGTGCCGTACCGGGGAAAGCAACCTCGCCGGTGGTGAACACTCTGTCGGAATAGCTTGCTTTAGGCGGCATCAGGCAGTTGGTCGTGTAGAGGATCGGAGCGGGTACGCCGTCGAATTCCTTCTGCTGGTTCTGCCATGCAGTGCCGAAATTTCCCTTGAGCTGAGGATATTTCTTGAGTTCTGGATAGGCATGGGCAGGCAGCATCTCGCCGTGGGTGTAGATATTGATACCCTTGTCCTTCGTCTGCTCAAGAAGAAGCCTGAGGTCGCGAAGATCATGGCCTGTGACTATGATGAACGGCCCTTTCTCAACTTTGAGGGGGACATTCACAGGAACCGGTGTGCCGTAGGTCTCAGTATTTGCCTTGTCGAGCAGTGCCATACACTTGAGATTGATCTCGCCTACCTTGAGCACTGTGGGCAGAAGCTGCTCCATGCCGAGATCCTGGCCGACAGCGGACAGTCCTTCACAGAAGAAACGGTCGACTTCGTCGTCGCTGTATCCGAGCACTCTGGCGTGGCAGGCATAGGCAGCCATGCCGCGGAGCCCGAAAAGTATGAGGGACTTCAGTGAACGGATGTCTTCGTTGCCGTTCCAGACTTCATTCATATTATAATCAGCGCAGCAGTCGGAGGAAGCGCAGCCGCATGCTTTGACGAGTTTTTCCTTCTCTGCGTGCACCTTGTCGATCTGTTCGCGGATCGACGCGTCGTCGAAGCTGACATTGGTGACAGTTGTAAAAAGTCCTTCAGTTACCGTGCTGTAAGTGTCCGCGTCGGGTTTGGAGCCATCGCTGACTGCCGCGCGTGCAAGACCGACAAGAGCTCCGGTCAGTTCATCCTGAAGATTGGCAGTAGCGGATTTTTTGCCGCATACGCCGGCATTGCCTCTGCAGCCGACACATCCGGCTGTCTGTTCACACTGAAAACAAAACATCTTGTTATCCATTTTCTTTACCTCTTTCCATTTAATGATCAAATTTTTTATCTGACTCTGTTTATATAGTAAGTATCATTTCTTTTCCGGCGGAAATACGATCGTCAGCATCATCTTGAAATCTTCTCCTGCATATACAGAATGAGGGAGATCTGCCGGGATGACGATGCTTTCGCCGGCGTGGCATACATGCTTCGTGCCGTCGAGGGTAAATTCTCCGCAGCCCTCGAGCACCAGCACCATGGCGTCGCCTTCTGAGGTATGCGTGCGCAGCTCTTTGCCCCTGGAAAAGGCAAACAGGAGGACGGCGACCGCGTCATTTTTTACCAGTGTCTTGCAGATAGTTTTGCCGGGAGTCGTGACGACCTCGTCGGCAAGCTTTAATACCTGCCCCCTGGCGATGTTTTCAAGATATGCCATATCACTCGTCTCCCTCTGCCTTCTCGATGGCTTCCGCAGGGCAGCCATCCATCGCTTCCAGAGCGGCGGCTTCGCTGTCGGCCGATGCTTCCTCATAAGCTTCTGCTATATTCTCATCAGTCATCTGGAAGACCTCCGGACAAGTCGCAGCGCAAAGACCACAGCCGATACAGCTGTCATTCACACGAAATTTCATTTGGAACTCCTTTCCGACGCCTTCACACGTCAACAGCTATTTCTTGTTTCTGTGTACATGATAATATTATCTGCCGCATAAGTATGTTGTTTTAACAACGAAAGCAAAAAAAACAGCAGAATATATTTTCAATGAATATACTCTGCTGTGATCGCAAGCTGTGAGATCTATACTATGACCTTCAGGTGATCCCGTATCGCCTTCTGCCAGCATTTGTGGCACATGGCGGTGTAGCTGTCGTTGCCTCCGAGGAAGACCTGCTCGCCGGAAGTGATGACGTAGCCGTCGGGATCTATCCTGGCGTTGACTGTGGCCTTGCTGCCGCAGGAGCAGACCGTCTTGATCTCGGTGATCGAGTCAGCCAGTTCCATGAGTCTCCTGGAACCGGGGAAAAAATGAGTCTGGAAATCTGTCCTCAGTCCGAAGCAGAGGACCGGCAGATCCTCCTCGTCAACGAGCAGGCGCAGGCCGTCTATCTGCTCAGGCGTGAAGAACTGGCTCTCATCCGCGATGATCACGTCATGCTTTCCCGCGGCGTGGTAAGCCCTGACAATGTCCTGGTCCTGCGCGATGACCTGGGCGTGCTGCTCAAGGCCTATGCGGCTGTGGATGGTGTCATTGCCGTCGCGCGTGTCTACGGAAGGCTTGATCAGCCATACCGTCATGCGTTTTTCCTCATAGTTGAACTTTGTGATAAGCGCCTGGGCGGACTTGGATGAGCCCATCGCTCCGTACTTGAAATATAATTTTGCCATGATCAGTGCCTTTTCAGGTGTGCTTCGACGCGGTTGATCACCATTTCCAGAGCGACCTGGTTCTGTCCGCCCTCCGGGATGATTATGTCAGCGTAGCGTTTGGAGGGCTCGACGAAGGCCTCGTGCATCGGCTTGACGGTCGTCAGGTACTGGGTGATGACGCTGTCCAGGGAGCGCCCGCGCTCGTTGACATCTCTGAGTATGCGCCGGAGTATCCGCACGTCCGCGTCAGTATCGATAAAGAGCTTGATGTCCATCAGATCCCTGAGCTCCTTCGGGTGAAAGATCATTATACCCTCCACAAGGATGACTCGCGCCGGTCTGACAGTCAGGGTATTCTCTGAGCGGTCATGTATCGTGTAGTCATAGATCGGGCATTCGATGGCATTTCCCGCCTTCAGTTCCCGGAGATCCCTCACGAACAGATCTGTGTCATAGGAGTCCGGGTGATCGTAGTTCAGCTTTGCCCTCTCCTCGTAGCGCAGATCATGGTGCGCCTTGTAGTAATTGTCATGGTAAATGACAGTCACATCGCTGCCGAAATGCTCTGCCAGCTTCCTGGTTATAGTTGTCTTTCCGCTGCCGGTCCCGCCGGCAATACCGATTACGATGATATCTTCCATATGCTCCACTCTCCGGATGATCAGATTTTATTGATTTCACAGGTGTCAGGGCTAAATTGCACAAAAGATCAGAGAGCCCTGACACGCAAAGTATACAATTCATTTAGATATTGTACCATAAATATAGTCGTCAGTAAAAATATATCACAGAAATCTTGTCAGAAATGAAATCTGTGTGTATAATCTTTTATATAAAGACATGCCGGCGGAAATGTTTCCAATCTTGGGCTATGTCACAAAGGAGGAGTTATGAAGAAACGAATATTGGCAATCAGTATGGCGGCAGCAATGGCAGTCGGCCTGCTTGCAGGCTGCGGCGGCGGATCATCAAGCGCAGCGTCAGGTTCATCGTCAGCTGCAGAGACGACCGCATCGACCAGCGCGGCAAGCGCGGCTGAGACCGGAGCTGCCAGCTCAGCAGCAGGCACTATGAAGGTCGCTATGATCACGGATTACGGCGATATCACCGACCAGTCCTTCAATCAGACGACATACGAGGCATGCAAGGCTTACTGCGAGAAGAATTCACTCGGCTTTACATACTACAAGCCTGAGGGTGATTCTGATGCAGACCGCGAAGCTATGGTAGACAAGGCTGTATCCGACGGATACAATGTAGTTGTTATGCCCGGCTACGCATTTGCCAAGACAGTTGTCGATGAGGCAGCTATGTATCCTGACGTAAAGTTCGTAGCGCTCGATGTTTCACAGAGTGACCTGGATGATAAGTCCGGCAAGACGAATTACAGCTCTGATAATGTCTACTGTGCAGTATACCAGGAAGAGCTTCCCGGCTACATGGCAGGCTACGCAGCTGTAAAGATGGGCTACAAGAAGCTCGGCTTCCTCGGCGGTATGGCTGTTCCCGCTGTTATCCGTTATGGTTACGGATTTGTTCAGGGCGCAGACGACGCGGCTAAGGAACTCGGACTCAAGGACGTTGTCCTCAATTACGCATACGGCAACCAGTTCTACGGCGACGCTGATATCACGGCAGCTATGGATACATGGTATGGCGGCGGCACAGAAGTAGTCTTCGCGTGCGGCGGCGGCATCTATTCATCGGCAGCAGAAGCAGCAGTCAAGACAGGCGGCAAGGTGATCGGTGTTGATGTAGACCAGAAGGCTACTATCGACGGCAAGTACGGCAAGGGCGTTACTATCACATCCGCTATGAAGGGCCTTTCCGCGACAGTCAATACACTGCTCGACGCTATCGCCAACGGCAAGTGGGACAGCTACAAGGGTCAGGTACAGACTCTCGGTCTCGTTTCCGGCGATGACATGACGCTCAATTATGTAGGTCTTCCCGAGGAGTCCACAGTATGGAATGATTCCTTCAAGGATGCTGATTACAAGGCTCTCGTTAAGAAGATGTTCAGCGGAGAGATCAAGGTCAGCAACGATACGACTGCTGAGAAGCCCACTGCAAAGAACATTACTGTTAATTTCCAGGGCAACCTGAAGTAACCAGATACTATTTAATTTAATGACGGCAGGTAAGTCTAAAATTATAATGTAGGCAGGACAGGGCCGGCAGATATATGTCTGTCGGCCCTGTTTCAGAAATAAGGTTGGATCCGCCCCGGCGGGACAGCTATGAAATCAGATTTATCGATGAAGGAGGCTGGTAAAGGTGGAAGAACCCTATGCTATCGAGATGCTCCACATTACGAAGCGTTTTCCGGGAATCATCGCCAACGATGATATCACTCTGCAGCTGAAACGCGGCGAGATCCATGCACTGCTGGGCGAGAACGGCGCGGGCAAGTCCACGCTGATGAGCGTGCTTTTCGGGCTCTATCAGGCGGAAGAGGGAGAGATAAAAAAGGACGGCAGGAAGGTCACGATCAACAACCCAAACGATGCCAATGACCTGGGCATCGGCATGGTGCATCAGCATTTTAAGCTTGCACAGTGCTTCACGGTACTGGACAATATCATCCTCGGCGTGGAGACGACCAGAAACGGCATACTGCAGAGGGACGAGGCCAGGAAGAAGGTCATGGAGCTGTCCGACAAGTACGGACTCAAGGTCGATCCGGACGCGAAGATCGAGGATATAACGGTAGGAATGCAGCAGAGGACAGAGATACTGAAGATGCTTTACCGCGACAATGAGATCCTCATATTCGATGAGCCGACGGCGGTGCTCACGCCCCAGGAGATCGAAGAGCTTATGCAGATAATGAAGAATCTTTCCGGCGAGGGCAAGTCTATCCTCTTCATTTCCCATAAACTGAACGAGATCATGGAGGTAGCTGACCGCTGTACTGTACTGCGCCGAGGTAAGTATATCGGGACGGTAGATATAGGTGACACCAGCGAGCAGGAGCTCTCCCGCATGATGGTCGGCCGTGATGTGCAGCTGGTCGTACAGAAGGATGATGTCAAGCCGGGCGAGGTGGTCCTCTCCATTGAAAATATGGTCGTGCCTTCCAGGCAGCATAAGAATAATGCGGTAAAGGGCGTCTCCCTGAATGTCCGCGAGGGCGAGATCGTCTGTATCGCCGGCATCGACGGCAACGGGCAGACAGAATTCATATACGGCCTGACCGGTCTCGAAGCATTGTCGGACGGCAGGATCACGCTCTGCGGCGAGGACATCACCCGCGCTTCGATCCGAAAACGTTCTCTGAAGATGAGCCATATACCTGAGGACAGGCATAAGCACGGGCTGGTCCTTAATTATCCTCTTGAGTACAACCTGGTGCTGCAGAGATACTGGCAGCCGGAATTTGTCCGCGGAGGCTTTCTGAACCGTCCCGCGATACGCAGGTATGCCAATAAGCTTATCGAGAAGTATGACGTCAGATCAGCCCAGGGCGCGGTGACTACTGCGCAGAGCATGTCCGGCGGCAACCAGCAGAAGGCGATAATCGCCCGCGAGCTGGATAAAGATCATAAGCTGCTGGTAGCGGTGCAGCCGACCAGAGGCCTGGACGTCGGAGCCATAGAATTCATCCACAGACAGCTCATAGCCGAGCGCGATGCCGGCAAAGCGGTGCTTCTGATCTCTCTGGAACTTGAGGAGGTCATGAATCTTTCCGACAGGATACTGGTAATGTATGAAGGAGAGATAGTAGGCGAATTTGACCCTAAGAAAACCACGACGCAGGAGCTTGGCCTTTACATGGCAGGAGCTAAGAGAAAGGAGGCGTCGGTATGAGCACAAAGAAAAGCCTGTTGAAAAACGCGGCATTCCAGTCGATCATAGCCGCCGTCATCTGTATCTTTGTCGGACTCCTGATAGGATATCTTGTCCTGCTGGCCATCCACCCGGCAGGGGCCGGCAAAGCGATAATAACCATCGTCAGGAATTATTTCAATTATCCGACAAGACCCGCGGCAATGAAGTATTTCGGGAATACGCTGGTCAAGACAGCTCCGCTGCTCATGTGCGCGCTGTCAATCAACTTCTGCTACAAGGTAGGGCTTTTTAACATCGGCGCGGCTGGCCAGTATGTGGTGGGCGCGGGCGCGTGCATCTACGCGGCGATCGGCCTGGGACTTCCCTGGTACGCCTGCATGATACTTTCCCTGCTCGCCGGAGCACTGTGGGGGTTCGTGGTCGGCCTGCTCAAGTCGTACTGCAATGTAAATGAGGTAATCTCCGGTATCATGCTGAACTGGATAGGACTGTATCTGGTCAACATGCTCCTGAGCAATGTCAAGGAAAGCACCAGCCCCTACACTGAGGTCATCGACTCTGTAAATCCCGCGGCGATCATGCCGACGATAGCCCTGAGCAAACTGCTCTCGAATAATCAGTACGTCACGATAGCGATACCTTTGTCCATCATCATAGCGATACTGATAGACGTGACCCTGAACAGGACGAAGTTCGGCTACGAGCTGCGCGCTACGGGTTTCAACAAGGACGCGGCCAGATATGCCGGCATGAATGAAAAACGCAACATGATCCTGACACTGGTCATCGGCGGCGCTCTGGCTGGTCTTGGCGCATCCTTCCTCTACCTGACAGGCTACGAGCAGTGGTCAGTGACCCAGTCATCTGTACCGGGTATGGGTTTCAACGGCATCGCCGCCACCTTCCTCGGAGGGCTGAACCCGATCGGGACGATATTTGCGTCATATTTTATCCAGCATATCACCAGCGGCGGCACCTATCTGGACAGAGGCATATACCCGTCGCAGATATCTGACCTTATAACGTCGATCATCATCTACCTGTGCGGTTTTGTACTTTTCTTCAAGTACGTGATGAACAAGATGGCAGCGGCCAAAGAAGAAAAAGAACTTGCCGCCTCTAAGGCGGACAGCGTGAAAGGAGGCGCGGAGAAATGATTCTTCTTATACAGTATACTTTCCTTTTTGCGTCAGTTCTTTCTCTGGTAGCACTGGGCGGCTGTTTCAGCGAACACTCGGGCGTCATCAACCTTGGCCTTGAGGGCATCATGGTCATCGGCGCGCTGGGCGGCGCGCTCACGATGACGGCGCTGGGATCTTCCGCTCCGGCAGGGCTTACGGTGCTGCTGGTACTGGTGGTCGCGGCGGCTTCCGGCCTCGTGTACACCCTGCTCCTGGCAGTGGCCTGCATCAATTTCAAGGCAGACCAGACTCTGGTCGGCACCGCTCTGAATATCATGGCGACAGCAGCGGCGACAGTTATCGTTAAGGCTATCAACATGGCCCGGAACCCCGATGACGTGTCCTCGACAGTAAGCTATGTAGATGCCAAAAAGGACTTTATCGTGAAGATCGGCAATTTCCAGTTCAACTGGTTCATGCTGGTCGCGCTGATCGCGCTGATCCTTGCCTACATAGTTCTCTACAAGACACGCTTCGGTCTGCGTCTCATGGCCTGCGGCGAGAATCCCCAGGCTGCCGACTCGGTCGGCATAAACGTATACAAGCTCCGCTGGGCGGGCGTGCTCATCTCAGGCGCTTTGGGCGGCATAGGCGGCATCGTCTATATAACTGCCGGGGTCTCTGAGTGGAAGTTTGAGACAGGAGTCGCCGGCTTCGGTTTCCTCGCGCTTGCCGTTATGATATTCGGCTCCTGGAAGCCGGTCAACATCGGTCTGGCAGCGCTGCTGTTCGGATTCTTCCGCGCGCTGTCAAATGTGTATTCCGGATTCGACTGGCTGGCGTCTATGAAGATACCGGGCACTGTCTACAACATGCTCCCGTATATCATTTCGCTGCTGGTGCTTGCGTTCACATCCAAGAACTCGAGGGCGCCTAAGGCAGAGGGAATCCCTTATGACAAGGGCTCAAGATAGTACAGTCAGGCCTGCCGCACAGGCAGTGTCTGGCAGTTAAAAGCAGACAAGGGCTGTGAAAATGAGAGATCATTTTTCACAGCCTTTTTTGTGCTGTCCTGAGGCTGACGCAATGGAAAAAAGTATAAAAATGACACATTGCAAAGGGCTAAGTAATATAAAAATGACATTTTTTTTGGGACGCCTGCAAATTATAATTAACGCTGAACTGATTTATGAGATCATGCATAGACGAGTATTTAAGTGCGTTCGCAGCCGGATGCGCTTTTTGAAAGTGAACAGCTGCGGTGGGGGAAAACATATTTTGCTGTATGGAAATCGTTTTCAATTTTCGTTATTCGGCATCCTGCCTCATGTGAATCGGTGTATATGGAATGGAGGTACCGGCGTTGCAAGATAATGATAAAAAGAGATCACATAGAAACAGGAAAAGACGCTGCAGGAAATATCTGACTATGATCCTGCTGGCACTTTTTGCTGTGGACAGCGTATTCTGGCAGGTCCATCAGACAGGATTTGCCATGACAGAGCAGGAGAGCTCCGCTGTCGAAGAGACAGGGGATCTTAAAGAGCAGAGCGCGGGCTCTGCGTCTGTCAAGAAGTCCGCGGAGACTGAAGCGCCCGTGGAGACAGCCGCGGCCAGCTCTGATGAGACGACGGCAGCCGGCCAGGGCGCGTCAGAGACAGCTGAAACGCAAAGCGGGGAGACCGGGACCGCGGAGAGCTCCGGGTCAGAGACGGCAGAATCAGAGACCTCAGACTCCGGGCAGCAGCTCTTCGAGCAGAAGCTGCAGGCTGTGATCTATGATGATGAGAGCTACAGCACAGAATCTGCTGACGATATGACCATCGAGGTCGACGGCCTGCTGCCGGAAGACTGCAGTGTGAAGGCCTATCCCGTCTCGACAGATGAGGACGTAAACGGAGTACACATGCTCTGCGCTTACGACATCTCGATATTTGATAAAGACGGCAGCAGCTTTGAGCCTGACAAAGGCGCGCAGCTGCAGGTCAGCTTCTCCTCAAAGGAACTGAAGAAACTGAAGGACAAAGATAAGTCGAAAGACCTTTCCGCTTATTATATCCCCGATAAAGGAGATCCGAAGAAGATAGACTCCGAGGCAAAGGATGGCAGCGTACAGTTTGACGCGGAGCATTTTTCCACATATGCCGTGGGAACAGAAAACGGTTTTCTTGGATTGCAGTATGCATTTTACGATAGTGACACTACTACAAATATCACGCTTAATACAGATATTACTATACCTGCCGGTGCCTCTCTGGCAACCGTAGTGAGTGGTAAAAATATAACCTTAGATCTGAACGGTCATAAGATAACACAGGCTTCAGGCACTACGCCTTTTAATATAAGCGGCGGCACGCTGATAATTAAGGACAGCCAGCAACCGGCAGAATCAGTCACAGCAGATTCGAACACTGGCTATGGAATACAGGCATCCAAAACTGACTCAAACGGATCAACAACACTTGACTATTATGTAACGAAAACATCTGTGACCGACACTGCGACAGGATCAACATCGGAGACTCTTGAAAAACATTCTTTTACGACTTCAGGCGAGATCATAGGCAGTGATCAGCCGATCTTTAATGTTACGGGCGGTACATTAGAAATCCAAAGCGGCATGCTCAGCGGCATCGGTACAAACCGCGCCATCACAATGAACGGAGGGAATCTTAACCTTACAGGCGGATATATCTGCGGCTTCGCCGGCCCTTCCGACGCGACCGGGACTGCCGCGTACGGCGGCGCGATATATGCGGTCAATGCTTCAAATATAACTCTGGCCGGGACTGTACTGGCAGGGAATCAGGCTGACAGCGGCGGCGCGATATATATGGAAGGTTCAACTCTTGCGATGACCGGCGGCGTCATCAGCGGGAACCAGGCAACAAAACTTACCGATGATTACTTTAATTCGGGTGCCGCGCATTATGGCGGCGGCGGTATATACGCAGACGGCAGTTCTGTGATCGATATGAGCGGCGGTTATATAAGCAACAACAGGGCAAATAGTCCGGGCTATTTTGATGGCGGCGGCGGCGCGCTTATTGCCGGGACAACGAAATTTACACTTAGCGGCGGTTATATAACAAACAATTTTGCTGTCAGCGGCGGCGGCGGCGTGCGCACGTACTGGGAAAACACGGCAGCATATACAATGACTGGTGGCTTTGTCACCAGGAATGCGGCTTCAACAGCAGAAGGCGGCGGCGTTTCCATCAACCTGAACAGCAAAGGGTATATTACAGGCGGACATATTACAAACAATAAGGTCCTTTTTACTCCGCATTGGGGCGGCGGCGGCCTGTTCTGCTCCGCGGGAGGACAGCTGTACATCAAAAATGTGCTGGTAACCAACAACAGTGCCGGCGGATTTGGCGGCGGCGTGGCCGGATGCTCTACCGGACGGCTGGAACTTCTGTCTGAGAGCGGCAGCGCTATTTATGGCAACACTGCTAATGGCACGCAATGTTCAGGCACTATATCCGCCAAAAGCGCAGACCGCACATACGGATTGACCAGCAGCGTCTTTATGAACAATGGATACGCAGATTATTTCTGTGCGCTCAACAGTACTGTTTCCGGCAAGATGCTTGGCGGCGGTTCTGCCAACTGGTCAGGAAGCGTTGACGGTGTGCCTGTAAGGAATGTGTCCGCGGGCACGACACTGACTTCGAATTCAATAATAGGTCTTACAGCGGATCCGACAGACAGCGCTATAACAAATGCCCAGAACAGTGCCGGAGTATATATAAACGGCAATTCTTCCTATACTCATGGCGGCGGCATACTGTGCAACGGCTATCTTGTAATCGGCAGCACGGACAAGATGGATATCGGCTCACGTATCGAGCTTACAGCTAAGAAGGCTCTTTATGATTCTGCCGGCAGCCCTGTCACATTGACATCGGGTGAATTCAAATTCCAGATCACCAATGAAAGCGGCGCGGTAGTTGCTCTGGGTAAGAATGGCGGTGATTATACTAACGACAGCAGTGAAATAACATTTGACAGGCGTCTGGCCTTTGATAAAGCCGGGACCTATAAATTCTATATGAGCGAGGTGGCAGATCCGGCCAACAAAGGCATCATCAATGATACTTCAGTGTACCGGATCACGGCCACGGTTGAGCAAACCCCTCTCGAAGCGCTGACAGGGCCCGACAATACAAGTATTGCCAGAAATTATTATAAGATAACATCGGTCCTTGTTGAAAAGCAAAACGGTGACAGCTGGAGCACGGTATATACCAACAGCGATCCGGACTGCGATGAGGAGAAAGCACTGTCGATAGATCTTTCCGGCAGCGGCACCTTCACCAACTATGAGGTGAGCAAGACCAGCGTCACAGCTATAAAGAAGTGGCAGACAACAGACACACATCCGTCATCTGTAACAGTCAGGCTGATGCGCAATGACTCGGTGTATGATACACAGACGCTCAGCAGCAGCAACAACTGGACTTACAAATGGACAGATCTTCCGACCAAGAGCGATGACGGCAATACAAACTACAGCTATACAGTAAAGGAAGACGCGGTCACAGGATATTCCGCCAGCTACTCGACTAGTACTCAGAATGAAGGCAATGGGGCATGGGTCCCGGCCACTTCACTGACGGCTGGCAATAAATATATTATCGTAGGCAATAACGGACAGGATGTTCTTAAAATAACGCCAGCGCACAGGGATTCCGCATTTGACAGCAGCGACCAGAAAAGTGTCAGCAAGAGTACAGGATCACTGACCGTGAACGGCACGACATATTCTTCCTGGTATACCGCTGATCAGATAGACAGCAGCTGTATATTTGTTCCGGAACTGCATAAGACAAACGGCTATGATTCAGCCACGGCGATGATAATGTATAACAAGGCCCAGAACAGCTCGCTTCTGGTACAGAATTCGGATGGGAATTATCTTAAAGGCGGCAGTAATAAGGACTACAGTTCCGCTTTTCAGTATTATCCTGTCACGTATAATGGGATCACATATCCATGCGTACAGGGCCAGGAAGAATGGGGTTCAGGCAATGAATGGCGTTATATCGTATACAGCGGCGGGAAATTCACTTCAGATACTTCCTTAGGGAGCATAGGAGCAAATCTCTACACCTGGGTGGAAGAGCCCGCTATGGACTCCGTCGTCACGATCACGAATACGCCGGCGGAACAGGCCCGCTATAAATTAGACATTACAAAGGTAGACAAGGACAGGACCAGCCTCGAGCTGTCAGGCGCAGTGTTCCAGCTGTATGACCAGAATGATCAGCTCGTCCATTTCACCGGTGCTGACGGTATATATTCCTGCAGCACAAGCGGGACGGTCACTGATATGACAACCGTGACTTACGGCAAGCTTGCTCTTTCGGATCTGCCGGCGGGGACCTACACTCTGCATGAGTCGCTTGCTCCCAGCGGCTATAACACTGCGGCAGATAGAACTGTCGTGCTGCCCGACACCAGCGGTACAGATACCGTATCGCTGCAGGTGGCGGATGAATCAATTACTGCTGATTATGTCCTTCCGGCCAACGGCGGGGAGGGAATAATTCCATTTATAATCACAGGTACCGCACTCATGGCAGTCAGTCTGCTATACGTGTGTATTAGGAGAGGCAAACGTGGAAGGAGGGGACTGATGTAGCCTCCCATATACGGCAGTCTTCAATACGCCGTAAACTATCCGGAAACTTATTGTTAATTAAAAGGAGTAAATGAAATGGGAAAAAGACTCAAGAGATTATCAGCGCTCTTACTGGCGATGATAATGACAGCAGCTATGGCTACCGCTGCATTCGCAGATGAAGCCTACAGCATCACAGTAACTAACACCAACAGCAATGTTTCTATCGACGGACAGACATATTCAGCATACAAGCTCTTCAACGTGGATTACAGCGGAAACGCGGTCCACTACAGCTATGACGCGTCAAACTGTCTGAATGTCTCTTATACGCCCAGCGGCGCGGCAGCTGCTCTCAGCGGCGACAGCCTTATCACATGGCTCAGCGACAATAGCAGGACAGACGCTGAGATCCGTGCATTTGCAGATTATGTCTACTCGAATTACGCCAAGAATGCTGCTGCGGCAGCCAGCGCCACAGCCAGCGGCGAGACTGCGACGATCAGCCTCACAGCTCCCGGCTATTATCTTGTATACGGAACTGCCAAGGATAAGGATGGCAACGCAGTTGTAAAGGCTGCCGTATCTCTTACCAGCGCAAAGCCTACAGCAACTATCAACCCCAAGATCGACGCTCCTTCTCTTACAAAGGAGATCAAGCACAATGAGTCAAATACCTGGGGAACCGTAGGCGACAACCAGATCGGAGATACTGTGGAGTTCAGGACTAAGACAACTGTCCCCAACACAGCAAACTATACTACTTATGTTTATAAGATCCACGATACTATGTCCGCAGGACTTACATCCCAGGTAAAAGCTGCCAGCGACATTACTATCAAGGTAAATGACGCCGGAGACGCACTTGCTTCAAGCTACTATACTGTAAATGCTGCTCCAACCGACGGATGCACATTCGAGGTAACTGTCGATGTCATCAAGGCTATCGCAGACGGCAAGATGAAGACAGGCGACACGCTTTACACATATTATAACGCGACACTGAACAAAGATGCCCTGATCTACGATGCAGGCAAGCAGGATAACAAGGCTCAGCTTGAGTACAGCAACAGCCCTTATGATACTAATGATACAGGCAAGACTGAGGAACACAAGGTCTATGACTGGACATTCAAGATGGGTGTAAATAAGACGGACGCTTCAGGCAATGCGCTGACAGGCGCAAAGTTCGCGCTCTCCAAAAATTCAGGACTTGGCACAATAGCCGCGGATGCTAATGGCGCACCCACATCAACTGCAGATCTGATCGCCCTGATCGATAACACAGACGGTACCTACACTGTCGCTCCTGTGGACTATACAGGCACTAAGGTATACTATCTTACAGCCGGCAATGTGACGATCAAAGGTCTTGACGATGCGACTGACTACTACCTCTATGAGACCAAGGCTCCCACAGGCTATAACAAGCTGACTGCTCCGGTCAAGTTCAATATCAGCGCAAACAGCGCGTATGATACGACCGGCAGTACGATCGATGCCAGCAAAGTTACTGTTTCAGTAGCTGACGGCGCTGCATCCAGCACTCTCAGCACAAATGTAGTAAATACTACCGGTTCGACACTGCCCAGCACAGGCGGTATCGGCACGACAGTCTTCTATGTTATCGGCACAATGATGGCTGGTTTCGCTGTGGTACTGTTCGCTGCCAGGAAGAAAAAGTCTTCTGAGACAGACTGATCAGCAATATGAAAGCTTAAGAAGCTGATATCCAGGGGAGAGCGGAGCATCCGCTCTCCCCATTCTGAACTATCGCAAAGGATCGTGGGGCAAGCTTTTGAAAAAAAACATACCGAATATTATTATTGCAATTCTTTTTTTCGCAGGTCTTTTAATGATGCTGTATCCTGGCATAAGCGATGCCCTGAACTCAAGGAACCAGACCAGAGCCATCGCGGAATATGACAATACTGTATCTGATCTGCAGCAGGAAGAGTATGATTCAATGATGGCAAAAGCAGAGGACTATAATAAGCGTCTGCATGATACTCCGCTGGCTTTCTACAAACCGGGCCTCGTGAGCGGTTATGACAAGGTGCTTGACGTGACAGGCACCGGCATCATGGGATACATATCCATACCAAAGATTAAGGTGGAGCTGCCGATATACCACGGCGTAAGCGATTCCGTGCTGAATGAGGCGGTGGGGCATCTGGAGGGTTCCAGTCTGCCGATCGGCGGCAGCGGGACACACTGCTGTCTTTCCGGGCACCGCGGTCTTCCGAGCGCCAAGCTTTTTTCAGACCTCAATAAGATGGAAGTGGGAGACACGTTTACCATCACTGTGCTGGACAGACTGCTGACATACAAGGTAGACCAGATCAAGACGGTGCTGCCGAACCAGGTCGATGAGCTCCAGATAGTGGATGGAAAGGATTACTGTACGCTGATAACCTGCACTCCCTACGGCGTCAACTCACATCGTCTGCTGGTGCGCGGTGTAAGGACGGTGAACGAGCGGGCGAGATCAGTACCGCATGTGCAGAACGACGCTCTGCGGATCAGCCGGCGCCAGGCTGTACTGGCGTCAGCCGCGGCCCTGCTGATCATCCTGGCGGTATTCATGCTGGTCAGATACAAAAAGAAGCAGAGCTGAAGACTTCGCTGCGCTCTGAGCGGCATTCTGTCACAGACATAATATAAGCTCAGAAAAGACTGAAAAGCCTTTCCTGAGCTTTTTAAGAAGGAATGTATCAATTTAAAATTGTTCTGAGACAGCCGGACTAATCTTTGTCAGCGTAGACGCCGGCCTTGTCTGAGTGCGTTATCTGTTCGATAGATTTGTGCTCGATCTTTTCCCACTTGACTGTAGGCTTGAAGCATGCCTTGATGGAACAGAGCATGTAGAAGAACAGGAACAACGGGAATGTCAGCATAGGGATATGCATCGCCGTCAGGTCGACGTCGTTGTATTTGGCAACAGCCCTGACCGGTATGTACATGGCGGCAAGCTGAAGCAGGTTAAAGATTATAGTGCCGTGGTAGGTCAGCGGCGTATTGTGCACCAGCATAAATGTGTTGGCTATCGAAAGTATGAATATGATCCACGAACAGGGACCCATGAGCAGCAGCATGACGGCGTCAAGCCTCTTTAGCTTTGACTCTCCCTTGCATCTGAGAAGCTGCAGGATATACATGCCGAGTATCTGGTATCCGCCTGTGCACCAGCGGGAGAGCTGTTTGAACATGACCTTCATGCTTGACGGCTGTTCGTCATAGCAGACCGCGGATCTGCAGAACGCGACGCGGTTGCCCTTGATTATATTCTGTACGCTGAATTCAACATCTTCAGTGATGCTGTTGGTATTCCAGTTATTTTCCTCAAGCAGTTCCCTCTTTACGACAAAGCCAGTGCCTGTGAGAAACGCGGATAATCCCACCTTCTCGCGGGCGTATGAGAAAAATGTAGAATAGCATGCCCAGTAGAGACTGTACCACTTTGTGACGATCGTAAGGTACGGCTTTCCGCCGAGCCTGTTTCCCTGAATGATCTTATTGTCATTGTTGAGCATTTTGTTCATCTGCGTCAGAAAATCCGGCTTCAGGACATTGTCTGCGTCGAAGAATGCAAACGCGTCAAAACCGCCGTGCTCCAGAACGAGAGGGATGCCCCAGCTGAGGACATTGCCCTTGCCGTTGGTCGGCCCGGAATCTCTGTGGAAAACTGTGACGAAAGGAAATTTGGCTGCTATTTCGGCGGTTGCGTCAGTACAGTGGTCGGCAAGAAGAAAAACATGGATCTTATCATGGGGATAATCAACGGTGCCGATGCTGGTGAGCAGGCTGCTGATAACTTTTTCTTCGTTGTGTGCGCATACTACTATGGCAAACCTGTTTTTAAAAACCGAACATGATTCCGGTATCTCTTCTCTTTTCTTGGTAAGGCCTATGAAAGCCACTACGCCGATCCAGACCATGACAAGCATAACCAGGAGCTGGAGCAGTGAAAAGACTATGACCCTCATGGGCAGATCCGGTATATCAAAGTATTCCGCTATAAAGACAAGTATTGAAATCAACCAGGAAATTCTCACATTATCACCTCCGACTCAAAGCATTATAGCATTTTGTGATCAACAATATCTTGAAAACTATTGAAGGCTGAATGACAAATTTCTTACGATTGATAATTACTTGCCTGTCTGCTCAGAGGCGGACGTATCAGAAACTGCTTCCGAGACATCAGATGATGAGGTCTCAGAGCTCGCGTTGATGGTTATAGACTTCAGGACGGCGTCAAATGTGTCTGAATACTTGCTTTCTGAAGTGGAAGAGGTGAAATCGATCACGAATATCGCGTTTTCACCCACCGGCACCAGATAGGCGTCATGATAGATGGAGCTGAGGGAAGTTTCATGGTAGGTGGAATTGCTGACCTTGAAGCGCAGCTTTGTAGCCTCGACCCCGGCCACGGTCCTGGTCGATGTGAGGAATTCGGCGTTGCTCTTCATGTTTTTGATCGTTTTCTGGATAGTCTTGTCTACAGTTGTCTTAGATGTATCTATGGGATCATATGATACGTAAAAACCGTCATTGGTACCGGCGATCGCGTAGAGTATCGAGCCATTGCTCTGGCTCGTCTCGGTCCATTCTGCCGGGACTTTATAAGATACGTTTTTTAAAGTCTTATCTTTGAGCTCAAGGATCTTTGCTGAGGTTTCCTGTGATGATTCCGATGACCCTGAAGCAGGACTGCCCGAGCAGGCGCTGGCGCACGCTGCAATTGTTACTATAAGTAGTAATACTGCCAGTTTTCTTTTCATTATTCTAGTCTCCTGTAATATAATTGATGAGTTGTATGCTTCCGCATAATATTCTAAGCTATTATAGCATCTTTAGACAGAACAATACAGCAGGAAAAGAAAAAACTATTTACGTAATGAAAACTATTTACATCAAAAATATTGCGTTTTAAGACAAATATCCAGACAGAATCGATAATAAGGACTATTATAAGCGTAAGATTTCCGAATTATTAAAGAAGGTATGATTATGAGCGAGAATTTTAATGATAATTTGAGAAAAGCAAGGCAGGAGCTGAACCTGTCCCAGAAGGTAGTCGCGAATATGATAGGAGTAGCAGAGTCGACGTACTCACTGTATGAGAGCGGGAATCGTACGCCGAATATCGCCAAGGTCAAGAGGCTGGCCGTGGTGCTTGATGTCTCCTCAGACCGGCTGCTTGGTATCTCGAAGGAATGATGCCTGCCAGGGTGTACCATGACGTATATTGATGACCCTTTAGATCTGTAAAAGAAACTCAGAAAACGATTTTAATACATCCTTGGCGTATTTAGTACTGACAGGCAGTTCTGTGCCGTCTGTCAGTATTAATTTTTTGCGCGTGATGCACTTCACATATTCGCAGTTCACGAGGAATGAGCGATGTGTCCTGATGAATCCCATTTTATCCAGGGATTTCTCTATGTCATCGAGTCTGGAAGAGTATGTGATCTCATTTTCAGTCAGATGTATCGTTATCTGCCGGTTGAACACTTCAAAGTAGAGTATTTCGTCAAGAGAAAGCCTGAGATATGTCCCCGCGTGAGAAATGATTATAAAACGGTCCTTTTTCTGACTGGCGGCTTCAGCTGCCCTGAAGAAAATATCCTTGAATTTATTTGCCGGGACCTCGTCCTTGACGATATAGTAAAAAGGATTGATCTCAAACGCTTCAAAGACATGTCCACTGCTGACCGTCAGAAAAATTATGACGGAGAGGCAGCCCATCTCCCGCAGCTTTCTGGCTGCGTCGATGCCGTTCATCCCCTCAAACAGAATATCAAGATATATTATGTCTGCCCGGTTCGGGTCTTTCGACATGTATGAGAGCAGCTTATCCGGGCTGCCGAACTGGTTCACCTTTATATCAATGTCGTTGTGCTCCGATGCCTGGGTTATCAGTGACTGGTAATAATCCATGGAGATCTTATTATCATCGCAAAATACTACACGCAGCATTCTGTCTACCTCGTTATAATATATCTGAAACATAATTACCTGATTATAATATATAGTAGTCCAATAAAAGATTTTAGTACGCTTACATGTTGTAAATGGGCAAAATATTGTTGTGAAATGATAAAAAATTGAAATTGCGATCAGATTTATCGAATTATTAGCTTTTTATCACGGACACATAAAAGCGCCAGGCAGGCTTTGGCGGACCGGAAACATCTTGACAATAAAATGCGGCCATGCTATTATTGGCATATGCCGTAAATAACACGTAATGGAGCAGATATGCCTAGACCTCAAAAAAAGCGGATAGTAGAAAAAGAACCTTTGTGCCGGAGATTTATTCCTCAGGGCGGCGAGAATGATTCAGACAGGGTGACCACCGCCGAATTTTTCGGCCGGATCCAGCCGGTCATTTTGTCGATCGATGAGTTTGAAACTGTAAGGCTTATAGACCTTTTGGGGATGGACCAGTCACAATGCGCAAAAAAGATGCAGGTGGCGAGGACGACCGCACAGAATATCTATAACAGTGCGCGCCAGAAGCTTGCCGTCGCTCTTGTTTATGGGCGGGAGCTGCGCATTGAAGGCGGGGAGTATGAGCTTTATGAGGAATTTTCGAAGTGCAGGGGCTGCGATCCGTCTGGGGGAACAGTTGAGCATACCGGCGGCATTGCGGATATTTGCGGCATAAATCATAAGAAAGAAGATGAGACTTTGAGAATAGCGGTGACCTATGATCCGGACAGCGGGGATATCTTCCAGCATTTTGGCAAGACATCATATTTCAAGCTGTATGAGACCAACGGGACTGAAGTGAAGACGGAAGTTTTAAGCACCAACGGCCAGGGACACGGGGCTCTTGCAGGAGTGCTCACGGATCTGAAGGCGGATGTGCTTATCTGCGGCGGCATCGGAGCAGGAGCGCAGAACGCTCTCTCAGCGATGGGGATACGGCTTTACGGCGGCTGCGCGGGCAGCGCAGATACGGCTGTTAAGGATTTCCTGAACAATTCACTCAGATATCAGGAAGACATCAAATGCGATCACCATGACGGTGAGTGCCAGCACGACACAAAGGGCTGTCACTGAAACGTTCGGCCGGCGGCAAAGGCCAGCTGTCAAAATTTATATCATATCTTACAAAATTTTTAGTTTTCTTACACTTTGCGGCAATGCATTGTAAAAGTTCCCGTCTGGTAGTACAATTCTATCACAAGGGCGCATTACACGGAAAGAAGGTAATAAAATTGAAAAAACAAGCTTTTGCAATTTTAACAGCGGCGATTATTTTTATGACTGCATGCGGCTCTTCTTCGGCAGTCAAAAGTTCATCTTCGACTGTGAAGGCGGAGACAGCTGCCACAGCGGCGGTTTCGGAGACGGAATCAGTCATGGCAGAGACCGGAGATTCGGAGAGCGGCGGAGTTTCTGCAGATGAAGGACAGAATCCGGTCATGAATATTATCGGGCCCTACGCAGATAAAGCAAGCGGCAAGGCATCGATGGTCATTTCCTGTGAAGGTACTGACGGGGCATCAATAGTTATCGACTGGAAAGACAGTGCAGCATCGGTTACAGAGTGGCAGATACACGGCACATATGACTCCGACAAGGATGTCGTTAACTATAAGAATGCAGTCAAGACTGTTAAAACATACGATTCCAAGGGGAAAGAGACCGATGAGGTCAAGTACTCAGATGGGACAGGAACGATCACTGTAGGTGAGAACAACACTCTTACCTGGAAGGATAACAAAGAAGATGCCGGCAAGGGCTGTGAATTTGTCTTTTCAAATTGACGCCGGAAGAATCTGAAAATACGCACCATTATAACAATGGTGCGTATTTTCGTATATGGCATATAAAAAATGGAAGATATAGGACTCGAACCTACGACCTTCCGCACGTCAAGCGGGCGCTCTCCCAGCTGAGCTAATCTTCCATAAATGTATCATTGGATATTCAGTTCTTATATATAGATATTATCAGGAGAAAGCAAAAATGTAAACAGTTTTTTTGCGAAAGCCTGACCTTCATTAAAAAATATTGTATTAATGTATTGACACAATGAGCAAAGCGTGTTATTGTATAGTTGTATTAAGGAACTAGAACAATAATACATGAATGAGAAGGCCGACAGACCCGATCAGGCAGTACCACGATATTTTTTATATTAGAATGGAGGTGTGGGCTTAATGGCCTGGGAATTTAAAAACGGTGTCCCGATCTATCTTCAGATCATCACAGGTGTGAAGATAAGGATAGCCTGCGGCGATATGCCGCCCGGCAGCAAGGTCCCTTCAGTCAGAGACCTGGCACAGCAGGCTGGCGTCAACCCGAATACGATGCAGCGGGCGCTGACGCAGCTTGAGCAGGACGGTCTGCTTTATACGCAGAGGACAAGCGGAAGATATATTACGGAGGATGAGGAGAAAATGACGGAACTGAGGAGATCGCTCAGCGATGGTTATATAGAGGAATTGTTCACGAATCTGGAACGGCTCGGCCTGACCAGGACGCAGATCCTTGATGAGGTCAGGGCGTGGGCAGAAAAAGAAGAAGGAGAGGAGAGTTAGCATGGCTTTAATTGATTGCAAAAGCCTTACAAAGAAGTACGGCAAAAAGCTGGCGTTGAACAATATCGATCTTTCACTTGAGGGTGGAAGGATAGTTGGTCTTGCCGGCCCGAACGGCAGCGGCAAGACAACGCTTATAAAGCTTTTACAGCACCTGCTGACCCCCACTGACGGGGAGATCCTGATAGACGGGATGAAGCCGGGCAAGGACACGAAAGCGATCGTTTCATATCTCCCGGACAGGGATTTCCTTCCGGACTGGATGAAGCTGAGCGCGCTGCTTGACTATTACGGAAAGTTCTACAGGGATTTTGACAGAGAAAAGGCCGAGCAGCTGATAGATCAGCTGTCGCTCGACAGAAGCATGTCTATGAAGAAGATGTCGAAGGGCACGCGCGAGAAGGTACAGCTGGTGCTCTGCGTGAGCCGCAATGCCAAGGTATATCTGCTTGACGAACCGATAGCAGGGGTAGATCCGGCGGCCAGGGATTACATCATCCGCACGATCATTGACAATTACAATGAAAACGCGCTGGTGCTGATCTCCACGCATCTGATATCGGATGTGGAAGCAGTTCTTGACGAGGTTATTTTCCTGAAATACGGTGAAGTCTTCCTGCATGAAAACGCAGATGATCTCCGCAGCAGAACGCAGATGAGCATAGATGGATATTTCCGGGAGGTATTTAAATGTTAGGCAAATTGATAGGATATGAGATGAAGGCATTCGGCAGGGTGCTCCTGCCGCTTTATGCCGCGCTTATCGTCTTGTCCGTTATGGCAGGCGTCGGCCTGAGAGTATTGCCGAAGAGTGTTACGCAGGGTGCCGGCTTTGGCATAATCGGTCTTCTGATTGTGCTGCTCATCATGGCGGTAATACTTATGACAGTGATCCTTTCGATAGGCAGATTTTACAGCAACCTGCTCGGACGCGAAGGCTATCTGATGTTCTCGCTTCCCACCGGAACAGGCAGCCTGATATGGGCTAAGGTCATATCTTCAGTGATATGGACCTGTCTGGGCACACTGACTGCAGTGCTGGCGATAGGGGCAGTCAGCCTGGGGACAGTGAATTCTTCGATCGGGGAGATGTTCTCCATATTCGGACAGGCCTTCTCACATATCGGCGTGTACAAAACGGAGATAATTATGACGATCATCATGATCATTGCCATGATAGTCTGCATGATAGTCCGTGTCTACGCGGCCATCGCCATAGGCCATCAGTGGTCTGACCACAGGGTGCTCGGGAGTATCTTCGCCTATGTAGGGATACGTATAATCGAGACCATCCTGCTCTCGGTCACCGGAGAAAAGGTCTTCAATTCAGGCTTCAATTTTGCGTCACAGATAAGCTCATACCCGGTGGGCATAGATGTTGAGCTGATCGTTATGGCAGCGGTGGGCATACTTATATACGGTGTGATCACCTGGCTGCTGCTTGACAGAAGACTGAATCTGGAGTGATATCAGTCCTCGACGGGACAGTAGAATCCGCAGCCGAGCGCTCCGGGCCCTATATGACAGCAGATCATCAGTGACAGAGGTTTAACGACCAGATCCCTGTATTTTCTGTTCGGAAATGAATCCGCGATCTCTTTTTCAAAGTTTTTGGCATCTTCCAGACTGCTGGAATAGGCTACGCCGAGATGACAATGCTTTGCATCGGGATCGCGGAATTTTGTTTCCAGATCCACGTGCAGCTGCCTGATCATGGCCTCCCTGCATTTATGCCCGGTACGGCCCTTGGAAAAGATGTCGAGATGACTGCCGTTCTCGATCTTGAGGATCGGCTTGATGTGAAGGAAGGAGGCAAATGCCGCTGCCGGCCTGGTTATGCGGCCTCCGCGGCGAAGATATTCCAGTGTATCCATAAAAATGTAGATGCTGTTCCGCCCGGCATTCCCTTCGATTGTCCTGGCTATCTGGGCAGCGGAACGTCCGTCGTCGGCCAGCCGGATGGCGTCCTCGCAGATCATGCTGAGCACTGCCGAGACGCCGCGCGCGTCGCAGACATGCACCCGTCCGCCAAAATGCTCATCCTGAGAGAGCATATGAGCATTCTCATATGTGCTGGAAAGTCCGGATGTGAGAGGTATGTAGAGCACCTCATCGTGATCTTTCAAAGCCGCATTCCACGCTGTGGTCAGTGTGCTGGGCGATGGCTGCGAGGTGGAAACGGTTTCGCCGGCAGCAAGTTTTCTGAAGAATTCATCTCTGGTGATAGTGACGTCTTCCCTGTAGAGCACATCGCCCATCTGAAAAGGCATGGGAATAACCTGGATCCCGAGTTCCCGGCTCTCTTCCGGCGAGATCCCGCTTCCTGAGTCCGTCATTACCGCAACGCTCATTCTGATTCCTCCTAAAAAAACGGATAGTTGTCTATAATAGGACAAAAGTGGTATAATTATATTGTACTCGTATGAAATGTGCCATTCATCCACCGGATTTGCGGGAATGGCGGAATTCAGACAGTTTTGTGAAAATGTCCGGATCCGGACGGATCGCTGTGGGACATGGGGATCAGGAATATGAAAAAAGAACCAAAGAGCAAACGCTATATTGAAGAAACATTTATGATGCTTCTGGAAAAGAAAAAACCGGAGAAGATCACAGTTCTGGAGATCTGCCGGGAATCAGACATAAACAAATCAACTTTTTACGTGTATTATCATGACATCTATGAACTGCTGGACCATCTCCAGGAGGAAGTGCTCAGGAAGATACTGAACTCTGTCAATGAGGGGAGCAGGCACGGTATCACAAACGCTGATGAACTCAGCAAAAATGTCCTCCGCGCCTGCACTGAACAGACGGACACGATAAAACTTCTGTTTTCGGACACGCAGCTGTACAAACTGCCGATGAAGCTGGATTCTCTTATACGCGAGATATATTTCACCGATCACCCCGAGAAAAATACCACCGAGAAAAGCCTGAAGATAAGCTTTGAAGTATACGGCGCCTACGGCGCCTTTATCAACAACCCGCAGTATGATGAGAAGCTGCGCCTGGAAGTTATCAGCAGGCTGATAGATTTTCTGAATTGACGAAGAGTTGGGAGGCAGAGATAAATTGCGGACGAAGACTGGATGGTTCAAGAGGGGATTAAGAGACGGGATACCTATCTTTCTCGGATATTTCGCGGTATCCTTTGCCCTGGGTATCGCGGCGGGGAAGATCGGCATGAGCGGCCTGCAGGGTTTTGTCATGTCTGCGGGAATGCTGGCCAGCGCCGGCGAATTCGCGGGAGTGGGACTGATAGCCTCGGGAGCCGGGGCAGCGGAGATCATCCTGACATGCGTGATCGTAAATATGCGCTATTTCCTGATGAGCTGCGCGCTGACTCAGAAGCTGAAGCCGGGCACCGGTATCGGGCAGAGGCTAGGCCTGGCGTACTGCATCACAGATGAGATATTCGGGCTTTCTTCGATGGTGAGGGGCTATCTTGAGCCCTGCTACACCTACGGCATCACACTTATATCGGCCGTTGGCTGGGCGAGCGGGACCGCGCTGGGCATAGTGACAGGGAATATACTGCCGGCCTGGGCAGTGAACGCGCTCAGCGTGTCACTGTACGGGATGTTCATGGCAGTTATCATACCGCCGGCTAGGCATAACCGGTTTATCGCGCTGCTCGTGGCTGTCTCGATGCTCTGCAGCCTGATTTTTACGATAGCGCCTGTGCTGGGGAGGATATCCTCGGGTTTCCGCATCATTATCCTGACATTAGTTCTTGCCGGCGCAGCAGCTTTTATCCGACCGGTCAGCGAAGAAGGGGAGGAGAGCTGAGATGACTGACAGCATATACGCAAAGATACTGATAATGTTTCTGACGGTCTACGCGATCAGGCTGGCTCCGTTCCTGTTTCTCAGGCACGAGATAAAAAACCGCTTCATCCGCTCGTTCCTGTACTATGTTCCCTATGTGACTCTCGCGGTGATGACATTTCCCGCGATCGTGACGGCGACTGAAAATATATGGAGCGGAGCGGCGGCACTGGCTGTAGGGCTGGCGGCAGCGTGGCTCGGCGGCAATCTTTTCATAGTCGCCTCCTGCTGCTGCGCGGCGGTGCTTGTCAGCGGGCTCTTTTTGTAGCCTGTGACAGGGCGGGGAGACTGTAAATGAAAGATCCACCGCTCATTGAGCGGCGGACCGGTATATGGATTACATGCTGCTATGTCTTTAAAGCTTCGCGGTGAATTTCGCGAGCCTGTCGACAGCTATCTTGAGATTCTCGAGTGAGGTGGCATAGGAGAGACGGAAATGGCCCTCGCCGTACTGGCCGAAGGATGTACCCCAGGCAGCAGATACGCCTGCCTCCGTCATCAGCCTCTCACAGAATTCCTTACTCTTCAGCCCAAAGCTGGAAATGTTCGGGAAAGCGTAGAACGCGCCCTTCGGGTTGCGGCAGCTGATGCCGGGTATGTCATTCAGCGCTTTTACCAGCCAGTCGCGCCGCTCTATGAAGGCTGCCTTCATCTCCTCAACGGAATCCTGGGGTCCCTCGAGAGCAGCCTTGGCAGCGATCTGCGTGAAGGCGGCCGTGCAGGAGTTGGAATTGACCTGCAGCCTTGCGACTCTCTGGGCCAGCTCCGGGTGCATGACTCCGTAGCCTATCCGCCATCCGGTCATCGCGTAGGTCTTCGAGAAGCCGTCGAGTATGATGGTGCGGTCCTGGAAACCGGGAACGCTGGCGATAGAGCGCACATTCCCCTCAAATACGAGCCTGTCATAGATCTCGTCAGACATGATGAAGACGTCAGGATGATCCCTGAGGATATCAGCTATTGCCAGGATATCGCTCTCCGGGAAGGCGCCGCCTGTCGGGTTTGAAGGATTGGTGAGGATGACGAGCTTTGTCCTGGGTGTTATACTCTTCTTAAAAGCATCGAGGTCGACACGGAAATCATTCTTATCGAGGAGAGGCATGGGCACAGGTGTGCCGCCCACGAAGTTTATGCAGGACTCATATATCGGGAATCCGGGATTTGGATAGATGACCTCATCGCCGGCCTGGATAAGCATAAGCATCGTAAAGAACATGATGGGTTTGCCGCCTGGCACTATCACTATGCCGTCGGGATCCGCGCTGATATGCTTGTGGGCATTGACGTAATCGGCGATAGCCCTGCGGACTTCAGGGTAGCCGGGCGTGGGAGCGTATCCTGTATAGCCGTCGAGCATAGCCTGGTAGGCAGCGTCAATAATATGGCGCGGCGTTCTGAAATCAGGCTGCCCGATCTCGCAGTGGATAATGCTCTTTCCCTGTGCCTCCAGCGCGTTAGCCTGTGCCATGATGGCAAAAGCGGATTCTGTTCCGAGCCTGTTCATGCGTTCCGCAAAAGAATGTTCAAACATAAGTCTTCTCCTTCTGATATATTGCCGGCGGCAGATCCGCTGCCGCCGCGGTACCGTTTCATTATTTATTGATTATATCAGCTTGAGGCAGCACTGACAAGCGCTTAGAGAAAAGCCCTGCCGCGCGAAAATTTCCGCGGCGGCTGAATTACATGGAGGAATGTTCAATGAAATATCTGATCCTGATATATGCCGCCGTCTGTCTGGCAGTATTCCTGCTGTACGGCATCGATAAGCAAAAAGCCATTCATCACAGGTGGAGGATACCTGAGAGCGTGCTGCTCATCGCGGCTGTTTTCGGTGCGCCCGGGGCGCTGCTGGGGATGATATTTTTTCATCACAAGACAAGAAAGGCAAAATTTTTCATACTGGTGCCGCTTATACTGCTGCTTGAGTTCGGAACAGCGATTTTTGTATATGTCAGGTTCCTTTCGCCCGGGCGTACGTATTCAGACGCTTATTTCGGCATCACTGCCTATCACAGCTCTGTCGATGCCGACGGCGACGGTATCGATGATCAGACTGATTTCCTGCAGAGCGTGAGAAAGTATATTGCCACAAAACCGCGGTATAAGAGCCGCTATTATTCCGGCGGCTACCCGGATGACGGTTACGGCGTGTGTACTGACGTGGTAGGCTTCGGCATGAAGGGAGCCGGATATGATCTGATGGAGCTGGTGGACGCTGATATCAAGGCGCATCCTGACTGGTATGATGTCGATAAGCCTGACAAGAATATAGATTTCAGAAGAGTCTCCAATCTTAAAGTCTATTTCAGCCACCACGCGATCAGCCTGACGACTGACACAAGCCAGACAGAAGAATGGCAGGGCGGTGATATAGTGATCTTTAAGAATCACATAGGGGTGGTATCTGACCGCAGGAATAAAGACGGAGTGCCCTGTCTTATCCACCACTATGGGCCTTACCAGATAAATTACGAAGAAAATGTTCTGGAAGACCGCGGCGACATAACAGGGCACTACCGTATATCTTGAATAAGCAAAGTGCTGTTTAATCGGTCATATCTGCGTGCGCGTAATCGATAGCTCTGACGAGCCTGTTGAGCCTGCCCATCTGTGACGGTACAGTGCTGAGCATAACTATGATGTATGAGCCGTCATTGGAGTAGACTATGCCGGCGTCGTTCGTGACACTGTGTCTGCCGCCCATCGCTATCCAGCCGGCCTTGGAGCGAGTCGTATACCTGCTGCCAAGCGTGCTGTGGATGGCGGAGACGTTCGGTGATTCAAACATTTTGCCGAGCCTGCTGCCAACCGAAGAACTGTTGAAATAATAGTAATTGCCGCACCAGATCTTAGCCATGTTTTTAGCTGAAAAATATCCGTAGCAGCGGTTGCCGCCGGACCTTTTATAGGACGCGGAGGAAGAACTTACCCAGCTGTTGAAGAAGCCGAAGCCGAAATGCTTCGCGAAACCTATATACGCGTCGTTGTCTGAGTATTTCAGGATCTTTCTGATGGTACCTTTGTAAGAGCTCAGGACACTGGGCTTTTTTGATATGACGCTGACCACATAGGGACCCTTGATAGAGCTGGCGGAATAATATTTCTTATTGGGGTTATATGAGATGCCCTGCATGGTATTGACATCTATCATCAGAAAACTTACGCTGTAGCCGCTTTTTTCAATAGACCTTATCGCTGAGTTCAGCTTCGATTTCACTTTGCTGCCGGGGGTATAGCCGCAGATACCGGCAATGCTCCTGCCGGTCTTTGCTGTGCCGATGAATTTCTGTATAAGCTTTTTGCGGCCGCCTGTCAGATTGCCGCTGCTCTTGCTGAAGGTGCATTTTACGCCCTTGACAGTATGGGTCCCGGAAAGGCGGTATCCGCTGCCGTCGTAATAGCAGAGCCTGCTGCCCTTTTTGAAGTAATGGAACTGGCTTCTGACGGCGCCGGTTTTTTTCGTAAAATACATCCAGCGGCCGTCGACGTTCTGCTCGCCGTATACCTTTTCTCCATCTTTATAACAGAAGATATTCCCGCTCTTGTCAGTCTTAAGACTGAGCGTGGGCGCCTCGCTCTCGCTTTCAGCGGCTGTTTCGGTCTCCGCCGCCTGGGCCTTCAGCGGCAAAAGTGATGAGACAGCTAAAAATGCCGCCAGAGAAATGACCAGTAAGAACAGTTTTTTGCTTCGGGTTGAAAATTCTTTTTTCATAAGTGATCCTCCTGAAGAACAGCAGCGTACTCAGCTCTGTTCGATCTAATCATTGTAGCATAAGGCGGGCTAATATGTTAATATGTTGTTGAAGAAAAGTATCGATATCTGATCGAATGCCGATATTGCGTGGGAGGGTTTTGCGATGGATAAGCTCATCGTCATACTGCATGACTGGAATATTGTCAGCATTTTAGCCAGGCTTATGCTTTCCGTGGCCTGCGGAGGTGTCGTAGGGCTGTTCAGGAGCGTACGGCGCCGCGGCGCGGGATTCAAGACTCATGTCCTTGTCTGCATGGGATCCTGCCTGGTCTCCATGACAGGATTGTACGTGTACTATAATCTGCAGAATGCGGGCGATGTCACAAGGCTTCCGGCGAACGTCATCGTCGGCGTCGGCTTCCTGGGCGCAGGCACTATCCTTGTGACCGGGAAACGCCACATCAAGGGACTGACGACGGCGGCCGGGCTGTGGACTTCAGCTGCGATAGGGGTGGCTCTCGGCTTCGGCTTTTATTCAGGAGCTCTGGCAGCCACGCTGATACTCGTATTCATCTATGGATTTTTTGAGGATCTGGATGACAAGATCTACAGTCATTCGAAGATGCTTGATCTGTACGTGGAATTCAGCAGCAAGAAAGCGGTAGGTGATTTTGTCAGGGATCTGAGACAGAAAAATTATAAGATAGTGATGATGGAGCTGGACAGGGACATACAGCCGGGAGAAGGCTTTGCCAGCGCCATGCTGGAGCTGGAGGCTCCGGAGAAGAGACCTCATGATATCGTGATCGGTGAGCTGCTCAAGCTGCCGGGAGTAGACTATATTGAAGAAATCTGATGTGAGGCGTTAATTGTTGATACAGCCGGGAATATGTTGTATTATGTTATTGTTTTTCAAAGACAAATCTATGGGGGTAGAAATTATGGGAAAAGCTGACGGACAGTATGAGTGTAAGACCTATATTCCGTGGGGCCAGGCGAGAGATTTCATGGTAGACGCATTCTGCGGATACGGAGTGCCGCGCGGTGATGCAGCGATATGTGCGGATGTCTTGCTTGAGGCTGAGCGCCGGGGCATAGACAGCCATGGCTGCAATCGTTTTAAGCCGATCTACATAGACAGGATCGTGAGGGGAACACTTCTGCCGGTGACAAATACCGAGATACTGAAGGAGACGCCCACGACCCTTGTCATGGATGCTCACGACGGAATGGGAATGGTCGCGAGCTATCATATGATGAAGGCACTGATAGATAAGGCCTCGAAATACGGAATGGCCGGCGGCGCGATCAGGAATTCCACGCATTACGGCATCGCGGGCTACTGGGCAACCATGGCCAGCAGAGAAGGCATGATAGGGGTGACAGGCACCAACGCCCGTCCTTCCATCGCGCCCACCTTCGGCGTTGAGAATATGATGGGGACGGATCCTCTTACTATCGCGCTGCCCACTGACGAGGAGTTCCCGTTCTGCATCGACTGCGCGACATCGATAGTGCAGCGCGGCAAGATAGAGGTGTATGCAAGAGAGGACAAGCCTACTCCGGCAGGCATGGTGGTGTCTGAAAACGGCGAATCGCTCACTGACAGCAAGCAGATACTTAAGGATCTGGTGTCAGGCAAAGCAGCCCTGGCTCCTCTTGGCGGCATCGGGGACGAGATGGCCGGCTACAAGGGCTATGGGTACGCGGCTGCCGTAGAGATACTGTCTGCAGCCCTGTCAGGCGGAAGCTTTATGAAAGCGCTGACTGGAGTTGCCGAGGACGGAAGCCCGAGGATGTATCATCTCGGACATTATTTCTTCGTGGTCGACCCGGATGCCTTTATGGGGCGTGAGACATTTAAAAAGACGGCCGGCGAGATATGCCGCGAACTCAGGGCTTCGAAGAAGGCTGCCGGACATACCCGGATATACACAGCCGGCGAGAAGGAATACCTTGCCTGGCTCGACAGGAAGGACAAGGGCGTTCCGGTTGGCAGCGGCGTCCAGAAGGATCTTACCGAGGTCAGGGACGCACTGGGACTTGACTATCATTTTGCTTTTGAGGATTAAGGAGATATCTGATGTACGATTATCTGGTAGTGGGAAGCGGTCTTTACGGGGCCGTGTTCAGCCATGAGGCGGCTTTAAAGGGAAAGAGGGTGCTTGTCGTTGACAAGCGCCCGAATATTGCCGGAAATGTTTATACCGAGGATGTAGACGGCATACATGTCCACAAATACGGCGCCCATATTTTCCATACGAACAATGAGCAGGTGTGGCAGTATGTGAACAGTTTCGCCAGGTTCAACAGATTTACGAATTCGCCTGTGGCCAACTATCACGGCGAGCTCTATTCGCTGCCTTTCAACATGTATACCTTCAACAGGATGTGGGGCGTAGTCACCCCTGAGGAGGCGGCGGCGAAGATCGAGGAGCAGCGCAGGGCTGCCGGGATCACGGAGCCGAAGAATCTTGAGGAGCAGGCCATCAGCCTGGTAGGCACGGACATTTATGAGAAGCTCGTGAAGGGCTACACAGAGAAGCAGTGGGGGAGACCCTGCACTGAGCTGCCGGCCTTTATTATCAGAAGGCTGCCGGTGAGGCTGACCTTTGACAACAATTATTTCAACGCCCTCTACCAGGGCATCCCGGTCGGCGGCTACACAAAGCTCGTCGCCGGCATGCTCGGGTGCGACGAGGACGGCACTGGCGGCAGCAAAAATATCGATATCAGGCTTGGCACGGATTATTTTGAGAACAAGGCCGCTCTGGACGCGCTGGCCGGGAAGGTAGTGTACACCGGCCCGATAGACGCCTGGTTCGGCTACAGCCTGGGATACCTTGAGTACAGATCGGTGCGCTTTGAAAACGAGCTGCTGGATATCCCCAATTTCCAGGGAAATGCAGCGGTCAATTACACAGACCGCGAGACGCCGTGGACGCGCATAATTGAACACAAGTGGTTTGAGTTCGGCAAGGATGCGCAGGGAAATGATCTGCCGCATACGGTCATCAGCCGCGAGTTCAGTTCGGAGTGGAAGCCTGGCGACGAGCCGTATTATCCCGTGAATGACGACAGGAACGGGAAGCTGTACGAGGAGTACAGGAAACTGGCCTCGAAAGAGAAGAATGTGATATTCGGCGGGAGACTCGGAGAGTACAAGTATTATGATATGGATCAGGTGATCGCGGCAGCACTGGATATGTGCCGGAAAGAGCTGGGCTGACCAGGAGGATAAGTTTTAATGGATAAAGGGAAATACTCGCGTGCCGGCAGATTCGTGTGGCCGGTGATACTGACATTGTTTTTCGTCGGTATCTTCGCCCTGCCGATGAATCTGAGGCACGCGCTGTTTGAGACCACGACTGACCCGGGACGGATTGGCTGGATCAACTTTGTGATGGTCACAGCGCTGATACTGATGATCATGCTGAAGCGCGACTACAAGCCGCTGGAGATCGTCCTCTCAGTGCTCTGGCTCCTTCTCCTGATACCGATGTACATATCGAACATGCAGACAGATTTCGGCACCGCGAATATGCTGGCGTCAGTGTTCAACACCTGGCTGCCGCTGTTCATGCTGTATCAGCGGCTGGGACCGGAATACAGGAAAAAACTCATACACATTTTTCTGATAGTGTACGACGTGATAATAATAATTTTCCTCTGCCTGGCGATCCACGAGAAGCTCACATCAGGCGGATATTTTGCGCAGCTTATGGCCTGGTATGAACAGAATGGCCTGAACGGCAAGGATTTCAAACTGTACCAGAGGTTTATGACAGGCTCTCCCTTCAGATACTGCTCGCTGTGGGGACACGCGCTTACGAACTGTGCCTTTTTCAACTCGTTTTTTATACTGAACGATATTTATTACCGCAGCGTGCGCAGGCGCTATCCCAAGCTGATATTTTTCCTGATAGCGCTGGCCGGTGTGCTGCTGTGCGTCGGCAAGATGGCGATAATCACGCTTCTGGCTTATCTGGTGATATCGAACTGGAAGCATAAAAAATGGTTTTTCGTGTACGCGGCTGCGGCTGCGGCCATGTATTTCGCCGGCTTTTTCAGCGCGATAATCAGCAGGTTTTCGAACAACTCTCTGTCATCAGGGAGACTGGAAGCCCTGCAGCTGTATTTCAGCACTGATATGTATCCTTTTAAGCTGTGGACCGGCTACGGGGCCGGTGTGGCCTATCTGAAAGAGATGGCCAGCCGCCGCCCGGCGTTCGAGTTCCCGCCGCTGATGTACGCGCTGAACTACGGCATCGTATTTTCGGTGATCATGATCGGCACGATATTCGTATATTTTACCTGGCACTGTCTCAGCCGGAAGCAGGTGGCGAGCTGGCTGGGCATAACACTGTATTTCGCGCAGGTGAATACCTACAACGGTATCGCGCTGTGCAGCCAGGACATGTTCTGGTTTCTGATGATCTTTATGCTCATCGCCATCAACTGTGTGCAGATGAGAGATTATCTGCCGGACGAAGAGCCTGCGCCCGTGCACGGTTTCAGGGGTGTCATCATCCATATACTGTGCTGCGAGTAATGATCAGATGACAGAGGCTTCGCTTAAGGCGGGGCTGTAAGGAGGTTTCACGGAATGGGTGAAGAAAGCGTCGCCGGACAGAGAAAAATGTCTGTCTGGCCGGCCGCACTGCTGCTGATACTGTTCGGACTGGTGCTGATACCTGTACATATGCGCCAGCCGGTCCTGAATGACAGGTTCGGGCTTGGTTCACTGTCCTGGTGTAATTTTATCATGACCGCCGTGACTCTGATACTTTTGGCGCGGGGGATATCAAAAAAGAAGTACTCGAAGGCGGATATCATATTTATGTATATCGGTCTGGCTCTTTTTATACCCTTTACCATATCTGACAGCAATATCCTGTTTGTAAGATACTGCAGCGCAGTCTGCAATACGCTGCTGCCGCTTTTCCTGATATTCCAGGACATTGACGCCGGGAGAAGGAAGAAGCTGCTGGGCATAACCGTGAGGGTTATCGGCGTGTTTCCCGCCGTGCTCCTGTGCATGGGCGTGATCGAGATGGCCACGAACGGCATACTCATGCGGCATGCTGTGAGCTTTTTTGAAAGCCACGGGATAAGCTGCTCGGAATACAAGCTGTATCAGGGCTATCTTGGCAGCGGCATACGGAGATTTTACTCGTTCTGGGGGAACGCGCAGACGACTGCCCTGATATTCAACGGGGCTTTTGTCCTCATTGACATCTATCACCGGAGCACGCACACGGATTATCCGAAGATATTGTTAAGTGTACTGACGGCGGCAGGCCTGCTGCTCTGCCTTGACGAGCCGGCAATGATAATTTTCGCGCTGTATCTGGCGGTATCCTGCAGGGCAGCCCGTGAGGACAGCTCAACGGCCATGGGAAATACTCTGAATACCGCGGTGTGCGGCTGCGTGTCAGCGCTGGCTGCCGCGGCGGCATTATTCAGGATATTCACAGGCTCATCGTACGCTGTCCCGGCCTTTTCGGGCATGGTCAGCGCCTTTAAAAGCTATCACGCAAACGCGCTGGACCACCTGCAGTTCCTGTACGGATACGGGACCTCCACGGCGTTCACCGATGATATCGTAGATTATAAGGCAGGATTTTCCATGCCTGTCATGATGTTTTCCCTTGATTACGGCGTACTGTTTTCACTGCTGTTTATCTTTTTGATATTTGCCTATTTTACCTGGAAGGTGCTGCTCAGGAAAAAGCGTATCGCCTGCTGGCTGGGCATCACGCTGGTATTTATCCAGGCGAACCTTTTCAATGCCTTCAGCCTTGTGAACCAGGATGTCTGCTGGATGATGACGGCATTTGTGATGCTGGCGGTCAACTGTGTCTGCGCGCGCTATGACGGCGCCGCGGACAGGCAGCAATAGAGGGCAATGCTGAAATTGGAGAGCTGAATGCGTACTGACTTGAAGAATGATACTTATGGGAAAAAGGATATCCTGGTATACTATCTTATATATACCGCTGTGTTTGTCATTTTCGCGGCGGCGGTCTATATCCCCTTCTGGACCACTGGGACCGGGTTTATTTTCGAGACAGACGGCCTGGTGCAGCATTACTATGCTCTTATGTATTACGGCAGGTGGCTGCGGGGGATATGGGATACACTGATAACGACACACAGGCTGTCGGTGCCTCTGTGGGATTTTTCCATCGGCTACGGCTCGGATATCCTGACGACATTTTCCTACTATGTGATCGGGGATCCGCTTGCCCTGTCTTCTTTCTTTGTCCCTGAAAAATATACCGAATATCTGTATGATGCACTGGTGGTGATCAGGTTTTACCTGGCCGGCGCGTCGTTTTCGGCGTTCTGCCTCAGCAAAAAGAAGGGGAAGGCAGCGACCCTGGCGGGGGCGCTGACATACGCTTTCTGCGCCTACGCGGTGCATGCGGGGATCAAACACCCGTTTTTCATCAACCCGATGATATATTTCCCGCTGCTGCTGATCGGCGCAGAGCGGGTATTTAACAAGAAAAAGCCGGGATTTTTTATCTTCATGGTCTTCGTGTCGGCACTGAGCAATTTTTATTTCTTCTATATGCTGGCTCTGGGCATAGCGATCTATGTTGTCTTCCGTTTCTTCACATTCAGGCATGAGAGGGTGCTCCGGGAACTTGGGCAGACGCTGCTGCGCTTTCTGCTGTACGGGATAACGGGGACTGCCATGAGCATGGTTCTGTTTCTGCCTACTCTGCTCCTGTTCGGCGATACGCTGCGCTCGCAGGCCCAGACACCGGCAATGATACTCTACCCGGCCGGGTACTACTGGAATTTTATCCTGGGTTATCTGACGGGACCGGTAGGCGGGGCGATGTACTGGACCTATCTGGGCTACGCCTGGCCTGTGGTGCCGGCCCTGATAATGCTCTTTACCCGCAGGACGGATCCTGACAGGGCGGCTGTGAACAGAGTGCTCAAGATCGCCTTCGCGGTCATGACAGCGATGCTGCTGATACCGGTATTCGGCAGGATATTCAACGGATTTGCCTATGTCAGCAACAGATGGGTGTGGATATACTCGGCTCTGGTAGCTTTCATACTGACAGAGACCTGGGAAGATATGGCAGATCTTGCCAGGAGAAAACTCAGATATACAAAACCATTTGCGGTCTGTGTATTCGCGCTGATGTGCGTGCACCTGGGAGCCAACAGCATCTACCGCTATAACAGCCATTTCGGAAACCGGATATCGCTTTACCTGCCATTCGGATCAGCATACGGGAAACTGCAGAAGAGTGAGATAAAAGAGCTCTCAGAACTGTCCTCGAAGTCCTCGGGCGAGTCCGGTCAGAGCTTCTGGCGCTATGAAAAAAGCAAGTACAGTATGGAAAATGAGACTGTCATCAGCCGGCAGAACGGCGTACAGTATTACTGGAGCCTGGCTTCGAGCGCGCCTTCGCAGTTCCAGCTTGACTTGCAGCTGAATCCCATGTGTACCTATAATTATATGGGGCTTAATTCCCGGACATTCCTCGATGCACTGGCGGGCGTAAAATATTACTGCGCGGCGACAGGCGGCGCGCCTTACGGATACAGAAAAGTCATGGACGGTTCTGAGACTGAGAGCGGCTACAGGATATACGAAAATAAGTACGCCCTGCCGCTGGGCTATACCTACAGCTCTATCCTCAGCAGTGCGGCCTTTGATTCTATGGACCCGCTTGAACGGGCAGAAGCAATGCTCCAGGGCGTCATGCTGGATGATGATGACGCGGCGCAGGTGGAAAACAGCGACAGCTCTATCACAGAGGCTGATCCGGTCACTGACCGGACTGAGCTGGCCTGTACAGTTGAAGAGGGAAATGACTGCAGGAAGATCAACGACAATACATATGAATTAAAGAAGAGCAGCGCCAGCATCAATGTCAGCTTCAGCGGTATGAAAAATTGTGAGACTTATATTCTGATCAGGGGCCTGAAGGCTGACACGCAGAAGGATGTCTCGATGATCAGGATAAAGGTCAGGGGCAGGAAGACTGTGCAGACATATTATATCAAGCCTGACAACAGAAGCTATTACGGGCAGGATGACATACTGGTCAATCTCGGATATTACCAGGATGCGCAGACAGCTGCCTCCATTTCCGCGGAATTTGCCGGCCGGTATTCATTTGACGAGATAAAGGTATTCTGTCAGCCGATGGATTCCTACGTAAGCAGCATAAAAGCCCTCAGCGAGGATACGCTTGACGCTGAGGAGGGAGTAAATACGGTCTCAGGGAGCATTTCCCTTGACCATTCCAGGATACTCTGTCTGTCTATACCCTGGAGCAAGGGCTGGACGGCCCAGGTCGACGGCAAAAAGGCAGATATAATGCGCGCAAATGAAATGTATATGGCTGTATACCTTCCCGCAGGGGAACATGAGGTAGTGCTTCATTACCGCACTCCGGGGCTGGCAGCAGGCGCTGCCGGGAGTCTGGCCGGCTGGGCGGCGTTTGCCGCCGTGCTTGCGCTGGCCGCAGGGAAAAGGCGCAAAAAAATTATTCAGGGAGATCATAATGATGGGGAATGAGATAAAAGTTTCAGTAGTTATTCCGGTGTATAATGCCGCGCCATATCTGAGGCAGTGCCTGGACAGTGTCATCGGGCAGACTCTCAGGGAGATCGAGATCATCTGTGTCGACGACGGCTCCGGCGATGAGTCGCCGCAGATACTTGATGAGTACAGGCGCCGCGATGACAGGGTGATGATACTCACACAGAAGAATCTTTACGCGGGCACCGCCAGAAATAACGGCTTGGAGCATGCCAGCGGCGAGTATATTATTTTCTGGGATGCAGATGACTATTTTGCGCCTGAAGCCCTGGAGCTTATGTACGGCAGGGCAAAGGAGACACAGGCTGATCTTTGTGTGTGCAACGCGCAGAACTTTGATTCCCAGACGGGGACATTCCTGGCTCATTCGTATGTCAGGAAGCCATACCCGGAGACGGATGTGTTCAGCATCAATGACTGCAAATACAGGATATACACTTTCACCTCGACTGTGGCCTGGAACAAACTGGTACGCAGGCAGTTCATGCTCGACGAGAATATAAGGTTCCAGACGCAGCAGCATATCAATGATGTGCTTGCCTCGCTGCTCATACTGTCGCTGGCAAAACGCATAACTATCTGCAACAGGAGACTCATTTTCTACCGCATGAACAGGAAGGACAGCCTCATGTCCTCCTACGGGGAGAAGCTGGATTCCGTCATGACTGCCTATGAGGAGACTCAGAGACAGCTGAGCGAGCGCGGACTGCTCGATGATCCCGAGATAAGACAGAGCATCACTGACAAGGCTGTCGGAGTATATTTTTTCACTATGCCCTATGTGGACAATTACGGACAGTATCTGGAGTATTTCGCGAGGATGACTTCTGGCGACGAGTTTCTGAAAATGGGAGAGGCCAATATAAACGGCAACGTCAATATGGAGCGCTATCTGGAAATGAGGAAAATGAAGCCGGAGGATTTCCTCTTCAGCGAGTACAGGCGTCTTACCCAGCTCTGTGACGAGCAGAAGCAGAAGAGCAGCGCTATGAAAAAGGAGCGGGACAGAGCCATAAAAAGGCAGGCTGCGATAGAAGCCTCAGTCAAAGAGACAAAGAGCTTCCAAGAAGAAGTGAAAAAGATGGATGAAAAATACAGAAAGCTCTGCGCGCAGCAGCAGAAAAAGCTTGACGAACAGGAAAAGATACTCAGTTTGAAGTCGGTCCGTGCCGGCCGCTGCCTGAGCAGGTTCTGCGGCCGTTTCAGACACAGATAAACAGACTGGCAGCGATTTTAAGGACAGCTGAGTATTACTGACCGCGGCGCTGCCTGAGCGCGTCTCTCAGCATGATATAGAGCAGTTCCGGGTCGAGCGGCTTGAAAGCGCGGCCGTTCATGCCCACTCTGAGCCAGCGGTCGTCAGCCTCGCCGAACGGGTATTCTGCCATTCCCAGTATACAGATCTTGGCGGCATCCGGCCTGCCCAGGCTGCGTATGCTCTCGGCTGCTCCGTAGCCGTTGAGCAGGGGCATGTTCAGGTCCATCATTATGATGTCGTATTCTTCCGGGCGTGAGTCCCTGAACCTGGTCACTGTCTCCAGACCGTCGTTGACTGTCTCGACTGCCAGTCCGAAGCTCCTGATAATGCGTTCCTCCATCATGGCAGTAGTCAGGTTATGGTCGGCAAGCAATATCTTGCCGGAGAGCCTTTCCTTACTGCCGCGCGTCTGCGGGTCATTGCCGGATACCTGTACATCCCTTCTGAGGATCTCGGATATCCGGGTAATATCAGATTTGAGGACAAGTGCCAGCCCGGCGCTTTCGTCAAGCCAGCTGTACTGCAGGAGCTTCAGTGTGTATTCTCCGGGCACGGCAGTCTGCTGCTTAAATGAGAAAGCATAGCTTCCGTCATGCTGCAGGTACTGCCCGATCCTGCTGATGCTCACATTGCGGAAATAGTCATCTCTGCATTCCGGTGCGACGACACTCTCACCTATATAGGCGATCCAGGTACCGCAGCTGACTGCGCTGTTGAGTCTGACATAATCAACAGACGGTCTGCGGCTGATAAATTCTATGGTTTCTTCACCAAAATTTATGATGCCGATATAGTCATATTGTTCATGCAGAATAAAATCAATTGTGCGTTTCTGGATTCGCCGGAGGTCTGTATCATCGGATGAGATGTCAGATTTCCAGGGAATCGAAACATTCTTGCTGCCATCATGATCCTGTGACATATTATCCACCCTCCCCTGACAATAAGATCAGAATTGAAGAGCTGCCTTAAAAGATATATTTCTTAACATTATATTATAGAATATTTTCCCTTAAGATTCAAGGACAGATGGCAGAAAACGGCAGTTTTATGCTTCGGCGCCGGCCTCAGCTGGCTGCTCCGGAAGCTCCTGGTCATTCTTCAGGAATATGGATCTGAAGATGAGCCTTGTGAGCGGTCCGGCCGCGAACAGGTTCCACAGCAGGGCCATCGGAAAGTTCTTCAGCACCGTACCGACCCAGATCGCCGGGAATTCTGCCGGTGAGCCGCCGCCCATGACGATGCTGAAGAGAACGGAAGCGACCGCGCTCATGGTGGGGCACATGATGAGCACTGTGCAGCCTGATCTGATCAGTATGTCGAAAAAGGGATTATCGTCCGGCCTGATAATCCTGCCGGCGAGCAGGCAGCCTATCCTGTTCCCCCAGAGATTTGAAAAGATAAATACAAATACCCACATATATGAGGCCTCGATGAGGGCGTCAAGAAACACCTGGTTCGTCATGCTGCTGAAGCCGCCGGGAAGCAGGGAAAATCCCTCCTTGACCGCGACATTGTAGACCTCCATACCGTATGCCATCGTTATGGACATAAGTATCCCGAAAATGATCCCCTGAGCTTTTGTTTTTGGCATTTTGTTCCTCCTTGTTGAATCTGTGACCAAAAAATAAAGCGTACACAGGAAACTTAACGTTTCCGTGTACGCTTTGCATCGTTTTTAATGGATACAGGCCTGAGCACGTATCCAGACCCGCTGTATGCGGGGCTACACGCTGAGATCAATTATACAGCTTTTTCTGAAATAAAAGCAAGTTTTTTTTCAGATCATTCGCTGAGTCTGGCGATCATATCCTCGTATGAGAGCCCCTCGATATTCTCACTGTCGAAGCTGTTCCAGATTGAGACATCATTGGTAGGGCTTGAGTAGAGCAGTACGTCTCCCATGCTGGCGAATCCGTCCTCAAAAGCCGACGCGCCCTCATCGCGGGTGATCTCCTTGCCGTTTTTGGTAAAGATACCGTCGTCAGCTGACAGGGCATTGACTGTGTCAGTGCTACCGTCATCATAGGAACCGTCGTCGGCAGATCCGTCATCATATGAGCCGTCATCGTAAGTGCCGTCGTCGTAGGACCCGTCGTCGTAGGAGCCGTCATCGTAAGTGCTGTCATCGTAGGAGCCGTCATCGGCAGACCCGTCGTCATATGTGCCGTCGTCGTAGGAGCCGTCATCGGCAGACCCGTCGTCGTAGGACCCGTCATCATTGGCGTCATACTGGCTCATGACCAGCTGCATGTCATTGGGGATCATGGACACGCTCTCGCTTTCGCCGGAAGAGACCGAAGTCTTTTTCAGGGCACTGACCTCCTCGAGAGTGTTGTCATCATTGAGCTTATATTCATACAGGAAGTAGCTGATGTCTGGATTGCCGTAGCGGCGATAGATCCAGATGGCATTATCTTCCTTGTCTTTGTAGATCACATATGAAGTGCCGGAGCCTGTGTTCACGTCGCTGAACATCTGCGCGCTGTCGGAACCGTCAGAGACAGACTTGAACGGATATTTGACTTCGACAGCGTTTGTGCCTGAATATGTGAAAATATGCAGGATGCCGGGGCCGGCGTCAGTATCTGAGGTGAAAAACAAAAGCTCCTTCGTGCCGTCGCCGTTGATATCACAGAGCGCTGAAGGACGTGTGTGCGCCGAATATTTCCAGTTGTAGCGCTCGATGCCGCTTTTGTAATAGGAGAGCAGGTTGAAATATGCCTCAAATGAGTTGCTTCCGGAGCTTACCAGGTAATTGTCGGAGACAAAGCCGGAATTCTGGGTCTTATCGTAAATGCCGCAGAAATTTGTCTCATCCGGCAGATCATTGAGCAGCTTCAGAGTGGCAGAAGCTATTTCTCTGAATCCATCTGGCAGAGAGGAACTTTTGTATCCGGGGAGATAAAGCGTCAGCTCATCTCCGGTCTCAAGCCCGTAGGCGTTGGTGGTGATATAGCGGACCTTGTTCTTGATCGTCTCGACGCCGGTTTCACTGGCAAGAGTAAGATCGGCCACCTTCAGCTGATATGTAAGCTTGTCGTCCTGGGAGACCAGAGTGAGATTTCCTGAAAAGCTGCTTGTATAAATGGTACCCTTGGAGTATTTTTTCCCGGTCATGCCGGATTCGTTGTCTGTGTAGGTGCCGGTGAAGCTTCCGTTTTCTCCGAAGGTGATGTTTGTCTTCCAGTTCGCGGAGCTGCCGGAATACGAAAATGAGACTCCCTTAAGCTTGCCGAATATTGCCGCCGCATCAGCAGACACAGTTTCAGCGGACGGATCGTATTTAGTCGAGGTCTGTTTTGTCTCAAATCCTCCTGTCCTGGATGAAGAGCATCCTGCCGGGATCAATCCCGCCGCAGCGATAAATGCGGATAATAAAAATATTTTTTGCTTTGCCATGAGCTTCATCTGATAACGCCTCCGGATACCTGATTGTATAATATACATTATTATAGCATGAAATATGCTCGTATATATACATAAAATGCATATATGAGGACTTTTTGCCCGCCATGCCGGCATCTGCCTGCCTGTCAGCAGATACTGATCTGCCGTTTCTGTCTTGTCTGCAAGGCGCGCAGATGTTATAATAAAGTCCACAAATCAAAACAAGGAGGAGATTTTACTATGGATAAAACAGCAATGTATAAGCTCAGCTACGGTTTATTTGTGCTTACCGCGAAGCAGGGAGACAAAGACAACGGATGCATCATCAATACGGCTATCCAGGCCGCATCGGCTCCGAACACTATCAGTATCGCCGTGAACAAGGCAGACTACACACACGATATGATAATCGCGACGGGTGAGTTTAATCTTTCGATAATCAGCGAGGACGCAGAGTTCGCGATGTTCAAACATTTCGGGTTCCAGTCAGGGAGAGACGTGGATAAATTTGCGGATTATAAAAATTTTGCCCGCACCGGCAACGGAGTCAGCTATATAACAAAAGGCACGAACGCTTATATTTCCTGCAAGGTGAAGCAGAGCGTCGATCTCGGATCGCACACGGTATTCTTTGCTGAAGTCGAGGACATGGACGTGCTCAGCAAAGTGCCTTCAGTGACCTACACGTATTATCAGGATAATATCAAGCCGAAGCCGGAGCCTGTCGGCAAAACGAATGAAGGCAAGACCATATGGCGCTGCAGGATATGCGGATATGAATATGTCGGCGATGTGCTCCCGGACGATTTTATCTGCCCGATATGCAAGCATCCGGCTGCTGATTTTGAGAAGGTCCAGGGCTGACAGACAGCGTCGCGGCGCTGAGTCACAGGATGCTTTTGAGGTAATATGAGACCCCGTCCTCGTCATTTGTCAGGGTCACGGCGTCGGCTGCCGATTTGAGCTCCTCACTGGAATTGCCCATGGCAACGCCGGTCCCGGCATAATCGAGCAGCTCAAGATCATTCGAGCTGTCACCGAAAGCGATCACTTCACTCTTCTTAATGCCGAGCGAAGATGTGAGCGAATCAAGGGCGGAAGCCTTACTGACAGTGCTGTTTGCCATCTCAAGATAGTACGGCGCCGAGCTGGTTATGTAGATGCCGTTTATGCGGCTGACGCGGTCACGCATCGCGGCCTTTAATCCCTGGTCAGCGATCAGAAAAAAGATGCCCTCGATATCGGCGATATGTGATTCTATGAATCCGGGCATGTCGCTGACCGGTGTGCGGGTGCTGCGCACATAGCTGCGCATATGTTCCGGCATGCCGAAAGCGGTGGGATCATCAAAGTACGACTGCATGGTGTAGCATCTGCCGGCTATTGCGGTTTCACACGGGAATGCTGCCTGTCTTATGATCGGCAGCATTTCTTTTACAGTGGACGCAGGCATGTCGTTGCTGTATATCCTTTTCATGTCAGGCATATGGAAAATGCTTGAACCGTTGGATGTGATGGCGTAGCTGATGCCGTCCATGCCGCATACCTCCCCGGGAAGGGCGCTTCCCGGTCTGCCGCTGGCGATCACGACATGTATGCCGCTGCGGATCGCCGCGCTGAGCGCTTCCCGGTTTGCCGGGCTGACGTGCTTGCTGCTGTCGAGCAGGGTGCCGTCAAGGTCCAGCGCAATTAGTCTGATGCTCATCTGTATCACCTCATGCTGGTTGTTTTATCAGAAGATTTATGATGATTGTAACAGTTTTGGAGCTTCTCTTCAACCGCTTTCACAGATCAGGGCAATAAATAATTGCATGAAAATAATTTAAAAAAAGATAAACTTTCGCATAATAACTTTTATTATTCAGTAATCGGGTATATAATTAACTGTATAGTATCGTTAACATCGTACACAGAAGGGGGTCTTTCCGATGGACTATAAGGAAGCATACAGGGAGTGGCTGGCTGCCCCGTATTTCGACGAGAAAACCAAACAGGAGCTGCTTTCCATCAAGGATGATGAGAATGAGATCAAGGAGAGATTTTACCGTGATCTTGAGTTTGGAACGGCAGGTCTCAGAGGCATCATAGGCGCGGGAACGAACCGCATGAATGTCTATGTTGTCAGGAAAACGACGCAGGGCCTTGCCAATTACATTATCAGACAGAACGGGCAGGACAAGGGCGTAGCCATAGCTTTTGACTCCAGGCATATGTCGACGGAGTTTGCCCGGGAAAGCGCACTCTGCCTGGCGGCGAACGGGATCAAGGCGTATATTTTTGACGCTCTGAGGCCGACGCCGGAACTGTCATTTGCGGTAAGACAGCTCGGCTGCATTGCCGGGATCAATATCACAGCCAGCCACAATCCTTCAAATTACAACGGTTATAAGGTCTATTGGGAGGATGGCGCCCAGATCACCCCGCCTCATGACACAGGCATCATGGCCGAGGTCAGGGCCGTCACCGATTTTAAGAACGTACTGACCATGGATATGGATAAGGCTGTCAGGGCAGGCCTGTACAATGTTATAGGCAGTGATATCGATGATATCTATATCGGCCAGCTCAAAAAGCAGGTCAAGAACCCTGACATTATTAAGGAATACGCTGACAGCATCAGGATCGTCTACACCCCTCTCCACGGGACGGGCAATATACCGGCCCGCAGGATACTCCGCGAGATCGGGTTTGAACATGTATATGTCGTTCCCGAGCAGGAGCTGCCCGACGGGGATTTTCCGACGGTCAGCTACCCGAACCCTGAGGCTGATGAGGCATTTGAACTCGGGCTGAAGCTTGCCAAAAAGCTTGACGCGGATCTCGTCCTCGCGACAGACCCGGATGCAGACCGTCTCGGATGCCGTGTGAAGGACTCACAGGGAGTTTACCATACGCTGACGGGCAATATGTCCGGCTGTCTGCTGGCTGAGTATACTATCAGTCAGATAGCTGCGGGCAGGGGACTTCCGAAGGACGGAGCACTGATCAAGACGATCGTTACCACGAACATGGCCGACGCGATTGCCAGGAACTACGGCATTAAGCTGATAGAATGCCTTACAGGTTTTAAGTATATCGGACAGCAGATCCTGAAGTTTGAGACCACGGGAGCCGGTACTTACCTCTTCGGATTCGAGGAGAGTTATGGATGCCTCATCGGGACACACGCCCGCGATAAGGATGCCATTGTGGCGGTAATGGCATTGTGTGAGGCAGCTGCCTACTATAAGTCCAAAGGAATGAATCTCTGGGATGCCATGCTGGCAATGTATGAGAAATACGGATATTATAAGGATGACATCAAGTCCATCTCCCTTTCAGGTATCGAGGGACAGCAGAAGATACAGTCAATACTCGAGACCTTGCGCAACGATCCCCCGAAGCAGATCGGAGGATACAGGATACTGTCAGTGAGGGACTACAAGAAGGACACGATAACTGACACTGCCACAGGAAAGACTGTGCCGACAGGGCTTCCGAACTCTAACGTCCTGTACTATGATATGGAGGATGACGCATGGGTATGCGTCAGGCCGTCAGGAACAGAGCCGAAAGTCAAGTTCTACTACGGCATCAAGGGAAGTTCCCTGAAAGATGCCGATGAAAAGTCCGACAGTCTGGGGAAAGCAGTGCTTGATATGATACATGAGATGGGTGTATAGAACACCTTCAAAAAAGGCCGCGCATGGCTGTGCAGACAGCAGGCGCGGCTCTTTGCGGCTGCGGGCATCTATCCGGGAAAAGGCAGTATGGCGTCAGTCAGTTTCCGCAGATCATCGCTGCTGATCGTGTAAAGTCCGCCTTTGCCCTTACTGAAGCTGACTGTGACCCGGACTGGCTGCCCGAAGCTGATATCCGCGAGCTTGCCCTGAAGCAGGGTAAGCAGGCCGCTGAAATAACTATCCGCGTATTCCTGGCTGCTGACAGCGGAGTACGCGAATTCGGAATTCTTTTTATTGAAGGAGTCTGTATATTCCCTGATATCGCTGATGCTGCCGGTGAGCAGCGTTATGGGCTTTACCGTGACTGTCACGCTGTTCTCGTCCGCCGCTGCCTCTTCACCGCCGGACTGGCTGTAAGAGAGCGAGTCAGCTGTGTCTGAGACAGCAGGCTCAGAACTGACGCCGGCGACGCTGTACTGTGCATTCGCATAGACCAGACTGAGAAATTTTTCGATACTGGCTCGGGTACTGTCAGATGGCTGCGGGACATTGAAAAGGGCGATGAACCTTCCAGCCTCTGAATCGAGCCATTCATCGCGCTGAGAGGCGAGATCGGCCGTGGAGTATCCCGTATATTCTGAATATGATGTATAATCGCCCTTGCAGGCGGTGTCAAGCATGGCGGTGATGCAGCCGCTCCTGTCAAAGCTTCTTCCGCAGCCGCAGAGCAGCACAGAGCAGATCACGGCTGACGTCATGATATATAAAAAGATCCTGGATTTCATATGACTCCTCAAATATGCAGTCTGTGGTCCGCCGCTGCGGTTTGCTATGTTTTACAGACTGTACCCACATATAATAGCACACATTTCATACTAACATTAATAATTTAAAATATATGCAACAAAAATATACAATAATTACAAATGAAATAGGCATAATGCACATTGCGTTTTGTAATATTTTAGATTAGTTAGTAAAAACAGAGAAAAAAATACATTAATACTGTGCAAATTGACATTGACGGGTAAATGATGTATAATATCAACAGAGGTTTTGCAATATAGAGGCAGAACTTTTCTGAAAGAGGTGGTACTTTTGCATAAGAAAGACATTATTAACGTCAAGCGGGCAGTAGATGCTAATATTGGGAGCCGGGTACGGGTGAAAGCCAACAAGGGAAGGCACAAGTTTGCGATAGCTGAGGGTGTTATCATGGAAAGCTATCCGAGCATTTTTACAGTCAGGCTTGATGCGAATGGGGATCTCTCTGAAAGGCTTGTTTCTTACAGCTACACTGATGTCCTGACCAAGGACGTGCAGCTCGTCATCTGCAAACCGGTCAGCTGCTGATCGGGTGCAGGTCCAGAGATAGATATATAGCCGCATATATTTTTCCTGAACAGTATTTCAGGGATAATATACGCGGCTATTTCTTTGCCGTGATTTTTCTGCCTGTCTTTTTTGAAAATAGACTTTTGAATGGATTTCGTGTATACTGAAAATCGGATTTTATTTATTAAGCGGCGGGAAGATCCGGTGGATTTTCCTGTCATATCAGGAGGGAAAGTATGACTGAAGGAAAGTACCGGCACCGTCTCAGGTATTCCGGGATACTTATGCACCCCACCTCGCTTCCCGGCGGAAGCGGCATAGGCGATCTGGGACAGTCCGCTTATGATTTTATAGATTTTCTGGACAGCGCCGGCCAGAGTCTGTGGCAGGTTCTGCCGCTGGGACCTACAGGTTTCGGCAATTCGCCCTACCAGCCTTATTCGGCCTTCGCAGGGCAGCCGCTGCTGATAAGCCTCAGCCTCTTGATTGAGGACGGATTCCTGAACGAGAGAGATCTGATAACCAAGGATACAGGCATTGCGCTTACCAGATATGCCATGCCGAAATTTGATGAATATAATGTGCAGTATGACACAGTGAGAAGCTACAAGACAGCTCTTCTGCACAAGGCCTATGAGGAATTTAAAAGGGACAGCCACGGACTGGAAGATGAATTCGACGGCTTTGCCAGGAAGGAAGGGTACTGGCTCGATGATTACGCGCTTTTCATGAGCTTTCGGGATATGCACTCCGGTGCCCCCTGGCGCGAATGGGGAGCCGGATTCAAGGACCCGGATCCCGCCGGGAAGGCCGCGTATCTTCGCAGATACAGTGAGGAGACAGGATATTACCGCTTCGAGCAGTTCATCTTCCTGAGACAGTGGCGCCGGCTCAGAGAATACGCAAACAAAAAGGGGATCTATATCGTAGGCGACATTCCGATATTCGTCTCGCCTGACGGGGCTGACGTGTGGGCCGACAAATCTCTGTTCAGACTTGACAGGAACCTGATGCCGGTCGATGTGGCAGGCGTCCCGCCGGATTATTTTTCGGCGACCGGACAGCTGTGGGGCAATCCCCTGTACAACTGGAAGAACCACAGGAAGGACGGCTACCGCTGGTGGATATCCCGCATAAGGAAGCAGCTGGAGCTCACGGATTATCTGCGCATCGATCACTTCAGGGGTTTTGAGGCTTACTGGGCCGTCCCCTACGGCGAGACGACAGCCGCGCCGGGAAGGTGGGTCAAGGGGCCGGGAACAGCCTTTTTCAGGGCGCTGCAGAAGGAATTCGGCAAAGACATGCCGATATTTGCCGAGGATCTCGGCATCATAACTCCCAGCGTTGAGAGACTCAGGGACAGATTCAGGCTGCCGGGCATGAAGGTACTGCAGTTCGCCTTTGAGAGCGAAGATGAGAGTGATTATCTCCCCTACCTTTACGACGAAAACTGCATCTGCTATACAGGGACACATGACAACAATACGGCGGTGGGCTGGTATCTGAGCACATCCGAGGAGAACCGCAGCCGGGCGCGCAGATATATGATGTGCAGCGGAAACGATATCAACTGGGATTTTATCAAGGCAGCGATATCATCTACCGCCAGATACGCCATCTTTCCGATGCAGGACCTGCTCGGATACGGCGGGGACAGCCGCATGAATACGCCGGGTACCGCCGAGGGGAACTGGAGCTGGCGCTGCACAAGGCAGGCCCTGGATCCGGGACTCGCCGCGTCGCTGAGAGATATCTGCAGCATTTACGGGCGTGACAAATCAAGGCTGGAAAGACTTCAGGAGGAAAATGTATGATCAGGACGATCTTTGTTTTACTGTATATCGTTGTTTTCAGCCTGATCAGCCTGCCGATGTATCTCGCAGAGAGGATAGTCAGGGCCTCGTCACCTGAGCGGAGCGTAAGACTGTCATATTCTTATATCTCCTGGGGCTTCAGGTGCGTGAAGGCCATTTCTGGCACGCGGCTGACAGTGATCGGGAAGGAAAATGTGCCGGCGGATCAGGCTGTGCTGTATATATGCAATCACAGAAGCTTTTTTGACACTGTGCTGATGTTTCCCCTTATGAACAACCCTACTTCCATCATGGCGAAGAAGGAGATGGAGAAGGTGCCCGTCATCAGCCGCTGGATGCGGCTGGTCAACTGCCAGTTCCTTGACAGGGACGATATCAGGCAGGGGCTGAAGTGTATCCTGAATTCCATCGCGCTTGTCAAAGGCGGGGAATCCGTCTGTATCTTTCCGGAGGGGACGCGGTCAAAAACCAATGAGATGGGTGAGTTCAAAGAGGGAAGCTTTAAGGTCGCCCAGAAGAGCGGCTGCCTGATCGTTCCGGTAGCCATATCGAATACGGACAATATCCTGGAAAAGCATTTCCCTGCTATCAAGGCCCAGCCGGCCGTGATAGAATTCGGACAGCCGGTAGACATCAAAACGCTCAGTGAGGACGACAGGAAGCACCTGGGGAATTATGTCCGGGACATCGTAGCTGTGATGCTTGAAAAGGACCGCAGCCTTTACGAATGAGAAAAAATGGCATGCCTGAGAAAAAAATACATATGGACATTCAGGCTCAAAAATGCTAAACTTATACGGCAGTCATTTGGATTATTGATAAGGAGGAAGCATCGTGACATTTTTACCTGTAGCAGCCATCAGTGTCTTTACTATAGTCATTATAGCGCTGATCGTAGCGCTGACGATCGTACTGATAGTAATGGTGATATTCGGAAACAAAGAGAAGAAAAAGGCTGATAAGGCTCAGAAGCAGCTTGAGGAGGCTGCTATCCCGACGACTCTTCTTGTCATAGATAAAAAACATATGCGCATAAGAGATGCTGGTCTGCCGAAAATGGTAGTGGACAATATCCCCAAGCGTATGCGCCGGAACAAGGTACCGGTCGTGAAGGCCAAGGTAGGCCCGAAGATCATGGTTTTTATGTGCGACGCGAAGGTATATGATATCCTTCCTGTAAAGCAGGAGATCAAGGCTATGGTCAGCGGTATATACATACTCAGCGCCAGGAGCCTGCGCGGTCCCGCACTTACTGCACCTGCGAAGAAGAAGGGATTCTTCAGCCGCGCTTTCGGCAAAAAGCAGGCGAAAAACTGATCAGTGGGATCACATTTTGAAGCTTTCCTTCGGAGTGAATACATCAGGATCATCTTTAAGCTGCATGGCTAGTTCCAGCAGCTTTTTTTTGTCGTTGAGAGACTGGTCGTCGATCACCCTCTCGGTCAGCTTGTCCAGGATCGCGCCGATCAGCGGACCGGGCGCTATCCCTGCCGCGATCAGATCCCGGCCGTTAAGCTTAAGAGATGACTGGGTAAAGCACTGCCCCTCCGATATTATTCTGTGGTAGATCTGTTCCTTCCTGTCCAGAAGTTCAAGCTTCTCAGCGGCCAGTGCCGGGTTTTTAGCTGAGATGTCGGCCCTCTGCACCTTGATGAAGGAATCGAAGATATCTTCTCCGACACGGTTGAGAGCGCGCCGCACGCTGGCCTCACAGGGAGTATATTTCAGACCGTGCCATTTTACGAGGCGCACGACATGCTCGCGGGTGTAATTGTCAAACTTCAGGCGCCTCATTATATCCTCGGCGTACACGGCGCTGACCTGCGGGTGTTTATAGAATATATCCCTCCCGTCAGGAAGAGTTTTCTTGACGTCCGGCTTGCCCAGATCATGCAGCAGCATCGTCAGTCTCAGAATGGGAAGCGGGTCGATGCTGAGCAGGGAAAGAAGAGTATGTTTTTCCACGTCGTAGATATGATTCGGGGTATGCTGGGCAACTCCGCGTATACGGTCATATTCCGGTATGACTATGCCGGTGATCCCCAGGTCGCAGGCCAGGGATATGAAGTCAGGATGATCGGAGACCAGAAGCTTGACAAGCTCTGTCCTCACGCGCTCCGCGCTTACCAGACCGAGATTTTTCACTCTGCCGGCGATCGCGGCCGCCGTATTCCTTTCAATGGCGAAGCCCAGCTGCGCGGCAAAACGCACAGCTCTCATCATCCGCAGGGCGTCCTCGTCAAAACGTTCGCCGGGGTCGCCGACGCAGCGGATGATATGTCTTTTCAGATCATCGCGGCCGCCGAAAAGATCAACGACGCCGTACTGCGGGTTGTAAGCCATCGCATTTATCGTAAAATCACGGCGCCTGAGATCTTCCTCAAGGCTGCTCGTATATGTTACCTTATCAGGGTGCCGCCCATCTGTGTATGTGCCGTCTAACCTGTAGCTTGTCACTTCAAATCCCTGTCTGCCGATCATCACTGTGACTGTCCCGTGCTTTATACCGGTGTCCACAGTATGACTGAACAGTTCTTTCACCTGTTCCGGCAGCGCGGACGTAGTTATATCCCAGTCATCAGGCGTCTTGCTGAGGATGCTGTCCCTCACGCAGCCTCCGACGACCCAGGCCTCATAGCCCGCCTGCTGCAGTTTCTGAAGAATAGACGACGCTTCATACGGAATATTAATCATTTCCCCGTTCTTCCATCTGTCCTCTTCTGGACTTTACTATCTCCACATAATTACAGATAACATCAACAGCTGTTTCTATTCCGAGTTTCCCGGTATTGACCATGAAATCATACGTTTTGCAGGCTCCCCACTCGCGCCCTGAATAATAGCCGTAGTAGTTGGCCCGCCTTCTGTTCATGGTGCGTACCCTCTTTATAGCTTCCCGGCGGTCGACTTCCTCGCGCTCCATCACGGTCTTTATCTTAAATTCATCGTCTGCCGTTATGAAGACCGATATCAGCCCGGGCTCATCCCTTAGGATATAATTGCCGCATCTGCCAAGTATGACGCAGTCGCCATCCTCGGCAAACTTCCTGATGACCTCGGACTGCTTTGTAAAAAGCATATCACTGGAGAGAGAAGACTGGTAGGCTCCTATGGAACTGCCAATAGTAAACGCGTTATTGGCAAGCATAAACAGGAAGCTGTCAGTCGGCCGCTCATCGATCTTTTTAAAGAAATCCTCATCGATCCCGCTGTACTGGGATGCCAGCCCTACTATATCATCGCCATGAGAGGGGATGCCGAGCTTCCTGGCCACTTCCAGCCCTACTATCCGTCCGTTGCTTCCGTATTCCCTGTTGATCGCGATAATAGTGTGGCTGCCCATGAATGTCTCCTCCTGTAGCTACTGTGCAGTATTTTTATAATTTTTCATTGCCTCATGTTCTTTGCTGATCTCTTCGTGCAGAGTGAATGAATCCCACTCGCTGTTATGATCGGTGACGACAGCCTTGAGAGCTACCGGAGCTATCCTGTATTTCCGGAAACCGCCGAGAAAATCGTCGAGCAGCGACCGGGAAAAACCGTCCATGACAAGCATCTCGTCGTCAAATGTGCCGCCGTCATAAGAGCCGCCGCTTAAAACAAAGCCCGGGCGTCCGGCCAGAGCCCCGATCTTTTCACCATATTCGGACGGGCCGACTTTCCTGACCCTGATGCCGAATTCAGTGCAGATCGGCAGTATCTGCCGCTCCCTGGCTTGTGAGAGGTTATATAGTAAAATGATTCCTTTGGATTTCATAACCGTAAATTCCTTTGCCGTCCGGCGGCTTCCCTGAGCCTGCCGTTAACGTCTGCTGAATGGCTGCGGTGATTCCTTTGATCTGGCGGTGATCACCACAGTACAATTGTTTACGAAGCTGTTATTCAGCGAGAGGCTGTATTTCAATACTGCCTCCAGACTGTTCTCATCTACACGCGAGGACAGCTCGTCAGTGTAGATGTCCATGGACATGTTGCCTGCGGGTGTGGGGTAGGAGGTCATGCTCTCTTCGCCGCGCTTGAATGCCATATGCACCTTCTGCGAGCCATGCCGCATGATATCCAGCCTGTCGTCGGCGATCCTGAGTACATTGGTCACGACATTGCCCATCTCATCGTCATCATCGTAGCACAGGTAATGCCTGCCGTTTTTGAGATAGTATTTGCCTGTTGTCACGAGCTCTGTGCGATCCTCGTCCCCGGCATTTTCATGCATCCCGACAATACTGAGCAGAACTTCGTCAGTCAAGCTATACACCTCCACATCCGCGTATTATCCGCCGCCTCCTGAAATATCATTTACTACTTGGCAGCAGCAGAGACTTTGACGCTCTTTTTCCTGCCTTCACGGTTTGAGGCCGCTGTCTTTTCATCCTGTTCCTGTATCTTTTTGATAACTCCGAGCTCCTGGTAATAGATGTGTGCCTCAATGAGCTCAGCCGCGGTTTTCTTGTCATGTCTGACTATCGCGTTAAGTATCCTGTCATGTTCCTCGGCGAGCTTTTCATGGGTACTCTTGTCCTTCAGAAATTCCAGCCTGTAGCGGTACATCTGCTCCCTGAGATTGTTCAGGAGCTGGATAAGTCTCGCGTTCTTGGTCGCGTTGAATATGACATCATGAAAATCAACGTCTCTCTGCGCGAGATCTGTTATATCAAATGACTGCTTAGAGATGGCGTTCCTGAATATCTGGCATTTTTCACGCAGGAGCGCGATCTCGCTGTCAGTTATCCTGTCGCAGGCCAGCATGATAGCCAGCTTCTCCAGTGAGGCGCGGACCTCGAGGACATCCCGCAGATCCTTCTCGGTGATGCACGCCACTTCGGCGCCTCTTCTGGGGATCATGACCACGAGTCCCTCCAGCTCCAGCTTTCGTATAGCCTCGCGGATAGGAGTCCTGCTGACGCCGAGTTTGTTCGCAAGCGCGATCTCCATGAGACGCTCGCCCGGTTCCAGCTCACCCTTAAGGATCGCGGTGCGCAGCGTGATGAAAACGACGTCTCTCAGGGGCAGATATTCGTTCATGTTAACTTCAAAATTTTTCATACTAAATGTAGTCTCCCCTCATCTTAATTCCCGAAACTTACCGGTACAGTAAGATACTGCTGCTGAGCGAGCCCGGTAGATCTCAGACTGTCATATGCTGATTCAGCCTTCTCCCTGTCATCAAATATTCCGAATACAGTCGGTCCGCTCCCACTCATCAGTGCGCCGAGTGCCCCGTCATCAACAAGCCTTTCCTTGATCTTACCGATCACAGGATGTTCCCTCACAGTTACAGTTTCAAGAACATTTCCCAGCCTTGAGGCGACACCGGCAAGCGAGCCCTGCTTCAGCGCGCAGACAATGCCGTCTATGTCCGGATGGACAGTATCCCCGTCCAGGACCAGACTCTGGTAAACATGCTTTGTGGAAACACTTATATGCGGTTTGGCGATGATCAGATGACAGTCCGCCAGCGGCGGCACTGCCGTGAGTATCTCGCCGATGCCCTCGGAGAGAGCTGTGTGCCGCATGATGCAGTACGGGACATCCGCCCCGAGCTCCAGACCGATCTTCATAAGCTGCTGCTGTGTAAGCGCAAGATCATATAATCTGTTCATACCCGCAAGGACAGCAGCGCAGTCAGTACTTCCGCCTGCCATGCCTGCCGCGACCGGTATATGCTTCTCTATCCTGATATTTATGCCGCCGCTGCAGCCGTATCTCTCTGTCATAAGTCTGGCTGCCTTGTAGGCGATATTTCTGTCGTCGCATGGAAGGAAAGGAAAACTGCATGTGACATGTATGCCCGGCTGCGCCGTCTTCTCCATGTCGATCCTGTCATACAGCTTTACCATCTGCATGACCATGCGCACATCATGATAGCCGTCAGGCCGTTTTCCTGTGACATCCAGTCCCAGATTTATCTTTGCCATGGCATTAAGTCTTATAGTATCCAGAGCGATCATCTCTCCCTTCAGTCCGACATAAATTGTACTTAAATGTATACAATATCATAATAGAATACAATCAGTGCTTTTTCAAGTCTTTTCACCGTTTTTCTTCAAACAATTGTAAGAAGTCGGCCGCGGCGCCTGTTCAGTATTTCATTTTACATGTTTCCTAAGTTGTGATATTATTACAGTCACGAACAACACTGTCTATGATCCCGTTCCGGAGGACTTTGATATAAATGCTCAGCTTTAAGAAAATAATTGCGATTATCGTATCGTATCTGGCGGTTTTTGTCGGAACCGTCATTATATTTGGCTTCATACAGAATTCAGGCACGGTAAGCGGTACGCTTCAGAACGATTCCGCTACGCTGCCTCTGCTTTATGTACGTGCAGGCGGCAGCCTTATCAACGAGATGCATGGGTACACGGAAGCTGTGGATGCAGGGTATTACAGGGACACGATGACTCCTGTGGATGAGAGCAGGGCGGTGAACCTGGTGATAAATGAATATAAGTACAATATAGTTTCCGCCTCATACAAGCTCTACGATGACCAGGACACGGACTTGGTAGAGGAGGGCAGCTGCAGTGATATCGAGAAGGCGGATACAAACAGGGAATGCCAGATCAATTTCAGCACCACGCTCAAATCGAACCGCGAGTACTGTCTGCATGTCATCCTCAGAGACAGCAGCAATAAAGAAATAACATATTATACCCGTGTCAGGTACGGATCTGATCTGAAGATCGCTGAAAAACTCAAGTTTATCCTGGATTTTAATGAGAAGACCTTCAGCAAGGACAACAATTCGACTCTGGCAAATTATCTGGAGTCCTCGGCCACCACCTCCGCGTCGGATTTCAGCTATACCGATCTGCATTCTTCTGTGGACGATGTTACCTGGGGAGATATGCAGCCCAGCAGAACGAGCGATATCGCGGTATGTCTGAAAGAGATCAACACGGAGACCGCCTCCTTCGTGCTTGAGTATAATATCGAATCAAAGGCGGATAACAAAACTACATACTATAAGGTGACTGAATATTACAGGCTCAGGATAGGTGACGATAAGATATATCTGCTGGATTACCAGAGAACTGTTAACGAACAGCTCGATGTTACCGGCGTGTCTGTGGCTGACGGCGCCATCAGACTCGGAGTGGGGGACGGCAGCGATGCCAGCCTGGTAAACTATGGCACTGCAGACCAGCAGTACAGCTATGTCTGCCGGGATGACAGCCTTTTTGTATATGACAGTACGAACAGTATAATGACAAGTGTTTTCAAGGATAATGACACCACCCACAGCTGCGCGTTTCCCGGTGAGAAAGCGATCAAGGTCATACATGCTGACCCGAATACCGGCGACCTTTATTTCGTGGTGTACGGATACATGCATGAGGGCAGCTATGAAGGCCAGGAAGGCGCGCTTTTCTACCATTTCAGCTATAAGAAGGATATGCTCGAGGAACTGCTGTTCGTGCCTTATCACAGGGGCTTTGAACAGCTTAAGGAAGGCATTTCCAAGCTGGCGTATATGTCTGATGACAATATGATCTATTTTATGATAGAGAACTGCATATATAAATTCAATCCGTCCACGAGCCACCTGGAGACGGCGTGGGATAATATCGAAGCATCGACCTGCGCGGTCTCTGATAATGGCGTCATCGCCCTGCTCGACAGTCCTGTCTCGAGTTCGAGCGCCGGCGAGAGCCTGCGGGTGATCGACCTGAATACATCTTCAGAACAGAAGATAGACGAGGGAGATCTGCTCGTGACACCTCTCGGGTATGTGGGCAGCGATCTGGTGTACGGGACAGTAGACAGGAAAAATGTGGCGGAGGATTCCACAGGCACTGTCTGCGTGCCCGTAAGCGAGGTACATATAGTTGACAAGAATCTTAAAGAGCTGAAGACATACAAGAGCGAGGGAGACTTTATTATGCGTACCGGGATCTCCGGCAACATGATAAGCTTTGCCCTCGGAAAGGCCGTGAAGTCCGGCAGCTACACTGACTATGATGACGACGGCGATGATTATATCATACATAACGTGAAGGCGGCTGAGCAGGATATCACGATAACGTCGACAGCCGACAAGGTGCGCGGTCTTCAGTACTACCTTAAGCTTAAGGGCACTTCCAGCCTCGTGCCTGTGGCACAGACTGCCAGGCAGCTTGATCCGGGATATGACATCACCAAGGAATACAAGGCGTCGTCAGAGATCGACCTCTGCTATTATGTATACACGAGGGGCAGGCTAGACGTCAGCTTCGCGGCATTGAACAAGGCGATAGATTACGGCAACGAGTACGCCGGCACGATAATGACGAGCCGCAAGCATATAGTATGGCAGCGTGCCGGCAGGGCATATATATGGGATCTGGGCATAGACAGTATCGGCAAGGCCAAGAAGGGCGCGCAGAACAAGACGATAATCGATGCCATAGCTTCCTATGAGGGCTGGGATGCCCCTGATACTGTTGATAACAATGAACAGCTGTTTGCGGCCATGACTGATAAGCTTCCGGCTGAGACCGTGAATCTTACAGGTATTGCGCTGACGGACGTGCTCCATTTTGTATACAGAGACCGTGTTGTCGTGGCTAAGACAGGCACGGGCAGCTACTGTCTTATCACAGGGTATACAAACACCAGCGTCACGGTAGCTGATGTCGAGGCAGGAACTGTGTCGGCACTGAGCTGGACAGCTGCTGAGGAAGAATTTAAAAATGCCGGAAATGTATTTTACAGTTATTTTGACTGACGGGAGATCTGATTATGAGCGATATTAAGACGATCGGCGTGCTCACGAGCGGTGGAGACGCGCCGGGGATGAATGCGGCTATTCGTGCTGTTGTCAGGACCGCTGTTGCGGGAGGCATCAGTGTAAAGGGCATCATGGAAGGATATAAGGGACTTCTGGAAAATAATTTTATCGATATGGACAGCGAGATAGTCTCGGATATCACCAGGCGCGGCGGCACCATACTGTACACGGCCAGATGCAGGGATTTCATGACAGAGGAGGGCCCTGTGAAGGCTGCCCAGATACTCAAAGAGAACGGCATCGACGGCCTTATAGTAATAGGAGGGGACGGATCCTTCAGGGGAGCCCAGGCCCTTGCCGGGCAGGGCGTGAATGTTATAGGCATTCCCGGCACGATAGACCTGGATATCGGCTGCACGGACTACACGATCGGCTTTGACACAGCTGTCAACACGGCAGTCGCCGCGATAGACAACATCAAGGATACCTCGATGTCGCATGAGCGCTGCAGCATTATCGAGGTGATGGGAAGAAATGCCGGCTATATTGCCCTGTGGTGCGAGATCGCAAACGGTGCGGACGGCATACTTATCCCGGAGAAGGAGCAGTTCGACGAACAGGATCTGATCGAAAATATCCTGTCGAACCGCAATAAAGGGAAAACTCACCATATCATCATAAATGCCGAGGGAGTCGGCAATTCGCTGCGCCTTGCCAAGCGTATCGAGGCGGCTACGGGGATAGACACCAGGGCAACGATACTGGGACATATCCAGAGGGGCGGTGCCCCCTCGGCGAAGGACAGAGTCTATGCCTCAACTATGGGTGCATACGCCGTGGATCTTCTTGCCGGAGGAGCCAGGGACAGGATAATCGCCTACAAGGACGGAAAGTTTACTGACTTCGCGATAGATGAGGCGCTGGCAATGAAAAAGACGATCGATGCGTATCAGTTCCTCATCAGTCGTCTTATAGCTCAATATTAAAAATGTGACCGGCAGCGCCCTGTCACATGATGTCCGCGTATGGCGACAGGCCTATGATATCGCCTATCAGCGTGTCACGGCTCATGCCCCAGGATATGCAGCTGTCCAGGTCCTCAAGAAGACGCAGGCTGTCGCTGACAGATTCGTCGAAGATAACGTTGAATCCGGTGTGCAGCGCGCGGGAACATCCGGGATACGGGTACCAGGGCCTGCCCTCGGTATTCATATAATCGTGGTTATCGGGCTGGAAGTCTGTGTACACCCTCCTGATCGGAAGAGGGAGAGTCTTCTCCACGCTGCCGATCCATATCTTCCTGAAGCCTGTCTTCGGCTGCAGACATACGATCTGGCGGCGCATGCCGCGGAGGCCGTTCGATATTTCCGACGCGGATATCTTGCAGTGATAGGTGGCGCGCACAGTGTAGCGCATCAGCTTCTCTATCTCAGCGATATCCTTGCGCCCGACAAAGGTAAGTGCCTCAAAGTTGAGCTGCGACGGTTCCATGTGGCAGTGTGTCCTGACAAGTACCGTGTCGATGCTCGTCTCGACCTCGCACAGGTGGAGACTTTTATCCCTGGAACCTGACTTGACTGGCATATGCTGTCCGCAGATATACATTATATAAGGGGATGCGGCCTGGCTAAGGGCATAGAAACACAGGAAACCAGCCATGAACGATATACTGACATCGCGGGCGTGTCCCTGAAGGTTCTCGATATAGTCAAGCATGTTGTTGAAAAAAGCTCCGTACTCCTGGTTGTGTACGCCGCTTGCGGTCTGGTATGACAGACCGCGTTTTGATATCCTGTGGGGATCGAATGACAGAAGGTTAAACCCCTGCAGGCCTGTCAGGAAGGGATGATTGTTGCCTGTTATCAGGTCCTTTATATAATTGTCCGGAAGCTTTTCGCACGATTCCATTCCGAACAGATAATGTGTAAGAAATCCGGCCACGTCAGTCTGCCCCTTTCCAGATATAGTGAACTGAGGGATTCTCAGCATTATCTTATAGTAGAACAGATGCGTGATTTTTGCAATAAAAGAGCAGTGAAGTTTAATAAAAGTTTTATGAAATGATTCACAGATGCCGCGGCGGATGTGACTTTTTTAAGTGCATTTAAATATCTTATAGATTTTTGGACGATCAACTGGTAATATAATATAAGTACAGGAGGACAGATATTTGGGAAAAATTCTTACGTTTGCGGTTCCGTGCTATAATTCGGAATCGTATATGAGAAAATGTATAGATACACTGCTGCCGGGAGGCAGCGATGTCGAGATAATCATTGTCGACGACGGCTCAACTGACAGCACTGCTGCCATAGCGGATGAGTATGCCGGGAGGTATCCCGATATATGCCGCGCCATACACCAGGAGAACGCGGGCCACGGCGGCGCAGTGAATACCGGCATAAGGAATGCCTCGGGCATCTACTTTAAAGTGGTGGATTCTGATGACTGGGTAGACGCAGACAGCTACCGCGTGGTGCTTGACAGGCTCAAGAGCATGCGCAGGCAGCGCACCTACACAGACATTTTTATCACGAATTACGTATACGAGCATGTCAACGATGACAAGTCCCACACTATAGGATACAAGCGTGTCCTTCCGGAGGAGAAGCTGTTCGGCTGGAGTGAGACCAAGCACTTCAGGATAGACCAGAATCTCCTGATGCATTCCGTGATCTACAGGACCAGGGTGCTGCGCGAGAGCGGGCTTCAGCTGCCCGAACACACATTTTATGTCGACAATCTTTTTGTATATATCCCTCTTCCCTATGTAAAGAAACTTTACTATATGGACACGGATTTTTACAGATATTACATAGGACGCGATGACCAGTCTGTCAACGAGAAGGTAATGATCAGCAGGATAGATCAGCAGATATACGTGAACAAGCTGATGATCGACGCCTACTGTCTGCCTCAGGACGTTGAGAACCGCCATCTGGCAAAATATATGCTCAGCTACCTCGCCATGATCTGCTGCGTCACCTCGGTCATGCTGATCATCTCGGGGACTGACGAGAATCTCGGCAAGCGGGCAGAGCTGTGGCAGTACTTTAAGAAAAAATATCCCAGCATGTACTGGCGTGTGCGCTTCGGCGGACGCGGCATCGTCAGCAACCCGCCCGGACGCATAGCCTTCGGGATAGTTTCCAGGGGCTACCGCATGGCCAGGAAGATATACAAATTCAACTAGATCGGGGATAAGATTCAGTATATATGGAGGAACAGGATAAATGGCAGTTTCTGATATTGGTATAGATCTGGGTACGTCCAGCGTGCTGGTGTACGTGCGCGGCAAAGGTGTTGTCCTCAAGGAGCCGTCTGTGGTGGCATATGATATAGATACAAACGAGATACTCGCCATCGGCGAGGAGGCCAGGACCATGATCGGCCGCACGCCCGGCAATATTACAGCCGTAAGGCCGCTGCGCCGGGGAGTCATATCTGATTACACTATCACCGAGAAGATGCTGCGTCATTTTATACAGAAGGCGATCGGCCGCAGGACATTCAAGAGACCGAAGGTCTGCGTGGGGGTGCCCGGAGGCGCCACGCAGGTGGAGAAGAACGCAGTGTGGCAGGCGGCGCTGGAGGCCGGCGCGCGCGATGTCGTGATCATTGATGAGCCTATAGCGGCGGCACTCGGATCAGGCATTGATATATCCAGGGCCTGCGGCAATATGATAATAGATATCGGGGCGGGAACGACAGACATCGCTGTCATCTCACTCAATGACACCGTGGTCGGCAAGTCGGTCGACGCGGCCGGAGACAGCTTTGATGAGGCGGTCATCAGCTTCCTGCAGAAAAAACATAATCTGCTGGTCGGAGACCGCACGGCAGAGGAAGTCAAGATCAAGGTCGGCGGCGTGTACCAGAGACTTGATTCGGTGTCGGTAGACGTCCAGGGAAGAGATCTTAAAACGGGATTTCCCAAGACAGTGACTGTCAGCAGCGAAGACATGCTGCAGGCATTTGAGAAGGAATCGATAAAGATACTCAACGCGATCCACGACGTTCTGGAGATAACGCCTCCGGAACTTTCGGCGGATATCGGGACACGCGGCATACTGCTCACCGGCGGCGGAAGCCTTCTGTTCGGCATGGATACACTGATCGAGGAAGCTACGGGCATACAGACGATAACTGTCGACGACCCGCTCTCGGCTGTTGTCATTGGTACCGGACGCTACGAGGATTTTATGGAGTCGAAACAGTAGGAAAGAACAGTTTTTCCGTTGGGAGTGAAAGTATGGAGAGTATCCGCGGCATGGTCGATCACATTGTATACCGCAATGATGAGAACGGCTATACTGTTTTTAACATGAAATGCAGTGGAAAGGATGTCACCTGTGTAGGTGTGATACCTGAGATAAATGAGGGAGAATTTCTCAGGGCTGACGGCGAATTTACAGAACACCAGACATACGGCAGGCAGCTTAAGGTAAGCGCTCTCGCCGTGGAAGCCCCGGAGGATGAGTTCGCCATCGAGAGATATCTAGGCTCGGGCGCGATAAAGGGGATAGGCCCCGCGCTTGCCGCCAGGATAGTGAAGATGTTCGGGAAAGATACCTTCCGCGTGATAGAGGAGGAGCCCGAGAGACTGGATGAGGTAAAGGGCATCACTGCCAGGAGAGCTGCGGACATTTACGAACAGTTCCATGCCAGACAGGGAGTGCGGCTGGCGATGATGTATCTGGCCAAGCTGGGTATCTCAACGACGCTGGCACTGCGGATATACAGACAGTACGGCGAGAAGCTGTACTCGATAATCTCGGAGAACCCGTACAGGCTGGCCGAGGATATGACCGGCGTAGGCTTCAGGCAGGCGGACGAGATCGCGCTGAATGCCGGGCTGGACCGGGAATCGGATTTCAGGATGCGCAGCGGCATAATTTTTATCCTGCAGCAGGCGGCTCAGGCCGGGAACACCTGCCTGCCTGCCTCACGGCTCCTGGGCGCGGCAGCTGAGATGCTGGATACGGTACAGACAATTGTGCAGGAACAGCTTCAGAGCCTGCAGATCGACAGGAAAATAGTTGTCAGGGAAGAGAATGGCACGGATATGGTATATCTGGCCATTTATTATTATATGGAGCTCGAGACGGCGGCCATGCTCAGACGCCTCGACATCAGCTGTGAGGTGGATATGCCCTCCGCGCTGCAGAATCTGAAAAAGATCGAGGAAGAGGAGGATATCAGGCTGGATGAGCTGCAGGCGGACGCAGTGATAAGGGCTGCCCAGAGAGGCGTGATGGTGATCACCGGGGGACCGGGCACGGGCAAGACCACGACCATCAACGCGATCATCAGGTTTTTTGAGAATGAGGGGCTTGATATCACGCTTGCCGCACCGACAGGCCGGGCTGCGAAGAGAATGTCAGAGACGACAGGGCACGAGGCCAGGACCATACACCGCCTGCTGGAGGTGAGCGGCATGCCGGGCGATGAGGACAGCTCGCGGATGCATTTTGAGAGAAATGAGGACAATCCGCTGGAGACAGACATAGTCGTGATCGACGAGATGTCCATGGTCGACCTGGCGCTGATGTACAATCTTCTGAAGGCCGTACCTGAGGGCACAAAGCTCATACTGGTGGGCGATGTGAACCAGCTGCCGAGCGTGGGGCCGGGGCGTGTACTCGGAGATATCATAGATTCAGGCTGTTTCGAGGTGGTTGCTCTCACCAAGATATTCAGGCAGGCACTCGAGAGCGATATCGTAAAAAATGCCCACAAGATCAATGAGGGGCAGGAAATATCACTGGACAACAAAAGCAGGGATTTTTTCTGTATCAGGCGCGCCGACGCGCAGAGCATACTGGGCGTGACCGTAGCCCTGGCCAGGGACAAGCTGCCTGATTATGTCGGGGCAGAGCGGTACGATATCCAGGTGCTGACTCCCATGAGAAAGGGAGAGCTCGGCGTTGAGCATCTTAACACTGTACTGCAGATGTACCTGAACCCGCCATCGCCGGACAAAAAGGAAAAGGAACTGCACCAGACTGTTTTCCGCGAGGGAGACAAGGTCATGCAGATCAGGAACAACTACCAGATAGAGTGGGAGGTCACCGGGAATTACAATATTCCTCTGAAAAAGGGAACAGGAGTTTTCAACGGTGACATAGGCGTTATCAGGGAGATAAATCATTTCGCGGAACAGGCGGTCGTGGAATTCGACGAGAACCGCAGGGTCACGTACAGCTTTACCCAGATGGACGAGCTGGAGCTGGCATACGCGGTTACCATACATAAATCGCAGGGAAGCGAGTATCCCGCTGTCATCCTGCCGCTGCGCTCCGGCCCCGGCATGCTGATGAACAGGAATATACTTTACACAGCCGTGACGCGGGCCAGACGCTGCGTCGCCATCGTCGGCAGCCCGCAGACCGTGGGGAATATGATCGCCAATGAGAGCCAGCAGAAAAGATATTCGACGCTTGACTCTATGATAGCAGAGTGCCGCTGAGCTACTGCAACAGGCCGCGCGGACATAAAAAATGTGCAGAGGAAGGGGCTTCGCTCTGCACATTCAGCCACAGGACCCTTTCGAAGGCCCTGTCTGGTTAGGGTGTAAAATGTATTGGGGGTTTACATTTCCAATATTATCATGAAGTGGCGCGGGAGTGTTACCAAAAAGTTAAGGCTAATGCTCCCTTTTCTATACAAAATAACGGAGGGAGTTTAGAAATTTATAAAAATGTCAAATAAAAACCAGCAAAAAACGGGCAAAACGGGAAATATAATCAAAAGCGCCGGGGCGGTCTCAGAACTGCTGTATCCGCGTATATGCCCCGTCTGCGGCGGGAAACTGCCGGCGTGGCAGCCGGGTACGCTGAAGATACACCCTGTGTGCTGCGCGAAGCTTCGCAGGGTCGAAGCGCCATTCTGCCTTAAATGCGGCAAACCTCTGGAAAATGCTGAGCAGGAGTTCTGCTTTGACTGCAGCCGAGGACGGCGCAGTTTTGAATCAGGCCATGGTCTCTGGGTATACGATAAGATAAGCTCAGAGGCTGTTTTTTTATACAAGTATGGGAAAAAGAGAGAACTTTGTGAATTTTTTGCCCAGGCAGTTTTTGAAGCCTACGGCAGCTGGATAAGGGAGATATCGCCGGAACTTATCGTGCCGGTACCTGTCAGCAGGGAAAAGCTCCGCAGCAGGGGATTTAACCAGGCAGAGCTGATCGCTGAGCTCCTGGCAGCGAAGCTGGATATAGCCGAAGAAGGCCGGGCGCTTGTCAGGGTGCGCAGCACTTCGCCGCAGAAGGAGCTGGACCCGGCACAGCGCAGGGAAAACATAAGGAGCGCGTTCGAGGCGCGCCGCCGCTTCCTCAGGGGAGCGCGCAGGGTGCTGCTGATAGATGACATCTACACGACCGGAAACACTGTTGAATACTGCACACGCGCCCTGAAAAAAGGCGGGGCAGAGAGGGTATGGTTTCTGACACTTTGCATAGGAGCGCCCTTCTGAGACTGCATTATTACACACATTAATAAAGATGTAAAAGATTTGTAAAAAACGCAATCAAAAATGTTGCATTGTTAAAAGAACTGTGATATAATCTCACGCATAGGATTGCGTATTGTGAAAAAGAAAGGACAGATATTAATGCGTAAATATTTCAGCACAGCATTAGCTATATGTATTATGGCATCTATATTTGCGTTCCCGACCTATGCACAGACAAACGTTACTGCAGGAGCAGTTACAGACATACAGAGACCCGTCGATATAGTGAACGCTACGATAAGACAGGTCACAGCAGAAGTTAAAAAGGCGGAAACGAAGGCTCAGGCTGACAAGAAGGCAGCCAAAGCTAAGAAAGAGACCCAGGCCGAGACTAAGCTCCAGACTCAGACAACTGAGACAGAAGCTGCCCAGACCGAGACCTATAAAGAGACTCAGGCGCAGACAGAAGCAGCCGAGACTGAGACAGAGACTCAGAAGGTGACCGAGACTGAGACAGAGACTCAGGCCGAGACCAAGAAGGCCGCACAGAAGAAGGCCAAGAAACAGACTAAGACAGAGACACAGGCACAGACTGAAGAGGAGACTGAAGCTCAGTCGAATTCATCATCTTCATACAGCGGAGAGGTGCTCAACGCCCGCAACGGCATGGTGAACGGCCCTTCAGGACTGGAGACCTACTACAATCTCGACATGAGCGGCGTCGTGGCGAACATGAAGAGCATGGGCATCCGTGCTACATACTGGGTACGCGATGACGGGGTCAAGATGTATGGCGACTATGTTATGGTCGCAGCTAATCTCGATGTTCATCCTTATGGCTCTGTCGTAGAGACCACGCTCGGGACGGCTATGGTAGTGGATACCGGAGACTTCGCCGAGGAGAATCCTTATCAGCTTGATGTGGCGGTTAACTGGTAATCCGGACGGCTGTCAGGCAGAACAATAACGCACAGCATAATATTGTATCATGTGGAATGATCTGAAACTTTTGCTGCAGACCATTCCATACGATACTTTTTTTAAACATTTATTTATTTGAAAATTCCTTGACTAAAGACGGTAAAGTATGATATAGTTTTAAAGCTATGTATTGGAAGCGGTCTTTTTTTTGTGCCTTAAAAAGACCGGAATTTTCCCGAAGGCCGGCGGCAGTTTTGCGAATGGCCTGACGGATACAACTCAGATTTATTATGGAGGTGGGAGTTGTGCGTGTTAAGATCACATTGCAATGTACAGAATGCAAGCAGCGTAACTATAACATGACTAAGGAAAAAAAGAACCATCCTGAGAGGATGGAGACCATGAAGTATTGCAAGTTCTGCAAGAAGCATACATTGCACAAAGAAACCAGGTAAGCAGTATTAAGGAGTGATTATATGAGCGACCAGACAAAAACCGCCAAGGGAAGAGGATGGTGGAAATCGGTTGGTGCCCAGTTCCACAGGATTATCTGGCCGACGCGGGAAGATGTCGCCAGACAGTCCGCTGTTGTACTGGGAGTCTCTGTCATTCTTGGACTTGTAATCGCGGTCCTGGACAATGTACTTATCCAGATCATTGACTGGATCATTTCTATTTGATCGAAGGGTGATATCATGGCAGATAAGGATGAATACCTCGACGGCCCCATGTGGTATGTAGTTCATACATACTCGGGCTATGAGAACAAGGTAAAAGCTAATATCGAGAAGTCCATTCAGAACCTTCACCTTGAAGATCAGATCCTTGAGGTTCAGGTACCTATGGAAGAGGTAGTTGAGATCAAGGATGCCAGAAAGAAGATTGTTCAGAAGAAACTTTTCCCGGGCTATGTGCTTCTTCATATGATAATGAATGAAGAGACATGGTTTGTGGTAAGAAATACGAGAGGCGTTACAGGATTTGTAGGTCCTGAATCGAAACCCGTACCCCTTACTGCCGAGGAAATGATTCCCTTCGGTATCAGCGAAGGACGTGAAGAGGGAGAGACACCGGAAGATGAGATGCCTATTGAAGTCGATATTGAGATAGGCGATCATGTAAAGATGATCAACGGTGTCTGGGCGGACAATGAAGGTATAGTTACGGATATCGATCTTGCCGAGGAGACTGTCACGGTTACCGTGGACAGCTTCAGCCGCGAGACCGAGGTCACGGTAGGCCTTCTGGACGTCGTCAAGATGTGACGGATAACAGTGGGAGGGAATTCCCGACATTACCACAATTTTAGGAGGTGCCATTATGGCAAAGAAAGTAACAGGCTATATTAAATTACAGATTCCTGCAGCAAAGGCTACACCGGCTCCGCCAGTCGGCCCTGCATTAGGCCAGCACGGTGTTAATATCGTACAGTTTACAAAAGAGTTCAACGCCAGAACGGCTGATCAGCCGGGAATGATCATCCCGGTAGTTATCACAGTATACAGTGACAGAAGCTTCAGCTTCATTACCAAGACTCCCCCGGCTGCGGTTCTTCTCAAGAAGGCATGCAACCTTGAGTCTGCTTCAGGCGAGCCCAACAAGCGTAAAGTTGCCAAGATCCCCAGGGAAGAAGTCAGGAAAATCGCTGAACTTAAGATGCCGGATCTGAACGCAGCTTCTATCGAATCAGCTATGAGCATGATCGCAGGCACTGCAAGAAGCATGGGAATTGAAGTAGTAGATTGATAAAGCGATCACTGTCGAGTGGGAGGGTAGCTCCCGATAAGACCACAAGGAGGAAATACTAATGAAAAAAGGCAAGAATTATGTAGAGTCTGCAAAGCTGGTAGACCGTACAAATTTATATGATGTTGATGAAGCAATCAGCCTTCTTAAGCAGACAGCCAAGGCTAAGTTCGATGAGACAGTAGAAGCTCACATCAGACTTGGTGTTGACGGACGTCACGCTGACCAGCAGGTCCGCGGCGCTGTTGTACTGCCGAACGGAACAGGCAAGAGTGTCAGGGTCCTCGTTTTCGCAAAGGGCGAGAAGCTTGACGAGGCTCAGGCGGCAGGCGCTGATTTCGCAGGCGGCCAGGAGTTTGTCTCGAAGATCCAGGACGAAGGATGGTTTGACTTTGATGTCTGCGTTGCCACACCTGATATGATGGGCGTCGTAGGACGTCTCGGCCGTGTACTCGGCCCCAAGGGACTTATGCCGAACCCCAAGGCCGGCACAGTTACCAACGACCTGACGAATGCGATCAAGGAGATCAAAGCAGGTAAGATCGAGTACAGGCTTGACAAGGCTAACATTATCCATTGCCCTGTCGGCAAGGCTTCATTTACACAAGAGCAGCTCACGGACAACTTCCAAACATTGATGACTGCAATCGTTAAGGCAAGACCTGCAGCTGCCAAGGGCCAGTACCTCAGGAGCGTGTCTATAAGCACGACTATGGGCCCCGGCATCAAAGTTAACCCCTTAAAGTTCATGTAGGCAGTTTCCGGGGAAACTTTGGCAGGAACCGATTGACAGCAAAAATATATTATGCTATAATTCCATAGCGAGCGACCAGAGACAGCAGGTGCTGCAAAGCGTAAGATCATATCACCTGCCGAGGAAGTAAGGATATAAGCTTTCAGCTTATTACTTAAAGAATTATGATGACTTCCCTCAGTTCTCTGAGGGAAGTTTTTTTCTTTTCCTTTTACTGGCCGTACATTCTATAAGGAGGTGTACCACTATGGCAAAGGTTGAATTAAAACAGCCTGTAGTTGACGAGATATCAGCTATGATCAAGGGCGCTCAGTCTCTTGTACTGGTTGATTATCGAGGCATTACAGTTGATGATGATACAAAGCTTCGCCGTGCTCTCAGAGAAGCGGGCGTGCAGTATAAGGTCTACAAGAATACCCTTATCAAGCGCGCGATCAAGGGCACAGCTTTCGAGCCTGTATCAGATCTTCTGGAAGGCCCTACAGCTATCGCAGTCAGCACAACTGACGCGACAGCTCCGGCAAGAGTGCTTTATGAGAATGCCAAGACGATGACAAGCCTTGAGATAAAGGGCGGCATTGTCGAGGATGCATTCTATGATGCAGCTGCGATGGAACAGATTGCAAGCATTCCTTCGAGGGAAGTGCTTCTCGGCAAACTGCTCGGCAGTATCCAGTCACCTATCACAAATCTTGCGCGCGTTCTCAACCAGATCGCGGAGAGCAAGGGCGAAGCAGCTTGATAATATGGCGGCTTGATCATTTTAATGAAATAATACGGAGGAAAATACAATGGCAAAATTAACGACAGCTGAGTTTATTGAAGCTATCAAGGAATTATCAGTATTAGAGCTTAACGACCTCGTTAAGGCTTGTGAAGAAGAGTTCGGCGTTTCTGCAGCAGCAGGCGTTGTAGTAGCAGCAGGCGGCGCAGCAGGTGCTGCAGCTGAGGAAGAGAAGACTGAGTTCGACGTAGAGCTCACAGAGATCGGCCCCAACAAGATCAAGGTCATCAAGGTTGTCCGTGATCTCACAGGTCTTGGCCTCAAGGAAGCTAAAGCAGCTGTTGAGGAAGCTCCCAAGGTACTCAAGGAGGGCGTTTCCAAGGAAGAGGCTGAGGAATCCAAGGCAAAGCTCGAGGCAGAGGGCGCTGTTGTTACTATCAAGTAATTGACTTCGATCTTTTGAATTCAGGATACTTATCCCGGGATACCCGTGTACGGATCATTCAGATGATCCCTTCCGGGATCCCGGATTTTTGTTTTAAGGGATACTTTTCCGCCATATCTGTATTTGGCGAGCGTATTAGCCGGGTCTTTGCAAAAGTATCTGTATAATATCGGTGAAAATGTTGACACATGCGGGCAATTAGGTATATAATTTGTAATAAATATGTAACATTTTATTGCGCGGCATTCACGCTTGCAGGGGAGGAAATAACATGGCAGATGACAACGACAAGATGGATATCTCTGGCGATCCGCAGGATGAAGACTTTGACTATCAAAAAGAGATAGAAGAGATAGAGATGCAGGAGAAGGAGCTTCGGGCTAAGCGCGCACAGAAGCAGCGTGAGCTTGAAGCCCGCAGGAAGGCCCGCGAGGCCGGACAGTCCAGAAGCTCTGCGGACAGCAGACGCGATGAGTCCCGCGTCGAGAGAGACAGGCGCGAGCGCAAAAAAGAGAGCGAATGGCTGGGAGAGCCGTTTGACGATGAGGATATTCCCGGCGTCAGCGCCGCATCAGCAGCCGGCCGGTCTTCGAAGAAGAGGGGCAGGAAGGGCCTTGTGGCGGTTATCGTTATCCTTCTGCTGATCGCTCTGGGCGGCGGCGCTTACGCGTTTAAGACCCAGGCGGACAAGAAGACAGTTTCCGATTTCCAGGCAAAGGTTTCAGCCTTCCAGACTGAGAAGCTCGACGGCGCGAACCTTGGTTCAGATGCCTCCTATTTTGAAGACTTCATGAAGCAGTGCCAGGACGCTATCAAAACGAAGAATATTTCCAAGATCAACACTCTGAACAAGGAGTGGGCTGACGTGGAGAAGAAGCTCAGCAGTGAGCAGACCGGCAAGGCGTCTATGGACGCATTTGCCAAGACAGTCACTGATACGCTGGCGAAATACCAGACTACGGACGACACCAAGAGTCAGTACGACAAGTTTATGTCTGCCCTGAAGCAGGCCCAGGCTGACAATGATTACAGCAAGATCGACACTCTCCAGAGTGATCTCGACAAGCTGGTGACGGCCCTCAAGGCAGCTGACATCAAGCAGGTGCAGACACTGAAGAACTCCATATCTGCCATCAGTCTTGACAAGAAATATGTGACTTCTGCGCAGCAGAAGCAGCTTGATTCTTATTCGACCAAGACAAGTACCGCAGAGAAGAACGCTGATTACGCGACTGCGATATCGACGCTTCAGAAATGGCTCTCAGCCGCTCAGCAGGTCTCCTCTTCGGCAGATGCGCAGAAGAAGGAGTCAGTGCAGAAGGCTTCATCAGAGGCGGCAGCGGTGCAGCAGTCCAAGACTGCTGCAGAATCGAAGGCGGCAGCGGCAGCTGAATCCACAGCTCAGTCTATCGCTGAATCAAAGAAGGCGGCTTCGAGCACGTCGAGCAGCTCATCGAGCAGCTCTTCATCAAAGAGCAGCAGCAGCGGCACATATTCGAGCCTCACCGCCAACTATGTATTTTCCGGCAGCAGCAGCAGCTACCTGACAAAGTCCGATCTCAAGGGAAAGAGCTCGCTTCAGCTGAAGGTAGCAAGGAATGAGATCTACGCGCGCCACGGACGCAAGTTCGACGACGCCAGCCTTCAGGCTTATTTCAACAGCAAGTCATGGTATAAGGGAACGGTATCGCCTAATAATTTTTCCGATACGGTATTTAACAAATATGAGAAGGCCAATATCATGCTGATAAATGATTATGAGAATAACTGAGGCTACAGACCATATCAGGTGAATTGCCCGCGGGCCGTGAAAACACGTTTTCACGGCCCGCTTATTTTGTTAAAATAAAACTTGACATTCACTTGACCGTTGTGCTATTATTAGATACTGCGTTAAATGGAATGTTTATGCGTTTTTTATTTGCAATTTAGCGTACACATTTAAGAGAACCTTATTCACGTCTACTTACAATTCAGGGAGTGAAAAAGCGTCAATGAACAAAAGCAGAATCAAACCTGTCAGATCAGGCAAAGGCATCAGGATGAGTTTTTCCCGTCAGAGGGAAGTCCTTGCCATGCCAAATCTTATTGAAATCCAGAAAAAGTCATATGACTGGTTCCTGCACGAGGGACTCAGAGAGGCTTTTGATGACATTTCTCCTATCTCAGATTACAGCGGCCATCTCAGCCTGGAATTTGGTGATTTCAGATTGGATGAACCCAAGCGCACCATAGACGAGTGCAAGGAGAGGGATGCCACATATTCGGCACCTCTTAAAGTCAAAGTCCGTCTGATCAACAAGGATTCAGACGACGTTCCGGAGCATGAGATCTACATGGGCGACCTGCCGCGGATGACAGAGACAGGAACATTTGTTATCAACGGTGCAGAGCGAGTTATAGTCAGCCAGCTTGTTCGTTCACCTGGTATTTATTATGATATTACGGAAGATAAGGGAGGCAAGCCTCTCTATTCAGCGACGGTTATTCCTAACCGTGGTGCATGGCTTGAATATGAGACTGACTCCAGCGATATATTCAGTGTTCGTGTCGACAGGACCCGCAAGGTGCCTGTTACTGTTCTTATAAGGGCATTGGGCCTTGGCACGAATCAGGAGATCATCAATACCTTCGGCGAGGAGCCGAAGATCCTGGCCACCATCGCCAAGGACGGCACCGATTCCTACAGGACCGGTCTGGTCGAACTCTACAAGAAGATAAGGCCGGGCGAACCCGCCACCGTAGAAGGCGCTGACACCATGATCAGCGGCATGTTCTTTGACCCCAGGAGATATGATCTCGCGAGGGTAGGACGCTACAAATTCAATAAAAAGCTGGCCCTTAAGAACCGCATCACCGGATTTATGCTTGCCGACGATGCAGTCGATGAGAATACCGGCGAGATAATCGCCGAGAAGGGCGTGATACTTACAGAGGAGATGGCTGCCCAGATCCAGAACGCGGCAATTCCTTCAGTCAGTATCCAGACAGAGGACAAGATAGTAAAAGTTCTTTCCAATATGATGGTAGAGCTTAAGTACTATGTAGATTGTGATCCGGAGTCGCTCGGGCTTAACGGCGATTATGTGTATTATCCGGTGCTTCGCAAGATCCTTGACGAGAATGAGAGCCTGGAAGATATCTGCACCGCTGTTTCAAGGGATGCTGCGGATCTTAATCCGCTCCACATCACCAGAGAAGATATATTTGCCTCCATCAACTATAACCTGCATCTTGAGTACGGTGTCGGCAACAAGGATGACATAGATCACCTCGGCAACAGACGTATCAGAGCTGTCGGCGAGCTGCTGCAGAACCAGTACAGGATCGGGCTTTCCAGGATGGAGCGTGTCGTGCGTGACCGTATGACCACGCAGGACCGCGAGAGCATCACTGCCCAGTCGCTTGTGAATATCAAGCCTATAACCGCGGCTGTCAAGGAGTTCTTCGGAAGCTCCCAGCTCTCACAGTTCATGGATCAGAACAACCCGCTCTCAGAGCTTACGCACAAGAGACGTCTTTCCGCGCTGGGCCCCGGCGGTCTGTCAAGAGACAGGGCCGGATTTGAGGTACGTGATGTACACTATACCCACTACGGCAGGATGTGCCCTGTAGAGACGCCTGAAGGACCGAATATCGGACTTATCAACTCTCTGGCCAGCTACGCGAGGATCAACCAGTACGGATTTATCGAGGCTCCCTACAGGAAGCTTGACAAGACAGATCCGAAGAATCCCAGGGTCACTGAGGATGTAGTCTACCTCACGGCAGATGAAGAAGATAAATTCAGGGTAGTCCAGGCAAATGAGCCTCTGGACGAGCACGGTTATTTTATAAACAACAACCTTTCCGGACGTTTCAGGGATGATACGACTTCATTCAAGAAGGACAGGGTAGACCTGATGGACGTATCCCCGAGAATGGTATTCTCGGTCGCGACTTCCATGATACCTTTCCTGCAGAATGATGACGCCAACCGTGCCCTGATGGGTTCCAACATGCAGCGTCAGGCAGTGCCTCTTATGATCACTGATTCCCCTGTTATCGGGACCGGCATGGAGGAGAAGGCTGCAGTTGACTCCGGTGTCTGTGTGATCGCAAAACGCGCAGGCGTCGTGGAGAGATCTGCCTCCAATGAGATCGTTATCAGGACTGACGACGGTCAGAGAGATGCCTACAAGCTCCAGAAGTTCCAGGGAAGCAACCAGGGCGCATGCTACAACCAGAGATCTATCGTCTTTAAGGGCGAGCATGTAGACGCCGGGACAGTTATCGCAGACGGACCTTCTACGTCCGGCGGCGAGCTGGCACTGGGCAAGAATCCTCTTATCGGATTCATGACCTGGGAGGGATATAATTTCGAGGATGCCGTTCTTCTCAGCGAGAGGCTCGTCAAGGAGGATGTATACACATCCATCCATATTTCAGAGTACGAGGCTGAGGCGAGAGACACGAAGCTTGGCCCCGAGGAGATAACCAAGGACGTCCCGGGTGTCGGCGACGATGCGCTCAAGAACCTCGATGAGAGGGGCATTATCAGGATCGGCGCGGAGGTTCGTACCGGTGATATACTTGTCGGCAAGGTAACGCCCAAGGGCGAGACAGAGCTGACTGCTGAAGAGAGACTGCTCAGGGCTATCTTCGGCGAGAAAGCCAGAGAAGTCAGGGATACTTCCCTCAAGGTGCCGCACGGTGAATACGGCATCGTGCTCGACGCGAGAGTGTTTACGAGAGAGAACAGCGATGAGCTGGCACCCGGCGTGAACCAGAGCGTGCGCGTGTACATCGCGCAGAAGAGGAAGATCTCCGTCGGCGACAAGATGGCAGGACGTCACGGCAACAAGGGTGTCGTTTCGCGTATACTTCCTGTTGAGGATATGCCTTTCCTTCCGAACGGCAGGCCTCTGGATATCGTGCTGAACCCTCTGGGTGTTCCTTCGCGAATGAATATCGGGCAGGTACTGGAGATACATCTGGGCCTGGCATCGCAGGCTCTCGGCTTCAAGATCGAGACACCTGTATTTAACGGCGCCTCGGAGTCCGAGATCATGGATACCCTGGAGATGGCGAATGATTATGTCAACTCCTCATGGGAGGATTTTTCTGAGAAATGGAAAGATAATCTCGAGGACAGCGTATACAGCTACCTCGATGAGAATAAAGATTACAGAAGCGAGTGGAATGGCGTTCCGATCAGCAGGACCGGCAAAGTGCGCCTGAGAGACGGCCGTACCGGCGAGTTCTTTGAGAACCCTGTAACGATCGGTTTCATGCATTACCTGAAGCTCCATCATCTTGTCGATGACAAGATCCATGCCCGTTCGACCGGCCCTTATGCGCTGGTTACACAGCAGCCCCTCGGCGGCAAGGCACAGTTCGGCGGCCAGAGGTTCGGAGAGATGGAGGTATGGGCTCTGGAGGCGTACGGCGCGGCATATACTCTGCAGGAGATACTTACCTTCAAGTCTGATGATGTCAACGGACGTGTGAGAGCGTACGAAGCCATAATCAGGGGCGAGAACATTTCCGAGCCGGGTATCCCTGAATCATTTAAGGTACTTCTCAAAGAGCTGCAGTCACTTTCACTGGATATCAGGCTTCTGCGTGATGACCAGACGGAAGTGGAGATCGGCGAGTCTGTAGATTACAGCACGGAGGATTACAAGAGCCTCATGAACCTCGGCGAGAGCGATTTCAATTTCCCGATGGAGGATAATCTCGGCGAGCACGGATTTAGCATTCAGGCCGCCACTGACGACGGTATAGTCGATATAGAAGAGAATCCTGATGAGGACAGCCGCGACGATAACAACGATGAATATTCAGATAATGAATAGAGAGGAGTGTCATTCATGCCAGGAACCGTCGGTAATGAAACATATCAGTCATTGACATTTGATGCTATCAGGATCGGCCTCGCATCGCCGGAGAAGATCAGGCAGTGGTCACACGGCGAGGTCAAGAAGCCTGAGACAATAAATTACAGGACACTCAAACCGGAGAAGGACGGTCTGTACTGCGAGAAGATCTTTGGTCCCAGCAAAGACTGGGAGTGCCACTGCGGCAAGTACAAGAAGATCCGTTATAAGGGCGTCGTGTGCGATAAGTGCGGCGTCGAGGTAACCAAATCAAGCGTCAGGCGTGAGCGTATGGGCCATATCGAGCTCGCAGCTCCGGTGTCGCATATCTGGTATTTCAAGGGAATTCCCAGCAGGATGGGACTTATACTTGATATGACCCCGAAGAATCTTGAAAAAGTGCTGTATTTTGCGGCATATATAGTCCTCGACGCAGGCCAGACTACCTACAGCGTCAAGGATATACTGGGCGAGAGAGAATACCAGAAGGCCTGCCAGGATTTCCCGGATGATCCGGATTTCCGTGTGGGCATGGGCGCTGAGGCGATACTCGAGCTGCTCAAGGATATCGATCTCGACAAGACAGTTGAAGAGCTTTCTGAGGAACTGGTCGAATCGACAGGCCAGAAGCGTGCCAAGATAATCAAGAGACTGGAGGCTGCGGAAGCTTTCAGGTCTTCGGGCAACAGGCCTGAGTGGATGATACTCACTGTCATCCCGGTCATCCCGCCGGAGATACGTCCTATGGTACAGCTTGACGGCGGACGTTTCGCCACCTCGGATCTCAATGACCTCTACAGGCGTATAATAAACAGGAACAACAGACTGAAGAGGCTTCTTGAGCTGGGTGCTCCTGATATCATAGTCAGAAACGAAAAGCGTATGCTCCAGGAGGCTGTCGACGCGCTTATAGATAACGGCAGACGAGGCAGGCCTGTGACAGGTCCCGGCAACAGGGCCATGAAGTCGCTCTCTGATATGCTCAAGGGCAAGCAGGGACGTTTCCGTCAGAACCTTCTGGGCAAGCGTGTGGATTATTCAGGCCGTTCGGTTATCGTCGTCGGTCCTGAGCTGAAGATCTACCAGTGCGGTCTCCCCAAGGAGATGGCCATCGAGCTGTTCAAGCCTTTCGTTATGAAGGAGCTTGTCTCCAGGGGAAAGGCCCACAATATCAAGTCTGCCAAGAGAATGGTAGAGCGTCTGCAGAACGAGGTCTGGGATGTGCTGGAGGATGTCATCAGAGAACATCCTGTCATGCTCAACCGTGCGCCTACACTGCACAGACTTGGCATACAGGCGTTTGAGCCGATACTTGTCGAGGGCAAGGCTATCAAGCTTCATCCCCTTGCATGTACGGCATTCAATGCCGACTTCGACGGAGACCAGATGGCGGTACATGTGCCGCTCTTCGTGGAAGCCCAGGGCGAGTGCCGTTTCATACTGCTCTCACCCAACAACCTCCTCAAGCCTTCGGACGGAGCTCCCGTTACCGTGCCTACACAGGATATGGTACTGGGCATCTATTACCTTACGCTTGAGAAACCGGGCGACATGGGTGACAGGAAGCCGGGCGAGGAGAGATATTTCAAGAATGTAAATGAAGCTCTTCTGTCGTACGCGAACCATTACATCACTCTGCAGGAGCCTATCAAGGTCAGGATCACCGGCCCCGTAAACGGAGTGGTGATGAGCAAGGTCGTCAAGTCCACGCTCGGACGTTTCCTCTTCAATGAGGGACTTCCCCAGGATCTCGGCTTTGTTGACAGGAGCGACCCGGCGAACGATCTCGTCCCTGAGGTAAATTTCCTCGTCAAGAAGGGCGAGCTCAAGAAGATAATCAACAAGTGCATCAGCATCCACGGCGCCACCAGGACTGCCGAGGTGCTCGACTACATAAAGGCAACAGGCTACAAGTACTCGACTATCAGCGGTATCTCCGTATCCATTTCGGATATGACGGTTCCGCCTGAGAAGGAAGCGCTTGTCGCTCAGGCCGAGAACAAGGTGGAGGAGATCTCTACCGCGTACAGACGAGGACTCCTGTCAAATGACGGCAGGTACAAGGCTGTAATAGATGTCTGGAACGGATGCCAGAAAGAGGTATCAGCGGCTCTGAAGTCCCATATGGATGAGTACAACAATATCCATATGATGGCTGATTCGGGAGCCCGTGGTTCCGACAAGCAGATCGAGCAGCTGGCCGGCATGCGAGGACTTATGTCCGATACACAGGGCCGTGCCATAGAGCTGCCTATCAAGTCAAACTTCAGAGAGGGACTTGACGTTCTGGAATACTTCATTTCAGCGCACGGCGCCCGCAAGGGTCTGTCCGATACGGCTCTGCGTACAGCGGATTCAGGATACATGACAAGACGTCTGGTAGATGTTTCGCAGGATCTGATAATCCGTGAGAATGACTGCGCAGAGAACCTGAAGAAGATCCCCGGAATGTGGATAGAGGCCCTGACTGTAACAGAAGACAAGAACGAAGTCATACTCGAGAAGCTTGCCGACCGTATTTCCGGCAGATATTCCGCGGATGATGTCGTCAATCCTGAGACAGATGAGATCATCGTCAAGGCAGATCATATGATCACGCCGAAGCGCGCGGCTATGATCGAGGAGGCCGGCATAAAGAGGGTCAGGGTGCGTACAGCGCTTTCCTGCATGTCTCATGTCGGTATCTGTGCGAAATGCTACGGCCAGAATATGGCTACAGGAATGCCTGTTCAGATAGGCGAGTCTGTCGGTATCATCGCGGCTCAGTCTATCGGCGAGCCGGGCACGCAGCTTACGATGCGTACCTTCCATACAGGCGGTGTCGCTACAGGCACAGATATCACACAAGGTCTTCCCCGTGTAGAGGAGCTTTTTGAGGCCAGAAAGCCCAAGGGCCTGGCTATCATTTCCGAATTCGGCGGAGAAGTAGCTGTCCGCGAGTCGAAGAAGAAGAGAGAGGTCATCGTCACAGCGGAGGATGGCAGCTCGAAGGTCTACTCGATCCCGTTCCGTTCAGAGCTTCTTGTTGAGAACGGACAGGCCATTGAGGCCGGCGACAGTATAACAAAGGGAAGTATCAACCCTCATGACATCCTGAGGATCAGAGGCGTGCGCGCGGCGCAGGATTATATCATCCGCGAGGTGCAGAAGGTCTACAGGAACCAGGGTGTTGAGATCAACGATAAGCACATTGAGGTCATCGTGCGTCAGATGATGAAGAAGATCCATATCGACAAGAGCGGGGATACGAACTTCCTGCCCGGAACACTGGTGGATATACTTGATTTTGACGAGGCGAATGAAGAGCTCGTTGATCAGGGCAAGGAGCCGGCAGTCGGTACTCACATGATGCTTGGTATCACCAAGGCATCGCTTGCCACCAACTCATGGCTGTCAGCTGCGTCCTTCCAGGAGACGACGAAGGTGCTCACTGATGCCGCGATCAAGGGCAAGGTGGATCCGCTGATCGGTCTGAAGGAAAATGTTATCCTCGGCAAGCTCATCCCTGCAGGTACAGGCATGAAGCGCTACCGTTCGACCAGGATCAATACCGAGGTCGAGAATCCCGTTATCGGTCCCGATGATGAGATCAGGCTTTCAGATGATGAGTTCCTGAATGAGGATTTTTCAGATGAGGCAGAGGACAGCGGCTCAGAGCTGGATGAGGATTTTTCCGGTGAGAGCGATGCCTCTGATGCGGATGAGTTCTCAGATGAGGCGGATATCGCCGAAGAAGACGGACCTGCTGAGGAAGGCGCGCTCCCTGAGGAGGGCGAGCCTGCAGAAGAAGGCCAGTTCTCGGAGGAAGAAGATAATTCAGACAGGGATGAGTGATCCCTGAGATCCGCCGCCGGCGCGGCGGGATATTAAGAGGGGGAGCATACCAGACTGGTATGCTCCCCCTTTTCATGCTGTGCGGGAATACTATTCCAGTGCTCTGGAGACGGCCTTGTGCCAGCCTTTGAGGAGTTTCTGGCGGGTATCGTCATCCATCTGCGGGACAAATGTCCTGTCTATAGTCCGGTTCCGGGAAATCTCATTCTTATCCTTCCAGTAACCGACGGCCAGACCGCCGAGGCAGGCCGCGCCCATGGCAGTTGTCTCGACACAGTCAGGACGTATGACCGGCTGGCCGAGGATGTCAGCCTGGAACTGCATGAGGAAATTGTTCTCGGATGCCCCTCCGTCAGCCCTGAGCCCGTGGAGGCGGACACCTGAATCATTTTCCATGGCGATCAGCACATCGTAGACCTGGTAGGCAAGCGATTCCAGGGTGGCGCGGATAAGGTGCGCGCTGGTGCAGCCCCTTGTGATGCCGCTGATGCACCCCCTGGCGTACTGATCCCAGTAGGGAGCGCCCAGCCCGGTAAATGCCGGCACGACGTAGACGCCCGCGGTATCCTTTACGCTCATGGCGATAGCCTCGGAGTCTGACGACTTGCTGATCAGGCCGAGCTCGTCCCTCAGCCACTGTATCGCGGCTCCGGCCACAAATACGCTTCCCTCGAGAGCATATTCCACGTTATCATCGACGCAGGCGGCTATCGTGGTGAGAAGGCCGTTCCTGGAGACCACCGCGTCGTGCCCTGTGTTCATCAGCATAAAACAGCCTGTTCCGTAGGTGTTTTTCGCCTCCCCGGACTCAAAGCAGCACTGCCCGAAGAGGGCGCACTGCTGATCGCCGGCGGCTCCGGCTATCGGTATGCGGCCGCCGATGATATCAGGATCGGTGTATCCGTAGATAAAGCTTGACGGCCTGACATCGGGGAGCATGGAACGGGGAACGCCCAGAGCCCTGAGCAGGGTCTCATCCCACTGCAGCCTGTGTATGTCGAAGAGCATGGTCCTCGAGGCATTTGTGTAATCCGTCACGTGCACCCTGCCGCCGGTCAGCTTCCAGATGATCCAGCTGTCGATGGTGCCGAAGATCAGCTCGCCGTCCTCGGCTCTTTTCCTGGCCCCGGGCACATTGTCGAGTATCCACTTTATCTTGGAGCCTGAGAAATACGCGTCCGGAAGCAGACCGGTCGTCTGCCTGATGTGATCCTCGTATCCCTCTTCCTTCAGCCTGTCGATGATCTGCGCGGTACGCCTGCACTGCCACACGATCGCGTTGTACACAGGCTTGCCAGTCTTCCTGTCCCAGACGACGGTGGTCTCGCGCTGGTTAGTGATGCCGATGGAGACGATGTCCTCCGGTCTGGCGCAGATATTTTCCATGGCCTCTGACATTGTCGCGCGCACAGTATCCCAGATCTCCTCAGGGTCGTGCTCGACCCACCCGGGCTGGGGGAATATCTGCGGAAATTCCTTCTGGGCGAGGCTGCAGATCCTGCCCTCATGGTTAAAAAGCATGCAGCGGGAACTGGTAGTCCCCTGATCGATAGCCATAGCGTATTTTCCCATATCATAGCCCCCAAATCATTAATCTGTCTTTATTTTATCACCTGAGCGGCAGCCGCGTCAAATAGCGGAAAGCCCTGCGGGACAGCTTTTGCACAAACTGCGGCCGGCAGATGTATTTTAATTGTAAATATCCGCAGATTCTGTTATAATTTCCACTGATGCCTGAACGGACATCAGGCTGTTATCTGGATCTTACGGAGGGAGGAGGCCGCTGATATGCGTAATAAGCGTTTAAAGGGCGCGCTGCTCACAATTTCCGGCGGCCTGTGCTGGGGCCTGTCGGGGACGATGGGGCAGTATCTGTTCCGCCATGAGGGCATGGACAGCCGCTGGCTGGTGCCGATAAGACTTGGCGGCGCCGGCATCATCCTGCTGATATTTTCTTTTATGCACTATGGCGCGGGAAAAACTATGAAGCCCTGGACAAACCGCCGGGATGCCATTGATCTGATGATATATGGCATATTGGGCGTAAGCTGCTGTCAGCTCACCTATTTTCTGACGATACAGCTCTCAGACGCCGGCGTGGCCACGATAATGCAGGAGCTGGCCCCGGCTGTGATCATGGTGATAATGTGCATCAGGCAGAGGCGGGCGCCGGGCCTGCGGGAGCTCAGCTGCGTTGTGCTTGCCGTGGCGGGGATAGTACTGATCACGACGCGCGGCGATTTCGGCAGCCTGTCTGTCTCAGGCTACGCGGTCATCACCGGCCTGATCAGCGCTCTCTGCGTCGTCATATACAATATGTATCCGCGGAGGCTCCTCCTGCACTATCCGGTGCCGCTGATGCAGGCCTGGGCGTTCATGATGGGGAGCATATTGTTCTCGGCCATATTCAGGCCGTGGACCATAGCCTACAGACCGGGTACCTTCGGCCTTTTCGGCATAGCCTTCGTCATACTGGTGGGAAATGTCGCCGCCTTTACGCTGTTTATGAGCGGCGTGAAATACATCGGCCCTGAGTCCGCCGTGCTGTACGGATTCTCTGAGCCGATAATCGCGGCCATACTCACGGTAGTGCTGTTCGACACGCCGTTTACGCTTGCCGGCGCCGCCGGGTTTGTCATGGTATTTATCATGCTGGCGATCCTCTCCCTGCCGGAAAAGGCCGGGAAGGAAGAGTATCTGTAGTCTGCTGCCGGAAAAGGCCGGGAAGGAAGAGTATCTGCAGGCTGCCGCCGGAACGCGCCGGCTGCCGCCGCCGGCAGGAGGTCCCGCCGCGCTTTACAAATCATGGCGGCTGGTTTATAATCATCAGTGGATAAAACTGATCTACTTGATTTTCATAGATATTTGCTGGGGGTGCTTTTTGCTGAGAGGCCAGGACGGCCGACCCTTAGAACTTGATGTGGATAATCCCAACGCAGGAAAGCAAAGTGATGAGCAGCCGCGAGGCGGCGAAGATTGCGAATAAGGAACTTATCACAGAGACTGCACAGGGGGCAGTCTTTTTTGCTGACCGGGGGCAGGCAGCCCGCCGGCCGGGATATTCGATGAAAATCCGTCAGGCTGCGCGGGACGTTCCGGCGCAGCCGTATACTGAGAGAGGAGTTTGCTATGAAACTGTCTGAAATACTGCGGAATGAAGCAGCACCGATCTGGGATTCCTATCTTGTCCATCCGTTTATCACCGGGATAGCCGACGGCACGCTGCCGATAGAAAAATTCAGGTACTATCTGATCCAGGATTATCTTTACCTGTTCGACTACAGCAGGGTTTTCGCCCTGGGCGTGGTAAAGGCCCCCGGCGCGGATATGATGAGATTTTTCGCTGATTTTATGTACAGCACGCTCAACGGTGAGATGGATATACACAAGTCATACATGGCAAGACTCGGCATAACGCAGGAGGAAGCCGACGGGACGAAGATGGCTCTGACGAATCTTTCCTACACACATTATATGCTGGCTGTCGGCCAGAATGAGGGCATAGCTGAGCTGCTGATCTCGATACTTTCCTGTGCCTGGAGCTATGAGCACATCGGGAAGCATCTCGCCGCGGTGCCGGGAGCTCTGGAAAATGAGTTTTACGGCGAGTGGATCGCGGGCTATTCTTCTGATGAGTACGCGGCCGGCAACAGGCGGCTGATCGCGATGACCGACGCTCTGGGCGAAGGCGCGGACACTGAGCGCCTGAAGGAGATATTCGTCAACTGCAGCCGGTATGAGGCTATGTTCTGGGATATGGCTTACAATATGGGGGATCGATGATCTTAAACTATGCTTGAATTTAAAAATGTATCTTTTCAGTATGAAGAGGATGACTACGATATTATAGACGATCTGTCGTTTAAGGTCACGCCGGGCGAATTCGTCTCCCTTATCGGCATAAGCGGCTGCGGCAAGAGCACGATATTCAAGCTGACGAACGGACTTCTCCGGAAAAAGTCGGGGAGCATCCTGCTCGACGGGCAGGATATCAGCGGCAGGAAGACCGTGGCGGCCGGCTACATGCCGCAGAAGGATCTGCTCTTTCCCTGGAGGACGATCGAGGCGAATCTCTGCCTTCCCATGGAGATAGCGAAGATCCCCGCTGCGCAGCAGAAGAAGAGAGCGGCGGATATGCTGGGTGAGGTGGGCCTGAGCGATTACGCGCAGAAATATCCCAAGGACCTGTCAGGAGGCATGAGACAGAGAGTTTCCTTTGCCAGGACGCTGCTCACGGACGCGCCGCTGCTGCTGCTGGACGAGCCCTTCAGCGCCCTTGACGCCCTCACCAGGATGAATATGCAGGAGTGGCTGCTCTCGGAATGGATGCATTTCGGGAAAACGGTCATGTTTATAACGCACGATGTCGAGGAAGCGATATTTATGTCTAAAAAGATACTTCTGGTCAAACAGACTCCTATACACGAGCTGGAGGAAGTGGATGTGCCCATGGATTATCCGCGGACGCGTGATTTCATGGAACACCCGGAGATTATGGAGCTGAAGGATTACCTCATGGGAGAACTCAGAAGGCAGGTGAAGATCTGAGATGAAGAGAAATTTTGCCTCAACGGTCTTTGTTTTTGCCATATTTATTATATGGCAGTGCATCGCGATGAAAATGAACGCTGCCTACATACTGCCTTCGCCGGTACAGATACTGCAGAAGCTGTGGGAGGTCCGCGTGCCGCTGTTCACGGTGCATCTGCCGTACACGATGAGCGTAACTTTTATCGGCCTGGCAATTTCCATAGTGCTGGGACTGTTCCTTGCTGTTATAATGGATATGAGCGAGAATGTCGAGCGCATGCTCTATCCGGTGGTCATAGCGTCGCAGACGATACCGACCACCGCGCTGGCACCGCTTTTTGTGCTCTGGTTCGGCTATTCGATCTGGAGCAAGGTGCTGGTAACGATACTGATGACATTTTTCCCGATCACGATCACGGTGTTCGACGGATTCCAGTCGACCAAGCGCGAGATGGAAGAGCTGATGCAGAGCTTTAATGCCAGCCGCAGTGACATTTTCCTCAAGCTGAAGATCCCGAACGCCATGCCGTATTTCTTTTCCGCCATCAAAATGGCGATCCCGATGAGCATCATCGGCGCGGCGATCGGCGAATGGCTCGGGGCTCAGGAAGGACTGGGCTACTACAGCAAACGTATGATGACGCAGCTTGACGGAGCCGGGGTATTTGCCCCGATAGTGCTGCTCTCGGCGGTGGCTATGGTGATAGTAGGGATAATTTCCGTGATTGAGCGCGCGGCAGTGCCGTGGCGCAAGGAACTGTAGAGCAAAGAGGGGTATCTGATTTGGGCATACTGAGGAGCATTTGCATAAGTGAGCAGAGAGGCACCGCCAAGCACAGCGTCGGCCGGGCCTCTCTGCTGGCAGGCTGGGGCATCGAGGGTGACGCTCACGCCGGCAGCTGGCACCGCCAGGTGAGCCTGCTGTCATTTTCCAAAATAGAAGAGTTCCGCGGGCGCGGGGCTGATGTCGCCGACGGCGATTTCGGTGAGAACCTGATCGTGGAGGGGCTGGACCTCAGGGAAATGCCTGTGGGCAGCAGGATATCTATCGGTCCTGCCGAGCTGGAGATCACCCAGATCGGCAAGGAATGCCACAGCCACTGCGCGATATATAAGAAGATGGGGGACTGCATCATGCCGAGAGAAGGTGTCTTCGCCCAGGTCATAAAGGGCGGGGACATAAAAGAGGGCGATGAGGTGAAGGCCTGCGCCCCGGCCGCGGACAGAGCTTACACCGCCGCGGTGATCGTGCTCAGCGACAAGGGCTCCAGGGGGGAGCGGGAGGATGAGAGCGGCCCTCTCATCCGGAAAATGCTTGAGGACGCCGGCTATGACGTGAAGGAGAGCCTGCTTCTTTCTGATGACAGGGAGCCGTTTGAGGCGCAGATGAAGCGCCTGGCGGACCAGCGGCAGGTGAACGTCATATTTACCTGCGGCGGCACAGGCTTTTCACCGCGCGACAACGCGCCGGAGGCCACGATCGCTGTCTGCGACAGGATGGCAGACGGCATCGCTGAGGCAGTAAGGGCATATTCCATGAGCATCACGCCGAGGGCTATGTTCAGCCGGGCGGTATCAGGCATCAGGAAGCAGACGCTGATAATAAATATGCCCGGCAGCCCGAAGGCAGCTAAGGAATCGCTGGAATATCTGCTGCCGCTGCTTGCCCACGGTCTGGATATACTGAGGGGGAGCGCTTCGGAGTGCGCGGGGCCGATGAAGTGATCTTTGATTTGGAGGTGACGCCGTGAAGGACAGCTTTGGCAGGAATATCGATTATCTGCGGGTATCACTCACCGACAGATGCAATCTGCGCTGCGTGTACTGCATGCCTGCAGGCGGCATTAAAAGTGTGGGACACGGCGATATACTGAGCTATGAGGATACCGCGCACATTATCAGGATACTCGCGGCAGACGGGATCTCCAGAGTCAAGCTGACAGGAGGGGAGCCTCTGGTGAGAAAGGATATCTGTGAGGCAGTCAGGATGATACGCGGGATCGAGGGCATCGACGAGATCACGCTGACCACGAACGGGGTCCTCCTGGAGAGCATGCTGGATGAGCTCATCAGCGCCGGCATCAGCTCGGTGAACATCAGTCTTGATACCCTGGATCCGGAGTATTACAGGCAGATAACTCGCGTCGGCGAGCTTGACACTGTCCTCTCGGCGCTGGATGCCTGTCTCGGCGCGCAGCTGAGGACCAAGATAAACTGTGTGCCGCTGACAGATGAAAATGACATCCTGGCACTTGCCAGGCTGGCCCGCGATAATGAGCTGCATGTCCGCTTCATTGAAAAGATGCCCTTCGGACCCGCGGATGCGGACAAATATTTTCCGAAGATCTACCGCGAGGATGAGATCAGGAGCATTATCGAGAAGAGCTTCGGCAGGCTGACGCCCTGCGGCGAAAGACTGGGCAACGGCCCGGCAGTGTATTACTCGCTGGAGGGATTCAAAGGGAAGATCGGATTTATATCGGCGATGAGCCACAGCTTCTGCAGTAGCTGCAGCCGCCTGAGGCTTACCTCAACGGGATTTTTAAAGACCTGTCTGTACTACGGCGACGGCGTAGATCTGGGCAGCATGCTTTTGGAGCCGGACAGCGTGATAGAAAAGGCTGTGCTTGAGGCCGTCAGCAGGAAGAGAGCGGGACACAGGTTCGGGGAGGACGCCCGGAAGGACGCAGCCCTGAGCTCGCTGTCGACGATCGGCGGCTGATAAGCAGGGCACAGGCGAAAGCAGAGCCGCCGGGCAGGGCGGCATATAGGAATAACAGGAGATGAGCTTTATGTTGATGGAACAGGCAAGAAAAGAGATCAGCGAGTACGGGAAACTTCTTATAGAAAAGGGACTAACGGAAGGCACCTCGGGCAATCTGAGCATCTATGATCCGCAGAGCAGGCTGATGGCGATCAGCCCCTCAGGCATCCCCTATGAGGAGATAAGACCTGAGGACGTCACTGTCATGGACCTTCAGGGAAATATCATCGACGGCATAAGAAAGCCCTCGAGTGAGCACGGGCTTCACAGCGCTGTCTACCGCGTGCGCGGTGACGCAGCTGCCGTTGTCCATGCGCACCCTGTATACTGCACGACGCTGGCCTGCATGGGATCTCCGCTGGAGGCAGTGCACTACGCGATCGCGGAGGCTGGCTCAGTCATGATGCCTCTGGTGCGCTATGAGACCTTCGGCACCCCCGAGCTGGCGGCTGCGGTCGAAGAGAAGATCGGCTCCAGCAGGGGACTTCTGCTCGCAAATCACGGTATGCTGGCCTGCGGGGGAAGCATGAAAGAAGCCTTTGGACTGACGCGGACCATGGAATGGTGCGCCCAGATCCAGTGGCGCTGCATGTGCGCCGGAGGGCCCAGGATACTCAGCGCTGAGCAGATGGAAAAGGCGGTAGAGCGCTACAGGAATTACGGCCAGCAGGAGGCAGGCGCAAAGAGCCCCCGTGGATATTACGCCTGAGCCGAAGAGAGAGCCTCCGAAGATATCAGACCGGAACACCGCGTAATTATCACAGCTGAATAAAATGTCCGGAGCGTCCGCCGTCTTTTTCGAGAAGGCGGATGTTTTCTATATGCATGCCGCGGTCCACGGCCTTGCACATGTCATATATGGTCAGCGCTGCCGCTGAGACAGCATGCAGGGCCTCCATCTCCACTCCGGTCCGGCCTGTGGTCCGGACGGTGCATTTGATGTGTACCGCGCTTTTGTCCGTGTCTGTCTCGAAGAGCATGTCGATCCCGTTCAGCATGAGCGGATGGCACATGGGTATGATATCGGAAGTGTGCTTCGCAGCCATGATCCCCGCGACCTGGGCGACGGCAAGCACATCACCCTTTTTGACGCGGCCCCCGGCGATAAGAGAGAGAGTCTCCGGCTTCATAAAAATGCTGCCGGCCGCCACGGCGATCCTCTCGGTGATGTCCTTGTCTGACACGTCGACCATGCGGGCGCGTCCCTGTTCGTTTATATGTGTTAAAGGCATGATACGCAGCTCCTTTTTTAAACTGATGATTACCCAAAATCCTGCTGATGTGATAGTATTATTTCATAAATATTCTATCATGAGCCCGGGATTATCTCAAGACTGCGATCCGACAGGAGGGCCTGATAGCTGAAAGAGGTTCAGATGGACAGTGATTTCGCCGAAAAGGCAGACGAACGGTATATATTCGCGCAGGCTCCGGTGCCGCAGGCAGTCAGGACGATGGCTGTCCCCACGGTCATCACCCAGCTGATAAATATAGTATACAATTACGCGGATACCTGGTATGTTGGCAGGACAGGCAATCCGGCCATGGTGGCGGCCCTGGGGGTCTGCTTTCCCATATTCGTGCTGCTGGCCGCCGCCGCTAACCTCTTTGGAGTGGGCGGTTCGAGCGTGATCTCGCGCTCTCTGGGAATGAAGAACGAGGACAGGGCAAGACGCGTATTTTCCTTCTGCTTCTGGGGAGGGATGACAGCTGCCGTCGTCTATATGATCATCATGACCGTGTTCAGGTCAAGGATAATCATGGTGATAGGCGGCGACAAAAATTCCTACGGCTACATATACAGCTATATCTTCTGGACGATGATCGTGGGCGCGGTACCGACTGTGGGCAATGTTCTCTGCGGCCATCTCGTCAGGTCGACAGGGGAGGCGAAGAAAGCTGCCGTCGGGATGTCGATGGGCGGCATACTCAACATTATACTGGATCCGCTGTTCATGTTCGTCATACTGCCTGCGGGGCATGAGGTGGAGGGAGCCGCGATAGCGACCATGATCTCCAACACGGCGGCCTTCGCCTATTTCATCATCTTTTTTATCAGGCGCCGCGACATAGCTATATTTGATCTTGACCCTAAGGATGTCAGCTTCGGCGACCATATACCGGGAGATGTGCTTATGATCGGTCTGCCGGCAGCGCTGCAGACAACGCTGGCCATGGTCTCCAACATGACGGCAAATGCCCTGATCAAGGGCTACGGCAGCGAGGCGGTAGCCGGCATGGGCATCGCCAAGAAGATAAATATGATAGCTTTCAACACCTGCATGGGAGTTACGCTGGGCGTGCTGCCGCTCATAGGCTTCAACTACGGATCAAAAAACTATGACAGGATGAAGAAGATCATCCGCTTTACGGGGATACTGGTATTTGTCTTCGGCTGCAGCTGTACAGTTCTGTTTGAGATATTCAACGTGCATCTGGTGAGGTTCTTTATCTCTGAGAGCAGGTCTGTCAGCTTCGGCTCGATGTTTTTGTCTGTCGTCGCGCTGGGAGTCCCGCTGGCCGCGCTCACCTACATGACAAATACCGTTTTCCAGGCGACCGGACACAAGCTGCAGAGCTTTATGCTCTCGATACTGAGGAAGGGCGTGCTGGACATAATGGGTATGTTTATGCTGCTGCCGCTGTTCGGGGCAAGAGGAGTCGTCATCGCGACGCCGGTGGCGGAGGTGCTGTCAGCCGCGTTCGCGGGAATACTTTTCTTCAGGCTGATGAAAAAGATGTGAGACATTTCCGGCTGCGCTTTATAAATATTTAATACAATATAGCCGAAAAGCAGTGCCCGGGTACTTGATTTTATTCGAATAAGGATTTACAATAATATAGCCGCACATAAACGACTATGGTCGATTACATATTTAAATTGAATGGGGGAGTGCCATAATGGCAAAAGTAGATATTATTTCTGGATTTTTGGGAGCAGGCAAGACGACTCTTATCAGGAAGCTCGTATCCGAGGCCTTTAAGGGCCAGCAGGTAGTTCTGATCGAAAATGAATTCGGCGAGATCGCTATCGACGGCGGTTTCCTTAAGGATGCCGGCATAGAGATAACAGAGATGAGCCAGGGCTGCATATGCTGCTCACTTGTCGGAGATTTCGGCAAAGCGCTCAAGGATGTCATCACGAAGTTCAATCCTGACAGGGTACTGATAGAGCCCTCAGGCGTAGGCAAGCTTTCAGATGTGGCGAAGGCTGTACAGCGCGCCGGCGATGATGTACCGATCGAGCTCAACAGCATGGTGACGGTAGCTGATGTCAACAAGTGCAAGATGTATCTGAAGAATTTCGGCGAGTTCTACAGCAATCAGGTGGAGAGCGCCGACACCATAGTGCTCAGCCGTACCCAGAAGGTCAGCCCTGAGAAGCTTGAGCAGGCAGTCGCCCTGCTCAGGGAGCACAACAAGGACGCGAGGATCATCACCACACCCTGGGATGAGCTCACAGGCGCGCAGATACTCTCAGCGATCGAGCATCCGATCTCTCTTGAAGACCTGATAATGGCCGAGGACGATGATGACGACGACGATGACGAGTGCTGCTGCGGACATGACCACCACGATGAGGATGAGCACGAGCATGAGCATCATCACCACCACGACGATGAGGACGAGCACGAGCATGAGCATCATCACCACCATGATGATGAAGACGAGGATGAACATGAGCATCATCACCACCATGATGAGGAAGATGAGCATGATCACGAACATCATCACCACCATCACGGCCATGACGCTGATGAGATATTCACCAGCTGGGGAACAGAGACACCCCGCAAATATACAAAGGAAGAGATCGAAAGTATTCTGAAGGCTCTTTCTGACAGCACCGAGAATGAGTACGGCATCGTGCTCCGCTCCAAGGGGATGCTTCCCGCTCAGGACGGAACATGGATCTATTTCGATATGGTTCCCGAGGAATTTGACATCCGCGAGGGTTCTCCGGAGTATACCGGCCGCCTCTGCGTAATAGGTTCCAAGCTTGATGAGGATAAGCTGGAGAAGCTTTTCCTTCTGAAATAGCTCATGCCTTACCAGACAGAAGAGGCAGCAGCGCTTAATCAGCAAAGGAGATGACAGATATGGACGAAGAAGTTCTTACAATACCGGTATACCTGCTGATGGGGTTCCTGGAGAGCGGAAAAACTTCTTTTATGAATGAGATAATGGGCAGCGGGGAATTTGCCGACGGAGACAGAGGCCTCTATATCTGCTGTGAGGAAGGCGAGACCGAGCTTGACCGCCATGCTGCGCAGTCGTGCAAGGTGGAGACACTCAGCGTGGAAGAGGAAAGCGAGATCACCACGGAGTTTTTTGCCGAGATCGAAGATAAATACCATCCGGAGCGCATTTTCATAGAGTATAACGGAATGTGGGATCCGGACACCATATTAAATGTAGATTTCCCGCAGGGCTGGGGGATCTACCAGATCGTGACCTTGATCGACGCGGATACCTTCGGAGTCTATCTTCAGAACATGAAGTCCATCATCGGGAATATCATCAAGTGTTCTGAGCTCGTCATCTTCAACAGATGCGACGACACGCAGGATCTGCCGATGTTCAGGCGACAGGTAAAGGCAGTGAACAACCGTATCCAGATGATGTTCGAGCACAAGGATGGTCACATGATAGAGCTGGGGAAGGATATCCCGCCCTATGATGTTGACGCGCCGGTGATCGAGATACCTGATGAGGATTACGGCCTGTTCTATATGGACGCTGCGGAAGACCAGGAAAGGTACGACGGCAAGACTGTGCACTTTAAGGGCAAGGTAATGAAGAGCCGCAAGTTTTCTCCCGGCTATTTTGTGCCCGGGCGCAATGCGATGACCTGCTGCGAGGCTGACATCCGCTTCCTCGGTTTTCTCTGCAAATGCGACCATCTTGACAAGCTCAAGAACGGCCAGTGGATAGACGTCACGGCGAAGATCAGATATGAAAAGCGCAAGGAGTACTACGGCTCAGGCCCTGTACTGTACACGCAGCATATCACAGCGGCACAGCCGCCGAGCGAAGATCTGGTCTATTTCAATTAAAAAAACAGATTTTTAAATAAAAGTCTTACATATTTTAATTATCTGTGATATATTTAACAGGCAATGAGCAGCTTCTGCGTAAGTCCGATTGCGGACAGGCAGGAGCTGCTCTTTTTGTGTATTTATGTCATTTCTGGAAGGTGAAAAAATGGAAAACAATACCGGAGCTCAGGACAGCGGGAAGAAGAGATCATTTCTGACAAAGGATTTCCTGCTGATCGTGCTGATCAATTTTTTTGTGTTTATCAACCATATCATGGCCTTGTCGACATTCCCGTTCTATATAAATGAACTGGGAGGAAATGAGGCGATATCCGGCTTCGCCGCCGCGCTTTTCTGCGTCATCGCCGTCATCTGCCGGCCGTTTATCGGCTGGATGCTCAATAACGGCAGGAGAAAGATCATATTGTTTATCGGCCTGCTGCTGATGGGTCTGATGCCGCTGGGGTACCTGGCAGCTCCGTATGTCTCGGTGCTGCTGCTCCTGCGTATGCTGCACGGCGCCGGGCTGGCTGCTTCCACGACGACCACCAGCACTGTGGCCACAGACCTGGTGCCGCCGGACAGGTTCGCCGAGGGGATGGGGATCTTCGGTATGAGCACCGCGCTGGCGACGGCGGCGGCACCGGCCATCGGCCTGGGCATCATGAAAAAAGCCGGCTTTGGCCCACTGTATATCGCCACTGCCCTGGCAGCCCTGGCGGCAGTCCTGCTGTTTTACATGCTGCGCACGAAGAAGGTCGAGGTCGTCCCCACAAAGCTGGAACTCAGGGGCCTGATAAACAAGGAGGCGCTCCCCGCGTCCGCCAGCGCGCTGCTGTTCATGATGAGCTTCGGCGCCCTGGAAAATTTCACCGCGCTCTACGCAGATGAGAAAGGTCTTCCCAGCGGGAGCATTTTCTTCCTTATCATGGCAGCTGTCCTGCTCTTTACGAGGATGTTCCTGGGAAAAGTCGCGGACACGAAGGGCGAAGGCCTGTTCGTATACAGCTGCAACTTCGCCATGCTGGCGGCGCTTGTGATGATGGCCCTGGCACCGAGCGTACCCACATATGTCATCTCCGCGGCTCTGTCCGGATACGCCTTCGGCGGTCTTGAGCCGGCCCTGCAGACTATGGCGGTGCGTATCGCTCCGTTGAAAAAGCGCGGATCTGCCAATTCCACCTTCCTCTGTGCCTACGATATCGGCTACGGGATCGGCGGCGCGCTGGCCGGCGTCCTGATCACTGAGATCGGCTATTCCGGCATGTGGCTGATAATCGCCGCTGCCGATCTGGCTTCCGTGCTGGTATACCTGGCCTGGGGCAGAAATCACGAGTCAGCCTTCCGCAACTGGTGCAGCAGCGCGGATGCCATATAACAGCACTGAGGATGCGGCAGTCAGGCCGCATCCTCAGTGATTTTTCTTGATTTTAAAATTATCCGCGCATCCTGCAGGAGTATTTACAGCATGAGCGTGACCGTCTGCCCGGACTTCAGTCCCAGCTCTCTGATCGCACTGCTGTATTCTTCATAGGAGGCGCTGTCCATTCTCCAGGACAGACCGCAGCCGGCAGAGATCTCCTTGGGAAGAGGTATCAGCCTTCCCGGGATACCGCGGCTGCGGCATTCATTTTCCATGGCGATGGCCTCTGTGGTAGTGTCAAATGTGATGATGGTGTATTCTTTTTTTTCTCTCATGATAAATGCCCGCCGGAACTGCCGCCCGCCGCATCCTCGGCGATCTTTCGCACAGCCTCCGCGGCGGCAGAGACCTCTTCCTCAGTATTGAAATATGAAAAGCTGAAGCGCACGGCTCCCTGCTCTGCTGTACCGAGCGACTTGTGCATCAGGGGAGCGCAGTGCGCGCCGGAGCGTGTACATATCCCGTGCTCCTCCCAGAGCAGGTCGCTGACTTCTCCGGAACCGAGGCCGGCGATATTTAAGGTGACGATAGGCGCCCTCAGCTGAGCCACAAGGTCACCGTAGAGCTTTATGCCGGGGATATTCCTGAGCTTATCCGCGAACATCTGCGCCAGCCGGTGATCCTTCCGGTAAATATTTTCGACGCCGGTTTCCAGAAGAAAGCTGACTGCCGCGTTGAGTCCGGCCAGGCCGTGCCCGTTAAGAGTCCCGGCCTCGAGCACTGTCGGCATCTGCGGCGGCTGGTGCCTGTCGTAGCTGGCGACCCCGCTGCCGCCTGACTTAAAGGCAGGCAGCTCAAGCCCCTCGCGCACGTATATGCCGCCTGTGCCCTGCGGCCCCAGCAGTGCCTTGTGTCCGGTAAAGCAGAGTACATCCACTCCCATATCCTGGACATCGATGGGTATCTCGCCTGCGCTCTGAGCGGCGTCAGCGACAAATATCCCGCCGTGTCTGTGGACGATGCCGCTGAACAGCCTGAGATCGATCGTGTTGCCGGTGAGATTGGAAGCCTGCGCCAGCACCACGACCTGGGGGATCATGCTGCCGCCGGAGACGGATCGGAGATAAATATCATTTTTCTCCATGGCAGAGTCAAGATCCCCGGGCGAGATGCGTCCGTATTCATCAGCAGAGAGTATGCTCAGATGAGCCCCGGCGTCTTCCTTCACGAACAGCGGGCGCAGCACCGAATTGTGCTCGCACACACTGGTGACGGCGCAGCCGGCGGGGAAACCGTATCCGGGGGCCTTTACCAGACCGGAGACAGCTATGTTGAGAGCCTCGGTGTCGTTGCAGGTAAATGCGATCCTTGAGAGATCGGGAATGTTAAAAAGCCTGGCGAGTTTTTTCCTTGTGTCGAATATCATCCGCGAGGCGTTGAGGGTAGGCTCGTGAGCGCCCCTGCCGGCGTTGCCGATGCGGCTGAAGGAATCATACACTGCCTGAGCGACCTGCGGCGGCTTGACAAAACTCGTGGCTGCATTATCCAGGTAAATCATTTAGAACCATCCGTATATCTGAAAAAGTCTAAGGTCTTATAACAAGGTCTGCCTTCGTAAGCCTTTCAACTATGTCGTACATGTTGCTCACCGATCCGACCTTCAGTTTGTCTGTCAGGCCATAGTGGTTCAGGCAGGTACCGCAGGTCATTATCTCAACGCCCTGATCCTGCATGCTCCTGAGATCCCCGATGATCTCTTCGTGCTCGCAGGGGAGTTTTGCCCCTCCGTTGTAAAATATGACAGCGGACGGCAGTTCATCCTGCTGGGCCAGAGCATAGATGAAGCCCTTGATCAGAATGCCGCCGAGCTCGTCGTCGCCGGTCCCCATGACTGAGGATGTGACTGCCACGACTACATTCTTATGCTTCTTTTCCCCGGCGTCACAGCTGCACTCTGTTTCTTCGGCACTGCCGGATCCTTCTTCGGCCGGATCGTCGCCGACTGTTATGATGACACGGTAGCGGTCATCGTCATACTTTTCGCTTGTCACGCCGTAATTCCTCTGTTTGGCCATCTTTGTCAGGTTCTGAACGGCGATCTCGTTATCCACAAGTGTTTCCACGATATCTCCGCTGACGAGTGACTTGATGGCTTCCCTGGTCTTTACTACCGGGACAGGACAGGGGTCTCCTATAGCATCTACAATTTTCATGGCTGCTGCTCCTTATTAAAAATTTCATTTTGCACTGTGATCATTATACAGCAGAAAATGCGGTTTTTCAATGCGTTTATAGACTGTACAGCAGACAATATATAGATTTTATCTATAAGACAGAAGCCGCGCCCGGGCAGAGCCGATGGGGCAGCCAGGACGCGGACAGCGGATCGCATTGATTTTGGCACGCGCAGAGGCACAGTTTGCGAAAAAATATTGACAAGCCGGGGTTTTGTTGATAAACTAATGAGGTATGTCTTATTGGGGCATACTGTTCATATTTTTAATCACAGGAGGTGAAAATAATGCCGACATTTAACCAGTTAGTTAGAAAGGGTAGACAGAGTGTTGAGAAGAAGTCAACAGCTCCTGCTCTGCAGAGAAGCTTCAACTCTCTTCACAAGAAAGCTATCGATATGTCTTCTCCTCAGAAGAGAGGCGTATGCACAGCTGTCAAGACTGCTACCCCGAAGAAACCTAACTCAGCTCTCAGAAAGATCGCCAGAGTACGTCTTTCGAATGGTATTGAGGTTACAAGCTACATCCCCGGAGAAGGCCACAACCTTCAGGAGCATAGCGTTGTCCTTATCAGGGGCGGCCGTGTAAAGGATCTGCCCGGTACAAGATACCATATCATCAGAGGAACTCTCGATACCGCAGGGGTCGCTAACAGAAGACAGGCCCGTTCTAAGTATGGAGCTAAGAGGCCGAAGAAGTAATCGGGTTTCGTTTTCTGCTATTTGCGAACGAATGTAGCATTATTTTCATATTGCTATACACTTCGAGCGCGAACACTTAGCCGCAGACTACGTGAGTACCCGGGACCTAATGATCCACAAGGAGGGAAGTAACGTGCCAAGAAAAGGACATGTACAGAAAAGAGATGTTCTGGCAGACCCCATTTACGACAGCAAAGTCGTAACAAAGCTGATCAACAATATCATGCTTGACGGCAAAAAGGGTGTGGCCCAGAAGATTGTCTACGGTGCATTTGACACCGTAGCAGAGAAGACAGGCAAGGATGCCCTCGAGGTATTCGAGGAGGCTATGAACAACATCATGCCTGTTCTCGAAGTTAAGGCCAGAAGAATCGGCGGTGCCACATATCAGGTACCTATCGAGGTAAGGCCGGAGAGAAGACAGGCGCTGGCGCTCAGATGGATGACCATGTTTTCCCGCAAGAGAAGCGAGAAGACCCAGGTCGAGCGTCTGGCAAATGAGATCATGGATGCTGCCAACAACACCGGTTCGGCAGTAAAGAGAAAAGAAGATATGCACAAGATGGCAGAGGCAAACAAGGCATTTGCACATTACAGATGGTAATGTACATGAGCTGGCTTTCGGTTATGTGCATTGAAGTGAGAAGGAGGAATATCCTTGGCTGGTAGAGAATACCCGTTGGAGAGGACCAGGAATATAGGTATCATGGCTCATATAGATGCAGGCAAAACTACACTTACTGAGCGTATACTCTATTATACCGGTGTCAATTATAAAATAGGCGAGACATACGAGGGTACCGCTACTATGGACTGGATGGAACAGGAGCAGGAGCGAGGTATCACGATCACCTCGGCAGCTACTACCTGCCACTGGACTCTCCAGGAGAATAACAAAGCGAAGGACGGCGCTCTGGAACATCGTATCAACATTATCGATACTCCGGGACACGTTGACTTTACAGTAGAGGTAGAGCGTTCACTGCGAGTGCTCGACGGTGCCATAGGCGTATTTGACGCCAAGGGCGGCGTTGAACCCCAGTCAGAGAACGTATGGCGTCAGGCTGATACCTATAACGTACCGCGTATGGCATTTGTGAATAAAATGGATATCATGGGTGCCAATTTCGCTAACACTGTCAGCGAGATAGGATCAAAGCTTGGCAAAAACGCAGTAGTGATCCAGCTGCCGATTGGCAAGGAAGATTACTTTAAGGGCATCATCGATCTGTTCGAGATGAAGGCATACATTTATAATGATGCCAAGGGCGAGGATATTTCGATCGTTGATATTCCGGATGATATGAAGGATGAGGCTGAGACTGCTCACTCAGAGCTCGTGGAGAAGATCTGCGAGTTTGACGATGATCTGATGGCGCAGTATCTCGACGGCGAGGAACCTTCTGTAGAAGATATGAAGAAGGCTCTGCGCAAGGCGACTATCGAGAACAAGGGTGTTCCGGTATGCTGCGGAAGCGCTCATCAGAACAAGGGTATCCAGAAGCTTCTGGATGCCGTTATCGAGTTCATGCCTGCGCCTACAGATGTCGCAGACGTGACCGGCACTGACATGGATGGCAAAGAGATCACGATACATTCGTCTGATGACGCACCGTTCGCGGCTCTTGCTTTCAAGATCATGACAGATCCGTTCGTAGGCCGTCTGGCATTTATCCGTGTATATTCCGGAACACTGAATTCAGGTTCATACACGCTCAATGCCACCAAGGGCAAGAAGGAACGTGTAGGACGTATCCTGCAGATGCATGCGAACAAGAGGTCAGAGCTTGACAAGGTCTACTCGGGCGATATCGCCGCGGTAGTAGGCTTTAAGCTCACATCGACCGGAGATACGATCTGTGATGAGCAGCATCCTGTCATCCTTGAGTCTATGGAATTCCCTGAGCCGGTTATCGAGCTGGCTATCGAGCCCAAGACCAAGGCCAGCCAGGGCAAGATGGGTGAGGCTCTCGCAAAGCTTGCGGAGGAAGATCCCACATTCAGGGCCCACACAGACAATGAGACAGGACAGACTATCATAGCCGGCATGGGCGAGCTCCATCTGGAGATCATCGTCGACAGACTCCTTCGTGAGTTCAAGGTCGAAGCCAATGTCGGAGCTCCTCAGGTCGCATACAAGGAGAGCATCACCAAGGCTGTTGATGTCGACAGCAAGTATGCGAAGCAGTCCGGCGGCCGCGGCCAGTACGGACACTGCAAGGTCCACTTCGAGCCTATGGATGCGAACGGCGAAGAGCTGTTCAAGTTTGATTCGACAGTCGTGGGCGGCGCTATCCCCAAGGAATACATTCCTGCGGTCGGCGAGGGTATAGAGGAAGCTTCCAAGGCAGGTATCCTTGGCGGTTATCCGGTACTCGGCGTTCACGCAACAGTATACGACGGCTCCTATCATGAAGTCGATTCGAGTGAGATGGCATTCCACATTGCCGGATCCATGGCCTTCAAGGAGGCTATGCAGAAGGGCTCGCCTGTTCTGCTTGAACCCACCATGAAGGTAGAGGTCACGATGCCCGAAGAATATATGGGCGATATCATCGGCGATCTCAATTCACGCCGTGGCAGGATCGAGGGAATGGAAGACATAGGCGGCGGCAAGATGGTCAAGGCTTATGTACCTCTTTCAGAGATGTTCGGCTATTCCACAGACCTTCGTTCAAGGACGCAGGGCCGCGGAAACTACTCGATGTTCTTCGAAAGATATGACCCCGTTCCGAAGAGTATAGCTGAGAAGGTCCTTAACAAAAAGGAAGACTGATCAGCCTTACAGACAGGTAAAATTTTGACAAAATAGTCTTGAATATGCGAGGCAAATGCAATATAATCGTATTTAGCCGAGTTTACTGCATCTCGCAGCAGGAGTGCCAGTGGCATTTCCGATTATTATCATTTTATGACCTCTGCGCGGACGTTATTGCAGAGGGTTCATCAAAGGAGGACGTTTAAAATGGCAAAAGCTAAATTTGATCGTACTAAACCGCATTGTAACATTGGTACTATCGGCCACGTAGATCATGGCAAAACAACGCTTACAGCAGCTATCACACTTGTACTTTCCAAGAGAGTGCCCGGCAATGAGTTCAAGGCATTCGACAGCATCGACAAGGCTCCCGAAGAAAGAGAGCGTGGCATAACAATCTCCACAGCTCATGTTGAGTATGAGACAACAAAGAGACATTATGCACATGTTGACTGCCCGGGACATGCTGATTATGTAAAGAACATGATCACAGGTGCTGCTCAGATGGACGGCGCTATCCTCGTAGTTGCTGCTACCGATGGTGTTATGGCTCAGACAAGAGAGCACATCCTTCTTTCCCGTCAGGTAGGTGTTCCTTATATCGTCGTATTTATGAACAAATGCGATATGGTTGATGATGATGAGCTCCTTGAGCTCGTTGACATGGAGATCAGAGACCTCCTGAATGAGTACAGCTTCCCCGGCGATGATACTCCTATCATCCAGGGCAGCGCTCTGAAGGCTCTTGAGGATCCGGACGGCGAGTGGGGCGATAAGATCATGGAGCTTATGGATGCTGTTGACAGCTATATCCCGACTCCTGTTCGTGATACCGACAAGCCTTTCCTTATGCCCGTTGAGGACGTATTCACTATCACAGGTCGCGGCACTGTTGCTACAGGCCGTGTAGAGAGAGGTACTCTCAAGATCTCTGATGAAGTTGAGATCGTCGGCGTTCATGAGGAGAAGAGGAAAGTAGTCGTTACCGGTATCGAGATGTTCCGTAAGACCCTTGATGAGGCATATGCCGGTGATAATATCGGCTGCCTTCTTCGTGGTGTACAGAGGGACGAGATCGAGAGAGGCCAGGTCCTGGCTAAACCCGGTTCAGTAGATCCCCATAAGAAGTTTACAGCTCAGGTATACGTTCTGACTAAGGATGAGGGTGGCCGTCATACACCTTTCTTCAATGACTATCGTCCTCAGTTCTATTTCAGGACAACTGATATCACTGGTGTCATCTCTCTCCCTGAGGGTGTTGAGATGTGCATGCCTGGCGATAACATCGAGATGACTATCGAGCTCATCCATCCTATCGCTATGGAGCAGGGACTTACATTCGCTATCCGTGAGGGCGGCCATACTGTAGGTTCAGGCCGTGTTGCTACGATCATCGAGTAATCACGGAGTAATTTATACATTAAAACCTCCGAGGCTTCTACCCCGGAGGTTTTTTATTGGCTGCATTGTTTTGAAAAATGTAAAGTAATTACTTGCTATATCACTGGATTCTGGATATAATTGCTATAGATTGTCGCGTCAGAATAGCGATAACTGGTGATTTTGTGTAATAGCATTGGTCTTTGATTATTATCTGATCACCATCTGATATGATGGAGGGGGATCATATTTTGGCTGAATATATTGTTAAACGTGTCATCATCGGTTTAGTTACCGTCCTGGTTGTTGCCACACTTACCTTTTTTATCATGAACCTGGTCCCGGGCGGACCGTTTCTTTCTGAGAAGGCAGTGACAGCGCAGGCGCAGGCCGCCATGGAAGCGAAGTACGGCCTGGACAAACCGCTTACCTCACAGTACATCACCTATATGTCAGATCTGGCACACGGTGATCTCGGGCTTTCCCTGAAGAAGAGGGGCCGTACTGTCAACCAGATCATCTCTGAAAAATTCCCGGTTTCAGCACGTCTCGGCGGGATCGCGATACTTTTTGCAGTGTTTGTAGGTGTTCCGCTCGGCTCAGTCGCGGCATTTAAGCGCGGGTCAGTGCTGGATAATATCATACTGGTATTCTCAACGGCAGGTGTAGCCATTCCAAGCTTCCTGTCATCAACGCTGCTGATGTATTTCCTGTCGGTAAAGCTGAAGCTTCTGCCGTCACTGGGCCTCAACAGCCCGGCAAGCTACATTATGCCGGTGTTCTGTCTGGCGCTGTATCCGACCTGCTATATCGCGCGTCTCATGCGCTCATCCATGCTGGATGTCATCGGTCAGGATTACATGCGCACGGCTAAGGCCAAGGGCCTTTCCGCAGGCAAATCGATATTCAAGCACGCCATGAGGAATGCCATTCTCCCGGTAGTCACCTACCTCGGGCCGCTCCTCGCATCGCTTATGACCGGTTCCTTCATCATCGAGAAGATATTTACCATTCCCGGTCTCGGGCATGAATTTGTCGGAGCGATAACTTCCCGTGACTATCCTTTGATTATGGGAACAACAATATTCCTGGCTGTGTTCATTATTGCGATGAACGTTCTTGTCGATATCGTTTACGCATTTGTCGATCCCAGGATCAAACTGAAATAGTGCAGGAGAATGATATGGAAAATAATGAAACAGCAGAAAATACAGAAAATAAAAAGAAAAATTATCTGAGCCTTCAGCTGAATGTTGACGATTTTGTACCTGCCACGCAGGAGGAAAAGGAATCGCTGGTGACGATGAGGGCTTCGGTCGGTTTCTGGCAGGACGGCTTCCGCCGGCTGCGCAAGAATAAGATCGCCATGACAGCGCTTGTCATAGTACTGATCATCATATTCTTTTCCTTTTTCGTCCCGGCCTTTTACCCCTACAAGTATGAGGAACAGATCAAAGGTTCCGAGCGTCTTGGCATAATGCAGTATTCGACAAGCGAGCAGGAGCTTATCGCGTCCGGCCAGAAGGTATTCCCTCACATACTGGGTACTGACCAGAACGGCAGGGATTACATGATACGTGTACTTATAGGATCGCGTATCTCCATGACTGTAGGTCTGGTAGCTTCGGCGCTGATCCTCCTCATAGGATCGTTCTACGGCGCGATAGCGGGCTATTTCGGCGGAAAGACTGATATGATCATGATGCGTATCGTGGATGTGATCTACTCGATACCGGATATACTGATAATCATCCTGCTGGCGCAGGTGCTTGAATTCCCGCTGCAGAATCTCGGCATGGTGCCCGGATTTGCCTGGATAAAGACACTGGGACCCAATATGGTCTCCATGTTCATAGTGTTCGCCATTCTGTACTGGGTCGGCATGGCGCGTATCGTCCGCGGGCAGATCATGGTGCTGAAACAGAACGAATATGTCACAGCCGCGAAGGCTATGGGCGCGAAGAACGGCCGTATCATCAAGAAGCATCTGATCACGAACTGCATAGGTACGCTTATCGTTACCACTACACTGCAGATCCCGGCATCGATCTTTACGGAGTCTTTCCTGAGCTTCCTGGGTCTGGGCGTGCAGGCGCCGACCCCGTCACTGGGCTCGCTTGCTTCTTCAGCCCTCAACGGACTGCAGACTTACCCGGAGAAACTGTTTGCGCCTGCATTTATGATTTTTATTATCATTCTGAGCTTTAATCTGCTCGGCGACGGTCTTAGGGACGCATTTGATCCCAAGATGAAGCGTTAGGATGACAGAAGAAGGATCGGAGAGGTACTATGGAACAATATCTGGTCAATATTCAGCATGAACGGCTTTCGTTCTTTACACCCGCGGGTGAGGTGAAAGCGCTGAATGATGTTTCTATACAGATGCACGAGGGCGAAGTCCTCGGCATCGTCGGCGAGTCGGGTTCCGGCAAGTCCGTGACAGCGTACTCTATAATGGGGCTGACTGCGGAGAACGGCAGGATCGTCGGCGGCTCAGTAGAGTTTAACGGCAAGCGCATAGATGAGATGAGCGAGGCAGAGCTGCGCAAGATCCGCGGCAAGGAAGTCAGCATCATTTTCCAGGACCCTATGACTTCGCTGAACCCGGTCTATACGGTCGGCAACCAGATCGAGGAAGTGCTCAGGCTCCACGTAGGCATAAAGGGCAGGGAAGCCCACGCCCGCGCTGTTGAGCTGCTTTCACTGGTTGGCATCAATGAGCCGGAAAAACGTATCAAGCAATACCCGCATGAGCTGTCCGGCGGTATGCGGCAGCGAGTCATGATAGCTATAGCGCTGGCCTGCCAGCCAAAGCTCTTGATAGCGGATGAGCCCACGACGGCTCTGGACGTCACGATACAGGCCCAGATACTCGAGCTTATGCAGGATCTGAAGAAAAAGCTGGGCATGGGCATCATACTCATCACGCATGATCTGGGTGTGGTGGCGTCAATGTGCGATAACATCGCAGTCATGTATGCCGGTGAGATAGTTGAGTACGGAACGGCGGATGATATTTTCTATACGCCGGAACACGAATATACCAAGGGACTGATAAGGTCGATCCCCAAACTGCTGGAAAAGGAATATTCCAAGCTGGTCCCCATTGAGGGACAGCCGGTCGATCTGCTGGATCTTCCGAAGGGATGCCCCTTTGCGCCGCGCTGCGGCGCCTGCATGAAGATATGCCTGAAGGCGAAACCGGAACTGAGCAATATCGATCAGCATCACTACTCAAAATGCTGGCTCCTTCAGAAAAAAGAATTTGAGGAAATCCAGGGAGGGGATGCCTGATGGAAGATAAAAAACTGCTGGAAGTCCGGGATCTCAAACAGTATTTCCCGGCAGCCGGATCGCATAAGGTGGTGAAAGCCGTCGACGGCGTCAGCTTCTATATAAACAGAGGCGAGACTTTTGGCCTGGTAGGTGAATCAGGCTGCGGAAAGACGACCACCGGACGGGCAATACTCAGGCTTACAGAGCCGACAGACGGCACAGTCATCTATGACGGAGTGACGATCTTTGACGGGAGCAAGAAAAAAAACATCGACATGCTGCCCTACAGAAGAAAGATGCAGATCGTATTCCAGGATCCCTATGCGTCGCTTGATCCGCGTATGACCGTCGGTGATATCGTGGGCGAGGGCGCCGACATACAGAAACTATTCAAAAATAAAAAGGAACGTCAGGAACGTGTGCTTTATCTTCTGGATAAAGTCGGACTGAATTCCGAACATGCCAACCGTTTTCCGCATGAGTTTTCAGGCGGACAGAGACAGCGTGTGGGTATCGCCCGCGCCCTGGCCGTAGAGCCGGAATTCATCGTGTGCGATGAGCCGGTGTCAGCGCTGGACGTGAGCATCCAGGCGCAGGTCATCAACATGTTCGAGGATCTGCAGCACGATCTGGACCTGACTTACCTGTTTATTGCGCACGACCTGAGTGTTATAAACCATATTTCCGACAGGGTCGGCGTCATGTACCTTGGCCACCTGGTGGAGACCGCTTCATCCGACGAGCTGATCTTCCACTCACTGCACCCATACACTAAATCCCTGATCTCGGCTGTTCCCATTGCTGATCCGAAGACGGCAAGGACAGCAAAACGGATCATCTTAAAGGGAGATGTACCCAGTCCTATGAATCCGCCCAGCGGCTGCGCGTTTCGCACGCGGTGTCCGTATGCGGACGAACAATGTGCGCAGGAGGTACCCGTGTTCAAAGAGGTCATGCCGGATCATTATGCGGCCTGTCATCATCTTGACCGAATGAACTGAGTAAAGCGCAAAAGGAGAAGATTATGAAAAAGAAAAAACTGGCAATGGCCCTTGCGGCTGTGCTGGCATCTGCTATGATGCTCGCAGGCTGCGGCGGCTCAGCAAGCAGCACTTCCAGCAGTGCAGCAAGCAGCTCCGGCAGTTCATCAGCTGCTGAGACAACTGCAAAAGCAGCGACAAGCAGCAATGCACTCGACGTACAGATCGGCCCTTCACCTGAGACGATCGACCCGGCTCTCAACTCTGCGGTTGACGGCGCGAATATGATCCTTCACGCATATGAAGGCCTGCTGAAATTTGACAAAGACAACAATATCGTTCCCGGATTAGCTGAGAAGTATGAGACATCATCCGACGGCCTTACCTGGACATTCCACTTAAGAAAAGGCCTCAAGTGGTCAGACGGCTCTGCCCTGACTGCCAAGGATTTCGTCTATTCCTGGAAGCGTGTAGCAGATCCCAGCGTTGCAGCACCTTACGGCTATGACCTCCTCAACTACATCACAGGCTATGATGAGGCGGCAAAGGGTGATCTGGACAAGCTCGGTGTTTCCGCTCCGGATGACAATACATTTGTTGTCAAACTGAAGAACCCCTGCACGTATTTCGACAAGATCTGCGCGTTCGCGGTACTTGTTCCCGTACAGCAGGCTACTATCGAAGCCAACGGCGACGGCTGGTGGACAAATCCCAAGACTTATATCACTGATGGCCCCTACTATATGACCGAGTATACAGACGGCTCACAGATCGTTTTCACAAAGAATCCCAACTACTGGGATGCTGAGCACATCACCTTTGATACCATCACCTGGCATCTGATCGAGGACGCTAACGCGGCTTACACTGCATATCAGAACGGCGATGTACAGATGATCAAGGATGTTCCCACAGAGGAGATCCCTTCACTCACAGGCAACAAGGAATTCACGATCGACCCTATCATGGGCACCTATTATATTTCCTTCAACTGTGCGAAGGAGCCCTTCAACAATGCGAAGGTCCGCGAGGCACTCTCTCTGGCTATCGACAGGAATTATGTTGCCAACACTATCATGCAGGGCACATATTCACCGGCTACTAACTTTGTAGGCCCTGGTGTTTCCGATGCTACAAAGGGTTCAAAATTTGAGGATGTCACAAAGTCAAAGTACGGCAACTTCTTCAATAATGACGATTACAACAAGAACCTTGAGGCAGCCAAGAAAGCACTTTCGGATGCAGGATATCCGAACGGCAAGGGCTTCCCTGAGATCAAGTATCTTACCAATGACGCCGGCTACCACAAGGCAGTGGCAGAGTATCTGCAGTCTGCATGGGCACAGCTGGGCATCACTCTCACGATCGATATCCAGGAGTGGAAGACCGTTACCTCTGACAGACGTTCAGGCAATTTCGACGTTGCCCGCAACGGCTGGGTATATGACTGGGATGATCCTTCCAACATGATCAACCTTCTTGAGACACAGAACGGCAACAATGACGGCAAATATTCGAGCAAGGATTTCGATAAGCTTGTAGAAGAAGCAAGGACGACAGCTGATGTCGATACTCATTACGCAAAGCTTCACGAGGCAGAGCAGGTAATGCTCAAGGATTACGCTATGGCTCCTGTAGCTTACTACAACGATTTCTGGCTCCAGAAGACAAACCTTAAGGGAACATGGCATTCGCCTTACGGTTACTGGTATTTCATGTACGGTTCGCTTGAGTAGCAGACGGCAGACGCTGCCTGTACAGCTCGCACAGCGAGTACGCAAAAAACGCCGGCGGGGTCTGCCCGCCAGGCGTTTTTTCTGCATAGGACCTGGAGGTATTGCTCAATGGAAGCACTTTATTCAACAAGGACAAAACTGACACGGGAGGAATATGTACAGTACAATTTTACTGTGCTCAGGCATTTTCTGCCGTACAGGGGCAATCTGATCATAGTATATGCCGCACTCGCGGTGCTGGCGGTCTTCTGCTTTATCAAAGGGATCGATATGGTGCTGTATGGCGACGCCGTCGGAATGATCATATTTCCCTTTATCTACAGGATGATCGTCAAAAGGCGCATCGCGGCCATCTATGAGACGAACGCCCAGCTGCAGAATTCAGACGTGGCGATAGATTTTTTTGAGGATCACGTCACTTCGGCGGGAGATGTGTCGAGTATCGAAGTCAGCTATGACAAGCTGTTTAAGATATTTGAGACGAAAAAGAATTATTATCTTATGCTCGGACAGAATGAGGGCATAATAGTGATAAAAGAAAACTGCTCCGGAGAGCTGCTTTCTTTTATCAGAGATATCAGGTTAAAATACGGTCTTTAGGCGCTGAGCCTGTCAGAACAGTTCGGTGTATATCTTCATTATCCTGTCCCGGTCAAGCTCCGTGAAATTATTTGCCAGGAGCCTTTGCTGATTAGCCAGGACGGAGTCTGTGAATTCCGGTATCTGTTCTCTTGTCATGCCGTACTCATGCAGAGCTTTTTTGGGGACGATGTGGTTGAGCAGCTTCTCAAGCTCCTCGTAGACATTATCCGTTCTGCAGCCGAGTATGCCGGCGATGTACGCGTTTACTGACGCGATCTCGCCGTCTTGCTTCAATTCCATGTAATTCTTCATCACACCTGTGAACATCGCGTAGTTCGATTCCCCGTGGGGCACGTGGAAGGCAGCGCCGAGCGGGTAGCTCAGGGCGTGGACAGCTCCGTTCCCGGCATTGCCGAAGGAGATGCCGGCGTAGTTTGCCGCCGAGAGAAAGTCATTGATGAGCGGCAGTCTGGCGTCCGGGCCGTCCGCGGCTATGACCTTGTATCCGTTCAGTATCATGCCCATCGCCTTGTAGGCAAACATCCTGGTGACGTCATTTGCCTTCGGGGAGAGACTCGATTCGACAGAATGCACGAGAGCGTCGATGGAGCTGGTCGCAAAAGCTCCGAAGGGCAGTTTTTCCAGCAGTTCGGGAATGATGACCGCGTCGTCCGGGTAAAGCTCGTCGACTGCCAGTCCCTTTTTCGTATGCAGACCGTTGAGAGTCAGTATGGAAATATTGGTGACTTCACTTCCGGTACCGCAGGTGGTAGGGACGAGCACCAGCTTTTTGTCGCGTATGATGTCGAGACTGCCGCTGAAAAGATCCGCGGCGGGGGAAGTATATTTCAGAGCGAAAAGCTTCGCAACGTCCATGACGGTGCCGCCGCCGACGGCGATGATACGCTCGTGTCTGCCGCTGATATCAGCGCAGATGGCGTTGACCAGATCATCGTCAGGCTCGCCGCTGCCGTAATCGCCGGGACTTATCACATCGCAGTCCAGATTCAGGCTGTCGAAATAGTCTCTCAGAAAATGACGGTTGCAGAAAAGAAGATCGCCCCTGCCGATGCCGAAGCTGTCGGCGAATTCCTTTACTGACGAGAACCAGTGAATAGTCTGTTTTAACATAAATTTCTTCAAATCACACACCTCCTGTGAATATTTTTTGGAAAGAAATACGGTCTTAACTTACGGTAATTTTAATACAAAGCGCAGACTGAATCAAGAGACAGGGCAGAATACGCTAAATATCAGCACTTTGTATCATTGAAAACCCATGCCGGCGTATGTTATGATTGATACATAAATGTATCTGAAAAAATGCACTGAATTGTGAGGTAGATTTGGGAAGATCATATTTTGGCAGGAAACTGAACGCTGCAAGGCAAAGGCTGACTGGAAAATGGAGAAGCATAACTCCGCTGAAGAAGGTCCGGGCTGCGAAGACATTCACGGACATCGTCAATATTTCTCTGGGAATAATGTGTATAGCCTACCCGGATACGATGTATGGCGTGCTGCCATATCTGATGGGCGCTATGATGGTGATCAGCGGTCTGGCATCTATGGCTGTCAGCGTGATCAGGAAGGAATACAGGCGCACGGATACACGGCTGACAGCGTCCGGCATAATCTCAGCGGTGATAGGTGCCATCATCATCCTGCAGGATCAGGCTTCCTACGGACTGGTAGGTGTGTTCTGGGGCTATTCAGGACTGACCAGGGCCGCCGGTGAGCTGAATAAGGCTATCAGCAGGATAGCGACCAAAAGAGGAGAGTGGGCACGGCTCATGTTCTTCGCGGTCTTTGGTATTGTTATTTCCATAATGCTCCTGGCAGACCCTGTACAGAGAGTGCATGAACATATGGTTTTTATAGGTATAGAGCTGATATTCATCGGTTTTGATGAGATCGACGAGACATATTTCGTAAAAGATTTGGGGCTATGATGAAACAATTATCTTTTGGTGATCTGGGCAATGATTCGCAGCCGCTCGCGGCAAGACTGCGCCCGCAGACTCTTGACGAGTTCGCCGGGCAGCAGCATCTGATAGGGGAGGGCAGGATACTGCGCCGTCTCATAGAGCGCGATGAGATATCATCCATGATCTTCTGGGGGCCTCCCGGAGTCGGCAAGACCACGCTTGCCCAGATAATCGCCAACCGCACGAAATCGGAATTTATAACATTTTCGGCCGTGACCAGCGGGATCAAGGAGATACGCAAGGTCATGGAGCAGGCCGACAGCAACAGGCGGCTGGGGATACGGACCATAGTGTTCGTGGACGAGATACACCGCTTCAACAAGGCTCAGCAGGATGCTTTCCTGCCCTTCGTCGAGAAGGGCAGCATAGTGCTGATCGGAGCCACGACTGAGAATCCCTCCTTTGAGGTGAACGGGGCTCTTCTCTCCAGGTGCCGGGTCTTCGTGCTCAAGGCGCTGCAGCCGGAGGATCTGGTGAAGCTCCTGAAAAATGCTCTTAACAGCCCCAGGGGCTTTGGCGATGAGCACGTCGTCATCTCGGATGACATGCTGCAGATGATCGCGAATTTTGCCAACGGGGACGCCAGGATGGCGCTGTCCACGCTGGAGATGGTGGTGCTGAACGGCGAGCCGGCGAAGGACGGGGATGTGAACGTGATCCGTGTGACGCCTGAGATACTGCGGCAGTGCATTTCCGGCAAGCCGCTGCTGTATGACAAAAACGGCGAAGAACATTACAACCTGATATCGGCGCTGCACAAATCGATGCGCAATTCGGATCCGGACGCGGCTGTCTACTGGCTCGCGCGCATGCTCGAGGCGGGCGAGGATCCGCTGTATGTCGCCAGACGCGTGATAAGATTTGCCAGCGAGGACGTCGGCATGGCTGATCCCCGGGCTCTGGAGATAGCTGTGGCCGCCTATCAGGCCTGCCATTTCATAGGAATGCCGGAATGCAGCGTGAATCTGACACAGGCGGTAGTCCACATGTCGCTGGCCCCGAAGTCGAACGCGCTTGACCTTGCCTATATGGAGGCGAAGTCGGATGCGCTCAGTCAGCTTGCTGAGCCGGTCCCGGCGGTCATACGCAACGGAGTCACTCAGCTGATGCGCGATCTGGATTACGGCAAGGGCTACCAGTATGCCCACGATACAAAGGATAAGCTGACGAACATGCAGTGCCTGCCGGATTCCCTGCTTGGCCGGGAGTATTACCGGCCTACTGACCAGGGTACAGAGGCCAGATACCGGCAGAGGCTTGAGTATATCAAGGACTGGAAGAAGAAGCATTCATAGATGAAAAGGTGTGATGGAAAATGACTGATCTTATACGGGGCATCGGGAGGAGGACCCGGACAGCGCGCGGCAGATATCTGCCGCTGACGGCCGCGGCACTGTGCATGGCTGCTGTCATGCTGTTCTCAGTGCCCGTATCTGCCGATGAATCGGTATCAGAGCCGGAGAGCGTGGCACAGGATAAGCTCAGCGGCGATCCGCGGAAGGATACTGTGACGATAGCCCGTGCTCAGATAGGCTATACAGAGACCAGAAGCTCAGGCAGGCAGCTGAGTTATTTCGGCAGCTGGGCCTCTGAGGATCAGGCCTCGACAGGAGCCCCCTGGTGTTCGGAGTTCGCTTCCTGGTGCGTGAGAGAGTCGGGCGTGCCGGCAAAATTTTATCCCAAGTGTACCTCGGTCGATGAAGCCAGGGAATATCAGGGCTCGCTGGACAGGGTATTCGCCCTCAGTGGCGGCAATGAGAACTCGAAGAGCTGGATCGGCAGCTATTATGTGGGGAGCATAGAACTCTCTGATGTAGAGCCAGGCGATATCGTGCTGGTCAGGAAGAGCGATACTTCTGCCTCTTCGCCGAACCATACCGCGCTCGTGGAGAAGGTCGATGTCCAGGAAGGCATAATACATACTATAGACGGAAATGTCGGCGGCACGCCGCGGAGGGTGAAGCGCCGCAAGTATACGCCGGAACATATCTACGCCGTCATCAAGCCGCTGTACGAGCTCAGTCCTATATCCGGGCTCACTGCCTTTGATGCTGACGGGAACTGCATAACCCTGCACTGGGACGAGAGAGAAAAGGCAGACGGATACTATATCAGCCGCAGCAAAAGCCAGGACGGGGATTATAAGCAGATCGCCAGGATCAGCAGCAGTTCCAGAACGTATTATTATGATTACGATATAAAGGACGGCAAAAAATATTATTACAAGGTGATCCCTTACCTGAAGACTGCGGGCGGACAGACCTTCGACGGCGCTGCCTGGCTGAAGCAGGCCGAGGAGAACGGAGAAAAAATCTGTGTCAGCGCTTTATCGCATGATGAGAGATCGCCGGAGGGGGATCAATGAACAATTTTACCTATCACACAGCGACTAAGATATATTTCGGCAGGGGACAGATCAGCCACCTGTCAGAGCTGGCGGATCACGGGAAGAAAGTCCTGCTGGTCTACGGTGGCGGCAGCATCAGGAGAAACGGGGTGTATGATTCCGCGGCGGCGGTCCTGAGGACTGCGGGCCTGGAGATATTCGAGCTTCCCGGCGTGGAACCTAATCCCAGGATAGCCTCGGTGAGGAAGGGTGTCAGTCTGTGCAGGGATAATGGCATCGATATGGTTCTGGCCATCGGCGGCGGCAGCGTTATTGACTGTGCCAAGGTGATCGCGGCCGGGAGCCTCTATGACGGCGACCCCTGGGATCTGGTCTGCTTCCCGGACAGGATAAGCGGCGCACTGCCGGTATTTACGGTGCTGACTATGGCTGCCACTGGTTCTGAGATGAATATGTATGCCGTCATCACTGATCCTGACAAGAATGAAAAATGGGGCACGCACGCGGAGTGTCTGAAGCCTGTCATGTCTGTCTGTGATCCCGAGTACAGCTTTTCGCTGCCTGCCGCCCAGACTGCGGCCGGTGTTGCTGATATCATGAGCCATGCTCTGGAAAATTATTTTACTGATGTCAGGGGGGCGTATCTGCAGGCGCGTTTCTGCGAGGCGGTGCTCAAGACCTGTATCAGGTACGGCCCGGACGTTCTTGCTCACCCTGATGACTACGAAGCCAGGGCGAATATCATGTGGGCGTCGGCCAATGCCATAAACGGCCTGCTGAAAAACGGGGCTGAGGTAAAATGGAGCGTGCATCCCATGGGACATGAGCTCAGCGCTTTCTACGATCTCACGCATGGAGTCAGCCTTTCCGTGCTCACGCCTCACTGGATGAGATTTGCCCTCAGGGAAGAGACCCTGGATAAATTTGCCGAGTACGGCGTGAATGTGTGGGGACTTGATCCCACACGGGACAAGATGGAGATCGCGGACGGAGCTATAGACTGCACCTGCGATTTCTTCGTGAACAAGCTCCATCTGCCGGCTGATCTGCGCGAGGCAGGCGTAGCCGATGAGAGCAATTTTGAAGTGATGTCGCGCAAGGCTGCCGGGAAATGCAAGGATACCTACGTCGAGATGACGGCCGCGGACATTATCGCTATATACAGAGCCGCGATGTAATTAAAAGAAGATAAAGAGGTGACCTGCCGGCGGCAGGTCATCTTCTGGTTTTTCTATAAGTCTTTGCCTGTGAGGAGCTTGTACGCCTGCAGGTATTTGTCGATTGTCTTCTGGACGATCTCCTCGGGGAGCGTCCAGTTATTGCCGGGGTTGGCTTTCAGCCAGTCACGGGCGAACTGCTTGTCGAAGGAAGGCTGTGAGTGGCCTGCCTCGTATCCCTCTGCCGGCCAGAAGCGTGAGCTGTCGGGTGTGAGCATCTCGTCCCCGAGCACCATGTTGCCGTTCTCGTCAAAACCGAATTCGAACTTGGTGTCAGCGATGATGATGCCGCGTGTGAGGGCGTAATCCGCGCATTTTTTGTAGAGCGCGATCGTGTAATCGCGGAGCATCTGCGCATATTCTTTGCCCTTTCCGGGGAAATATTTCTCGAGGTGGTCTATGCTCTTCTCATATGAAATGTTCTCGTCGTGGTCGCCGATCTCTGCCTTGGTTGAAGGAGTGTAGATAGGTTCAGGGAGCTTGTCTGATTCCCTGAGTCCCTCCGGCAGCCTGATGCCGCACACAAGACCGGTCTTCTGGTAGCTTTCCCAGCCGCTTCCGGTGATATAGCCCCTGACGATGCACTCGATGGGGAGCATCGTGAGCTTTTTGCATTTCATGCTGTTGCCGTCGAACCTGGGCTGCCTGAAAAATTCCGGCATATCCTTTACATCGGTAGAAAGCATATGGTTGGGTATAATGTCCTCCGTCATCTCAAACCAGAACTTTGACATCTGGGTGAGGACGGTGCCCTTCTTCGTGACCTGGTTGTTAAGTATCACATCAAAGCAGCTGATCCTGTCCGTCGCGACCATTATAAGACTGTCGCCGTTGTCGTAGATCTCGCGTACTTTGCCCTCTTTAACAGGCTTTATTTCTGTCATTTTCTGCCACCTCTCCTGAAATATGAACAATGCTTTGCCGCTGACATTTTAACATACTATCACTGTGAAATCCAGAAAAGCGGTGTATGTTTTATTTTTTATTCAATGCCCCGGCAGCTCAGTCACCGGCTTTGTTTTCCTGAGCCATCACCTCGAAGCATTTATCGAGGTAGATCTTGTAGGCCGATGTGTTTATAGTGCGCCGCACGAGCAGCTTTTCATCGAAATTTTTGTCAGTGATCGCGCTCAGCTCCTTCTGCGCCCCGAAGACATACCTCAGCGACTCTTCAAATTCGCTGCAGAAGTAATCGTAGGCCCTTTCCGGCTCGTAGGTTTTTTTCTGGATGTCGAAGAGGACGCGGATATTCTCCATCGAGAGCACTGTCTTGGCGACGGAGATAAAGATAAGATAGGCTATCTGCTCCCGGCCGTACATCTTCTTGACGGGGTTGGCGATCAGCTTTTTCTTGACATAATTGCTTATCATCGAGCCTGTCACATTTATTTCGCCCAGAGGCTGGAGATAGTCGGTGATGTACTTCGAAGTCTGCTCGAGATACAGGCCGACATTCGGTATCTCATGGTATCTGGGGAGACGGAAATTCTTGATCGAATCCATTATTACTTCCTTGATCTCATCGTTCATGTCAGTATCCCTTCCTTAATAATATGATTTTGCGCTCCGCGGCTTTCTATGATGACAGTATATCTCATATTGCAAAATGAAGTCAACAAAAACGTTTAACAAGTTTTTAAAAAACTCTTGACAGAGCAGGACTTAAGTAGTAGAATAACCACAGTAAGGATATTGAAAAACCGATGAGGAGTGATTTTTATGAAGACTATGATGGCTGCGGATTCGCGCTGCATGTCAAATGATATGAGAATTCCGGATATACAGATGAGACTGCCTTTCAGGGCGAAGGATCCGGGAAGTGCCCTGACACATTTTATCGGCTTTGTCGCCGCTGTTGTCATGACTCCGGTTATCCTGATACACACGGCGGCCGCAGGAGCTGATATGGCGAAGATGGTCGGCATAGCCATATTTATGATGAGCATGATACTTCTTTACGGAGCGAGCAGCTCATACCACAGCTTCGACATCTCGGAGCGGGCGAATATGGTATTGAAAAAGATCGACCATATGAGCATATTTGTGCTGATAGCAGGCACTTACACGCCGATCTGCCTTACAGTGCTCAGGGGCTCTGCAGGTACAAGGCTGCTAGTGAATGTGTGGATGCTGGCCTTCGTCGGCATGCTGTTCAAGCTCTTCTGGGTGACCTGCCCGAAGTGGCTTTCATCAGTTATCTATATCAGCATGGGGTGGCTCTGCCTTATGGTACTGCCCCAGATCATCAGCGGAATGTCTGTCCCGGGCTTTATCTGGCTGCTTGCCGGAGGGCTGCTTTACACCGTAGGCGGTGTGATCTACGCTCTTAAGTTCCCGGTATTCGGAGGCAGATATAAGAACTTCGGTTCCCATGAACTCTTCCATGTGTTCGTGCTGGCCGGAAGCCTGTGTCACTTTATCCTGATCTATAATTTCATCTGATGGTCATTAATTTTACGCTGCAAACGAGGAGGATGTAAGATTCCCGCTCATTCTCCTCTTGCTATCTCTAAAAGAAATGAGCTGCCCGCAAGGCAGCTCATTTCCCATTTCAGCCGTTATACACATGCTGCCGCAGGACTGAGGCAGCGGCAGACGGCATATCAGAAGCTTATCCCGCTCCACTCGACGATGAGTCCGGAAAGTACTCCGCAGATGTAGAGAGTTGTCAGCATCCGGATGTTTTCCCTCAGGTCGGTGTTGGTCCTGAAAAGTACCAGCAGCCCGACCCCGGCCCCGACCATGAGCCCGGCTATAAGCTGTCCGGCGCCGATGATGCCGTTGAGATAGAGCTCAGTAATCATCACAGAGGCAGCGCAGTTGGGGATGAGACCGATGATGCCGCACAGGAAGGTCCCGGCGACGGGTGTCTGGCTGATAAAACCGGCGAGCCTGTCCTGACCAAGTATTGCCACCAGATACGCAAATGCCAGTGATATGATAAAAATAAATATCGTTATATGCCCCGTGTGTACCAGGGCTGATTTCCAGATATTGCCCTCTTCGCAGTGGCAGTCCTCCCTCTCGCACATCTCATGTATATGCTTGAAATGCGGCCTTCTCTTAAAGACGCCGTGAATGAGATCCGCAGCTATTCCGAAGATCACCGCGAAAATGAATTTTGTCAGGAGTATATGTCCTATCTTCAGAGGCGAGACAGTCTCGGAAAGCATGATCGGCAGCATCTCATCCGATGTCGAAAGGAATACCGCCAGCAGTGTCCCTCCTGTTATGATGCCTCCTGAGAAAAGGCTGGCGGCAGCGGCCGAGAATCCGCACTGCGGTATGATGCCCAGCGCCGCGCCGAAGAACGGGCCGGCCTTCTCATATTTCCACAGTGTATTTATCATCCTGCTTTCTGCCTTGTCCTCGATGTATTCCATCAGAAGATATGTGATGTAGAGAAATGGCAGCAGTTTTAATGTGTCGATGACTACATCGAACAGTGTATCAATTATCATAAGGTAAAATATTTCCCCCCATTGCGATATTGCAAATTTGCGTACCTTTTCCAGTATACTATCTTTTGCTGATAAAAGGAAGACTCAATTTTGCGCGGTGAAACTGACTGCAGATTTTTTGCGCGGTGAAACCAGCTGCAGATTTTTTGCCCAATAGGAGTAAGCCCTTTTTTTTATGCCGGAAATATGTTAATCTATTTAGATACATGGTTTTCGCTGAAGGGGAATTAAAATGCTTTTGATAAAGGGTGCCAGGGTCGTTGACCCTGTTAACAATATTGATGAGACTGCCGATATCCTTACAGACGGGGCACAGATCAGGCAGGTGGGGCAGGAGCTGAGCGGCAGCGGCTGTGAGCGCGTGATAGACGCCTCGGGGCTGATCGCCGCGCCCGGACTCGTGGACGGACACGTGCATTTCAGGGATCCCGGCTATACTTATAAGGAAGATATTTTTACCGGAGCCGCGGCAGCGGCCAGAGGCGGATTTACCTCTGTGGTCTGCATGGCAAACACCAGACCGCCGGTGGACAGCACGGATACTCTCAGCTATGTGCTGGACAGAGGCTTGCAGACAGGGATACATGTCATGTCGGCGGCGGCTGTCACCAAAGGCATGCACGGCGCCGAGCTCACTGACATGGCTGCTTTAAAGGAAGCCGGGGCTGTCGTCTTTACCGACGACGGTGTGCCGGTTACAGATGAAAGACTTCTGCTGAAGGCTATGGAGGAAGCGGCCAGACTGAAAGTGCCGATAAGCCTTCATGAGGAGGACCCGGCGCTAATGAGTGAGCCGGGAGTCAATGCCGGCAGGATCTCCAGCCTGATGGGCTACGGCGGTGCCTGCGATTCCGCTGAATATGTGCTCGTGGCCAGAGACTGCATGCTCGCCCTGCGCACAGGCGCGAAGCTGTGCATACAGCATATCAGCTCAGGCTGCTCTGTAGAGATAGTGCGCAGCGCGAAGAAGCTGGGTGCTGACGTACACGCGGAGGCCACGCCTCACCACTTCACGCTTACGGAGGACGCGGTGCTCAGATATGGCACGCTGGCGCGCATGAACCCTCCGCTCAGGACAAAGTGGGACAGGAAGAAGATCATCGAGGGCCTGGCTGACGGTACTATCGATATGATAGCCACTGACCATGCCCCGCACAGCGCTCAGGAGAAGGCGGCGCCGATCAGCAGCGCCCCCAGCGGCATCATCGGCCTGGAGACTTCCCTGGGACTGGGGATCAGGTCGCTTGTGGAGCCGGGGCACATTTCACTGATGAAGCTTATGGAACTTATGAGCAGGAATCCGGCAAGGGTCTACGGCCTGAAACCGGTGAGCATAAAGGCCGGAGCTCCGGCGGACATCGTCATTTTCGGTGAAAATGAAACGTGGATGGCAGACAGCTTTTTGTCCAGGTCGTCAAACAGTCCTTTTAAGGGCTGGGAGCTGCCCGGTAAGGTGCATTTTACCATCTGTTCGGGCAGGATAGTATATGAAGGCTGAGCCCGGACAGTGACACGAAAACAGGAAAGGCAAAACAATATTTTATGGCTTTTTTAACAGCGCTGCTCGGCAGCATACAGTCAGCCGACTGGGCAGTCATGCATGCCATACAGCATTTCTGCAGGTGCGGCGTGCTTGACAGGGTGTTCCCGTTCATAACCGGACTCGGGAATATCGGCATAGTGTGGATACTTATAGCACTTATACTGATGATAAGGAAGAAAACAAGGAGATACGGCATTTTGATGCTGATCGCGCTGGGGATCGGCGCCATTGTGGGGCAGGGGATAATTAAGCATCTGGTGCAGCGGCCAAGGCCGTTCATACTGGACAGCAGCGTTAAGCTGCTGATAAGCGCTCCCAGGGACACGTCTTTCCCGTCGGGGCACAGCGCCGCCGCCGCGACCGGTGCATATATGCTGTGCAGGATGAACAAGGCGGCAGGCATACCGGCAGTGATTCTTGCGCTGCTGATCGCATTTTCCAGGATGTACCTGTATGTGCACTTCCCCAGCGATGTGATCGCGGGACTGCTGCTGGGGGTATTCACCGGCTGGGCAGTCTGGAAACTGGGCCACAGGTGGGCTGAGGCAGGATGATGAGGGCCTATGAAAAACAGATTTAGCAATTTCAAGGATTCTAAGCTGACGCAGATATCTATCTATACGGTCATCACGATCGTGGCGTCATTCATACTGATACATTTTGTGCAGCATATCGATATCGTGTTTGAGGCGATAGGAAGAGGCCTGCACTGGCTTGGCGTGATCTTCGTGCCCATGGCATGGGGATTTGCCCTTGCCTATCTGCTGTACCCGCTGGCCGGCGCGATCGAGAAGCGTCTGGCCAGGCTGCCGCATTACCGGAAGAAGGGCAGACGCGCCCGCCCGGTGGCAGTGGCGATAACGATGACGCTGCTGGTGATCATTATAATAGCAGTTTTGTCTATAGTGATATCTGCGGTCAGCCGCGAGGTCAAGGTGGTGCGGGCAAGCGATTTCACCGATTTCCTGAACACTCTAGCGACAAATATCAGGACATTTTTCGACGCTTTTTCCAGATGGCTGAACAGCCTGAACATCTCTTCCGACGATCTCTCAAATGCGCTCGACAAGATAAGCAGTATGGGATCAGACTACGCAAAGCAGCTGACATCACACATATTCAGCGCGGTATCCTCGATACCGAGCATACTGGCGAACATATTGTTTGCCATAATATTCGGGATATACTTCCTGCTCGACGCCAGGGGACTTATGAGCTACTGGGATAAGGTCCTGAAGGCATTTTCCAGGCCCTCGGCCTACCGCAAGACACATATCCTGATAAATGACTGCGACAGGGTATTCTCAGGATATATCAGGGGACAGCTCATCGACGCGACCATCATGACGTTTATCGTCGGTGTCTCGCTCTCGGTGCTGAATGTCAGGTTTGCGATGATCATCGGCATAATGACCGGCATAGGCAATCTTATACCGTATTTCGGTCCCTTTGTCGCCTATGTCTCTACAGCTCTGGTCTGTATAGTCAACGGTGATATCAAGAAGCTGATAATCGCGATCATCGTTCTGTTTATTGTCCAGACAATAGACGGAAATATCATCAACCCCAAGCTGCTGAGCCAGAATATCAGCGTACACCCGATGCTGGTCATCGCGGCACTGATCATAGGCTCAGCGATAGGCGGGATCGTAGGTATGCTGCTTGCTGTACCGGTTGCCGCCATACTGAAGATCCAATTCGACCGTCTGATCGATTATCTGACAAAACGCAGAGAAAAGCAGCTATCTGCTGATGATACGGAGGGAGCTACAGATGCCGAGCATAAGCTATAAGGTGACAGAACAGTTGTTTGCGCATACCCTGAAGGCGATCATGGGTGGCACAAAGCAGGAATTTATTGATTATGTATACAGTATGGCCGCAAAGAGAGGCCTTGAAGTGCCGTCAGAAAAATGGCAGAAGAGATACGACTACAGCGAGCTGGAAGACGGGGAGATGACTGTCATAAAGCTCGGGCCCAGGGACAAGCCCGCGAAGGGGCTGGTGCTGTATTTTACAGGCGACGGACTTTATATGCCTCCGTCAGCCGCTGATTTCGGCCTCTGCGGTGACATAGTGGATAATACCGGACTGTCAGTCTGGCTTGTATCATATCCGCTGATCCCCGACGCGAAGCCGCAGGAGATGATGGACAGCTCGTTCGCGGTATACAAAAAGGCGCTGGAGCAGTTCGCCCCGGAAAAGATCGCTGTCATGGGCATTTCCTCGGGCTGCGCCATCGGCATGGGACTTTGCTTTTATATAAGAGAGAACAGCCTTGATACGCCGTTCCCCGGGCGCATGATACTGCAGTCGCCGCCGCTGTACAGTCCGCCGACCGAAGAGCAGACCGCGAGGATGAAGCAGATCGAGCCTAAGGATGTGACCGTGACCAAAGAATATTTCCAGTATCTGGCGGCGCTGACCTCATTTATGGGGTATGAGTACCTTATACGTCCGCTGAAGTTCGATATGAGCAGTTTTCCCCCCATAGATATTTTCTACGGCACAAATGAGATGGCATACGCATTCCTGGATGACTTCACCCAAAAGTGCAGCAGCGACAATGTTGAGCTCAACGCTCACATCGGTCAGGACATGATGAGGAGCTGGTGCCTGCTCGCTAAGACGCCTGAGGCAAAGAGTGTAAGGCAGGAGTATTACGACATTTTAGTTGCAATGATTTCTTTTGTGTGAGATAATGCAATATGAACTATTTATCGGAGGATCGGCATATGCTTAACGCGAATAAGATACGCTGGATGACCAGGGCGTCCATATATGAAAAAGAAGAAGGCACGACGGATCTTAGCCGTAATTCATATTATGCGAGCGATTATGTGAGGTATTGTCTGCTGAAGAATTTTATCTCTGTGACGGTTGCCGCATTTCTTATACTTGCCATATACTGTCTGTGCAGAGTCGAATATGTCATGACACTGGCAGCCGAGATGAACCTCGGACCGTTTTTCAGGCAGATAGCCTTCATATATGCAATAGCGATCATCATCTATACAGCTGCAGGCATAGTTTTGTATACATGGCAGTACCATTCAAGCAGGAAACGCCTGAAGACGTACTATCGTATGCTTAAAATGATCGAGAGGTACGGACAGGAGGACGGGCAATGACACAGCTGCTGATGCTCAGAGAACGCGGCATTCGCTTTATCAAAGAATATGAGACCTGGTTTACAATAGGCGGCAAGTTCGTCGGGATGATGTTTGTCTTCACGTGTATCAACAACAACATCGGTTATTTCCCGGCACTCTGCTCCATGCCTGTGACATTGCTCCTGGCGATGGTATGCTCTATCATACCGTCAGGGTTTATAGTTTTTATCACCGGCGCCGTGACTGCGGCACAGATGATGAAGCTGTCGATGCCGATAGGTATCGTCACCGTCATGGTGATGCTTATCATCTACCTTTTATTCCTGAAATTTTCTTCCAGATTCACACTTGTGCTTCTGGCTGTGCCTGTGCTGATGCAGTGGCACCTGCAATTCATGGTTCCCGTCATCGCCGGCATCATATTCACGCCATATGCTTTTATCCCGGCGGTTGCCGGTATGTTCATAGTCAAGTTTCTCGGCTGCTGTACGGCAGCCGCCTCATTGACAGGGACGAGCGGTTCCATCAATTATGAGGGGATAATCACTGCCCTGAACACGATCTTCTCTCAGTCTCTGGCTGACAAGGATGTCTGGATGTTCGCTGTCGCAGCTGCCGTCGCTATCGCGGTGGGATACTTTGTCAGCAGGATCTCCTTTGACTATTCATGGTATATCGGACTTGCCGCAGCAGCGGCAGCTGAGATCGTGACCGCGTTTCTGGCCGCGCAGTATCTGGGTGTATCATCGGTATATGCCGTTCCCGGTGCCGTGCTGGGCCTGATCGTCGGCGCAGTGATACAGTTTTTCAGATGTGTGGTAGACTATTCACGCAAGGAATATCTGCAGTTTGAAGACGAAGATTACTATTATTATGTGAAGGCGATCCCGAAATATCTGACGCTGTCAACGCTTCCTGATCCGGAACCGTCAGACGGCAAAAAGCATTCTGTTATCCAGGAGGCGGGAAAGGCCGCCGGCAGTGCCAGGGATAATATGAAAAAGATTGTCAATAACAGAAAAGATTCTGAATAGAAATTTCAGCAGCTGAGCAAGAGGGGGATCTCATGGACAGTTTAATGGATAATGTCAAAAATATATTGTCCCACCTGGGTTTTCCCAGAAACTTCCGTGTTTCATATATTGTAGAGATATTGATCCTGACTGTGCTGATATACGAACTGCTGGTCTGGGTAAAGAATACCAGGGCATGGACTCTGCTCAAGGGAATAATCGTAGTCGTCGTCTTTGTGGCGTTCTGCTATATCTTCAATCTGACAACTATCACCTGGCTGCTCTCCAAGACCGCTGGGGTGCTGATCACCATGCTGGTGATACTGTTCCAGCCTGAACTGCGCAGGGCCCTTGAACAACTGGGGCGGCGCAATATCTTAGGATCTATTTTCGGCCTGAACAGCGCAGGCAGCATTGGCGAGGAAGATTCCCGGAGCCTGGAAAAGATCAATGATGAGATAATCAAGGCTGTCTTCGAGATGAGCAAGGTCAAGACAGGAGCTCTCATAGTCATTGAGAAACAGGTCGTCATGAATGAGTATGAGCGCACGGGTATCGCTATCGATGCCCTTGTTTCCAGCCAGCTTATCATGAATATTTTTGAGAAAAACACACCTCTGCATGACGGGGCTGTGTTCATAAGAGACCAGAGAGTCGTGGCAGCCACGTGCTACCTGCCGCTTTCCGACAACATGAATGTCGCGAAGGAGCTGGGCACCAGACACAGGGCCGGGCTGGGCATCAGCGAGGTGTCGGACAGCCTGACCATAATTGTCTCGGAGGAGACCGGATTTGTCTCAGTGGCGGAGGCCGGAAGACTGACAAGGAAGCTCAGCAGAGAAGATCTGAGGAAGAGGCTCTCTGTTCCCGGTTATACAGAGAATAAACATTTCGCGAGACTGAAGGGAATGATCAAGAATGGTAAGAAACCGTCTGACTCGTAATTTGGGCTATAAGATACTGGCACTGATCATTGCCGTTGTTCTGTGGATGGTAACGCTGAATGCCGAGGATCCTGTGATAACGCGTGAGTTTTCCAATGTGACAGTCACTGAGGTGAACGCGGATGTTATAACCGAGGCAGGCAAGGCGTACAGTTTCGCGAACGGTGTCAATAAAGTAAATGTCAGGATATCAGGCCGCACATCGATAGTCAACAATGTTACCCGCGATGATATAAAGGCTACGGTAGATCTTTCGAAGCTGTCGGATATCACCGGCGCTGTTCCTGTTGATGTGTCGTGCGACCGCTATCCGGGCGTCGATGTCAGCACTGAGGGCAGCAGCGGCATACTGAGGATAGAGATCGAAGACACTATGGAAAAGTCTCTGAAGGTCCAGGTCCAGACCAGCGGCAGCGCCGCAGACGGCAAGTACATCGGGGCAGGTTCCGCAACGCCGAACCTTATCACGATCTCAGGACCCAAATCTGTTGTCGGCAAGGTCGCCGGAGCAGTGGTGAGGGTGGCCGTGAACGAGGGAAACAGCACGGATATCCTTACGAACAGCAGCGTGGAGCTGGTTGATTCCAATGGTTCAGAGATAAGCAACTCCTCCCTGAAGCTGTCTGAGTCAGATATTTCAGTGAAGATCCCCATATACAATACAAAGACGGTGCCTGTTAATCTGGAGATCACCGGAAGCCCTCCTCAGGGCTACAGCGTGATCTCATCGGACTATGAGCCCAAGCAGGTAACGATAGCGGGACCTGATGACGCGCTGGCGAAGATCTCATCGGTAGTACTGAAGAATTATGACATTTCCGGCTCGACCGGGAAGGTCGAAAAGTCGCTGGTGGTATCAGATAATCTGAAGGGGAGTCTGCCTGACGGGGTAAGCATTGTGGACACTACTACAGCTGTTGCCCTGGCAGTGGATATAGAAAAGTCAGGCGAAGAAACTTACAGTGTGCCTGCAGACCAGATAAAACTGACAGGAAGTTCATCTGACCTGTCATATACAGTCACGGGTGAGTCGACTGATACTATCCCGGTGATCGTCAACAGTACAGAGAAGCTGCTGAGTCAGCTTACCGCGGACAATATCAGCGGAGATATCGATGTCAGCGGTCTGAAGGCAGGGGAATACGATCTGAAGGTCAACGTTGAGCTGGCAGAGGGATATACGATCTCCGGGCAGCCCAAGGCACATGTCGTAATAAAAGCTGCCGGAGAGACAGAATAAGTCGTTATAAATTTGGAGGTATATATATAAAATGAATTACAGGAAGTATAAGAGAGTCCCGGTCATTGATTATCCAGAGAGACAGTGGCCGGACAAGGAAATTATGAAAGCACCTGTCTGGTGCAGTGTTGACCTGCGCGACGGCAACCAGGCTCTGATCGAGCCCATGGTTGTAGAGGAGAAGCTCGAGTTTTTCAAGCTGCTTGTCAAGCTCGGATTCAAGGAGATCGAAGTGGGATTTCCCTCAGCTTCGCAGATCGAATATGATTTCCTCCGCCTTCTTATCGAGAGAGATCTGATACCTGATGATGTGAAGATACAGGTACTCTCGCAGTGCAGGCCGCATCTTATAAAGAGGACCTTTGAGGCCATCCAGGGCTGCAAAAATGTAATTTTTCATATTTATAATTCAACGTCTGTGCTTCAGAGGGATGTAGTATTCAATATGAGCAGGGACGAGATAAAGCAGATAGCTGTCGACGGCACGAATATGGTCAAGGAAGGCCTGAGCGGCTATGACGGCAGGCTTCAGCTGGAGTATTCACCTGAGAGCTTCACCGGCACAGAACTGGATTTTGCGCTTGAGGTGTGCGAGGCGGTCAAGGAAGCATGGCAGCCGACAGTTGAGAACCCGATCATTTTCAATCTCCCGGCGACTGTGGAGATGACGACCCCGAATGTATACGCGGATCAGATCGAGTGGATGTCCAGACATTTCACTGAGCGCGACAAGATCGTCCTCAGCATACACCCCCACAATGACAGAGGCTGTGCTGTGGCGGCTTCCGAGCTCGCTCTTCTGGCCGGCGCAGAGAGGATAGAGGGAACGCTCTTCGGAAACGGCGAGCGCACGGGCAATGTCGATATCCTGAATATCGCCTACAATATGTTCTCCCAGGGCATCGATCCTGAGCTGAACATTGAAGATGTAAATGAGATCATTGACGTTTGGGAGCGCTGCAATAAGATGCATGTCGACCCCAGACATCCTTACGGCGGCAAGCTTGTCTTTACTGCTTTTTCCGGTTCGCACCAGGATGCCATCAACAAGGGTACCCAGGCTATGGCGAAGAGAAATTCACAGATCTGGGAGGTCCCTTACCTTCCCATCGACCCTGCGGATCTCGGCAGGAAGTACGAGCCTATTGTCCGCATAAACAGCCAGTCCGGCAAGGGCGGCGTCGCATTTATCATGGATCAGTACTACGGCTTCAAGCTGCCGAAGGTAATGCATAAGGAGCTTGCCGACGAGATCCAGGCTATATCCGAGCGCCAGGGTGAAGTATCGCCTTCGCAGATCAAGGACAAGTTCAGGGAGATGTATATCAATGCCAAGTATCCTCTGCACTTCAAGAAGATCAAGATCGAGGATATGCCTTCTGACGATGAGAAGGATACGAAGGTTACCCTGACATATACGTTTAAGGATGAGCTCAAGACCATTGTCGGTTACGGAAACGGCCCTATCGATGCTGTGAAGCAGGCACTCTGTGAGGAGGGCGGCTTCAAGGCCAAGCTGACTATGTACGAACAGCAGGCACTGACGACAGGCTCTGACTCGCAGGCTGCCTCATATATCGAGCTTATGAATTCAGAAACAGGCGAGAGGGCATTTGGTGTCGGCATCAGCTCCAACATCAACCGCTCATCCGTGCGTGCGATATTCAGTGCAATGAACAGATTGTTCTTCCGCAAAAAGTAGTCAGCGATATACTGGATATTTCAGAAAGGAAGAAGAGCAGTGGCTAATAAAGATCAGTACAAGCGCCTGATCATGTTTCTCGCGTCTGCGTTGATACTTCTGGTTCAGGTGGCAATATTTTTCTATATTTGGAATAAATACTATAACTATCCATCAGTTATAGGAATAATGTATTTCAGGTGGGGCTATTTTGCTCTGCTTGCCATATATGCCATTACTAACTTTTTCTTCTCCAAGATATTCGGCGCGTACAAGGTCGGATACCTCAAGGTATCCGAGGTAATACTTTCGCAGATACTTGCCGTGCTCTGCTCCAATGCTGTGACATACATACAGCTGGCCCTGATAGGACGCTGGCGCTTCATGCACTATCTGAAGCCGATCCTGATCATGGCTTTATACGACATGGCAGCGGTGATCATATGGGTGATCTTCTCCCGCTGGGTTTATGCGAAGCTTTTTCCGCCCAGACGTCTTCTGCTCGTCTATGGGAAGATAAGCCCGAGAGAACTGATCGAGAAGATCACGACCAGAGAAGACAAGTACGTCATCGCGGAGGGCATCTGTCTTGATGCCGGATTCGATGAAGTCTTTGCCAAGATGATGGAATATGAGGCCGTGGTCATCGGCGATATACCGTCGACTTACCGCAATAAACTACTGAAACGATGCTACAGTGCCGGCATACGCTGCTACACTATCCCCAAGATAAGCGATATCATGATCAAGAGCGCCGCGACGATCAACCTGTTTGACACTGAACTTTATCTTTTCAGGAACAGCGGTCTCACGATCGAACAGCGATTTTTCAAGAGGATATTTGATATCGTGATCTCTGTTTTTATGCTCGTCCTGCTCTCGCCGCTGCTTCTGGCGGTATGTATATGCATAAAAGTCTATGACGGCGGGCCTATATTGTATAAGCAGGAGCGGCTGACAATCAACCGCAGGGTATTCCTGATATTTAAATTCAGGAGCATGAGAGTCGATTCCGAGGGTAATTCCGCAAGACTGGCAAATGCTGATGATGACAGGATAACACCGGTCGGTCACGTGATACGACGTCTTCATATCGATGAGCTGCCTCAGCTGCTCAATATCATTAAGGGTGATATGTCGTTCGTGGGTCCGCGCCCTGAGCGCCCTGAGATCGCCAGGATCTACCGTGAGAGCATACCGGAGTTTGATTTCAGGCTTAAGATGAGAGCCGGCCTGACCGGCTACGCGCAGGTGTTCGGCAATTACAGGACAACTCCGCTTGACAAGCTGAAGCTGGATCTCACATATATCGAGAACTACAATCTGGCTCTTGATTTCCTGATCGTTATCCAGACAGTAAAGATATTTTTCCAGAAAGACAGTTCACAGGGACTTGAGGCAGGTGCCAAGACTGCGCTGAAAACAGATGATGAAAAAGATGACAGCGACAGCGGGAAGCCTTCCCACAGCGCGGAGGATCAAATAGTATGAAGCCGAAGGTATCGGTAATCATTCCCGTATACAATGGGGCACGGTTCATAAGCTGTGCTCTTGATTCGGTTATTATCCAGGATGTTCCGTCAGAGATAATTGTGATAGACGACAATTCTTCAGATAATATCGAGGAGGTGCTGACCCCCTATTTACAGCGCAGCGAGATCAGGCTGCTGAAGAATAATGTCAATGTCGGGGCGGCTGAGAGCAGAAACCGCGGCGTGAGGGCCGCACAGGGCGAATATGTCGCATTTCTGGACTGTGATGACTGGTGGGAGCCGGATAAGCTGAAAAAGCAGCTGGCGCTGATGAAAAAAAGCGGCTGTGTTCTCTGCTCCACAGGAAGAAGACTGGTGACTCCTGACGGCAGGAAGACGAAAAGGATAATCTGTGTTAAACAGACGCTGAGCTACAACAGCATGCTGGTGCAGAATCCGATCAACTGTTCTTCCGTGCTTTTAAAACGCGATGTAGCGCTGGAGTTCCCCATGTCTCATGACGAATATCATGAAGACTACATCACCTGGCTGAGGATATTGAGAAAATACCGCAGGGCCTGCGCGATAGATGAACCGCTGCTGAATTACAGGATCAGCAGTTCGGGCAAGTCCGGCAACAAGCTGCAGTCAGCAGGCATGACCTTTCATGTATACAGGTGCATGGGATTTTCGTGGCCGAAATCAATAGTATGTTTCATAGCTTATACACTCAACGGAGTACGCAAATACGCCCGCTGGTAGTCATCAGACTCCAGGCGGGCGTATTTGCTGCCATATTTGACCGGTCGTTATTTTGCTCTTGCCGCATATATCTCATCGCCGATCGTCTGCACAGTAGACGACGGTGAATAGCTCTGGTTGTCGAAAAGGTACTGGTGAAGCTCCGTGACATTCGTATTGAAGCCGTCCGCGAAGTCATAATCCAGTGAATCCGTGGTCAGGTGCCCGGTTATTACCTCAAACGGGAAACCCTTCGAATCAGTGATGCTGTAGCTGGAAATATCCTTCGCCAGGGCAATGATGTCCGTGGTGGAAAGGTTCGTGTATATCTCCGGCAGCACCTTGTTGATGACAGAGACAAGTGTTGTCACGTTGGAAGTCTTGATCTTCGCAAAGACCTTGGCGATTACTGTACGCTGCCTTTCAGCACGCTTGAAATCGCTGTCAGACTTTCTTATCCTGGCATACGCAGTTGCCTGTGTGCCATTGAGGACCTGGGTGCCTGCGCTTTTCAGGTGAGCCGATTTGGAACCGGTAACCTTGTTCTGCTCGTCGATGAGCGGATTGATAAGGGCGAACTCAGCATCGGTGACATCTATCTCCACACCTCCGACCGCGTCGACTATATCGGCCAGTATCCCGAAATCGACCGTAGCGAACTGGGTGATCGTAAGATCAAGATTGGTGTTGAGCGTACTCATGGACAGCTGGGCTCCGCCGTAGGCATATGCGTGATTGACCTTCGTCAGCCCGTAGCCCGGGATCTTCATGCAGGTATCACGGTAAATGCTGAGCAGCTTGATCTGCTTTTTATCATGATTTATGCTCATGATGATGATACTGTCAGACCTGGCGTCCTTTTTCAGGTCTCCGTCACGCGTATCGACACCGTAGAGCACTATGTTGTCGTAGCCGCTGAGAACTGTTTTGGTCGAATCGGCTATATCATTGACCATGATCTCATCTTTATTTACTTCAGTGGAAGCCCTCTGAATGGACGAAAGTTTTGCGTAGATGATGATTATCGGGACAAGGACCAGGATAAGTATTATTTCAACGATTAAAACTATCCCCCACTTTTTGGTCTTGTGGGATGCATTTTTAAGTTTACTCATATATTAGATTCCTTTTATCGATTTTAATTGTCGGGTTATATAGATTCCTTTTTGTCGATTTTAATTGTCAGTCCCCGGAAAATACTCAATTGGTATCATAACTCAAATGTATTATGCTGACAAGCTTTTTTTGATCTGACTTAACATTTTTTTCATTCTGCTTTCACATTCTGAACACATTTCGATGCTAATATATAGTCAAAAAGCAGATATAATCGTTGAAAGGGGAATATACTATGTTTAACGAAGATGGATATAGCAGCCGGGATACCGGCAACAACAATGATTACAGCTATTACAGTTCTGATCTGAGATCGGATGCAGGAAGTCAGCAGGGTGCCGGCACTTCAGCAGGCAGCGGCCATGATAATAAGAACAGTAAGAAAAAAGGCGGTTTCGGTGCCATGATAGCCAAGGCAGCGTGTCTGGGCCTTGTGTTCGGGCTTGTCGCGTCAGGCGTCATGTTCGGGTTCAACAAGGCGGCAGGGACTTCTTCCTCGTCGTCAGCCCAGACTACACAGTCGGCCAGCTCAGGCGTCAGCATTGTCAAGACTTCTTCTACGTCAGTCTCGACAACTGAGGCGAATGATGTTTCCGATATCGTAGATCAGGTCATGCCGAGCATAGTAGCTGTCAATACAACAATTGAGACTACATCTACTGACTGGTTCGGCCGTCAGTATCAGGAAGAAGGAGAGGGTGCCGGTTCGGGCATCATCATCAGCAGTACTGACAGTGATCTCTACATACTGACGAACTATCATGTTATTGAGGACTCCAAGACTGTATCAGTGCAGTTCTCTGACGATACCAAGGTCAGCGCGACTGTCAAGGGCTACGATGAGGACGCCGACATAGCAGTGCTGGATATCAAGATGTCCGATATCACTGCCAAGACGAAGAGCACTGTCAAGGTCGCGGTCATGGGAGATTCAGATTCCCTGAAGGCCGGCGAGAGCGCAATTGCCATCGGCAACGCACTCGGTTACGGACAGTCTGTCACTACAGGCGTCATCAGCGCAGTTTCGCGTGATGTACAGCTTACTGATAAGACCATGACACTTATCCAGACAAGCGCAGCTATCAATCCCGGCAACAGCGGCGGTGCCCTGCTGAACGGCAAGGGTGAAGTTATCGGCATCAATACAGTCAAGTATTCCGAGACAGATGTCGAGGGCATGGGTTATGCCATCCCGATAAACAGCGCTATAACGACTGCGAAGGGCATAATAGACGGCACGATCACTACCAAGACAGATGACAATACGGCATACCTGGGAATTACCGGCGGGACTATCGACGCCAGCACTGCAAAACAGTACAGCGTGCCGCAGGGCGTATA